>Ga0335077_10008946_pt1 | contig 12420 bp, 14 predicted proteins | sample Lox_Sample_31_FD_207151 | JGI IMG/M metagenome (GOLD analysis project Ga0335077, IMG submission 207151) | Soil microbial communities from Loxahatchee National Wildlife Refuge, Florida, United States - Lox_Sample_3.1 | ecosystem: Environmental > Terrestrial > Soil > Wetlands | place: USA...
CCACAGGGAATGAGTGTTCGAAAGCCGACGGGAGACCTTAGGTATTTTCGGTTTTCGGAGTAGCCCTGAAAAGGCTTTGGACGAGGAGAAATTCAATGATTGAGCCGGCCGGAAACGAGCCCCGCCCGACCAGATTCGTTAACATTCTGTCCGTGAGCCCGATTGACGAGGATTCCCTTGTTCTGGAGCGCATTGTTAATGATTCTGGATGGGCTGAATACACCGACGGCAAATGGAGAGTGATAGCAAGTCGCACACTGGCACTTGCAGTGACAATGTTGCGGCAGAGCCATGATCCGATACCCATCGTTCTTAGTGAGCGCGATCTGTTGCCGGGCTCGTGGATAGACGTGCTAGACCAATCGATGCTTTTGCCTGATCCGCCATTCCTGGTCGTGACCAGCAGGCTTGCGGATGAGCGTCTTTGGGCGGAGGCTTTGAATCGAGGTGCTTATGATGTGTTGGCTAAGCCATTTGATGGCAAGGAAGTGATCCGAATGGTTTGCTCAGCGTGGCTGCATTGGCGCGATCGTCACGTCGGCATGGCGGAGGCTGCGATCGGCAGACTTCAGGTACGTTGATTCGTCTTATCGGTATCCAGTTGAACGATGCCAATTGAGATTCGTCACGGAGTTGAGGGGAAAGTCTGCCTCGCGTGTGGGGGTTGGAAACCACTGAAAGAGTTCCCGGCAGACCTTCTGCAAGGGCGTTCTCAGGGATGGCGACACACACGGTGCAAGGCCTGCCACTCCTTCCAGCGCACGAAAACGAGTGGCGTTCCTCAGCAGAATCGGCAGGAACAATAGGGGAACATCGGCAGGGCGAAAGTAGCCTAAATCATCCCAGTCAGTCCCGCTCTCCCGCTGCTGATCGCAGTTCGAGCGCCGCCGATTCCAGGAAACGCCAAACGGCCGAACGCCATCTGGCGGGTAAGCTCCAATGCGGCATCGTGCTGCCGGAAGGCGCCGTCAACTCCCCGCAGCGCAAGGCCTGTACGATAGCCCACGACGTGGTCTGGTTTCGCGGTGGGGGTCGCCTGGCAGTGTGCGTACGAAATCCGGCGCCACCAACTCATCCAGGAAATCCAGATTACGGTCGTTTGGCGCTTCACTGCAAACGCCGCACGATCCCTTGTTTTTGGTCCTCCAGATTTCCCATGGCCTCCATCTTACTGCGGCTGGGCAGCCGATTGAATTCTCGCGACCCCCAATCCTGGCCCCGGCCCGGTGTATGCCGCCTCCCATTTCAGTTCCAGGCCTCCCAGTTTGCCACCGACTCCGAAGCCGACCGCAGTGTAGGAAATGTTGTTCGTGATCATGTCTTGCATTCCTCCCCACGTGCCCTCCCAAAGACCGCCTGCTCCGGGAACACTCCAAACGAAATGCCCCCAGCAGTGGCCATAGTAGTTGCTGTCCAGGCGGCAGTGGGTGACAACCATGACCTGGCCATTGATCAAACTCGCCGCCGAACCGGTGACTTCCTGGTAGCCAGTGGTCGATACCCTGTAGGCGATCAAGATTTGCTGGGTTTCAGGACTGCACGGTGGACCTTGCGGGTTGTTGGTCGGTATTCCACCGATGCAGGCTAGCGTTCCTGGACTCACGAGGTCGACCATTACCTCCTTGGCCGTGGCGACCAGGACCTTAGAGGGAGCTTGTGCAACCGCAAACGTGGGCACGAGCAAAAGATATATCAGGACCTTCATATTCTGCATCGATATTGCCTCGCTTCAAGCATTACCCTTTGTCTCCCGGCCTCAAGCGGCAAGGCACGCCAACGCGGTCTTATCGCACTTTGTCGCCTCTGTCGTTCACTTCCTGGTGACCCGGACTTATAATCGGGTTGGATGGAAGATCCCGAGGAAAGGCCGGAGCGGCTCAACTCGTGGAAAGAGATAGCCGCGCACCTGAGTGTTTCCGTCCGGACGGTGCAACGATGGGAGAAGACGGAGCATCTGCCCGCTCACCGCCACAAGCATGCCGCTCTGGGTTCCGTTTTCGCCTACAAGTCAGAGTTGGACGCCTGGTGGGACAGCCGGCCGCAACTGCAGGAACCCGTCCCGAAACCGGCCACGGCGCCATCCATCGCGGTGCTGCCGTTCGCTAACCTGAATCGGGACGAGGAGAACGAGATATTCAGCGACGGGCTTACGGAGGAGCTGATCGGTGCCCTGGCCCAAGTAGAAGGTTTGCGAGTGGTCGCCCGCACATCGGCATTTCACTTCAAAGGGAAGACCGGTGACGTCCGCGCCATCGGGTCGCGCCTCGGTGTCCGCACGGTTCTCGAGGGGAGCGTACGCCGGGCGAACGACCGTCTGCGTATCACTGCCCAACTCATCAACGCCGCTGACGGGTGCCACTTGTGGTCGCAGCACTACGACCGGCGCGCGCAAGATGTGCTCAACCTGCAAGAGGAGATCGCTCGCGGCATCGTAGAGGTGTTACGGGTCCGGTTGGCCGGCAAACGGCTGACTGGCTCATACGGCAATGACTTCGAAGCGTATGCCGACTACCTGCAGGGCCGGCACCACTGGAATAAGAGGACCCGGTCAGGAATCTTAGCGGCAATTGAGTGTTTCGAACGCGCTTTGGCGAGAGATCCTGTAATGGCGCCTGCCTGGGCGGGTGTTGGAATCTGTTACTTGATGGGGGCCTACGCCGGCGTGCCCTCTTAGGTAGCGCTGCGAAAAGGCTGGGCGGCGGCGCAAAAGGCGCTGGAACTCGACGAAACACTGGTCGAGGCGCACGCTTCGCTCGGCTTTGCCTCGGCCGCCTTTGAGTACAATTGGGCGGATGCCGAAGCCCACCTCCTCCGGGCGCTGCAATTGGATGTTCGGGATCTTGTTCCGCGCGCCGGTCATTTCAAACCAGCGCAGGTGGGTCATTTCTGCCAAGCACCGAAGGCATCTCGCCCGCCAGCGCTTGAAGGAAGCCGTCACAGAGATCAAGAAGGTCGCCAGAGTAGATTCGGTGACTGCCGATACAATTTGTTGCAGCGGTCGGCACCAGGAACAGATTGGGAACCGAGGGGAGAACATGATTCATTTGGGCGAACGGCCATAGACGTCGGGCAGCCGTGAGGTTCGTCCCCGTCGAAGTGCGAATCGAGCTCATCGAAGAAGACACCCCGTCTGGCTCAGACAGAATTCTGCCTAGCACTCGTCTTCTCTCCATTCGAGAACCTGGGGCGCCGCCGGTGTCGCACCTGCCCGTACTTGAATAACATCATCCGGGCAAGTCCACCGGGCAGTGAAGGGACGGGGGAATGCCAAGCAAGGCTTCCGGTCTTTCGAGGGCTGGCGGACCATCCGGGGTTACGAAGCTATGCCCATGATTCGGAAAGGGCAAGTGCGGACTGCCCCACAAACCAACTCAGGCGGCTCATGCTGACTTATTCCTATTTGCAGCACTTCCGAGCGGGCTGAAAATGGAAAGGAGGACCAGATTCGCGAAAGTGGGTACTACACTGCTCCAGCCGTCGTCCTCAGACGGGCAAAATGCGCGTCGCCGTCAACAATCAAGATTCGGAATCTGGCAATCTGATCTGGGCTAACGGGGTACGGCTCGCCTCCGACCGGCCAGGCGGGAGCAGGGTCACAGTGAATCGCGTTCCGTGCCCGAGTTGGCTCTCAACGACGACGCTACCCCCGTGACGTTCCGCGATTTCCTTGACGATGGCGAGTCCCAGACCGGTGCCCTGTTCCGCATAGCTTCGGGCGTTGGCGCCACGGTAGAACTCGTCGAAGATTCTTGGCAGATCCTCCTCCGCGATTCCAATGCCCGTGTCTTCCACTTTCAGCACGAGGCGTTCGTCTTGCGAGCGCAAGGTCACGGTCACGGCTCCGCCCGGATCCGTGTAGCGAATTCCATTCTCAACGAGGTTCGCCACAAGTTGCCGAAGGGCGACCGGATATCCGATGGTGACTCCGCCGGATGCAATGTCGGCTGAGATCGTCACGCGCTTGCGTTCGGCGGATTGTCTCAAATCCTCAATCACCTCGGCAATCAGGCCGCCAATTGCAACAGTCTCCCGCTCCTCGTCGAGCGCTGCCCCGCGGGCCCGCGCCAGCACCAGCAGATCGTGAGTGATGGCCGCAAGCTCTCCGGCGCGCCGCTGAGCCCGGCCGATCAAGTCACGGGATGACTCGCTCAGTACGCCGGCCATGCCCTGCAACAGCACTTTGAGCGCAGTTTCAATGGTCCCCAGCGGGCCACGCAGCTCGTGCGCTACCTTCCGCATGTACTGCGATTTTGTGCGCTCGCTCTCGCGCAGGGTTTCGTACGCAACTTCCAGTCGCCGTTTGTCGTCGGCGATCTGCTGCGACAGGAGTACGTTGGCGCGCACGCGCTCGCGCAAGTCTACGGCAATAGTGCTGCATAGGTATGCCGCCAGGTATAGCGTGGCCCCCAGAACAACGAGACTGGTTGCGGCTATGCTCCAGGTCCGGTAGGCATCGGGCGGCCAGGCCCAATGGAGCGGGTGATGATCGACGATCCTAAAGTACTCTCCCAACACCACTGCGGCATAGACCAGGAAACCGATTGTGGTCTGGAGATATGTGGCGCGCCGGGAAAGCATGATGCTGGCAATGACGACATGAAAAACAAAGAACACGGCAAAAGGACTCTCAACACCGCCGCAAAAGTGAAGAAGCGCGGCCAGAAAGAGAAAATCGAGCGTGATCTGCAAAAAAGCGAAGAGCGCAGCCCTAGCCACTCTGTCGTCGTCGCCGAGCCCACAAAACGTGCGCGGCGCGGCTAGGCGCGCGAATGGATGGGTTCTGCCCCAGTCTCCTTTCACGGGCTTGGTGCGCAGACGGCCCGCTGCGAAAAAGAGAACGGTATTATAGACGAGGAGACCGGCGGCAAGAGCGAGGATTGGCTTGATTGAAAAATCCACGGGCTCCAAGCCGCGCGCTATCCCCGCAGCGCCGATCACACCGGCTGCGGCCCACCATCGCAGCTTGATGAACCAGATGGTTCGACGCTCCAGATCACTCGAGACCGGGAGCTCACCGGCCTGCGTCACTCTAGACGCTCCCGTGAAACTGCACTGGTCCGGCTGAGCGGATCAGCATTCTTCGAAGCCGTCACACCGGCGGCTTGAGCCGAAGCGCTCCATCGATTCGCTCAAGCAGCAATGCCGGATCGACTGGCTTGTCAAGGAAATCCTGGACCGGCAGGAACTCACCGGCCCGGTAGGTCCCGTCACTCGAATCGGGATAGAAACGCAAATCTGTCTTCTCGTGGATCGCGCTCAAGACGATAATGGGTACGCTCTTGAAGTACACCTCATCCTGCTGCCGCAACTGCCAGACGAAGTGGAAGCCTTCTGTCGAGTCCGGCATCATAATGTCAAGCACAATGCAGTCCGGCCGCTGCGCCGCCGCTGCCTCCAGCCCGGTCGGGAGATCATAGGCCGCAGCCACGTGATAACCTTTGCTCTCCAAGGCAACACGGAGCGCCACGACCAGGTCTTTGTCGTCGTCGACGATCAGAATCTTGGCGCAACTGGACATTACTTCCTCCCCGCAAAAGCGGACTTGCCTTCAGCCAACTCCTCCGGACTCTCCTGTTTGAGCCTCTCCTCCGCAACCTTTTTCGGCACCAGCCCTAAGGCCAGCGCTACGCCATACAGAATGGCCTCCGGCCGTGGCGGGCAGCCGGGAATATAGTAATCAACGGGAATCACTTTGTCTACACCGCCCAGAACACTGTAGGTGTCGAACCAGCAGCCCCCGCCCGAGGCACAGGAGCCCACGGCGAAGGTGAGCTTCGGACATGGCACCGCTTCCATCAGCCTCTGTAATGCCGGAGCGACCTGGCGGGTAACCGGGCCACATACCAACAGAGCATCCGCATGCCGGGGAGATCCCACCAGCTTGATTCCGAATCGCTCCGCGTCATAGTACGGCGTGAGGACGTTAATAACCTCGATATCGCACCCGTTGCAGGCGCCGACATTGGCATGGTAGACCCACACCGCTTTGCCAAAGGCTTTCTTGCACAGAGCCTCAAACACGATGACACCTCCTCACGGGTCTCATATTACGCACCTAGGGTGGCCAGAGCGGCGGCCGCGCGATCCAGCAGGGGATACGCGACTTGCGGGCAGACGCCCAGCAACAGGCACAATGCTCCAAGAGTCACCATCGGCACCCACATCAGCGCCGGCACCTCCCTCACGGCTGGCTCCGGGTTGGCAGACGCGCGCGGCTTTCCCCAGAACACCCGCATTCCGGCGCGAACCATTACGGCCATCGTCAAAAAGCCGACCACCACGGCGATGATGGCGGCCCACCACAGCCCGGCCTTGGCCAGCGCAAGATAAATGGTCAGTTTGCTCCAAAAGCCATTCAGCGGCGGCAAGCCGGCAATCGCCAACACTCCAAGGAGAAAACAACCGCTGGTAATGGGCATGCGATTTCTCAATCCGCCAAGCTCGGAGATCCGCCGTGCACCGGTCGAATGGATTACCGCGCCCACGCACAGGAACAACATCGATTTGTAGAGGGCGTGGTTCAAGAGATGATACAGACCGCCGTAGCACCCCACGTAGGTCCCGAGTCCCACTCCGGCGAGCACATACCCCATCTGGCTGACGGACGAGTAAGCGAGCAGACGCTTCAAATCGTCCTGAGCCATCGCCATCACGATTCCCAGCACCATCGTGAAAACGCCCAGCGCGACTAAGAAGACGGACACCACGGGCCAGGAGGGATAGAAGATGCTCACCGTCCGCGCCATGGCATACAGCGCCATCTTGATCATGACTCCCGATAGCAACGCACTGACCGGAGTAGGCGCTTCGGCGTGTGCGTCCGGGAGCCACGGATGGAACGGCGCTATGCCGGCCTTCGTTCCGAAACCGATCACCAGAAATGCAATCGCCAGGGCAGCCGTGCCGCTCGGTATCCATTGAACCACCGTCCGCACTTCGCTGATCAGCAACGCGTTGCCGCCATTCAAGTGTTTGGTGGCAGCGGCTGCCGCGTAGATCAGCACGCAGCCGAACAAGGCGAAAGTAATCCCGATCGTCAGCAGCATCAGGTACTTGTAGCCCGCCTCGAGCGCGCGGCGATCCCAATAGAAGGCGACGAGAAGACCTGAGGTGAGGGTTGTAGCCTCGATCGCGACGTACAGCATCACGACGTTGTTGGTCACGCAGCCCCACACCATGGTTCCGAAGAACCACAGCAGAAGACCGTAGAAAATGCGAATGCGGCGCGCCGCGGCGTCTTCGCCGACGCGTTGGATCAGCCCCTCCAAGCGCAGATACCGGACCGAGTACACCGATGCCGCCAGTGCGATAGCTCCAATCACGACTACCATCAGCGCGCTCAAGGCGTCGACTCGCAGTTCGTTGTTCCAGGTCGTCAACACCACGCCGCCCACTACCTTGTAAGCCATCCAGGCACCCATTGCCGTGATCAGGGCCGCGGCCAGAATCGGCAGACTCTGCTGCAGCCGGCGGTCGATTCCCTTCCACAACAGAACCGGGACACCGGCCACGATCGGTAGCAGGAACGTTATGGCGGGTATGATCGATGTCTCTGTCACCATGCTTGCCTCCGTCTACCGTCTCAACCCGGCTAACTGGAACGTATCTCTGGTGCCGAACTCCTGCTGCACACCGCCGATCACGTATAAGAGCAGAAACACCGTTACCACGCTCTCCGTAGCGACACCGAACACGGCAGTCTCCGACAATTCAGGAGCCAGGCTGACCAGGCTCAGGTGCACGGCGTTCTCCAGCAGGCAGAGTCCGATCACGGTCTTGATAGCATCCCGCCGTGTCAGCACAGCATACAGGCCGAGCGCAAATATCGTGGACGCCACGGCCAGATTGGTGCGGAACACCTCAAGTTGCGCCATGCCACCCGGCGCCAGGAGCATGCCTTGGCTGTGGGTGAGGTGGAAGAATCCCAACATGAGCAAACCCGCCACAATTACCGAGGGGCCGAGGCCGATTACAGGCTTCAGTTCCCGGTCATCCGTTCCCCGGACGGACCGGAACAGGAACCAGGGTGTGAGAACAGCCTTCGTCAGCAGAGCGGTGCCGGCCCACCAGTAAAGAGCCGTGTTGACCGCGCCAAACGCGACGAGCAGACTCACCATCAAGAGCGCCTGGCAGACGTAGGCGATGGCAGAGGACTTGAGTCTCCGCATCTCCACCACCGCCACTGACGTAATCACCATGAGCAGGCTCAAGGCCTCGATCAGGTTCACGTTGAGAGCCGCTGGATTCGCCGCCGTCACGCTCTCCCTCCTTCCTGACCGTTTCGGAATCCTGTTTTCATCATCCGGTCCAATGGTGTGGGAGGCGTGAAACACCGGCCGCACCGTTGGCACGGCCCCATGAAAACCTCCAGCCGCATGTACATGTCTTGTGGATCGTTGGTGGACGTTTCAAATTCCTGGCTGAGCTGGATGGCCCCCTCCGGACAGACTTCTTCGCACCTGCCGCAGTAGGTGCATCTACGCCAGAAAAACTCCAACAATCGCGTGTGCTGGTCCGTGTCCGAAATCGCGATCACGCCGGCGGGACATACATTGGCGCAGCCGCCGCAGCCGAAACACAGGTCCGCATCCACGGTGATCTTACCGCGAAAACCCGGCTTCGGCTCCCGCGGCGTCAGCGGGTATCCGAGTGTGACGCGACCTGCCGTCAGGCAGATCAGCGTCTCGCGCACCTTGCTCAACAGCACCGCAACCTCCTATTTCCCGATCACCGCAAATGCCAAAGCGGAGAGGGACGATAGCGCCACGCGCACGTAGTAACCCATGGCCTGATCTATGCGCAATCGAGGATTCACGACATCGACCACCTCGACGAGCAGAAGTACCACCAGCACCTTGACACCGCTTGTCACCAGATCAACCGGTAGAATCCCGAAACGTGGCCACGGCAAGAAAACCTCCACCAATAGGAATGCGAGTACCAGTTGCTTGGTCCACATGGCCCAGCGAAGCAGCGCGAGCCGTGGGCCGCTTTGCTCCACCAGCGGGCCGCCCATGATCTCCTGATCGGCTTCCGCAATGTCGAACGGCAGCTTGCCGGATTGCGCCTGGAGCGCCAGGAAGAAGGCCAGACCGGCGATCGTCATGCTGATGCTCGGTCCGTTCTGCACCTGGAAAGCCACCATGCCGCCCAAGGCCAGGGTTCCGGCCTTGAAGGCCCCTACGGTAAGCGCAATCGCCAGGATTGGCTCAACGGACAGAGCCATCATCATCTCGCGCGAGCTGCCGACGCTGGCATAGGGACTACCGCTCGCATAGGCGTTCAACATGACCAGAACCGAACTCATGGCTGCGACATAGAGCACCGCGATCATATCCCCGGCGAACGACAGCGGCGCGGCGGCTCCCATCGGCACCAATGTGGCCAGCAGCAGCAGCGAGCCGAGCACCAGCGGCGGCAAGCTGGCATACACCACTCCGCCGCCGCTGCGCAGGTCCTCCTTGCCGAGAAGCTTCAGAAGATCCCAATACGGCTGTGTGATGGGAGGCCCGATTCGGGAATGAACCGCGGCCCGCACCTTGCGCAGCACGCCCTCGTAGAGCGGCGACAGCAGCAGTGAGATCGCTACGTTCAGCAGGCACTGCAGCAGCACTGCGGACCATTGCGTCATCGGGCGCCTCCACGAACGCGGTGGCCTCTGGACATCTCCAACAGTTCCGCGCGGGAATAAATCCGGACCTTGCTGGTCCGCCGGTCGATCGTCTCCAGCCGCTCCGTACATGAGAAGCACGGATCCAGACTTCCCAAGGTGATCGGCACGTCGGCGATCGTTCCATGCATGACAGCAGCCGGCAGAGCCTGCAGGTTGGCATAGCTGGGAGCGCGCACCCGCCAGCGGTACGGCCGGTTGTCGCCGCCCGTCATCACAAAATGGATCGCCTCGCCCCGCGGCGCCTCTACCACCGAAACAGCCACCTTGCCCGGCGGAATCTCCTCCGTTATCTCCGCGCAGATCGGGCCTTCGGGGAGGGCTGACAATGCCTCACGCACCAGCCGTATGGATTCTACTAACTCACCCACGCGGACCACGACGCGGGCCCACGTATCGCCAGCCTCCTGGATGACAATCCGCGCGGGAACTTCGTCATACGCTGCGTACGGATGGTCGATGCGCGCATCGATCGCAACTCCCGAAGCCCTGGCCGGCGGGCCAACGACGCAGACGCTCCGAACGTTTTCGCTCGTCAAAACACCGACTCCAACGGTCCTGGCATGCAAAACGCTGTCCCCGATAATGGCGTCGCGTACGGCGATCACCTCCTTCTCCACGGTGGCGAGAGTGTTCAGCAGTTCCGGCCGCATCTCGTCCGGAAGGTCGCGCCTCAAGCCGCCTATCGTGTTCATCCCGTACGTTTTGCGATTCCCGGAGATCGCTTCGCAAAGCCACATCACAGGCTCGCGAATGCGCCACGTTTGCATCAACACCGTCTCGAAACCGATGATGTGCCCCGCAATCCCCAGCCAGAGCAGGTGCGAATGAATTCGCTCGAGCTCCAGCATGATCGTCCTAATGTACCTGGCCCTACGCGGCGCCTGGATGCCGGCAGCTTTCTCAACTGCCTGGCAATAACAGGTCGAGTGGATGAAACCGCATATCCCACAGATTCTTTCCGCCAGAGCAGGGATCTGGTTGTAAGTCAGAACACTATCGCCGAGCTTCTCGATTCCACGGTGATTGTAGAACAGGCGGGTATCGCATCCGACGATCGTCTCGCCTTCCACAAACAGACGCCAGTAGGCGGGCTCCTCCAGGACCGGGAAGAACGGTCCCATCGGCAACACGCTGGCGCCATCGGGGGTTTTGCGCATTTGCGGCCGGACATTTTCCACCGACGGAGGCCGGAAGTTATACGGAAAGTCTCTGCGCAGCGGGTAAACGCCTTCCGGCCAATCGTCCGGCAGCAGCAGGCGGCGCGGATCGGGATGGCCTTCCGCGTGGACGCCGACCGCATCCTGGAACTCGCGCTCTGCCCAGTCCGCGCCCGGCACTACCGGGGTGATCGAATCAATCCGCAGGTCGTCTTCCGCAATTCGGGTCTCCAGCAGAACGAACAGTTGGTCGCGGTCCAGAGAAAAGATATGTACGATGCCGAAGTCGCCGCTCAGCGGCCTTTTATCGGTCCCTACCGAAGTCAGAAAGCGCGCCTGTAACTGGTTGATCAGCCCATCGGCTACGCTTCGCATCGCCTCTTTCCCGACGACCAAATGGAGGGTATCCGGGTGCGGCCGGGTTGCCGAAAGAAGAGCACCGTTGCTGCGCGCCGCGGCCAGTTGGTGAGCCGCTTGAAGAGGCTGTTGCTGTTCTGTACTCATGGCGATACCCTCAGCGAGCTATCACCAGCATGATGCCGGCGACAACCACGGCTCCAATTACAATCCACAGAAGATACATCTGCGGGGTTCCGACGTGCGTTCTACTTACTCCATCAGCGGTCTTTTCGACGGCATGCACCGCGGGCGTGTACAGCCACCTGTCAAAGTCGAGCAGGCGCCGGATGGGGGTTGGAAATCTGGGCACGGGCAGCTTTCCCACCGGATAGACGTTTTGGAACGCGTGCTTGAACGGCAGGTAGAAGCTGCTGGCGGGATAGCGCACGGCCGCTGCGGCATGCTCCTCTCCGCAGTACCAGACCGGCACAACGCGCAGTTTTGCCTTCGCGGCCCGCTGAATACCGTAGGCGAGCAACGCCAGGATCACCAGGCCCCCCAGAATCGCGGCCGGCCACCAGAACCCAACCGCCGTCCCTTGGATCAGCGAAATACCGCCCCACAGGCCGTTCATAGCCACAGCCGATGCGGGGATGCCGCTGATGCTCTCCACCGCCATCCTAATGGGACCGAGTGCCAGTTGCGGAAACACTCCGAGTACCACGCAGAAAACGGCCAGCACGGCCTGCGGCACAAGCATCGATGCCGGTACCTCTTCCCCCTTGAGATGGTCATCCGCCCTGCCGAAGAAGACGGCTCCGAGAACCTTCAGGAAGGAGGCCAGCGTCGCGACCGAGATGAACAGCGCGACCAGTCCCAGCACCAGGAACAGCGGGAATTGCCGTCCGGCCAGAATGCACCCGGCGACAATGAGCCACTTGCTGGTGAACCCGTTGAAAGGCGGCACGCCCGCAATGCTCAATGACGCGACCGTTGTGGATCCCGCCGTATACGGCATCGATTGGGCCAACCCGCCCAGGTGATCCATATTGCGCGTGCCCCTCCGGTACAGCACGGATCCTGCGCCCAGGAACAAGCACGATTTGAAACAGGCGTGGTTCACGGCGTGGAGAATTGCGCCCGCCAGACTGATCGAGGCCAGTAGGGGAGACGCAGCCAGACAGTAAGCGCCGACACCCAGCGCCAGGCAGATGTAACCGATCTGCCCGATCGTGTGGAAGGCCATCAGCC
>Ga0335077_10008948_pt1 | contig 12420 bp, 14 predicted proteins | sample Lox_Sample_31_FD_207151 | JGI IMG/M metagenome (GOLD analysis project Ga0335077, IMG submission 207151) | Soil microbial communities from Loxahatchee National Wildlife Refuge, Florida, United States - Lox_Sample_3.1 | ecosystem: Environmental > Terrestrial > Soil > Wetlands | place: USA...
CGGCCAGTTCGGCGACGTCGTGCTCGACATCAAGCCGTTGCCGCGCGGCGAAGGCTTCAAGTTCGCCGAAACCGTGGTCGGCGGCGCGGTGCCGCGCAACTATATCGGCGCGGTGGAAGAGGGCGTGGTCGACGGACTGACGCGCGGGCCGCTCGGCTTTCCCGTGATCGACGTGCAGGTGACGTTGACCGACGGCTCCTACCACAGCGTGGACTCGTCCGACCTTGCGTTCCGCACGGCGGCGCGGATCGGCGTCAGCGAGGGTCTGCCGCAGTGCCAGCCGGTGCTGCTTGAGCCGATCCACACGGTGGAGATCGTCTGTCCGACGGATGCGACCGCCAAGATCAACGCGATCCTGTCGGCGCGGCGCGGACAGATCCTGTCCTTCGATACACGCGAGGGCTGGGCCGGCTGGGACTGTGTCCGCGCGCTGATGCCGGAAGCGGAGATCGGCGAGCTCATTGTGGAGTTGCGCTCGGCAACGGCCGGTGCCGGCAGCTTCACGCGGCAGTTCGACCACATGGCCGAGGTGACCGGCCGCACCGCCGACCAGATCATCGCAGCCCATCGCGACGCTGCGTGATCTTCCTTCCGGGGGCGATGCCGTCGCCCCCGGAAAATCCCTGCGCCGATGCTCGATTCCTCCCGCAACATCGCACTTGCCTGCGCGCTGAGCGCGCTCGCGGGCTATGTCGATGCCATCGGTTACCTGCATCTCGGCGGCTTGTTCGTGTCGTTCATGAGCGGCAATTCGACGCGCATGGGCGTGAGCCTCGCTGCCGGAGAATGGGGCGCTGCAGCCGACGCGCTCGGCCTGATCGTGCTGTTCGTGATCGGCGCGGCCTGCGGCAGCCTGATCGTGCTCGGGCGCGGCGTGCACCGCCAGCCCTTCGTGCTGCTGGCGGAAGGGCTCTTGCTCGCGGCCGCCGCATTGCTCTACACGCTTGGCTCCTCCGGTGTTGCGGTCGCCGCGATTGTTCTGGCGATGGGGCTTGAGAACGCGGTGTTCCAGATTCACGGCGGCGCCGGCCTTGGCCTCACCTACGTCACGGGCGCGCTGGTCAAAGTCGGCCAGCTCCTGGCCGACGCGCTCAACGGAGGGGCGCGCTTCGGCTGGGTGCCCAATCTGTTGCTTTGGGCGGCGCTGGTGATGGGCTCATTGTGCGGCGCGCTCGCCTATCACTGGATCAATCTCGGCGCGATCTGGTTTGCGGCCGGTGCGGCGCTCGCCTTGAGCGCGATCGTCGCGGTCACGATCCATCGATAATGTTGACAGAACGCGCCGCTTGTCCGATGGGACTTTGATGACCAGCGCCACAAGACCCCGTGCCGCATGCCTGATCGGGTGGCCGGCCGCGCATTCGCGCTCGCCCTTGATCCACCGATACTGGCTGCGCACGCTCGGGATTGCCGGCGGCTACGTCATCGAGGCGGTGCCGCCGGACGAATTCCAGGATTTCGTCTTCCGCCTTGCGCTGCGCGGCTTCGTCGGCGCCAACGTCACGATTCCCCACAAGGAGCAGGCGCTTGCGGTGTCGAAACCGGATGAGCGGGCGCGCGCGATCGGCGCCGCAAACACGCTCTGGTTTGCCGACGGCGAGTTGCAGTCGACCAACACCGACGTGGAAGGTTTCGTGAACAATCTCGACGCCAGCGCGCCGGGCTGGGACAAGGCCGGCGAGGCGCTGGTGCTGGGTGCCGGCGGATCGGCGCGCGCGGTGGTGTTTGGCCTGCTGGAGCGCGGAATCGCATGCGTGCATCTCGTCAATCGCACCGCATCGCGCGCGCAGGCGCTCGCCGATCAATTTGGCGACAAGGTGCATCCCGCCGCATGGGATGCGATTCCGGACCTGCTGCCGCGAGCAAAGCTTCTGGTCAACACCACCTCGCTCGGCATGCGCGGCCAGCCGCCGCTCGAGCTCGACGTCGCGCGGCTGCCCGCTGACGCCGTGGTCGCCGATCTCGTCTATGTACCGCTGGTAACTCCGCTGCTTGCGGCTGCGAAGGCGCGCAATCTTGCGACCGCGGACGGGCTCGGCATGCTGCTTCACCAGGCGGTACGCGGTTTCGAATTGTGGTTTGGCAAGCGCCCGGCGGTGACTGCGGAGCTTCGCGCACTGGTGGAGGCCGATCTCACGAGCGCATGATCGCAGTCTCCCGATCGCTCGCGCGCATGTGAGGCGGAATAAGCTGCGCGCCGCGGGGTCCTGCTACTACATCAGGCCCGCCTCCGGAGATGTTCCTTCTCATGCCCTTTCGCCGTTCCGGCTTCCGCCGTCCGCTCATTGCCGTCGCGATGGTTGCGATCTCGACGCTTTATGCCATTGCGCAACAGCCGCCGTCGCCGTCGCGCGTTCGCGGCACTATCGAAGGCATCGACGGCGATGTGGTTGCGGTGAAGTCGCGCGGCGGCGAGGATGTCAGGCTGCACATGACGTCCGACATCCGCGTCGTCGGCATCGTCAAGATTTCGCTTGCCGACATCAAGGTCGGCTCCTTCATCGGCACCACGACGGTGCCCGGCGCCGATGGCACACCGAGCGCGGTCGAGGTGCATGTGTTCCCCGAGGACATGCGCGGCACCGGCGAGGGCTCGCGGCCCTACGACCTTCGCCCGAACTCGACCATGACCAACGCGACGGTGGCCGAGAGCGTTGTCGGCAATGATGGGCACACGCTTTTGGTCAAGTACAAGGACGGCGAGAAGAAGGTCGTGGTTTCCCAGGAGACGCCGGTCGTCACTTATGTTCCCGGCGACAGGGCCGATTTGAAGGCGGGCGCAAAAATCATCGCCTTTGTGAAGAAGCTGCCCGACGGCTCTTACGAGACCAGCCGCATCAACGTCGGTCGCGACGGCCTGACCCCGCCAATGTGACGCGCGGAGGGCCACGCAAAGCGGAACCCTTGATCTCTTGAGATTGTGACAGGAATAGCCGTCGACCGGCGGTGTTTGCGCTCACGGGTCAGCGCTTTTCTCCCGGAGGACGTCATGCCGAAAATCGCCTTGTCAACGCCGCGCGCACTTCTCTCAGGCCTTGCGGCGTTCGCCGTTTTGGGCACAGTCGCTCTCGCCCAACAGGCGCCAACGGTCCGTATCCGCGGAACCATCGAGGTCGTCGACGGCCCAACGCTGACCATCAAGACGCGTGAAGGCAGCGACGTGAAGGTGAAGATGACCGACAACGCCGCAGTGTTCGCCGTGGTCAAGACCGAGCTGTCGCAGATCAAGGAAGGGTCCTATATCGGCGTCACCGCGATGCCGGAGCCCGACGGCATCCAGAAGGCGATTGCCGTGCATATTTTCCCGGAGAACCAGCGCGGCGCGGCCGAGGGTTTTCGCCCCTGGGATCTTCGCGCCAACTCGACCATGACGAATGCGACGGTTGCCGAGACGGTCAAGGGCACCGAGGGCCAGAACATCCTGGTCAAGTACAAGGACGGCGAGAAGAAAGTGGTGGTGCCGCCGGACACGCCGATCGTCACCTTCGTCGCCAGCGACAAGTCCGAGATCAAGCCGGGCGGCAAGATCATCATCTTCGCCGCCACCAAGAAGGACGACGGCACGCTCGAAGCCGCCCGCGTGAACGTCGGCCGCGACGGCGTCACGCCGCCGATGTGACGCTTATGTCCACGCGAACGTGGAGATTAAGCGTAATCCCGGGGCGATGCGAAGCATCGAACCCGGGATCCCGATCCGCACACTCTACTGGCTCGCGCTGTTCGCCGGATCGACGACAGACGCTGAATGGGTAGCGGCCGCGTCGGCCCGCTGCGTTCAGTCAAGCGCGTGCTCGCGCGCCCTGGGCTGGTTCGCCTGCGCTTCGAACATCGCTTTGAAGATGATTAACGGTAAGTAAAACACAAGCATGGCAATATCCTCCATGCCGCGACAACCCCCGGTTCTGCGGGCTTGTTCCCGAAATAAACAGCCGGGTTGCCGGAACGTTTTTGTCTCTTATCCGGCTACCTGGCGCGGGGGATTGACATTCGCTTCAGTAAAGGCACGAGCGACGCATCTCACACCGCCAGCACGTGATCGTCGATCTCGGCGATGGTGTTGACGCCGCACAGGCCCATGGTGGTGGAGAGCTCCTTGCCGATCAGCTCGATCGCTTTCGCGACGCCGGCCTCGCCGCCGGCCCCGAGCCCATAGGCATAGGCGCGGCCGATCATGCAGGACTTTGCGCCAAGCGCGAGCGCGCGCATGACATCCTGGCCGGAGCGCACGCCGCTGTCGAACATGATCTCCATCTGCGAGCCGACCTCGTCGACGATCTCGGGCAGCGCCTCGATCGAGGACGGCGCGCCGTCAAGCTGGCGGCCGCCATGGTTGGAGACCACGATCGCCTGCGCGCCGGTCTTTGCCGCGATCTCGGCATCCTCGACGTCGAGAATGCCCTTGAGGACCAGCTTGCCCGGCCAGATCGAGCGGATCCAGTCGATGTCCTTCCAGTTCAGCGTGGTGTCGAACTGCGAATTGATCCAGACCGACAGCGCGGTGATGTCCTGGTCGATCTTCAGGTGGCCTACGAGATTGCCGAAGGTTCGCCGCTTGGCGCGCAGGATGCCCGACACCCAGGCCGGCCTCGTCGCGAAGTCGAGCAGTTTCGACAACGACCATTCCGGCGGCACGGTCATGCCGTTCTTGATGTCCTGGTGGCGCTGGCCGATCACCTGCAAATCGACGGTGAGAACGAGCGCGCTGCACTTGGCCGCGAGCGCGCGCTCGATCAGCGATTTGATGAAGCCGCGATCCTTCATCACATAGAGCTGGAACCAGAACGGCTTGTCGACGGCGGCCGCGATCTCCTCGATCGAGCAGATCGACATCGTGCTTTGGGTGAAGGGAATGCCTGCGGCCTGCGCCGCGCGGCAGGCCAGGATTTCGCCGTCGCCATGCTGCATGCCGAGGAGCCCGACCGGCGCGAGAATCAAAGGCATCGCCGCGGGCTCGCCGAGGATATTGGTCGAAAGATCGCGTTTGGACACATCGACCAGCACGCGCTGGCGGAATTTGATCTGCTGCAGGTCGTCGCGATTGGCGCGCAGCGTCTCCTCGGCATAGGAGCCGCGGTCGGCATAGTCGAAAAACGCCTTGGGCACCCGCCGCTTGTGCAGCTCGCGCAAATCCTCGATGCAGGTGATGTGCTTCATGAACGTTTCCGGCCCTTCTTGTCTTCACCGCTTTGCGTGGTCATCTAGCATGGTTGGGGCAGTCGCCAAATCGTTGTGCGAGGAGAGTGCCATGACCGGATCGCGTGCTGTGCCCAGGAGCCCCGAGGATGCCGAGAAGCGCCGGCTCGAAGAGGCGCTGGAGGAGGGGCTTGAGGAGAGCTTTCCTGCCTCCGACCCACCGAATCTCACCCAACCGCCGCCGTCCAAGGCCGACCATCACGTTCGGCGCAAGGATTAATCTGGATAGCAATCTCCAATATTAACAAGAGCTTACAGAAGCCCTTGCGCGGCCCGCCCGGTAATGATTCATCATATTTTTTGAAGCCCTCTTAGTCCCGACGCTATTATAGACTTGAAGGTCCAAGGGGCGCCGAGGGGGGCTCCCGCCGTTGGCGGAGAGTTATGGGTGCTGGGGGTCATATGAGCCGCAACTTTTTCGGTACGGACGGCATTCGGGGCCGTGCCAACGGATTGATCACGCCAGAGCTCGCGCTCAAGGTCGGGCAGGCTGCAGGCCTCGTTTTCCAGCGCGGCGAGCATCGCCACAGAGTCGTGATCGGCAAGGACACGCGCCTGTCCGGCTACATGATCGAATACGCGATGGTCGCGGGGTTTACCTCGGTCGGCATGGACGTGCTGCTGGTCGGCCCGATGCCGACGCCGGCGGTGGCGATGCTGACCAAGTCGATGCGCGCCGATCTCGGCGTGATGATTTCCGCCTCCCACAATCTGTTCGAGGACAACGGCATCAAGCTGTTCGGCCCGCAGGGATTCAAGCTCTCCGACGATGTCGAAAAGCAGATCGAGCAACTGCTCGACGAATCGCTCGATCGCAGGCTGGCGCAGAGCGCGAGCCTCGGCCGCGCCCGCCGCATCGACGGCGTCCACGACCGCTATATCGAATTCGCCAAGCGCACGCTGCCGCGCGATCTGTCGCTCGACGGGCTCCGCGTCGTGGTCGATTGCGCCCACGGCGCCGCCTACAGGGTGGTGCCCGAGGCGCTGTGGGAGCTCGGTGCCGACGTCATCGCGATCGGCGTCGATCCCGACGGATTCAACATCAACAAGGAGTGCGGATCGACGGCGCCGGAGGCACTTTGTCGCAAAGTACGGGAAATGCGCGCCGATATCGGCATTGCGCTCGACGGCGACGCCGACCGCGTGATCCTGGTCGACGAGCGCGGCCACCTCGTCGACGGCGACCAGCTGCTCGCCGTCATCGCGCAGAGCTGGAAGGAGGACGGCCGGCTTTCGCGCCCCGGCATCGTCGCCACCGTGATGTCGAATCTCGGCCTCGAGCGTTTCCTCAAAGGCATCGGGCTTGAGCTGACCCGCACGCCGGTCGGCGACCGCTACGTGCTCGAGCGGATGCTGAGCGGCGGCTACAATCTCGGCGGCGAGCCCTCCGGCCATATCATCCTGTCCGACTATGCGACCACCGGCGACGGCTTTGTCGCAGCGCTGCAAGTGCTCGCGGTGGTGCAAAGACTGCGCCGTCCGGTATCGGAAGTCTGCCACCGCTTCGATCCGCTGCCGCAGATCCTCAAGAATGTCCGCTACCGCAGCGGCAAGCCGCTCGACGATGCCGACGTCAAATCCGCGATCGACGACGGCGAGAGGCGGCTCAACGGCCACGGCCGGCTGCTCGTGCGCAGCTCCGGCACCGAGCCCGTGATCCGCGTGATGGGCGAGGGCGACGATCGCGTCCTGGTCGAGGAAGTGGTCGACAACATCGTTTCCGCGCTCGGGCAGGCTGCCGCGTGAGTCGATCTGAAGATTGGGCCGCGGACTCTTCCCACCTCTCCCCATCGGGGCCCGAAGGGAGAGGCGAAGAGGCGAGCTATCGCGCCGCGAGCACGGTCTAACGCCGCCCGCATCGCTGCCATCGCCGATTGACGGTGGTCTGCGAGCTGCGGCCGTCGTAGGACACTCGTCAACAGCTACCGGGAATCGAAGCGTTGAACAAATCCGTCGTCGTCTCCGAGGAAGCCTTGACCGAACCGGTCATCGTCGCGGATGCCGCGCCTGGTCTTTCGGCGACGGCGGCCGGCCCGGTCTATGTCGTGCTCGTCAGCATCTCTTTCTCGCATTTCCTCAACGACACCATGCAGTCGTTGATCGCGTCGGTCTATCCGATCCTTAAAGAATCCTACGCGCTCGACTTCGCGCAGATCGGCCTGATCACGCTCGCGTTCCAGTTCACCGCTTCGCTCTTGCAGCCGGTGGTCGGGCACTTCACCGACAAGAAGGCGCAGCCGTTCTCGCTCTCGATCGGCATGGCCTCGACCTTCTTTGGCCTGCTCTTGCTCAGCGTCGCCCGACAATATCTGGTCATCCTGCTTGCGGCGGCGCTGGTCGGACTGGGCTCGGCGGTGTTTCACCCGGAATCGGCGCGGATCGCGCGGCTTGCATCCGGCGGCCGTTATGGTTTCGCGCAATCGGTCTTTCAGCTCGGCGGCAGCTTCGGCACCTCGATGGGGCCGGTGCTTGCAGCCCTGATCGTCGTGCCGTACGGCCAGTCCTCGATCGCCTATTTCTCGCTGATCGCGTTCGTCGCGATCGTGATCCTGTGGCGTATCGGGCTCTGGTACCGGCCGCAGATCACCGCGAAGAAGGCCGCACCGCTCCATGCCCATCCGGACGCGCCGAGCCCCCGACGCGTCAGGGTGGCGCTCGCCGTGCTGGTCGCGTTGCTGTTCTCAAAACAGCTCTACGTCTCGAGCCTCTCGAGCTATTACATCTTCTATCTCATCGACAGGTTCGGCGTCTCGACCCAGGCCGCGCAGATGTATCTCTTCATCTTCCTTGCCGCCAATGCAGTGGGCGCCTTCATCGGCGGGCCGCTCGGCGACCGTTTCGGCCGCAAATATGTGCTCTGGATTTCCGTGCTCGGCGCGCTGCCGTTCACGCTGGCACTGCCCTATGCCGGGCTTTACGCCAGCGCCGTGCTTACGATCATCATCGGCCTGATCATCTCGTCGACGACGGCGTCGATCATCGTGTTCGCCCAGGAGCTGATGCCGCACCGCTTCGGCATGATCTCCGGCGTGTTTTTCGGCGTCGCCTTCGGCATCGGCGGGCTTGGTGCTGCCGTGCTCGGCAAGCTCGCCGACCACACGTCGATCGGCTTCGTCTATCAGGTCTGCTCCTTCCTGCCGGCGATCGGTCTGCTCGCGGTGTTTCTGCCGGATTTGAGGCGGCTCGCGAGATAGCAAGTGGCGAGTAGGGAATGGCGAGTAGCGAGTAGCGAGAAAACCATCCCTTACTATTCGCCACTCACCATTCGCCCCTTCACACATCGTTAGGAGATGTGACGCCTTTGCCCCGCTTGCGGCATACGACTCGCGCGCGTTCGCAGAAAATCAACCTTAATAATTAGGGTTAAGTGCCGCTTAAGCATTTGGTGCCATCGTCGCCGCGTGAGTTTTCGATGTGGGGCTTTGCGTCTTGCCTCACGGGCCAAAGGGACGAAGCAAATGCGTAGCGTTAAGTCAGTTATTGCCGCCGGTGCGGCGACATTCTTTTCGACGATGGCGTTTGCCGCCGACCTGCCGATCGCCCAGCCGCCGATGTACGCCCCGCCGCCGGTCGATTTCGGCGGCTGGTATCTGCGCGGCGATATCGGTTTCAGCAATCAGAGTGTGAACAGGGTTATCGATACCAACCCCGCGGCCTACAACAACGTTGCCGTCTCGCAGACCGGCAGCTTCGGCAGCGCCGGGATCTACGACCTCGGCGTGGGCTATCAGTTCACCAACTGGTTCCGCGCCGACGTCACCGCGCAATGGCGCGGCAAGTCCAATTTCACCGGCCTCGATGTCGTCACCGGAACCGGCCCGTTCGCAGGTTTCGTCGGCACCGACAACTACACTGCAACCAAGTCCGAATTCCTTTTCCTCGCCAACGCCTATTTCGATCTCGGCACGTGGTGGTGCGTGACGCCGTTCATCGGTGCGGGCATCGGCACCGCACGCGTATCGGTCGCAAACTTCACCGACACCGGCGACTTCATCAACGGCGGCCTCCAGGCGCACAGCTTCAACTACGCGGGCCAGGCCTCGCGGTGGAACTTCGCCTGGGCTGTGCATGCAGGCCTTGCCTACAGGGTCACCCCGAATGTCACGCTCGAGCTTGCCTACAGCTATGTCGATCTCGGCAGCGGCATCACCGGCCCGACCTATTCGTTCGACCAGGTGACCAACGTCACCCATGCCCCATTCTCCTTCCACAACATCACATCGAACGACCTGATGCTCGGCGTGCGCTGGGATCTCTACGCGCCGCCGCCGATGCCGCCGCTGGTCACCAAGGGCTGATCGGGCCTCCTCGCTCTTAACGATTACTAACGGCGCGGGTCATTCCGCGCCGTTTTTGTTTGCGCCAGGCAACGTCGCGACAACGATTGATTAAGGTTAACGGGCGATGATCGACGCGTAATTTCAGAGCATGATCCGGAAAAGTGGGTACCGTTTTCCGAGAAGGTCATGCGCTCTAAAAGTTTGATTGGAGCGTTGCGATGCGTCGACTTCTGTTAGCGGTGATGATCTGCGGCGTAGCGTCCGGCGCTCGCGCGGCCGACATGCCCGACCTCCCGATCCTTCGCGGCACCCAGGGGCTGTCGAGCTCGTACGTCAATTGGCAGGGCTTTTACGCCGGCGTGCAGGGCGGCTACGGATCGTCGGATGAGAGCTTCCGCGGCTCCACCTCGAACATGGTTGCGGCCCTGGTGCAAAACCTCGTCATCCAGGAGATGGGGATCGCGAGTTGGAATTTCGCTCTCGGCAAGGTATCGAGCCGCTCCACAATGTATGGCGGGTTCGCCGGATACAACTGGCAGTGGGAAGATGTCGTTCTCGGCGTTGAGGCGAGCTACATGCACGGCTCGTTGGGCGGCATGACCTCGTCAACCCAATCAATGACGAGTGCGAACGCGCTGTCCGACGGCCTCTTCCATTCCGTCACGGTCAACTCTTCGGCGTCGATTGCGATCTCGGATATGGCAACCTTCCGCGGCCGCGCGGCCTATGAGTGGGGCTGTTTCCTGCCCTATGCCTTCGGCGGGCTTGCGCTCGGCAATGGCAACCTCAACCGGAACGTCACGATTCAGGATTCCGCCGGTCCAACCGTGTTCGGTCCCTTCACGCCTTTCGCGCCGTTGATCGCGAATGAAGGCACGAGCAACCACTTGATCTATGGTTATTCCGCCGGCCTCGGTGTCGACGTCAGGCTGATCGGCGGCCTGTTCATGCGCGCGGAATGGGAATACGTGCGCTTCGTCGACAATATCGAAACCAACATCAATACCGTGCGCGCGGGCCTCGGCTACAAGTTCTGACCCGATCGGCGCGCGCGGCCGCGAAAGGCGCGCCTGTTGACAGCCGCGCTTTCGCCTGTTGCTCTGTCGCCCCAACCATGGTGACGGGCATGAAGATCTACGGCGACGCAAATTCCGGCAATTGCCTGAAGGTGAAGTGGGTCTGCGATCATCTCGCAATTCCCTTTTCCTGGATCGACGTCGACACCTTGAAGGGCGGAAGCCGCACGGCCGAGTTCCTGCAGCTCAACCCCTTCGGCCAGGTGCCGACCGTTGCCTTCGACGACGGCCGGACACTCGCGCAGTCCAATGCGATCATCCGCTATCTTGCGCGCGGCAGCGCGCTGATCCCCGCCGACGCCTTCGCGGCCGCGCAGATGGACGCCTGGCTGTTCTGGGAGCAGAACAGCCATGAGCCCTATGTCGCGGTCGCCCGCTTCCAGACGCTCTATCTCGGCAAGCCCGCGCGCGATCTCGACCCCAATCTGGTGAAGCGCGGCTACGCCGCGCTGGATCAGCTCGAGCAGCGGCTGCGTGTTGCGAAATTCCTGCTGGGCGAGAGCTTCTCGCTCGCGGATGTCGCATTGCTCGCTTACACGCGCGTCGCGCATGAGGGCGGGTTCGATCTGGCCAAACACGTCGCGCTGCGGCGCTGGATCGGCGACAGCGAAAAGCGTCTCGGCCTTCCACCGGTGCGCTGACGGAAAACCCCATGTCCGCAAGTTCGCCCATCACGATCCGCCGCGCTCGCCGCGATGATGTTGCCGCAATCGTCGGCATGCTGGCCGACGATCATCTGGGACGCGCGCGCGAGCGGATCGAGGACCCTTTGCCGGCGACCTATACCGATGCCTTCGCCAGGCTCGAAGCCGATCCGAATATCGCGCTCGTGGTCGCGGACGATCGGGGCAGCGTGGTCGGCTGTCTGCAGCTTTGCATCCTGCCGGGCCTGAGCTCGCAAGGCGCCTCGCGCGCGCTTATTGAGGATGTCCGCGTCGCCTCGAACCGCCGCAGCCGCGGCATCGGCGAACAGCTTGTCAGATGGGCGGTCGCGGAAGCGCGCTCGCAAGGCTGCAGGCTGGTCGAGCTTCTGACGCATCAGACGCGCGTCGACGCGTTTCTACGAGCGGCTCGGATTTTCCAGGAGCCATGTCGGCATGACGATCCGGTTCTAGCGCCCGGCGAGTACAGGAGACGTAGATGTCAGCGATGTCCGCTATCCATCCCGTGACGGCAGTGGCCGTCGTGCTTGCGACTGCCGCAACCGATGCCGTTTACGTGATGTTTACCTCCGCGGTGGTGGCGCGGAAGCGTTTTCCCGCGGCGACATGGAGCAGCATCTGGTACCTGCTCTCGTCCTTTGCGGTGATCAGTTACACCGAGAACTGGGCCTATGTCGGCTTTGCCGCTGCGGGCTCGTGGATCGGCGCCTATGCATCGATGACCTTCCTGCACCGGCCGGGGGGCGGCACGCCGGTCGGCGCCGGGCCGGAATAGGCAAAGTTATTCTGCACAGTTGTCTCGCTCTGAAGGAACCTGCCTGTCTTGCGATGGTCGGCCTGAATTTCGCAAACCTTCCTTGACGGCGCGGCGCGTTTCCCATATCTGCAGCGGCGGGACACCTCCCCCCAACGGGAGGCTTACTATCTGGAAGGGTAGACAATGACTGCAGCGAAGCCCGCTCAGCGGCCGACCGTGCCGCATTTTTCATCCGGCCCCTGTGCCAAGCGCCCCGGCTGGAATCCCCAAAATCTCAAGGACGCAGCGCTCGGCCGCTCGCATCGCGCCAAGATCGGTAAGGCGCGGCTCAAGCAGGCCATCGAGCTGACGCGCGAGGTGCTCGAGGTGCCGGCCGACTACAAGATCGGCATCGTGCCGGCGTCGGATACCGGCGCGGTCGAGATGGCGCTGTGGTCGCTGCTCGGCGCGCG
>Ga0335077_10008951_pt1 | contig 12419 bp, 10 predicted proteins | sample Lox_Sample_31_FD_207151 | JGI IMG/M metagenome (GOLD analysis project Ga0335077, IMG submission 207151) | Soil microbial communities from Loxahatchee National Wildlife Refuge, Florida, United States - Lox_Sample_3.1 | ecosystem: Environmental > Terrestrial > Soil > Wetlands | place: USA...
GGCGTTCGTCCTGCTCGCGCCCGCGAGCGACCGCACCGCGGTGGGGATCGCCGTGCGCTGTCCGGTCTGCTCGAGCGTCTCGGTCAACCTCGTCTCGGCGCAGCACGTCGACGTCCCCTTCCACAACGACCAGGAAATCGGCGTCGTGGGGCACGTCTTCGCGGCGGACGCCGAGCGCGTGCTCGAGGAGTTTTCGGCGGAGCTGAATACCGCGCGCTTCGACGCGCGCCGGCTCTCCCTCTAGAGCCCTCCCTCCGGGGAGGGATGAACCGGGCTGCCCGCCCGCCGATACCAGCGGGGCAATGAGCGCCGCCCTCGACAGTCACGACGAGCGCCTGCTCGCCGACTGCGGGGTGGAGAAGACCCGCACGCGCCGCCCGGTGCTCGACCGCCTCCGCGACCTGGTCGGGAACGACCTCCTGCGCCTCTTGCTCTTTGGCCTCGCGGGTCAGCGGCGCGGCGCCGCAGGCCGCTTGGGCTGATCGGCCGCCTCGTCGGCGCCATACAGGTACACGGCCAGGAAGATCAGGAAGCCGCTGACGCTTCCGATGATGAACGCGGTCGCTCCCGAGACGCCGACGGCCACCGAGCCGACCCAGATGAACGCGCCCAGGAACAGCCCCCAGATGAACGAGATCGCGCCGTGGGAGATCGAGGGAGAGCGAAGGTGGGACACGGCCGGGACCTTATCGGCTCGCCGGGCTCGGTTTTCCACAAGCTGCACGGTCTGCTGTGGAAATGTGGAAAATTGAATTTCCGCAAATTGCGGCCTGGACGTGTTCGGAAGGTCTTGCACGGGCCCTGTCCAGGCCCTAGATTCCTCCTTGCGCCGAGCACGGAGCCCGAGTAGGTCGAAGCCGAACTCGAGGACTGTACCCGGAAGGGGAAAGTCAGCGAGAGCGGTGGACGAAAGGGAAACCGGCTCGGCGAATTCTTTGGTCCAAGACCGGCGGACTTGCCCGGTTGACATAACACCCGTTACCGTGCACGCCGGAACCGCGCCCAGGAACAGCCGAGACGGTTTTCAGACATGCTTCGTGGTGAAATGACCGGGATGACGACGGTCGAGATCGACAATGTCCTCGCGACGCCCGAGTTGCAGGAGCTGGTGGAAGCGGCTGAGCAGACGGGCTCGCTGCGCCATTCAGACCTCGTCGAGGCGCTCGAAGGGCTCCAGCTGGACCCGCTGGAGACCGACGCGGTCTACCGCGGGCTGGAGCAGAAGGGGATCGAGATCGTCGAGCAGCAGCAGGCGGAGCCCCAGGCCCCGCCGCCCCCGTCGCAGGCCGTCGCCCACGAGACGACCACCGACGCGTTGCAGCTGTTCCTGCGTGACGCCGGCCGGCACCCGCTTCTGACCGCCGCGCAGGAAGTCGAGCTCGCCAAGCGCATCGAGCGCGGCGACCCGCAGGCAAAGCAGACGATGATCCAGTCGAACCTGCGGCTGGTCGTCTCGATCGCCAAGAACTACCGCAACCAGGGCCTTCCGTTCCTCGACCTGATCCAGGAAGGCACGCTGGGTCTCATCCGCGCCGTCGAGAAGTTCGACTGGCGTCGCGGCTACAAGTTCTCGACCTACGCAACCTGGTGGATCCGCCAAGCCGTCGCGCGGGCCCTCGCCGACAAGGCGCGGACGATCCGGATGCCCGTGCACATCGTCGAGCGGATGCAGAAGCTGAACCGCGCCGAGCGGACGCTCTGGACGCAGCTCGGCCGCGAGCCGACGCTCGAGGAGATCGCCGAAGAGGCGAACCTCCCGATCGCGCAGGCACACGAGGTGAAGGCGGCCGCGCGAGCGTCCACGAGCCTCGACCAGCCGGTCGGCGACACCGAGGACGCGGTCTTCGGGGACTTCGTCGCCGGCGACGGGCCGCTCCCCGACGAGGAGGTCGAGGTCTCGCTGCGCTGCCAGGCCCTCGCGGTCGCGCTGGCCGCCCTCTCCGAGCGCGAGCGCAAGGTCCTCATCCTCCGCTACGGGCTCGACGACGCCGAGCCCAAGACGCTCGAGGAGATCGGCCGGCGGCTCGGCCTGACCCGCGAGCGGGTGCGCCAGATCGAGACCGAGGCGCTCAAACGTCTCGCGCGGCTGCGCGAGATGGAGTCGATCTCAAGCCTTTAGGCACGCAGGGAACCTCCTAGCGCAACCGAGACGGTGCGTTGGACGGCCCCGCCGGCGAAGCCGGCGTGGCCTCTATGTCGGCGTCGCAAGCGAGCGCCTTGTGAGCTGGGTAGCGGAGCACCGAGCCGTCGAAGAGCGGCAGCGCGGCTTCCTCCCCCACTCTGGCCACGACGAGCGCGTAGGCGTCGTCTAGCCGCGCCGGGCGTGTCGCGCGGTGGCCGTCGGAGGCGACGGCCTTCGCCTGTCCGCCCTCGACGAGCCTCCAGCCGAGAGCCTCCGCCTCGGGACGGTGAAGCCCGAGCAGGCTCGTTGCGTTGACCTGCAGCGGCCAGCCACGCTCGGCCAGCTCGAGCGCCAGGGCCGGCCGTTCCTGCACGGCCTGGGTCCGCTCCGGGTGTGCGACGAACGGCACGAGGCCCGCCGCCTCGATGTGCTCGCCCAGCGCGAGCAGCTCGTCGGCCGGCCCGGAGAACGGCACCTCGACGAGCACCAGCCGCGTTCCCTCGAGGACGTAGCGGGCCGGGTCCTCGTCGAGCAATGCCCTCGCGGGCGTCAGCTCGTACCCGAGCCGTAGCTCCAGCGGCGCCCTTTCGCGGAGCCGCTCGAAGGCGTCGAGGATCGCCGCCTCCCGCTCGGGCGTCAGGACGAGGTGCGGCCAGACGTGCGGCGTTCCGTAGAGGACCTCCGTGCCCGTCTCCGCGGCCAGCTCGCAGAGCCGCAATCCCTCGGCGAGCGTCCTGGCCCCGTCGTCGCCCGAGGGCACGACGTGCGAATGGCAGTCGACGAACGCGGGCACCTAGAGCGTTCTATCAAGCTTGGTCGCATCGACCGGTCGATTCCGACGGACGGCCGAGCAAAACTCGCCCGTCCTGAATCGGCGCCGCAAGCGGCGCCTTGTGCCGTGACCGTAGCCGCTATTCGGCGCGTAGGTAGAGCTGGAGGCCAGGAGCCACGGCGCGGAGCTCGCGCAGGGCGCGCGACTCGAGCTGGCGCACGCGCTCGCGCGTGATCCCGAGGTCGGCGCCGACCTCCTCGAGCGTCTGAGGCGTCTCGCCGTCGAGCCCGAAGCGCCGGCAGAGCACGTGGCGCATGCGGGGCGCCAGCCTGAGCAACGCGTTCGAGAGCTCGGCCGAGCGAAGCAGCTCGGCGGTGGCGTCGTCCGGGCGATCGGAGTGGGTGTCCTCGATCAGGTCGCCGTAGAGGCTCTCGCCGTCGCCGACCGGGGTCTCGAGGCTGACGGGATCCTCGACGAGCTCGAGCAGCGTCCGGACGCGCTCGATTGGGAAGCCGCTCTCCTTGGCGATCTCCGGCAGCAGCGCCTCGCGGTTCAGCTTTTGCGCCAGAATCCGGCGCGCGCGCATTACCTTGCGCACCTGCTCGGCGACGTGAACCGGAAGGCGGATCGTCCGGCCCTGGTCGGCCAGCGCGCGGGTGATCGACTGGCGGATCCACCAGGTCGCGTAGGTCGAGAGCTTGTAGCCGAGCGTGTAGTCGAACTTCTCGACCGCCCGGATCAGGCCGAGGTTCCCCTCCTGGATCAGGTCGAGGAGCGGCACGCCCGCCTTGGTGTAGTTGCGCGTGATCGACATCACCAGGCGCAGGTTCGACTCGATCAGCTTGCGCTTGGCGGCCTCGTCGCCCTCGTCCTTCAGGCGGGCCAGCTCCCGCTCTTCGGCGGGGGTGAGGAGCCGCCCGTCGCCGATCTGGCGGACGTAGAGCTTGAGCGGGTCGGCGGTCTGCGGCTCGGTGACCTCGACTTCCGTCTCCTCGTCGTCCGCGACAGGCTCCGGAACGACTTCGAGGCGAGCCTCGGGCTCGGGCTCTGGGTGCGCGTCAGGAAGCGGCCGCTGCGCCATTACTCCGGCTCTATCGGTGTGCACCCTCCCTCGCTTGAGGCATGCCCACCCCTAAGAGGGATCAGGGGTTTGGGCGGCGAACCGAGATGGCAAGTAGCGATGTCTGCGACGCCTAACTCTCAGCCGATGCCCTCGTCACACTCAGTGGCGGCTGGAGTAGCCGCCCGAATCGTTCAAGGGGCTCACTGAGACCATGTGCGGAATCGCCGGATACAGCCTGAGCGCGACCAGCCGAGTCGAGCGGACGCTTGCGGCACAGGCGCTCCTGGCCGGAATCGCCGAGCGCGGCGCAGACGCGGTCGGCTATGCGTACCGCGCTCCGGGCGGCCCGCTCGAGATCCACAAGCAGCGCTCCGGCGCCAGCGCCCTCCTCGACCAGATCGAAGTTCCTGACGAGGTGACCGAGGCGCTCGTCCACGTCCGCGACTACACCAAGGGCCACCCGCGGATCGAGGCCAACAACCACCCGATTCGGCACGGCGCCGTCGTCGGCGTCCACAACGGGATCATCTTCAACGACGACGAGCTGATGTCCGCGCACGGCTTCGAGCGGGCCGAGCCGAACATGACCGTCGACTCCGAGGCGATCTTCGCGCTGGCCGAGTCCGCCGGCGGCGACCCGTCCGCGCTCGAGGAGCTGCGGGGCTCGATGGCGACCGCCTGGCTCGACGAGCGCCTCCGCGAGACCGTGTTCCTCGCCCGCAGCGTCGGCCGGCCGCTCTGGACCGGGGCCGGCCGGCACGAGCTCTTCTTCGCGTCGACGAAGGCCGCGCTCGAGGTCGTCGAGCGCACCCTCCGCCTGAAGCTCCGCAAGCGCGAGGTCGGCGAGGGCACCTTCGTCGTCGTGGCCGCCGGCCGTGAGATCGAGCGTGAGCGCTTCCGCCCCAACAGGAACTTCGACGACCGCCAGCTTCCGGCGGTGCGCGCGCCGCACGAGGGCCTCTCCTGCCTCAAGCAGCTCGCCGCCCTCGCGGCGCTCTAGAGCTATCGCTTACGTTTCTTCTGCTTGAGGAAGGTGTAGCGGGCGCAGCTGTTCGCGCCCTGGTTGAGCGAGGCGTCGAGCGCCTGGACGCAGAAGCGGAACGAGGCGGGCGGCCTGCGGCCGAGGTAGCGGTACGGCAGCCCGATCGCGTAGACGTGCCCCGGCTTGATCGAGTCGATGAACTTGATCGCGGTCAACTCGCGTCCTGGAAGGTCGATGATCACGGCCGCCTGGCCGGAGCTCTCGCTGATCCGGAAGCGCAGGAGTGCGGGATGCTTGCGCTTCCCCCTGCCGGCGAGCGCGTGCGTGACCGGCGCGGTGCTGTCGACCAGCGGCTGCCAGTCCTGAACGTAGTCGACGAAGTCGTCGTGCGTGAGCCGCACCCGGTTGCTGCCGTTCGGCGCGATCTCCCAGATGTTCGGACTGCCGTCGGCGTCGTTCGAGTAGGCGATCGTCGTTCCGTCCGGCGACCAGGCCGCGTGGGTGTCGGCGCCGGCGCCGCTCGTCAGCTGCGTGGCCGTCCCGCCTGCGGCAGGCATCACGTACAGGTCGCCTCCTCCCGTCCTCGTGCTCGAGAAGACCAGCTTGTCGGAGGCCGGCGACCAGTCGCCGAGGCGGTCCTCCGCTGGGTTGTTGGTGAGGTCCGTCTGGTTCGAGCCGTCGGTCGCCATCCTGAAGACGTCCCAGTTGCCGGTGCGGTCGCTCTCGAAGCTGATCGCACTGCCGTTCGGCGCCCAGCGTGGGTTGCGGTCGTTGGCCGCCGCGTCGTTGGTCAGGTCCGCCGGGGCGCCGCTGCCGTCGGCGGCGGCCACGTAGACGTCGAACTTGCCGCTGCTCGTCCTGGCCGCGTACGCAACCCTCGTGCCGTCGGGCGACCACGTCGGCCGGCCGCCGAGCGCCACGTTGTGGGCGACGATCCCGCCCTTCGTGCCGAGCCAGTCGCCGGCGCTCAGCAGGGCCGACGTCGGGTCGGTGGGATCGAGCGGCACGCTGGCGTTGATCGCGATCTGCGTCCCGTCCGCGCTGATCGCGGCGCTGCCCAGCACGCCGACCGGAATGTCCAGGTCGAGCTCCTGCTTCTGCGGGCCGAGCAGCTCGAGGCTGGCGAAGCCGGAGGCCTCGCTCAGGATCAGCAGCCGCTGCTGCGAGGCCGGGTAGGTCGCGCGCGAGGGACCGGCGGCCGAGAGGCCGGCAACGAGAGCCGACAGCAGCGCTGATATCAGGACGGCGCGCACGCGACAGACACTAGAGGAGACGGCCGTCAGCGGCCACCTCCGCGCCCTGCTCGACCAGGCGCTCCCGGATCAGGAACTGGAAGGTCGACCAGGCGCCCCGCCGCCCCTGGAACATTCGGTAGATCTGCCACTCGGTGAGGAGCGAGCCGTCCTCGCGCCGCGCCTCCGTCCAGTCGGCGAACTTCGGCAACCGCTTCAGGCGCCGGGCGAGAGCCATTCCCTGCTCGAGGGCGCGCTCGAGCTTCTCCTCGCCCACCGGGACGTCGAAGCCCGCCTCCCGGAGCGCGTTCGCCAGCGAGCCGAAGGTGTGCCAGTAGAGCGACTTCGACGGCATCTGCCCGCGGTGCTCCTCGATGTCGCGCGCGGTCGGGATCCGGCCCAGCTCCTCCCCCAGCCCTCTGAGCAGCTCGAGCAGCTCCTCGCGGGTTGCGAACCGCCGAGGGACGAGGCCGGCAGTGCGCTTGGCCTCGTTCCAGCTGCCGAAGTGCTCGATCACGGTCTGCGGGTGGACGGAGGTCTTCGGATCGGCGGCGAACTCGCGCATCGTCGGCGAGCGGCCCAGGCGCTTCGCCGAGGCGGCGAGCTCCTCGAGGATCTGCTCGTCCGTGTAGCGCTTGCGGATGCCGGCCTGGAAGGCCTCGAGCGCCTTCCGGTCGATGCCCGCGAGCGCACGGTACTGGGGCTTGCGGGGCACGGAACCAAGAATGGTAGAGCAATCGCGGCAGGATGCAAGATGCGGGCTAGCGTCTGGGGCTGTCTGCTAGACGACCCTAAGGCAGGCTCTAAGACGCAGCCAGGACGCGCTGGGGGCGGCCCTGCTCGTCCACGCCCTCGAGCGGCAGGATCCGCTCCAGGGCGGTGACGCAGCGCGGGCAGAACTGGCTGCCCGAGGCGCGCCGCAGCTCGTCCAGCGCCTCGGTGGCGGGGCGGGCGGCACGGTAGATGCGCGTGGTCAGCATCGAGTCGAGCGCGTCGGCGACGTGGATGATGCGGGCGCCGAGCGGGATGTCCTCGCCGCCGAGCCGGTCGGGGTAGCCCGTGCCGTCCCAGCGCTCGTGGTGGTGGCGGATGGCCGGCACGGCGTCGTTGAGGAAGCCGAGCCGGTCGATGATCCGCGCGCCCTCGTCGGCGTGGCGCTGCATCAGGTCCCACTCCTCCGTCGTCAGGCTCGCAGGCTTGAGCAGGATCGCATCGGGGATCGCCAGCTTGCCGATGTCGTGGAAGAGGGCCGCGTGGCCGAGCAGGTCGAGCTCGGCCTGCGAGAGCCCGAGCTCCCTGCCGATCGCGAGCGCGAGCTGCTGGACCCGGCGGGAGTGGCCCGCCGTGTAGGCATCGCGGGCGTCTACCGTGGCCGAGAGGCTCTCCATCGCCGCCGTCGAGCGCTCGCGCAGCAGCTTGTTGGCGTGCTCGAGGGAGACGTTCTGCGTCTGGATCGTCTCGGCCGCCTGACGGAGCTTCTGCGCGCTGCGCTGCGTGTGCCGCAGGTACGCCTCCTGCGTCTTGCGCATCAGCAGCAGCGGCAGCGCGAAGACGGCGAGCGCCCAGAGCCCTGCGGCGCCGTAGCCGACCCAGATCACGCTGCCGATGAAGCCGTAGACCAGGTAGTGCGTCGCGAGCCAGGCGAAGCGCTCCCTGAAGACGGCCCACCAGCGCTCGTGTCCCTCGACGGACACGACGAGGCTGATCAGGCCCATGTTGACCGCGAAGTAGGTCGCGCCGGCCGCGACGCCGGAGATCACATAGACGATCCGGCCGACGTCGCCGTGGAAGCCGGCCGTGAAGACCGCGGCGGCCGCGAGTGACGACAGCGAGAGGGTGCCGACGTTGAAGAGGACGTAGTGGAACGGCGAGCGCCTCGCGCTCCACTCGACGGCCGAGATCGTGATCGCCAGCGGCAGCGCGGCGCGCGGGCCGAAGAGCGCGGCGCCTGCGATCGACCCGACGGCGCTGACGGAGATCGAGCCGTCGTCGACCTCGAGCGCCAGAGCCTGGCCCAGGCCGACGAGCGCGACGATTGCGCCGAGGCCGAGCCAGTCGGTGCTCTTGCCGAAGATCAGCCCCAGCACGCCCGCGGCGATGCCGACGGTGCTGATCACGCCGACGACGCCGGCGAGCCGGCGCGAGAGCGAGAGGAAGCGCGGCCCGTGGAGCGCGTGCGGGCGCGGGTGCCTGCGCTCGAGGTCCGGGTGCGTGCTGGCCGCCGGCGGCAGCGGCGAGACGTGCTCGCCGCCCTCCGGCACGACGACGAGCCGCGCCTTGCGCTCCTCCGGGAGCAGCAAGGGCTCCGAGCTTGCGTCCAGAACCCGGTTACGGCCCTGGAGCTTGGCCCGGTAGACCGCGAGGTCGGCCTGGTGGATCAGCTCGTTCGCGTCCGCGCCGTCCCTGGGGAAGCCGGCGACGCCGATGGACACCGTCGCCCGGATCGGCTCGCTCGAGGTCTCGACGTCGAAGGCGCGCGCGGCGACGGTGCGGCGGATCCGCTCGGCGATCTCGAACGCCTTCTCGGGCGGCGTCTCCGGCAGAAGGATCGCGAACTCCTCGCCGCCGAAGCGCGCCGGCACGTCGTAGTGGCGCAGCTGCGCACGGAAGACCTCGGCGATCCCCTGCAGCACCGCGTCGCCCGCGAGGTGGCCGTAGGTGTTGTTGATGTCGCGCAGGAGGTCGAGGTCGGCCATGACGAGCGAGAGCGGCCGTTCGAAGCGCGCCGCCCGCGTGAGCTCCTCGTTCAGGGTGGCGGCGAAGTGGCGCGCGTTGAAGAGGCCGGTCTTCGCGTCGACGCGCGCCTCCTCCTGGAGCTGGGGCACCGACAGCGACCGGTGGATCAGGAACAGCGGCGCGACCGCGAAGGCGATCAGCCACGGGTTCGACAGCCAGAATGCCGCCGTCGCGACGCCCAGCATCGCCAGCACGAGGTCGGTCGAAAGGCTCTGGAACGAGAAGAGCTCGGACTCGCGGAACGACAGGCCGCGCGCCAGGCGCAGCATGGGCGCCATGAGCAGGTGGTTGAGGACGACCATGGTCGCTGCCGCCGCGACGCCTGCCATCGCGTACGAGACGCGGCTCGTGCTTCCGAGAACGTTCAGCACGGCGTGGAAGGCCGCCCAGGCCGCCATCATCGAGAACGTCCAGTCGGCGATGTTGAAGATCGCGACGTACCAGGTCGCCCGGGTCTTCAGCCACTCGGGCAGCGCGTGAATGATGCCGAGCAGCGCGACGAGCCCCGGCGGCAGGAGCATCGCTGCGGGAATCAGGAAGACGATCGTCGTGTGGTACGACTGATGGCGCGGCGTGCCCACGACGAAGAGCTGTGCCGTCGCCGAGATCAGGGCGAGGATGGCGAACGTCGTCCAGCCGTGCGTGCTCGCCTGCAGATGGCTGAGCGGCGGCGCCGTGGCCGCGATGGTGGCGGCGAGCACGAGAGAGAAGTAGACGGCGGCCTTCGGCGCGAGCTTCGGCGCTCCCGGCATGGCCGGGCCGAGTACCTCGTGCTCGAGCGACGTCGGAAAGGCGCTCACAGTGCCGCCGCCTTCCCGCTCAGGCTGCGATCGAGACCCGTCATCGCCTGTGCACCGTCTCCTTGTCTCCGCGTGTTCGCGGCGCCGCAGTCAGAAACCGTGGGAAATCCGCCGCTAACTGGATCACCACTCCCCCAAGCTAGGGGTCTGGGAGACACGTCACATCCCCCTTTTTCGGTACGGCCGGTAAATCCCCCAAACGAGTGAGGGGCCGGGATGTCCGGCCCCTCGTCGTTTCGGCTCCGGCGAGCCGGCCGCCGGCCCCGTCCGTCGATCAGGGAGAGCTGTCTCCACCCGAGCTGCCGGTGTCACTGCCGTCGCTGCTGCAGTCCTGGGTGGTTGGATCGCAGGGGAGCGTGTCCGGATTCGGCGCGATGTCCGGGTCGGCCATGATCGAGGCGGCCTCGTCCGGGGTCAGCGCGTAGCCATCGCCGCCGTCCGCGTCGCCCTCGGCCGCATCCTCGTGGGACACGTCGGCCCAGGAGACGTCCGCCCAGGACACGTCGTTCCAGGACACGTCGTTCCAGGAGACCGTTGCCCAGGAGGCGTCGCTCCAGGAGATGTCCGCCCAGGAGACGGCGCTGAAGTCCGCGTCGCTCCAGGAGACGTCGTTCCAGGAGACGTCGTCCCAGGAGACGTCCGCCTTGGCATTGTTGAACCAGCTCACGGCGTCGAACGCGGTCGTCCCGGTCGTCGGATCGGTCTTGACGAACTGGTCGAGGCCCTTGTTCGGGTTCGGCGGGTTCTGGACGAACGCCGAGTTGTCCATCCGGAGCTCGCCCACGCCGACCGACATCGGGGCTGCGTTCTGCAGCTTCCGCGCCGAGACCATCAGCGCACCCTTGACCTGATCCGGCGTGAAGGACGGATGCCTGGCCAGGATCTGCGCCGCTGCGCCCGCGACGACCGGCGCCGAGAACGAGGTGCCCGAGAGCTGGATGTAGCCCGGGGCGACGACGTTGTCGGGGCGCTGGAGCGCGAGTGTCGAGGTCGACGGGACCGGGCCGATCATGTACCGGCCTGCCGCGGCGAGATCGGGCTTCGCGAATCCGTCGGGCGTGTAGCCGTAGGCCGACCACGGGGCGTTGAAGTCGTCCTGGAGCTTCCACGTCCCGTTCAGGTCGACCGCGCCCACCGTGATCACGAACGGGTCGTTCCCCGGCGCGTAGAGCACGCCGCTCGGCTGGCCGTCGACGCCGTAGTTCCCGGCGGCGGCCACGACGACCACGCCGTTGAACCAGAGGCTCTCGACGGCTTTGTCGAGCGGGTCGTTGAGGAAGCTCGCCGGGCTGCTCGAGTGGAGCGAGAAGTTGGCGACCTTGATGTTGTACTTCGCCTTGTTCGCCAGGATCCACTGGCAGGCGTTGATCACGTCACTCGTGCGAGCGATGCCGTCGCTGTTCATCACCTTGACCGAGAACACCGACGACTGCGGCAGCGCACCCGCGTAGCCCGGGGCCCTGCCGGCGGCGATGCCGGCCACGAACGTCCCGTGACCGCGCCCGTCCGCGGCGCCCGGCAGGGTGTTGTCGAGCGTCGAGAGGTTGACGCTGCCGACCACACCGCCGTTGGCGAAGTCCGACCGGTCGGACTGGACGCCGGAGTCGACGACAGCGATCGTCGGCGCCTGGGCGCTCGTCGGCGCGCCGTATCCCGACCAGTCGCGCGCAAGCCCGGCCTCGTACGGCCAGAGCTGATTCGAGCTGTAGCCGCTGACCTTGACCGGGGCGTCAGGCGTGACCGTCAGCCCCTTGATCTTGGAGAGCGCGTTGAGCTGGTTCGCGTCGATCGTCACCGAGACCGCGTGGATCAGGTTCAGCTTGCGGAAGTGCCTGATCCCGGCCTTGCGGAAGACGTGCTTCACCTGGTGGTTGAGCACGAAGGTGGAATCCGCCTGGACGATGACCTGGAGGTTCGAGTTCGGGTGGTTGCGTGCGTGCTTCGAGAGCACGGGCGACACGTACGTCTGGTGCAGCCAGTTCCTGAAGTTCCCGCCTGCATGGACGTGGGACTTGTTGCCGATCGCGCTGGAGGCCAGCGGGACGCTGACTGCGAGCGCCGCCACAAGCGCGGTGACGGCCCCACGGCCTCCCTTGCCCCAGAGCGCGTTCGAACGGGTCTCGCCGCCGCGGTTGCCAGTGCCCCACAGCGCGCTCGACCGCGTTTCTCCTCGCTTCCCGCTGGTGTTCCGCACCTTCCGCTCCTTTCCGCGCCCTCGCGCGGGCCGCATTTACTTCCAGAAGGGCGCCTCGAACCTCGCCGGCGCCTGAAAACCTGGCGGAACGTACGCGGCGGGCGGCCTGCCATACATCCCCCGGCCGGGTGAGCCCGGGCGAAAGTTCACTCGTTTGGGGGAGGAGCCCGGCCGCTGCGCGATACCGTCCCAGTGATGGCCTTGCGTGCACCGCTCGCAGCCGAGATCGCGCTCGCCCGGGCTGCCGCCGGGCTTTCCCGCCTGGCCGGCGCGGGCGGAGGCACCACCATGCCCGGAAAGCTGCTCTGGAAGCTCGATCCGGGCGCCGTCGACCGCCTGGCGGCGCGCCTGCCGCTCGGAACCGCGCTGGTCTCGGCGACGAACGGCAAGACCACGACCTCCGCCATGGCGGCGCGGATCCTCGCGCCCGCGGCGCGGCTGGCGCACAACCGTTCCGGCGCGAACCTCGTCTCCGGGGTCGCCTCCGCGCTGCTCGCCGCCCGCGGAGCCGAGCTCGG
>Ga0335077_10008952_pt1 | contig 12419 bp, 10 predicted proteins | sample Lox_Sample_31_FD_207151 | JGI IMG/M metagenome (GOLD analysis project Ga0335077, IMG submission 207151) | Soil microbial communities from Loxahatchee National Wildlife Refuge, Florida, United States - Lox_Sample_3.1 | ecosystem: Environmental > Terrestrial > Soil > Wetlands | place: USA...
CTTTCTTTCCGCACGCAGCCAGAGCTAGTAGTGCGCTTACCGCGAGTATCAAAAGGAACCACTTCATATTGAGTTGCTTCACTTTTATTCCTCCTGCGACCCAAAGCTTGGGCTTGGGTCAGACGAAGTGTTATTTACTTCCAGCTCCAATTCGGTTGTGAATTGTGGCCTGTAAATGTCAACTGCTGAACTTTTGTTCCATCCGCCAGCATCGACCAGATTTGCAGACTGCCGGTCCGGTTCGACTGAAACACGATGTGGCGGTTGTCCGGCGACCACGACGGAAAATCGTTTCTCCCGCCGTCGTGCGTCAACTGCACCCACTGCTTGCTGGCAATATCCATCAGATAAAGATCGGAAGCGCCCGGCTCCCCCGGCCCATACTTCCGCACCCACGCGAATGCCAGAAACTGCCCGTTTGGAGCCCAGTTTGGCGAGACCGCATATCCCTGATCCGTCATCCGCGTATCATTGGTGCCGTCGGCTCCCATCGTGTAAATCTGCGGAAGCCCGGTACGTCCGCTGACATACGCGATCTGCGCATTCGTTTTGCGGTTCCAGTTCGGCGAAACATCGGGACCTTTGTCATTGGTCATCCGGTGCAGGTTACCGCCCGAGGCATCCGCGACATAAATCTGCGGTTCTCCCGAGCGCGAGGATGAAAACGCCAGCTTCAGTCCGTCGCTCGACCACGCCGGCGACAGGTTCGTTCCGCCATAATGGGGAAAACTCACCGGCCGATTCAGATCAAGGGAGTACATCATGATCTCCCAGCCAGCCTTGGTCAGCGCGCTAAATGCGACGCGCGATCCGTCCGGAGAAACGCGGGGAGAGATCGCAATCGAACCCAAGCCGGTGATCCGGTGCTGGTTCGATCCGTCGTAATCCATCGCCCAGATTTCTTTATGGCCCGTGCGGTCGCTGACGAAATAAATCTGCGTTTCGGCGATGCCCTGAATTCCGCCACCCAGGCGGTAGATGATTTCGTCAGCGAACTTATGCGCCATCACGCGCGCCGCTGCTTCGCTCGAAGCATCGGTGTACTGCTTGCCGAGAATCTGCGGATTCTGAATGTTCTTGACGTCGTACAGCCACCCCTGAACCGTCAACCTGCCGCTTGCGACCCCCAGGTTTCCGAACGCAAGCATCGCAGCATTCGGCGGAGGCGCGTTCCACGCCATGAAGTTCACTTCCGGAGGCTGTCCCGGGGCCTGTAGCGGATAGAAGCTCTTCGAAACGAGCTCAACGACTCCCGATACGTCAAGGTCGTTCCAAAGCGTGTCGTTGAAGGTCTTCAGCAGCACCGCGTTTTGTGGATCGGCAGTAGAAGCCTTGAAATCGGGAACGGCAAGCCGCACTTTTTCTACGCCCAGGCTCGTGCCCGTCTTGACCCAATCTTGTGCGGAAACAAATGCCGGAAGAAAAAAGCTAAAAACGACACAGGCAAGCGCCTGCGCTAGGCCATAACGACTAATTGACCTTCGCGGTAAGACTGATCTAGCCGCCTCGTCCATCCGTTGGGGGAAAGAAGGTAACCTAGCTATCGTATTCCGATGAAAATTGCTTTGCAACATTTTGTGCTGAACCCCAGAACTATTCATCCCTGAAAATCCCCATTCTGCGCTCCTTTTTCGCCTCTCGCGCACGCAGGTACCTCGTTGGTTACGCGCCGGAGGTACATTTAAAAAAGCCTTCCAGTTGCTTACTTGTGGTAATCGAACCAGTACTCAACAGAAATCTTGTTTCCCGAATAATCCTGAGGCAACGGTCCAAATGTATTGATCCGCTGCAGCGCCCGGACTGCAGAAATATCAAGCGACGGCACACCGCTCGACTGCTCGACCTGCACATTCGACGGATGCCCGTCCCGCGCAATATCAAAAGTGATGTAAACGCGCTGCGCTGATTTGATCGACGGATCGACCTCGTACTTCAGCCAGTTCTCCGCCACCTTCTGCTGAATGACGCGAACATACCAGGCGTAACGATTGCCGAAATCTCCGCCGCCACCAGTGATCCCGAATCCGCCCTTCGCGCCTCCCGCGTCAAATGTCCCATAAGGACCGCTGACTGGCCCTCCCTCGCCAAACGCCACCTGATTCGTTTCCGGCGGCGGCGGAGCCTCGTTCTTCTCTTTTGTGACAGTCTCCTGTTTCTTTTTCGGCTTGATCTTCGCGTTCTTGCCCTGAAGTTCGATCGCGTCCGGCTGTTTCTCCTCAGGCTTCGGCTGAGACTGGGTGATACCCTTCGACTCGTTGGCGAGAACGTTCTGGGTTTGCGAGGGAGTTGCAGGAATAGGAACTGCACTTACGAGCGTCGCGCCAATGGCTTCTCCGCCACCACCGGCGCCCCACGTATTTCCGCTGCTTCCGGAAAAAATTGCGGCATACCCCAGCAGAAACCCGGTGATTCCTACGTGCAGCGCTACCGACCACGCCAGCGCGCGTCCCCAGCGGTCGTGCTCAAAATAAATCTCAGCGTTTGCTGCCATTCGATTCCAGAGGCTGAGTCACAATGCTGACATTGGCAAAGCCGGCCTGTTTGACCGCGTCCATGATGGTCGCGAATGCGCCAAACGGAACATTCTCGTCGGCTCGCACAAAGATCGACTGATTGCGCGGATCACGAATTCTCTGCCGCAGTTTCGTTCCTATCTCGTTGATATTGACCGGGTCGTTCCCCAAAAAGACCCGCTGATCCTTGTTGATGGTGATGACCAGCCGCTCCTGTGTGATTTCCTTGACGTATCGCGTTTTGGGGACGCTGACGTCAATCCCCGACTGCAACACGGGAGCCGTCACCATGAAAATAATCAGCAGGACGAGAACCACGTCCACAAGCGGGGTGATGTTGATATCGGCCAGTGAACTCTGCGTGCGCCCGTTGGAAATCGAGAACGCCACTAGCGCCTCACATCCGCAGGCACTTGCGGTCGCGGCTGCGCCTGGCTGTTCTCGACGGCGTTGAGCACTTCCAACGCGAAGTCATCGCTGCGCGAGGCAAATTCGCGGATCGATGCCCCAATCAGGTTGTAGGCAATAACGGCGGGAATCGCGGCCGCCAGTCCGGCGGCAGTGGTGATAAGAGCTTCCGAAATTCCAGGTGCAACGGCGCGCAATGTAGCTGCTCCCGCAGTTCCGAGTCCGTGAAAGGCATCGATGATGCCCCACACCGTGCCGAACAATCCCACGAACGGCGTTACCGCCGCGGTGATCGCCAGCCACGGAACGTTGCGTTCCAGCCTTGTTATCTCTTCCGATGCCCCGATCTGCATACCACGTTGTACCGAGACCATGTTTCTCAACGCGCCGGAGGCCGCGGTCTGGCGGCGGAATTCTTCGTATCCGCCTTCGAAAACGCCCACCAGCGGACTCGGCTTGAACTGGTCCGCCACGGCCGCAACATCCTGCAGACGCTGGGCCTTACGGAACGCGCGTACGAAGCGCCCGCTTTGCGTGCGGGCACGGCGGAGCAGGCTCCATTTAGTCAGGATAATCGCCCAGGACACAAGGCTGAAAGCCAGCAGCGCAAGCAACACCAGCTTGGCCACCGGACCACTGTTGGAGATCATGTCGGCGATTTCGCCGCCGACGTACACTGCCAGCAAGGGGAAAAATTCCATCTTTTTTGAGGAGAATGCCTTGCTTGATTATAGATGATCGGGGCCGCGCATTTTCCCACATGTACCCGATGTGGCAACGAAAAACTTCAATTTGGAATCGCTGGTTTTAGAGCCGTTTCACACATTCTCATCCCGACTCGAGCTTGCCATTCCCGACAGGCATGGCAAGGCGGGTGGACGCTTTGCTTCGGCGGGCAACGTTCAACGCTGAACAATCTGGAAGCATCGCACTTAGAATGTCATTTCTGCTGCTCGCTCAACCCGCCCAGAAAAGCGCATAGCGAAGCCGAAGCCCGCCTGCTACTTCGCGCCAACCGAAAAACTGAAGGCCAGATCCACGGCCTCACCGCCGCAAACACAGCGAATCGCGCTTCTAAGAAACGCCCGTCCGAATCGACGAACAGTTCCATCGACGGAAACTCGAAGTCCATCTCGTCAGAAATCGCCTTGGCCGCCGCGAATGCGACCCCGCGTGCCTCGGCCGCCTGCGCTACGGCGGCAGCCTCCATATCGACGGCATGCGCCGAAAATGAATCCCGCAGCTTCCGCTTCTGCTCCGGACTCGCGATCGACTCGAAACTGACGAGCACACCCCTGCCGCCGTCGACCATTACGCTGCTGCCATCTTTTGCATTGATCACGCGCTCGGGTCGCATCGCGTCTCCAACTTTCAACGCCCCATCCAGCGCGCCAGCAAATCCAACTGAGTACACAATCCGCGGCTCGTATAAAGCGATGATCGCTTCCGCCGCCCGCCGTGCCGCGCCGGCGCCGATTCCCGCACAGACCAGAACGAAGTCGCCGTTCTCGAAAAACCGAAACCGCCGCCCCGAGTGCTCTTTCTGAGCAATCCGCCAACTCTTCACCAGCGGACGTACCTCGCGCTCTATTGCAGCCACAATGGCGACCTTAGGCATATCCGTTGGCCCGAAACCATTCCACCGCGCGCCGCAGCGCATCATCCACCGGGACTATCTTCCAGCCGAGTTCCCTCTCGGCCTTCGCAGAACTCGCGAACATCATCTTGCTGCCCATTCGCACCGTATCGACCGTGGCCCGCGGATCGCCCCGCATCAGCCTCCCAGTGACGTACTCCCCCGCCACACCGGCCATGAACGCGAAGAAGTACGGCAGCTTTACCTTCGGCGAAGGCAGCCCGGTAATCTCGCCCAGCTTGTCGAGAATCTGTTTCAAACTCAAATTCTCTCCGCCCAAAATGTATCTCTGTCCCGACTTCCCTTTCTCCAGCGCCGCCACATGTCCGCGCGCGCATTCGCGCACATCCACCAAATTCAATCCCGTCTCAACGTATGCCGGAAACTTGCGCTTCAGGAAATCCACCACGATCCGCCCCGTCGGAGTCGGCTTGATATCCTGCTCGCCAATCGGCGTCGTCGGATTTACCGTTACAATCTGCATTCCTCCGCGCCCCGCCTCCAGTGCCAACTGCTCCGCCATGAACTTCGACCGTTTGTAGTGCCCGATCATATCGGCTAGTGAAACCGGAGAGTCCTCATCGGCAACCTGCCCATCTTTTCTGAACCCGATCGTCGCCACGCTCGACGTATATACAACGCACCCCACGCCATTCTTCCGCGCCGCCTCCAGGATCGAGCGCGTGCCTTCGACATTGGATCGATACATCTCATTCGGATCGCGCACCCATAGCCGATAATCAGCCGCAACGTGAAACACGGCCTCGCAACCGGACATGGCTTTCTCAAGTGAGGTGCGGTCGCGCAGATCGCCGATCGCGGTCTCCGCGTTCAGCCCTTCTAAGTTTTTTAGATTAGAAGTCGGACGAACCAGCACCCGAAGTTGCGCTCCCTGATCGGCAAGCACCCGCGCAACATGCGAACCCAGGAATCCTGTGGCGCCAGTAACGAAAGCGAGCATTCAGCACTCAGCATTCAGCACGCGGCGAAAGTTTGTCAAATGGAGGCGATTGCGTAGCCGCGGACGTCCGGAGCGCCGCGAAGCGCATATCAGGTTCTCGTACTGACAGCTGGGAATCGGCGACTGGCAGCTGACCGCTAGTTCCCGTTCTTCTCCACAACCTTCTGATAGGTTGTCAGTGCCAGCAGCGGGAAATACTCCCGGTAAAGGTGATACATCAGGTAGAACACGCGCGGGAAACCCGTTCCCGTGAAGAACTTTTCATCCCACGATCCATCGCTCTTCTGCGTGCGCATCAAGTACGCAATACCGCGAGCAACGCAATCGCTGCGCGTATCGCCGGCAGCAAGCAATCCCAGAATCCCCCACGCGGTCTGTGAAGGCGTGCTGTCCCCCTGCCCGCGCAGATTTGGATCGTCGTAGGATCCGACGGTTTCGCCCCAACCGCCGTCGGGATTCTGCACCATGCGCAGCCACTCCGCGCCCTGCTGGATGCACGGCTCATGCAGGTCCATGCCAATCGCTTCCAGCCCGCGCAGAACGAGTGCCGTACCGTAGATGTAATTCACGCCCCAGCGACCGAACCAGCTGCCATCCGGCTCCTGTTCGTTGCGGATGAATTTGATTGCCTTCTTCACCGCCGGATGATCTTTCGTGTATCCATAGGTGGCGAGCATTTCGAGGATTCGTCCCGTGATATCGACTGTCGCCGGATCGAGCATGGCGTTGTGATCGGCAAACGGAATGTGCTGGAAGATCATCTCGTCGTTATCTTTGTCGAACGAGGCCCAGCCGCCGTTTTTGCATTGCATCGAGAAAATCCAGTCGATCGCCCTCTGCACCGATTCGCGCTGGTAGCGGCCGTTGGGATGCTCCACTCGGCTCAAACCCAGGCAAACCATCGCGCTGTCATCGACGTCGGGATAGAACTCGTTGTTGAACTCGAAATACCATCCGCCGGGCTGTCCCTTCTTGTTCTTCACCTTCCAGTCGCCGACCGTGCGCACCTGCTTTTGCAGAATCCAGTCCGCGCACTTCACCATCCGAGGATCGTCGGCGGGAACTCCCACTTCGCCGAGCGCGAACAGTGCGTACGCCGTGTCCCAAACTGGCGACATGCACGGCTGCATCCGGAACGTGTCTTCCTCTTCAATTCCAAGCTTCTCGAACTCGTCCATCGCGCGAATCACCTGTGGATCATCGAGCGAATATCCCAGGCAACGCAGCGCAATGATCGCATTCATCATCGACGGATAAATCGCACCCAGCCCGTCGCTCATCTCGAACCGCTCGAGCATCCACTTCTCCGCGCTCTTCAATGCGACCGAACGCAGAGGCCGCACGTGCACTCGTTCGAACCAGTGAGTCACACGATCGATCACCAGGAAGAAATTCCGCCACGAGACGATTTTCTTGGACCAGTGCAGATGCATCCGCGATTTCTGCATGCCCCCGACGAAGAGCTCTTCCACTCCCATCTCGCGCGGAATCTTCTTGAACGGCTTCTTGGCGTAGCAGATTGAAAGCGGAACCAGGATCGCCCGCGACCACGAGGAAATTTCGTAGATGTTGAACCAGAACCAGTTCGGAAACAGCACGATCTCCGGGGGGATCGCCGGAACCGCGTCATAATCATACTGGCCGAAGAAGCAAAGGTAGATCTTCGTGAACGTGTTGACTTCGGTGACGCCGCCCATCTCGAGAATCTTCTTACGGGCGAGCACGAGCGCAGGATGATCCGCCTGATATCCGGCTAGCTTCAGGCCAAAGTAGGCCTTGACCGAAGCGCTGATGTTCGACGGCCCGCCGACGTAGATGCTCCATCCGCCGTCTTCATTCTGATGACGCAGGATCCAGTTCGCACACTTCTGGAAGCGCTCCTGGTTCCCTGTACCCAGCAAGGTATGCAACAGAATGTAATCAGATTCGAGAGTGGTATCGGCTTCGAGTTCGCCGCACCAATAGCCTTCTTCGTACTGCCGCGAGAAGAGATACTTCCGAGCGGCGGCAATCGCCGCGCTCACCCGGCTGCCCAGTTCCTCAATTTTGCCGAATCGAATCTGCGGGGTTGATCCTAAACTCGCGGATCCTATATGGGCGTCGGGGGAGTTGTTATCCATGCCTTTCCTACTCCATTTCACCTGCTAAAGGCTCACCACGGAGACACCGAGACGCGGATTTAACGTACTTTTCCGATAATTTCGCCCTGTATCAAAACCGGGACATTGAAATTAAGGATTACTCCAACCCGCTTCCCTGTCATTTTCAAGTAAGTGAGCAATTGCGCCTCGTGCACCAGTGTCTCCGTGGTAAATCATCCTCGTTAATTAATTCGCCGGAGCGCTCGCGATCGCTTCCACAATTTCTGGCGGAAGCCCAAAGCGTACGTTCTCGGGCATCACTTCCAATTCCTGCACGTTGTTGAATCCTTTGCCTCGCAGGAATGTCACAGTTTCTTCCACTAGGTGCTCAGGCGCTGATGCTCCAGCCGTCAGAGCGATCGTCTTCACGCCCGTTAGCCACGCGGGCTCAATGTCGTTGCAGCTGTCGATGAGGTGCGCGTTTGTGCCGAGATTCCGCGCCACTTCCACAAGCCGGTTGGAATTCGAGCTGTTCTCTGAACCAACCACCAGCAGCAGATCCGCTTCGGAAGCAACCTGCTTCACCGCGACCTGCCGGTTCTCGGTCGCGTAGCAGATATCCTGCGCCGCCGGCCCCTTGATATTCGGGAACTTCTCTTTCAGCGCCGCGATAATGTCCTTCGTCTCATCGAGACTCAGCGTCGTCTGCGTCAGATAAGCAACGCGATTCGGATCGGGCACGCTCAACTTCCTCACCTGTTCCGGCGAACCGACGACCTGCGTTACCAGCGGAGCTTCGCCCAGCGTTCCTACGACCTCATCGTGATCTTTATGTCCAATCAGAATGAGCGAGTAGCCTTCCTTCGCGAACTTGACTGCCTCCACGTGGACCTTCGTCACAAGCGGGCATGTGGCGTCGATCACGCGCAGCCCTCGCCGCGAACTGTGCTCGCGCACTTCTGGCGACACACCGTGCGCGCTATAGATGATCCGCTCGCCGTTGGGCACTTCATCTTCGCTATCAACGAAGATCGCGCCCTTCCCGCGCAGTTCTTCCACGACAAAGCTGTTGTGGACGATCTCCTTGCGCACGTAAATCGGCGGCCCGAACGCCTCCAGCGCGATCCGCACCACGTCAATCGCCCGCACCACCCCGGCGCAGAAGCCGCGTGGCTTGAGCAAAAGTAAAGTCTTTCCGTCGCTCTTTAACACGCCTGTCACGATGTGAGTCCACTCCCCAGTTGCCGTGCCTTGGCTCTAGGTCCGAAGCTCCAGCCCCAGTTGTAGGATGCAAACCGCCCTGAATCTGTGCATTTAGACTACATGATCCTGAGTCGGCCAGTATCCATAAACTATCGGAAAGTACCCGGCTGGTCAACGTAAGCCACAGAAATTGCGGGGATTAGCAGTGAATTGGGTAATCCGCGCAGCGAATGGCGCCTGCCTAAAACTCTCGCATCTCGATGTAATGGAGCTCCACGTCCCGCTTCGCCTCGAGCTCCGAAACCGTCTTCAAGCAGATCTCCTCCGGCGAGCCAGTGGCCGGGATTCGCACCAATCGGCCAAGATTCCCATAGAACTCAATCAGTGGAGCCGTGCTTCGGTTGTAAGCCGCCAGCCGCACGCGAATCGACTCCGGCCGGTCGTCCTCCCGCTGAAACAGCTTGCCACGGCAACGGTCGCATTGACCCTCCACCTTCGGCGGACGCTCCTTCACGTGATACACAGTCTTGCACTGCTCGCAAGTCCGGCGACCTCCGAGCCGTGCCACGATTTCTGCCTCGGGCAGTTCATAATCAACCACCGCATTCAGAGCTAGTCCTTCGTTATCCATGAACTTCTTCAGCGCCTCGGCCTGTGCCAACGTCCGTGGAAAGCCGTCAAGGATGAAGCCTCCTGCACAGTGCAAACACTCGCCCCGCTCGCGGACCATCTCCCACACGGTCGCATCCGGCACAAGTTCTCCCCGTCGCATGTAAGCCAGTGCCTGCTTCATGGCCGGAGTCTGGTCGCATTCTCTCTGGGCGCCCGCGGCGCGGAATACGTCTCCGGTCGAAAGATGGCAGGCGCGAAGCCTCCGACGCAACAGATCCGCCTGCGTTCCCTTGCCCACGCCAGGCGCGCCCAGCAGAACGATTCGCCACGGGATCTGAAGGCTTTCGGGGATGTCAGTACATGGCCCAGAAGGCCCCTGCAACCATGCCGATCGGTCATTCTTCTTGGAAGTCATGTGCCGAATGTACGAGTGCCCCGGCCACCCTGCTGTGACACCAATCACACGGCAAAGCACAGGCCGCCAACAACATCGGAGGCATATGGCACCTCATGGCCCGGTCGTGCCCCCATCTTCCCGCCCCGTGCCATTGTCATTACTTCGGTAACGATGCAATCTATGTGCGTCCAACGGGCTCCCAGGTCTCACGACAAATGTTGGAAATCAACTCCAGAACGATGATGCACAACGCGCCGGTTCGGACCAGGGTTCCGAGCCAGCAGCCGCGACGGCTGGTGCTCGCGCTCGCTCTGCTGTTGATCGCCCTTATCGCTCTGCTGATTAAGGACCGCCAGTTCTGGTTCGGTTCCGAACAGGCGATGATTGACTCGGACGTTCCCGAGGCGACGGTCGCGACTCAAGCGACGAATGCTCGCCCGGCGCAGCTCGCCGCGACTGCAGTTACGAAAAAAACGTCGCACCCGGTCAAGGCAGCGACGACAGCGCAGCCAACCGAAACTCCCGGAGTGGCCGTGACCCGGACGATCCTGCCTCCACTCGATGTTGACGTCGTTGCCGGAGACAGGCACCACAAAGTTCATCCCGGATCGAACCAGACCCACGTTGAGATTCCGAACGCATCCGCGCAGGGCGCGTTCGCCCCTGCCAACAACGCCGCCGAGCGGCAAGCGCTTCCCACAGTTCAAAAAGTTCCGGCCTCAGCTTCGTATCCACTGCTGGCACAACACATGAATGTTCAGGGATCGGTCGTCCTGCAGGCGGTAATCAGCGCCCAGGGTTCTGTCGAGAATCTGACGGTGCTGAGTGGTCCGGCGATCCTCACGACCGCGGCGCAGCAGGCTGTGCGCGAATGGCGTTTCAAGCCGGTCTTGCAGAATGGCCAGGCAGTCGAGACGAAGGCGATGATCACCGTGAACTTCTCGATCAAGGTCGCGGACAATTCCGCGAACACCACGCTCGCTGAAACCCGCGCTTCCGAAATCCTGATCGTCAGCCGTTAGCCTTAATCATCTGCTCGGCGTGCTTCCTCGAAGTCTCCGTCAGTTTCGCCCCGCTCAGCATCCGCGCCACTTCTTCAGTGCGTTCCTCGCCCGCAACCTCGCGAATGCTCGTTCGCGTGCGTCCCCCGGATTCTTTTTTCTCAATGACAAAGTGATGATCGCCAAATGTCGCAATCTGCGGCAGATGCGTCACGCACAACACCTGATTCGCGCGCGCCAGCGACTTCAATTTCCTGCCCACGGCCTCCGCAGCCCGCCCGCCAATTCCCGTATCAATTTCGTCAAACACCAGCGTCTTCTGCGCGCCGGATCTCTTCGGGGTGCTCCATTTCTGGCCGGGTTTGCCAGAAATGGGGCTTTCCCCCGCGTCCACGCTGGCCTTAAGCGCCAGCATCACTCGCGACAGTTCTCCTCCCGAGGCGATGTGCTCCAACTGCCGCATCGGCTCGCCAGGATTGGTCGAGATCATGTACACGACTTGGTCAATTCCCGTCGCGCTCCACTCGCTATCCTGCTCTGAATTCGTCATCTCGATGCGGAAAGCCGACTTCATCGCCAGATCGTTAATCTCGGATTCGACCATCCTCTCTAGCCGCCGCGCCGCCTCGGCCCTCTTCTTCGACAAGGTCCGCGCCGTACGCAAATATTCTTCCGCAGCCGTCGCCAGTTCGCGCCGCAGTTGCTGCAGGATCTCGTCCTTGTTCTCGACCTCGACCAGTTTCTGCGAGGCGTCCTCGCCGAAATGAATTACATCGTCGAGCGTCGGACCGTACTTCCGCTTCAGCCGGTCAATCAATGCCAGCCGGTCCTCGACCTCAGCCAGATGTTCTGGCGAAGCGTGAATCCCTCCGGCATAGTCGCGAACGGTCGCGCCCACGTCCTCCACGCTGATCCGCGCCGATTCGATTGCCGTTAGCGCTTCTTGAAATTTCGGTTCAAACCGCGCCAATTCCTCAACCTGCTTCTGTGCCGCCCGCAATGACGATGCGGTGGAACTGTTCCCTTCGTACAGCAGATCGAATGCATTCATCGCCGCGTTGTAGATCTTCTCGGCATTCGCCAAGACGCTCTTTTCCGTCTCGAGTCGCTCGTCTTCCCCGCTCTGCAACCGTCCTTCCTCGATCTCCCGCTTCTGAAATGTCCAGAGATCGACCAGCCGCAGCCGATCCTGCTCCCCGCGCTCCAATTCATCAATGCGCGTGCGAATTTGCTTCCACTGGCCAAACGCGCCACTAACGATCGAGAGATCGTTCCCGGCAAACGAATCCAGCAACTCCAGCCGAACCGGTCCATCGAAGGACAACATCGATTCAGTCTGCGCGTGAATGATCGCCAGATAAGGCGCGAGAAGCCGCAATACTGCCACAGTTGCCGGCTGATTATTCACGAACACTCGCCCTTTGCCACCAGACGCAATCTCACGCCGCAGAATCAGCGATCCGTCATCCGATTCATCCAGTCCATTCGCCTCCAGGATTTTCGCCAGCTGCTTTTCCGTGGCATCATTCGCCTCGAACACGGCAGCAACGACGGACCGCTCCGCGCCAGCCCGGATCACGTCACTTGAAGCCTTCTCGCCTAACAAC
>Ga0335077_10008956_pt1 | contig 12418 bp, 13 predicted proteins | sample Lox_Sample_31_FD_207151 | JGI IMG/M metagenome (GOLD analysis project Ga0335077, IMG submission 207151) | Soil microbial communities from Loxahatchee National Wildlife Refuge, Florida, United States - Lox_Sample_3.1 | ecosystem: Environmental > Terrestrial > Soil > Wetlands | place: USA...
CTTCGGGGGGACTGATCTCCTGGACGAGCAGCGCGCCCAGGATTTGCTGCGGCCGCAGGTTCTCGAGGGGCTGAGTGAGGTTGTGGGTGACGACGTCGTTGCGGCCGATAATGAACCGGTTCTTCGGAGGAATGAAAAGCTCAAACCGCTGGCCATCGGAGACCATGTCGAAGGCGCGGGTGCGCACGATGGGCAGCAGCCCGATCATGCGCAGCGTCCGCGGCTTGCGCACCAGAATGTAGCCGCTGATCTTCTGGTACTGGGTGATCTTGCCCTTGGTCCATCCCCCGACGGAAGTGGAGATATCAACGGTCGCGTTCAAAGTGCGGATATTGGCGGCCTCGGAGTTGATACGGCCGATCAGCTCGGCGGTCGTAGCTTCTTTGAGGTGGGACGTGCTCACCGGCGAAGCCACCTTGTGCGACCGGAGGCACGCGGAAATCGGTGCTAGAACGATGATCGCCAGCAGCAGCCGTAAGCACCGCCAGGAATGCATGAATTCTTTCCTTGGATGCAATCTGGCAGTATAACGCGGTGCGGCGGAAACCGTGGCACCCGCTCCGTTTCAGCGCGATTCAGCTACGGCGTGGCGGTAGGCGGCGACATTGCGCGAGTGCTCTTCCATGGTGCGGGCGAAGCGATGATGTCCGTTGTTGTCGCTCACAAAGTACAGGAAATCGGAGGGTGCGGGCTGCATGGCGGCCTGCAATGCGTCTCTTCCCGGATTGCAAATGGGCCCGGGTGGAAGCCCGGCGTGCTTGTATGTGTTGTAAGCGGATTCGTACTGCAAGTCGGACTGGTGGATCACCCCGTTGTAGCGCCCGGCCAGCAGCGCGGCATAGATCACGCTGGGATCGGTCGCCAGAACGATGTTGCGCCGCAGCCGATTATAAAAAACGCTGGCCACCAGGGGACGCTCGGCCGGGACAGCCGTTTCCTTTTCCACGATGGAAGCCATGGTGACGACACGGTGGAAGTCCGCTGTCAGCCCGACCTCGCGGCTCTCCTGGCGAAAGCGCTTGACCATTGCCGCCGCCATGTCGTGCAGAGTCTGAGTGCGCGTGAACTCGTAGGTGTCGGGAAACAGATAGCCTTCGAGGGACGGCGCCTGGGGATCGAGGTCGGCGATCAGCGCCACATCGGAGCGGCTGATGTTAAGGAATTCTTCGCGCGAACCCAAGCCGGCTGCCTGAATGGCATCCGCGATATCAAACAGGTTGTAGCCCTCGGGAATGACGACAGTGTGAACGTAAATGTCGCCGGCGACGATACGACGGTAGACTTCTCGCGCATCCGCCGGGTGATCGAACTTGTATTCCCCGGCTTTAAGAGCAGGCAGACCGCGCCAGTAGTGCCACAGCAGAAAAGCATGGTCGCTGCGGATCACGCCGGCATTCTTGAGCTCGCGCGCAATGTGCCGGGCAGACGAACCCGGACGCAGCATGAGGAATCGTTCCTGCCCCTTGGGGCCGGTCGGAAGCAAGAGAGCGTATGCCAGCCAGCCGGCGGCAGCCAGCACGGCAACCAGCAACAATGTCAGAATCGCACGCAAGCTCTTAGTTTAGATGATGGGAAGTCGCAGGCTGTGGGCCGGAGGTGCTAAGCCTCTGTCCCAGCAGGTCAAGTCCCTCCGGCAGAGCGATAATCCAGGAAGCTTTGGAGAATCAGTACGGCGGCCAACCGGTCGACCACCTGTGCCCGGCGCCGGATGCTCATGTCGGTTTCGCGCAGAAGTCGGTTGGCTTGGGCGGAGGTGAGACGTTCGTCCCAGAGGTGAACGGGGAGCTCGAAGCGCCGGCGCAGCTCTTCCGCGAAGGCCGTCATCTTCTCCGACTGTGCGCCGGGCGCTCCGCTCATGCGCAAGGGATTGCCGACCACGATCTCTGCCACCGCATATTCCCGAAGAGCCTGCTTTAGTGCTTCGAAATCCGTCCGCTTGTTCTTCCGGCGGATGGTCCCCAGGCCCTGAGCCGTGATACCAAGTGGATCGGAGATCGCCAGGCCGATGGTTCTTGTGCCGACGTCGAGGGCCAGAACGCGATGCGGGGCCAGGTTGGGATTCTCGCCTGGATGGTTGACGGAAAAGGGCACCCAGCGATTATAGGCAAGGCCGCATCTCTTTAATTGTTACTATGGAAATCGACGAACATGCCTGACCCGGTGCACGAAGCAGCCGAAGATGTAGTTGCGGAAGGTGAGACGCCGACACAGCGGGCTTACCGGCGACGGACTGATCGCATTCAGACGTCGGCGCAGATCATCGTGGCGGTGGCGGTGGTGCTGGCCATCTGCTACGTCGCCAAACCGGTGCTCATTGTCCTGCTGGTGTCGGTCCTGCTGGCGTTCATGCTGGCTCCCATCGTCGATGGATTGCAGCGCATCCGATTGCCGCGGAGCTTGGGTGCGGTAGTCGCCTTGCTTCTCCTGTTTGCCATTCTTTATGGAATGACGTACTTCTTCTACAACCGGGCGGTCGCCTTCGTCCACGATCTCCCCAAGTACTCGGAGAGGATCCGCCAAGAAGTCGACAAGTTGCAGGAGCAGGCGCTAAAGATCCGGAGCAGCACATCCATTCTGTCCCCTTCCAAACCGGAGAACACGGTCACGATACAACAGCAGACGGACTGGACCTCGGCGCTGACCCAGGGGGCGGGGGCCCTCTGGGAGGTTGCCATCACCGTCTCCTTCGTCCCGTTTCTGGTGTACTTCATGATGACCTGGCAGGAGCATGCGCGGGCGGCCACGGTGATGCTGTTTCGCCTCGAACACCGCAACGCCGCCTACGTTACGCTGGGGCGCATCTCGGCCATGATCCGCAGTTTTCTGGTGGGCAACCTGCTGATGGGAATCTTCATGGGTGTGGTCAGCACCGTGGTCTTCGCGATGCTCCACCTGCCCTACTTCTATTTTGTGGGATTCATCAGCGGCTTCGTCAGTCTTCTCCCCTATCTCGGGCCGATCGTCGCCATCCTCCCGCCGCTCGCGGCTGGCCTGGGCCAGCTGCACGGTGGCGGGGTCCTGGTGATCATCATCACGGTTTTTGGGTTGCATATCTTTGCGATTAACATCTTCTATCCCAAGTTAATCGGCAAACGCTTGCAGTTGAATCCGCTGGTGGTGACCACGTCTCTGTTGTTCTGGGGATGGGTCTGGGGCGCGGTCGGCCTGGTGTTGGCGGTGCCGATCACGGCAGCTCTCAAGATCATCTTCGACCACATAGATTCGCTGCGGCCGTGGGGAGCATGGTTGGGGGAATAACCAGAGTTTCGAGTTTTCCCGATGCAAGCCAAAGGCCCCGCCAACACGGGGCCTTTGCGAGTGGGAACGGGGAACCGGGAACGCTTTTCAGGCTTCCGCGGTAACTTCGGGGAACTTCAGTTTGGACTTGGAAAGCGCCTTGGTGAGCAACTGCTCGACCTCGGTTTCCTCCAGGTTCTTGGCCAGTGCAAGTTCGCTCACGAGCAGGTATCTGGCCCTTTCCAGCATCTTCTTTTCGCGAAACGACAACGGCTTGTTCTGGCCCAGCATCAGCAGGCTCTTGAGCACGCAGGCGACCTCCAAGAGAGAACCGGTCCGCATCTTGTCGGAGTTCTCCTTGAAGCGATATTTCCAGTCGTTATGGCTGTCACACTTGCCGCTGGTCAGGTAGTCGAGGATCTTTTGCACTTCGCCGTTGCGGATAACGCGCCGGAGGCCAACGTTGTCGGCGTTCTGAAACGGCACCATTACCCGGAGACTGCTGGACTTGATGTTGAGCAGATAGAACTTTTCAACAGAGGCGCCGATGGTTCGGCTGCCAATTTGCTCGATAACCCCGACACCGTGATTGGGATAAACAACTTTATCGCCGATTCGAAAACCCTGATCAATCATGAGGGCACCTGACGATGAGGCGTCGGGGGGAACTACAAAACATTATAGCCCACCGACTCACGCCGGTCAAATAAGACTGGAACGACATCTCATTGAAAAATGGGATGTTATCGCACCAAGCGATGCCCGTGCAGCAACCATCATTAGGGTTTGTTGCTCGGCGAGCACTTTCGCCGCGCACGATGGGTTTCATAGGAACCCGCCCAGGGCGATGGATAAGTCAGGTTCTGGCAGCGTTCGCACTCGGGAAAAGACTTATAATTGCAAACTTGTGGGAAACTCGACCGAATCTCATACCAGTTCGGCGAGCCCGATCGCAGCATAATCCACCGCCAAAGTAAGCAACATGCCAGAGCACATCAGGAAAAGGCTGGAAGAAGAAATTCAGCAACTCGAATACGAGTTGAACCACGAGCTGCCGAAGGAACTGAAGAAGGCGGTCGCGATGGGCGACCTGAGTGAGAACGCCGAGTACCATATGGCCAAGCAGCGGCAGGAGTTCGTGCGCGCGCGCCTCGGACAACTGAAGAAGCGTATGGCCGAGCTCTCCATGGTCAATCTGGCCAACATCCCCAAGGACCGGGTGGCTTTCGGTGCTACGGTGGTCGTCTACGACGGCGGCAAAGACGAAAAGATTGAATACAAGCTGGTTACCAGCGAGGAATCGGACGTCACCAAGGGGCTGATTTCGACGAGTTCTCCGATCGGGAGAGCGCTTATGGGCAAGAAGGTGGGGGACACGGTCACGGTGGTGACCCCCACAGGCAATCGCGAGTTGGAGGTTCTCAAGCTGACCACCGTGCACGATGAGGGCATATGAGTTGGACGGGCGCCTTCGGCCGGGCCTGCGGGGCCTTGCTCTACCGAATTGTGCGCGGGCTGGCGCTGACCCGCATCTCCCCCAACGTCTACACCGCGATCGGCCTCGGGATCAGCGTCTTTGCAGCCTACTTGTTCGGCAAAGCCAGCGGCGAGAACACAGCCCGATTCTTCCGTTACGCCGGGGCAGTCATCTTCATTGCGGGCTTTCTGGACATGATCGACGGGCGCATCGCGCGGGCCACTAATCAGGTGACCGTTTTCGGCGCGTTCTTCGATTCAGTGGTCGACCGCTACAGCGACGCCGCCCTTTATTTCGGCTTACTCGTCTACTACGCCCGGGCAAACCGCTTCTTTTACGTGGTGCTGGCTGCCATAGTGATGATTACTTCGGTGATGGTGAGCTACACCCGGGCGCGCGCCGAGTCGCTGATCGGGACCTGCAAGGTCGGATTCATGGAGCGGCCTGAGCGCCTGGTGCTGGTGATCCTGGGAGCGGTGTTCAATCGCATGGCGCCGGTGCTGTGGGTGATCGCCGCACTCGGCAGCATCACCGTAATCCATCGTATCTGGTACACCTACCAACGTACCCAGCCGGAAGCGTTGCCGGTGAAAGACGCTGTCAGCCACGAGCCTTCGGCGGTCGCGTAGCGCAGGGACCCCGCCACGGAGTCTATCTCCGCAGTTGTTCCGGAACACGACCGAGGCCGTGCTCCTTCACCTGCCGGTTGCCTTATTCGAGCACGTGGATGTCCTTCCGCGAACACATGTCCTTCAGCACTTTCGGCCAGACGGAGACAGTAACCTCGCCGAGGTGCGCCTTCCGCAACAGCAGCATCAGCGTGCGGGACTGGCCAATGCCGCCGCCGATGCTGAGCGGGATCTCGTTCGTCAAAATCGCCTGGTGGTAGGGATATTTGAGGAAATCGAGCTGGCCGGTCAGTTCGAGCTGCTGCCGAAGCGTCTGCGCATTCACCCGAATGCCCATCGACGTGAGCTCGTGACGCCGGCGCGTGACCGGATTCCAGACCAGGATGTCACCGTTCAACCCGTGCATCGGCCGCCCGTCTGCTGAAAGAGTGGGCGTAACCCAGTCATCGTAGTCGGCGGCGCGCATCTCGTGCGGATAGCCATCCTTCAGTGTCCAGCCGATCCCGATGATGAAGATAGCAGGATATTTCTGGAGGATCGCAGTCTCACGCTGCTTGCGGGGGAGGTCGGGATACATCTCGAGGATGTCCTCGGCGTGCAGGAAGGTCAGCTCCTCCGGCAGCCGTGGATAGCGGGGGTCATTGAGCTCGGGGAACAACGTGAGCACATGCGCTTCCGCCCCTGTCAGCACCGTCCAGATCTTGCGCATGATTTGCTTCAGGAAGTCGAGGTTCCGCTGCTCGGGCGTGATGACGCGTTCCCAATCCCACTGGTCCACATAGCAGCTATGGTCGTGGTCCAGGAAGTAGTCCTTGCGGACGGCGCGCATGTCAGTGCAGAGCCCTTCGCCGGCCTGCATGCCGAACTGCTTCAGCGCCATCCGCTTCCACTTCGTCGCGGCCTGCACCACTTGGGCGTCCACAGGGTGCTTCCCGTAGTCGTTGGAGATGTGGAACTGGATGGGAGTACGCGAGCCGTCACGGTCGAGCAGATCGTTGACGCCGCTTTCGACGTCCACGATCAGCGGGACGGTGACCATCATCAGGTTCAGTTCCTTGCAGAGGTGCTCTTCGATGTAATTCTTGGCCGCGAAGATGGCTTGCTGGGTTTCTTTGGGATTGAGCAGGGAGTGATAGTCATTGGGTAGTACCTGTTCCAACTCTTCGTAGCTGCCAATGCCGGGTCCGGCGAGGTCGGCTGCTTTGCTGGTCTGGGTCGCCATGGTGCTCTCCTTATGGGCGCCAATAGTCGCCGGCCCGAAAACTCGGCCGGGCATGAAAAGGGCAACAGTCTACTAATGAACGCGGACGGGCATCCGCGCAGTGACGGGGGTCACGCGACGCGGGTTGTTACAATTCTGCCGGCTTCTCACGAGGGACCGCTTGGCAGAAGGACACTTGCCCGTCTTGCTGGTGCACGGCGGCGCTTGGGCCATTCCGGACGACATGGTTGACGCGCACCTGAACGGTGTGCGCCAGGCCCTGGCCGCGGGCTGGAAGGTGCTCGAACGCGGAGGGTCTTCCGTCGACGCCGTCGAGGCTGCCATTGTCGTCATGGAAGACGACGAAACCTTCGATGCCGGGCGCGGCTCGTTTCTCACCAGTGACGGTCGGGTACAACTCGATGCCTTGATGATGGAGGGCGCGACCTTACGCGCCGGTGGAGTAGGGTGCGTGGAGCGGGTCCGCAATCCGATCCGGGCAGCCCGGCTGGTGCTGGACGAAAGTCCGCACGTCTACCTTGTCGCGGAAGGAGCCGAGCGCTTCGCCCACCAGCATGGCCTGCCCTTGTGCGCGAATGAAGAACTGGTGATCGAGCGCGAGGTGGAACGCTTGAGGAACGTTCAGCGCCAAGAGATGGCCAGCAAACCACCGGAGTTCTTCGCGGAGCACGATACGGTGGGGGCCGTGGCCTTGGATAGCCGCGGCAATCTTGCCGCCGCGACCTCCACCGGCGGTACTCTGAACAAGACGCCGGGACGGGTCGGCGACTCTTCGCTTATCGGGTGCGGTTGCTATGCCGACAACGAGAGTGCGGCGGTCTCGACCACCGGCTGGGGCGAGCCCATCATGAAGCTGGTGCTGGCAAAGTGGGCGGCCGACCGCGTGCAGGAGGGAATGCTTCCCGAAGCCGCGGCCCGGATTGCCATCGAGAGGCTCCTGACGCGCCTCGCAGGCCATGGAGGCATCATCCTGCTCGACGCGCGCGGCCGTTATGGGCTGGCACACAGCACGTTGCGGATGGCCTGGGCGTTGAAGGACGCACACCAGGAACGGGCGGGAATCGTTTACTAAGCCGTCGACCGTCTTTGCCGACCTACGGATCGCCGAGCGTCGGATCACTGCGGCTTCTGGTTCAGGCGCACTACCGTTCTTGGCAAGAGGCGGCGGGCGCAGATAACTCTAATCGTCCTAGAACCATAAGGTTAGAATGCCATTAGAGGCAGGATACATAAGTACGAAGCCCTTTTGCCCGATTGACCTGCCAAATTCTAGAGTAGTAGGATTCACCAGCCGGTCGGATGAAAGGAACCCGATTTCCAGGTCCCCAGCCAGAGGTATATGAGATTTCGCAAATCCCATTTTCTGGTACCGATCGCAGCCTCTCTGATTCTTGCGACTGTCTCCTGCGAAACTGCAGAAAAGAAGCAGTCTGCCGCTAAGCCGCCCGTCCAAGCTCTGGCTCCTACAACGACTCAACCCTCTAAGTCTGCGCCACCGCTCAAGGGCGAGGAAGCGTCCAAGCCAGATGCCGCGGAGGCGCTTGTTGCCCGAGTAGAGCAAGAACTCCAGGCCGGCCAAGCCAATTATGCGGCTGGCAATCTGGACGCCGCCCAGGCCAACTTCGACCGAGCTGTCGGTCTTCTGCTGGAAGCCCCGATGGACATACGGGCCGACGAACGGCTTCAGGCGGAATTCGACAAGATCATCGACAGCGTGCATGCGCTGGAGATGGCATCGCTGAAGGAAGGCGATGGCTCGGCGGATCAAAAGTCAGAACCAGCGCCTATCGACGAGGCCAACAACCTCACTTTCCCAGAGAGACCACCGGTCACGCCAGAGCAGGAGGCGGCAGTCAAGCGGATACCCTCGGAGCTGCCGCTGGACCTGAAGCCAGCAGTAGAAAACTATATCTACTTCTTTTCCGGGCGCGGGCGCGGCACGCTGGAGGCGGCCCTGGCGCGCTCCGGCCGCTATCGTGACATGATCCAGCGGGTGTTGAAGGAAGAAGGCGTCCCACAAGAGCTGATATACCTGGCGCAGGCCGAGTCCGGCTTTCATCCCCTGGCTGTCTCGCGCGCTGGAGCGCGCGGCATGTGGCAGTTTATGGCCAGTCGCGCCACGGGCTACGGTTTGGAACGGAACTGGTGGGTGGATGAGCGTCAGGATCCGGAGAAGGCCACGCGGGCCGCCGCCCGCCACCTGAAGGACCTTTACAAGCAGTTCAGCGACTGGTATCTGGCTATGGCTGCCTACAACTCCGGGCCCCTGACGGTGCAGAATGCGGTCGCGCGCACCGGCTACGCGGACTTTTGGGAGCTATACAACCGCGGTGTGCTGCCGAAAGAGACGCGCAACTACGTGCCAATCATCCTCGCAGTCACCATCATGGCCAAGAATCCGGCGCAGTACGGACTGGAGCATGTGGTGCCGGAAGCGCCGCTACAAGCTGACATCGTGACCATCGACTATCCGGTGGACCTTCGCCTGGCGGCTGATTGCACGGACGCCTCGTTGTCCGCGCTGCAGGAGCTGAACCCTAGCCTTTTGCGAATGACCACTCCCAGGGATGGCAGCTTCGAACTTAGATTGCCGCCGCAGACCAAGGACAAGTACCTGGCCAATATCGCCGCGATTCCAGTGGACAAGCGAGTGTGGTGGCGCTATCACAAAGTAGCTCGCGGCGATACTCTGGCCAGCATCGTGCACCAATATCACACCACAGCCACTGCGGTGGCCAACGTCAACGATCTGCAGACCGACGACCCTCTCAAGCTTGACAGCAGGCTGATCATTCCGCTTGCTCCCGGGAAAGGATCGTCTGCCAACGGCGTTGCCTTCTCAAAGAAGATTTTGCGTTACAGGGTCCGTAAAGGTGACACGGTGCTTTCGGTGGCGGATGATTTTGGAGTTCCCGCCGAGCGGCTGCGGCAGTGGAACCAACTGCGCGGGAACCAGTTGCACCCCGGACGACTGCTTGTGATCCACCAGGTTAGGAGCGAGCCTGGACCCACGCAGAGCTCTGGGCACAGCCGCACAGCGGCAGCTAAGTCTCGGCCGACCAATCACTTAACTACTTCCAGGTCCCGGACACATAAGGTCAAGCCGGGGGAGACACTATCCAGCATCGCTGCCGAATACAACACTACAGTGTCTCAGTTGCGCCGCAACAATAAGCTGGCCTCCGCCACTGTCCATGCCGGCGACACCCTGATCGTCAGCCAGGGCCGCTGAGCGTCTCATCTCGCCAACGTGCACCGGATGCGGGTATAGTTGACAGCGCGGTTGCTGTTGCTATAATCCGCGCCGGTTCTCAAAAGGCGTACTCATTAGCAGAATCCGGCTTGAAGCCCAGGAGGAGATATGACGTTCGACGATCACAGCCTCTACGCACGCAATGATGACGATATCGATGAGTACGGCGATACCGGCTACGGAGATGTGGAGGAGGATTACGAGGAAGAAGAAGAAGAAGAAGCGGAGGAGACTCCGGTAGCCGGTGGCATGGGAGGAGAGACCGGCGCACCCATGGGATCTGAGGCGCCACCGCCCGCTCCTCCGAAGAAGGCTCCAGCGCGCAAGAAGGCTCCAGCGCGCAAGAAGGCTCCAGCGCACAAGAAAGCTGTGCGCAAGAAAGCCGCAAAAAAGCCCAGTCGCAAGGCCGGCAAGAAGAAGGCGGCTCGCCGTGGCGCTGGCAAGAAGGCCGCCCGTAAAGGCGCGGGCAGGAAGAAAGCTGCGCGGAAGAAGGGTCGGCGCTAGGCGCGCGGCGTTGCTCTGTGATCAGCGAGAGCCGCGCGTCCCGCGGCTCTCGCTTCTCCGTTTTCTACTTTCCCCCCTGTACGGTGGCCAGGCAGCGAGCGTACAACTCCAGCAGGTGCGCCGCGTAATCTTCTGCCTTGTTCTCGGTCGAGCCCTGAAACCCGGCCCCGGGTGATCCCGTCTTGCCGTAGCCGGTTGTCATGGCGACGAACTTCATCAGGTCAAGGGCGATGTCTTCGTTGCGGCGTGAGGCGAGAGCGATGCCGGAGACTGGTTCCATGATTCCCTCCAGGTGATTTCAGTTGTCAGTTGCCAGTGGTTAGTTGCCAAGCCGGTTTCCGTTATCAGTTCGTGGTGCCGCACCTGACCGAGCCGAGTCCGAAACGGCAACCCTTCTGTCATAACTGACAACTGGCAACTGACAAACTCGCTCACGTCTCGATGGCGACGTGGCACACGCGCCCGACGATGTAATCGGCAAAAGTCTTGTCTTCCTCAATCGCGATGAGATCCACCGGATAGGATGGGTTCTGCGGCCGCAAAACCAGATTGTTACCCACCAGTTCGACATACTTGATGGTGCAGGCGTCTCCCTTGCGCACAGCGTACATGTTCTGTTCGCTGCGGTGGTACGGCTTGAGCGAGTTGTAATGCCGGTCGATGAGCACGGTTGAGCCCGGCAGCAAGCGCGGGTACATGCTCATGCCGTCGCGGGCGTCCACCTTGACCAGAACAAAGCGCCTCCAGTCATCGCGCGGCGAAGCCGGGTCGGGACGCAGCCGCCGCAGGAACGACTTCTTGAATTTCAGGATGTCCTGGACGTTCTCATTCGTGACCAGCGGCTCGCCCGCGGCAATTCTGCCTTCGGCCATCACGACGTTTTCAAACTCGTCTTCGCTGGGAGGCAGAATGCTGGCGCGCTTGTTGATCTCCTCGGGATCGAGCAGGTCGAGCACCGAGAGGTGCTGCACGGAGAGCACCTTGTCCATCCCGGTGAGGCTCAAAGAGCGCTTGCGGTTCAGAAAGTTGGAGATGTGCGCCTGCTGGAACCCGGTTTGCTCGGCCAGCCGCAGACCAGTCAGCTCGCCGGCGTCGATGCGGGCCCAGAGCGCCTTGCGGAGGTTTTCTTGGAGAGCCTTGAATTTCATGGCCTGTCCAGTATAACGAACGGATATAAACAATGCAAGTCTAATAACGACAAGAGAATAAAAATCGTTGACAAGTTAGCTCCCGAGAAGTTATAAGAGTGCAACAGTGTATGTCTTATTGGGTTGGGGGGGGGATTCCATGCGTGATTCAAGCGGTGCGCCGTTACCGCAGGAGCCGGCGGGCAGCCGCGAGTTCCTGGAGTTTCGCCGCAAGGTGTGCGAATCGGAAATGCTTTCGGCCGCGATGGAGCGGTTGCTCGAGGCTATTGGTTTCAGCGGGCGGCTGTCGATTGTCGTACAGAACGGCCGTGTGCTGAAGTCCGGTTACGAGGAGGGCTACTTCTGCCGCCGGAAGGAGCGTCCGCTGCTTTCGTGAGCGCCCGCTACAGGGCGGGCGCGGTGGCAGGGAGTTTTTCGACAATTAAATAGAGCCGCAGGTCGTCGCAATACAAGCGAGCCCTGTGCCGCAAGCGAGGTCCACTATGGGCTCGCCTGCGGCACGGGGCTTTTTTTTGCGATGCAATCCGGGCGGGGAATGGAGACGAGTGTGAGCGGGAAGGTCGAAGGAATTCGAATGGAGTTGAAGTATTGCCAGGGCTGCGGAGCCCTGCGGCTTCGCAGGTGCGGCAACAACGGCGCTTATTGCATGCGCTGCGAGCGCGTCATGGCCGGGATGCCGCGTCCAGACCGCGCCAAACCGACGGAAGGGAGGCGGCCATGACGCTCCCTTCGCCGGCTGGCATGTCCTGCGCCCAGGAAAAAGGCAGACCCCAGTCCGATGGGGCAAATCTGGCGGTATATCGTGGCCGCACGATGGGGCTGCTGCGGCGCTACTTCCGCATGTCGCTCGATATCGGGCGCGTACCCTCACTTTTGGGGCGCGAGTTTTTCCGGGCGCGCGTGACCTCGTATCGCGTGCGCAGCTTCGAAGACATCGTCATTTTGGTG
>Ga0335077_10008957_pt1 | contig 12418 bp, 12 predicted proteins | sample Lox_Sample_31_FD_207151 | JGI IMG/M metagenome (GOLD analysis project Ga0335077, IMG submission 207151) | Soil microbial communities from Loxahatchee National Wildlife Refuge, Florida, United States - Lox_Sample_3.1 | ecosystem: Environmental > Terrestrial > Soil > Wetlands | place: USA...
GGTGTACTCAGCGCGACTCCACTACCTCCCACTGGAGCAGATGACGGAGCAGCTCGTGGCCGACAACCTTCGCGCTCAGGTGGCATACGCCAAAGCCGTGATGGCGGCCGATCCCGGGTCGCGATGGGCATCGATCAATGCCAACCACATGCTGCCTTCGGGCAGCTCGCTGTTTCACCCTCATCTGCAGGGCATCGTCGACTCGCAGCCGACCACCCTTCAGCGGATGCTCGCCGACGTACCCGCCGCGCGTTTCGACGCGTATCTTGCGGCTGAGCGCCGCTCCGGGGAGCGGTACCTCGGGAGCACCGGTCGCGTGGAGTGGCTCGTGAGCTTCGCCCCGATCGCGCCCGCGGAGTTGCGCGCCTTCATTGGCGCGATCGCGTCGCCGGCCGAGGCCGATGACGACGTGATCGTCGAGCTGGCTCATGGTCTGACGCTGGCGCTGAACGCCTACGCCGAGATGGGATTCGAGAGCTTCAACCTGGCTGTCTACGGCGCGCCCCCAGGAACGATCGGATATCCACTGAACCTGCGGCTTGCCTGTCGCTCAAACCTGCGTGCGTTTTACCGGTCGGACTCGACCTTTCTCGAGCGCCTGCACTGGGAGGGCGCGATCGACCTTCCACCGGAGACCATTGCCCAACGCATCGGCGGGCGGTTCCGCGCCTGATCCGATCCCGCATCTGGTCAGGCGGTTCGCCTTCGTGCCCGGGCTGCTACGGAATCGATACGGTTCCTGACCGGTGCCGTCAATCTTCAGCCGCATCGTCGCCCGCGAGATTCCCGCCCACATCCTTCGTGAGGACGCCGACTACCTGGCCTTCCTCGATGTCCGGCCAATTCGCGAGGGTCACACGCTGGTGATTCCCAAGACCGAGATTGACGACGTGTTCGACCTCCCGGAGCAGCTGCTTGCAGGCCTACTGCCGTTCGCCAGGCCGGTTGCGCAGGCGATCCAGCAAGTGACCGGCGCCACACGAATCGGCGTGGCGGTGCTCGGTTTAGAGGTCCCTCACGCCCACATTCACCTAGTCCCTATCGATGGGCTGCACGACCTCGACTTCCGTCGCGCGACCCCTGCCGATGACGCGGACCTCGCATCAACGGCCGAACGGATTCGCGCCGCGCTGGCGAACTGAGGAACACGGGCCGGCCTTACCATCAGCGATCCGCTCAAGGGCGATCCGCGCGCGGAGTTGGCTCCACTAGGCACAGGAAATCCTTGTCGTGAAGAACGCGGTCGGGCACGCCTCCAGGCACCATCGCCGACGGTAGGGTTGGCGTTGTGGTGGGCCACTATGAGAGCTTCTTCGCCGCAAGCGCGGGGGCGTCGGCGGCGATCTTGGGGTTGCTGGTCGTTGCTGTGTCGGTGGTCAACGCGGATGATGCGGATCCCAGAACCCGGGAGTTGCGAACTGTGTTGGCCGGAGCGCGTTTGTTGTCCTAGTAGACATCTTCTTCGTCTCGATCGTGGCCCTGACCGGGGGCTCAGTCGTCCTCGGGTTATCGAGCGTCGGAATGGCCATCATCGGCCTGCTAGCCACCCGACGGCTGATACCGAGGGCAAAGCGAGCGGGAAACTTCTCCAGCACCTCCCGCAATAGGAGGCTCAATATCGCCTTCGCTTCGGTTTCGGTCGTTGGCTACTCAGTGCAGCTCGGCCTCGCCGTAGCGCTCCTGGCGAACACCCAGAGTGCCGCGCTGCAACGCGCTTTAGTCCTTGTCGTTGTGGTCTTTTATGGCAGCGCCCTTGGCCGGACATGGGAGGTAACCGGAATAACCCGGCGCAGATGACGCCGCGACGCCGCCGTCGCGTCAGAGAATTCGAACCGCCACGATGCGGAGGGGAAAGGCGATGCTGGTCGAACTGCTCGGGGTGTCGCACGACTGGCCCCGTCCAGCCGACCTGCCGAACCTCGCGCCCGAGGCGGCGGCGCGCGTCAGGGCCAGCATTGCCCGTCAGACGCTCCTCTCCACGCTCGGGGTCAACATCGAGCGGCTTGCACCAGGGTATGTCGAGCTGCGACTGGCCAGCCGCGCGGACCTCACGCAGCAGCACGGCTTCGTCCACGCCGGTGCCCTTACCACGATCGCCGACTCCGCCTGCGGCTACGCGGCCTACACCGGGTTCCCCGAGGATCGTGACGTCCTCACGGTCGACTTCTCGATGAGTCTCGTGGCGCCCGCGGCCCAACCGGCGTTCGTCGCCGCCGGGCGCGTCATCCGCTCGGGCCGGACGCTCACCATCTGCCGCGGCGAGGTGTACGGCATCGGCGACGGTGGTGAGCGGCAGCTGGTGGCCCTCATCCAGGCGACAATGATGGCGGTCACTCGGATGTCAGCGAGCCCGTAAGAGCTTGGGCATCGGCGGTGACCATGAGCATCGCGCAGGGGCGATGAGGCGAAGACCGCGACTAGGTCGAAATCCCGTACACGGCCGCGGCGTTACCTGCCATCACGGCACGTCTCGTATGTTCATCCAGCTGATCGAGCAGGGCCGGCAGGCCGTCGCCGTGCTCGTGGGGGTAGTCGCTGGCGTAGGCGAGGAGCGCGCCGGCGTCCATCATCTCGAGCAGCTGACCCAGCGCGCTCGGATCCTGGGGCAGGTGCGCCGGGGCTGTGGTGAATCGGAAATGCTCGCTGACGTACTCGGACGGCGGCTGCTTGACCCACGGCACCTCGCGCCAGACGCCGCGCCAGTCCTTGTCGAAGCGCCACAGCAGCGGCGGCAGCCAGGCGAAGCCGCACTCCATCAGGACAACCTTGAGTTCCGGAAAGCGGTTGAACACACCCTCGCTGACGAAGCTCAGCACCTGAGCCTGGGCGATCGGCTGGTTTGCGACATAGTCCTCCAGGTACGTGGAGGTAAAGCCGCTTGGGGTGGGCGCCCTGCCGGCGCGCCCCCATGCGTGCAGACCCACGTGCAGCGAGTGCTCGCGAGCCGCTTCGAAGATGCCGTGGTTTCGTTTGTTGCCCCAAGGCACGTCGCTGCGCACCGGCAGCAGCACCTGCACGAATCCAGACTCACCGCCCATCCGCTCTATCTCGGCCACCGCGTCGTCGCCTGACAGGGTGGACACGACCAGGCTCGCCCGCAGGCAGTCATCACGCGCCAGGAACTCCTCGCGCAACCAGTCGTTGATGGCGCCGGCGACGGCGGCCGCGTAGTAGGGATTGCGGTGGGTCTCAAACCCGGTCAGGCAGTTGAGCACAACCGCGCACGGCTCCGTCGGGTCGAGCACATTCTCCTTGAGCTGGTTGTAGGTCGCCGGCACGGGCGGGCCAGCGAGCTCGCGTGCGGTCGGCGAGGCGGTCGTCGGTGCGCCCGGGGGATAGGCGAACGACACCCCGTTGAGCCGGACCCCGGCCTCGGTGATGTACTGGCGCCAGTAGTCGCTCAGGTACGGGAACAGCGCGTCGAACGACTCCGGCGCGACGTGAACGTCGCAATCGATCGATTGCATGGCTTACTTCACCTCCGGGATGGCGCGCTCACGCGGCAGGCCGTACAGCGCCAGCGCGTTATCGCATTGGATCGCCTCCCGCATCTGCTTAGGCATGGCGCGCGGCAGCGCCTGCGTCGGCGAGTCGAAGTCCCAGTGCGGGTAGTCGGTGGCGAACAACAGCCGGTCGGCCAGCTGCGCCTGCTCGATCGTGTGGAGCAGGTGGCGTGGCTCGGCCGGCTCCTCTATCGGCTGTGTGGTGAACCACACGTGGTCCCGGACGTACTCCGACGGCCGGCGCTTGACGCGCGGCAGGTCCTCGCGCATCAACTCCCAGCCGGCGTTCAACGACCAGCACAGCGCCGCGGCCCACGCCAGGCCGCACTCCGTGAGCACGACCCGCAGGTTTGGCATGGCGTCGAACATCCCGCCGCACACCATGCTGGTCAGTTGGGCCTGCATGTTGATCCCGTTGGCGACGTGATACTCCAGGTAGAACGACGGGTAGCCGGCGCCGCGGTGATCCATGTAGCCACCGGTGTGGAAGACCACGGGCCGCCCGTGGGCCGTGGCCGCCTCGTAGACCGGCCAGTACTTGCGGCTGCCCAGCGGCTCCATCGCGCTCGCGGGCATCATCACCGCCATGAAGCGCGGGTCGGACGCCCGACGCCCGATCTCGGCGACGCAGAGGTCCGGATATTCGTGAGGCACGCAGATAGCGGAGCGGAACCGGTCGTCGAACTCCAACCACTTGTCGAGCTGCCAGTCATTGATCGCCTGGTTCCACGCGGCGGCTAGGTCGGCGTCGTCGTAGCAGTCGGCGCCGCTGAGCACCTCCAGCAGCGCGTAGTCGATGCCGAACTCGTCGAGCAGTTGGGCGCGTGTCGTCTCCGGATCGCTGCCCCATATGTGGCCGGGCTTGTCGGGCCAGGCGTCGACGCGCATGCCGGCGTTGCGCGCCCGGGGGTACCAGTCGGTGATCCGAGGCGACCGGTGGCCGTAGCGCTCCAGCCGGCGCCGCGCGCCGGCGCTCATGTACTGGGTCAGCATCGGTTCCGTCGCCTGAGCGTGGACATCGCAATCGACGAGCTTCACGGCGCGCCCCGTTGCCGCCTGAAGCGGCTGCGTCTCGATTCCAGACACTCTGTCTACACCTCCAGTACGACGTAGTCGTCTTCGACCTTTACCTCGAATGTCTCTGCTGTATACGGACCGGGCACGAGCTTAACCTGCTGCTCGCCCACCTCGGCGACGAGCGCTCCGCCCGGCTCGAGCGCCACGGCGTAGCTCTTGACGCCCGGATCCGAGGGGCCCAGGAACGACTGACCCGTGGCGAGGTCGTACTCCCATCCGTGCCAGGGACACGCGATCCGCAGAGGGTTGTTGGACACCGCCGCGGCGCCCGGAACGTCGGCCACCGCGTTCCCAAGGATATGCCCCACGCATAACGGGCCGCCCTGGTGCGGACACCGGTTGCGCACTGCATAGAAACGGTCGCCGACGTGAAACACTCCGATCGATCGCTTGCCGATGTTCACGATCCGGCGCTCACCGGCCGGCAACTCGCCGACTGGACAGACGACGTGTCTCATGTCGTGGCCATCATCCCTCGTGCATGATCACACCGCGGATGTTCTTGCCGCTCAGCAAATCCTCGTAGCCGCGATTTACCTCGTCCAGCGAATAGCGGTGTGCGATCAGCTCATCCAGCTTCAGTTGACCCTCCCGCCACAGCCGCAACAGGCGAGGGACGTCATAGAGCGGGTTGCACATCCCGAACACATGCCCCTGGATGCGCCGCTGCCAGCCGACGACCGAGCCGCTGGCAGCTCATGTACCACACCCTCCAGCACCTCAATACGAACACGATGGGCATCCAGTGGGATCGCACGCCCCAGAACTACGAGAACATCTCGGCGGTTGACGCGGCGATGGAGATCATCAAGCCCAACGGCCAAGCGGTGCTCTACAACCCGTCTTCGGGCGGCTGATCGCCACCTGAGCCGGCCGTGCCGGCCGGCCGCGCGGAGTGCGCGGTCGGCCGGCGTGGCTCGCCAATAACGAGCTGCAGCGGCCTTTCGGCGCTATCGAGCGGCTAATGGCCGGTCGATGCAGCGTTCTTCGGCCGGGCGAGAGCACTCGTCTCCGATGCAAGGTTCGACGTGGCTACCTGCCGGCGGCCACCGCGAAATTCAGGGGATCTCCCAGGAGCGTCGTGTGCGCCGGGCTCGTCTCGGCGATCACCCGGCCGCGGCGAATGACGTAACGGCGGGTCGCGCGCAGGCTGATGAGGTCGATCGGAGTCGGAGCGTCGAAGATGACGCAGTCAGCGGGCTTGCCCTCCTCGATCCCATACTCATCCTCGACCCCGAGGGTCCGCGCGCCGCGTTCGGACGCGACCCTGAGCATCTCCGTGATCTCCTCACGGCCGCTCATGTAGGTGAAATGCAGTGCGAGGTGGGCGGCGTCGATCAGGTCCGCCTTGCCCATCGGATACCAGGGATCGATGATCACGTCGTTGCCGAGCGACACGTTGACACCGTCGGCGAGCAACTCCTTCAACTGCGCGAAGCCGCGGCGCTTCGGGTAGGGGTCGAGGCGACCCTGGATTAACGAGTTGGCGTACGGGTTGACGACGATATTGATGCCCGAGCGGCGCAGAAACCCGCGGAGTTTCGAGGAGTAGTACGGCTCATAGGAGCCCATCGCGGTGCAGTGACTCGCGGTGACACGGCCGGTGAGGCCGCTCTTGACCGTGTCGTCGGCCATGACCTCGAGATACCGCGAGCTGGGGTCGTCGGTCTCGTCGCAGTGGATGTCGATCCGGCGGTTGTGTGCCTTCGCGAGCTCGAAGACACGGTGCACCTCGCGAAGGCCGAGCTCTGCCGTCGGTTCGTAATGGGGGATGCCGCCGACGCAGTCGACGCCGAGGCGGATCGCCTCCTCCAGTCGCCGCTCGTCGCCTTCCCGCGCATAGAGCCCGTCCTGCGGAAACGCCGTCACCTGGATCGTGCACAGATCAGCAAGCTCCTCACGCACGCGCAGGAGTCCGCGAACCATCGAGTCGTTCTCGCCCGAGACGTCCGCATGGGCGCGGATCCAGAGGGTTCCCTGGGCGGCGGACCAGCGGACGATCTCGCTTGCCCTGTCGAAGACGTCCTGCTCGGTCAACGTCGGCTTCAGCTCCCCCCACACCTCGATCCCCTCGATCAGCGTCCCGCTCTCGTTGAAACGCGGACGGCCGGCGGTGAGCGACGCATCGAGGTGCAGGTGGCAGTCGACAAGGGGCGCCATCACAACCCGGCCCTCGGCGTCGATCACGGTCGCTGCGTCAAGATCGAGTGACGGCCCGATCCGCGCGAAGCGCGTGCCCTGCACCGCTATGTCCAGAAGCCGGCCGTCGAGCAGCCGTGCATTGCGAACGATCAGATCGACCATCTGAGCGGGCGGTCGGTCACTCGGGTTGTCACTCTGCGCACCGTGACAAAGCGCGCTGCCGTCCTGCCACCTCAGGTGCCTGCGTCAGGGATCACCAGCGCTTCAGAGCGCTTGTCGTGGCTGATCGAGAAGAAGATCGCGTAGAGGACCGCGCTCACCACGAAGCCAACCTCGAACGTCAGGTCGCCGATACTCGGGTGCGCCTTCGCGATCAAGCCCACGTACTCGGTCTGGTTAGAGAACAACCAGATCGAGATACCCATGGCAATCAGCATCGCGGTGGCCCCCGCCCACGGGTTGTGGTTGCGGTCGAACAGGAACCCGTCGACGCGCCAGCCACGACGCAGCACCCAGTCGGTGAAAAACACGCCGAGCCATGGCCCGATCCAATACGAGATCACGAGTAGGAAGTTCTCGTAATCGGAGCCCGCGTTGTGCAGCCCCGTCACAGCGACGATGAACCCGATCGAGCCGAAGCCCAGCGCGACGATCGCGCGGCGCATCTTCAGCGGCAGCCGGATGCCTGTCGACAGGAAGGACATGACGCCTGAGTAGACGTTCAGCGCGTTTGCCGAGATCGCTCCGAACGCGATCGCGATCAGCGTGATGTCGGCGACCGCGGTCGACATGTGAGAAGTGAACAGCGCCGTGGGGTTCGAGTTCGACCCGGGGATCGTCGCCGACGCGGCGCCGACGATCTCAAGCGCAACGCACGATAGGAACACGCCCGCTGCAGACCACAGCCCGCAACTGCGGCCCGTTCCGGGCTTGAAGTAACGGGTGTAATCGGAAGCGAATGGGTTCCAGCCGGCGGCGTAGCCAAAGGCGGCGCCGACGCTCAGCAGGAAACCTCCGATTCCCTGGGTAGTGTGCACGCGCCCCGGGTCGCTCTTGGAGAGGATCACGATCGAGGCGAGCAGGAACGCTGCGCCTAGGACGGGCAGCATCCACCGCTCGAACAGTTGTATGAGGTTGTGGCCGAAGAAGGCGATCGCCGTCTGCACAACCCCGACGAACACGAGGCATACCCAGCTGCGGATGCCCGTGAGGGCATTGAGCGCAAGCGCGCCGCTGACGCTGTTGACGGCGAACCAGCCGATCCCGGCCGTCGCCGAATTCAGCCCAGCCGGCAGGAGGTTGCCGATGAAACCGAACGAGATTCGGCTCTGGACCATCTGCGGGACGCCGAACGCTGGGCCACGGCCGCTCAGGAAGCCGTGCGAGAGCGAGCCGAGTCCCGTTCCGATGATGATTGCCAGGGCCGCGGCCCAGAACGACTGGCCGAAGAATGAGACGGCGATCACCCCGACGAACACCGTTGCGAACTCGAGGTTCGGAGACGTCCAGGTCCCAAAAAGGGTTCGGGGGACGCCGTGCCGCTCGGACAGCGGAATGAACTCCGCGCCCCCGGGCTCAACCGCCGTGACCACGTCACCGTAGGTGCCATCGCGAACCTCGACGGGCACCTCCACCGTCATCTGCGGATTGAGAACGGCCATGACCTCACCCTCCCGTGTTAAGGGGCCCGAAACTATCATGGCCACGCTTAGCCGTCCGGGGCGAAAAGCATGCAAAATCGGCGATGACGCGCCTGAGGTTGACCGCGGCGGCTCTCCGGACGAGAATCGGCGTAGGCAACCATCTCCGATCGGAGGCCGACGTGTCGTGGAAGCTGGAAGGGTCTTACTTCGAGACGTGCTCGTGCAACGTGATGTGCCCATGTACGGCATCTTTCACGCTGGGCTCGACGCACGACTACTGCCGGGTAGCGCTCGTGTTCAACGTCAAGCGCGGCGAGGTTGAGGGATTCGACGTCAGCGGCCTCACGGTGGCGGCGATCGTGGACTCGCCGAAGGTGATGACCGATGGCAACTGGAAGCTCGGGGTGTTCATCGACGCGGCAGCGTCTGACGAGCAGGCCGGGAAGCTCGGCGGGGTCTTCTCGGGCGCTCTCGGAGGCCCGATGGCGGCGCTCGGCCCGCTGGTCGGCGAGACCCTCGGTGTGGAGCGAGCACCGATCACCGTCGAGGAGGATGGTCTTCGTCACTCAATCGTGATAGGCGACGCGGTCGACTTCGAGATCGAGGATGTCGTGCCGTTCGGGATCGAGACCGGCGAACCGGCCCAGTTGACCGGCATCTTCCACCCGGCCGGGTCCGAACTGACGGTCGCGAGGGCGATGCGCTCGAAGATCGACGCGTTCGGGATCAGCTTCGACGGCAACTCGGCGTTCTCGAGGTCGAACTTCTCCTGGGCGGCATGAGCACCCTGGCGCCGACGGCGAGCGCGCGTCCGGAAGGCGAGCAGCGCCAGCTTCGTCAGGCGCTCGCCGCGGTACGGGCGCGGATCGGGCTCGTTGCACTGCTGCTCGTGCTGGCAGCACTCGCGTGGTGGACGACGGCGGTACGGATGGCCGGGATGGACGCCGGACCAGGAACGGATCTAGGCGCGCTCGGCTGGTTCGTTGGCGTATGGACCGTGATGATGGCGGCGATGATGCTCCCGTCGCTCGCGCCGACGGTGGCGCTGTACGCGCGGATGACGCGGCGGCCCGGGATCGACCGAGCGCTGTCGTTCACGAGCGGCTATCTGCTTGTGTGGGGCGCAGCCGGGGTCCTCGCGTACGGCGTGTTCGAGCTCGCGAAGCGCGCGTTCGGCAGCCAGCTTGCTTGGCACTCGGCTGGGCGTCCGTTCGCGGCGGCGGTACTCGCGGTCGCGGCGCTGTACGAGCTCACGCCGCTGAAGGACGCGTGCCTGGGAAAGTGCCGCAGTCCGCTCGGCTACCTCCTGGGCCGCTGGCGTGACGGTCGGCTTGGCGCACTTGCGATGGGGTCCGGTCACGCGGGCTGGTGCCTGGGATGCTGCTGGATGCTGATGGCCGCGCTGTTCGCGCTCGGAATCATGAGCCTTGCATGGATGGCGTTCGTCGCCGCGCTGATCGCGCTCGAGAAGACGCTGCCGTGGCGCCGGGTCGCGACGTGGGGCACGGCTGCAATCCTGGCCGTGCTCGCGGTCGGCGTGCTCGCCGCGCCAGGGTCCGTGCCGGCACTGACGATCCCCGCAGGCGCCCCGCAGGCGATGCACGCAATGCACGCAATGCATTAGCTCATAGCGTGCTGGCGGACAGGGCGTGCGCGAGCTCGCGGCGGGTGTGGATGTCGAGTTTCTCGTAAGCGTGCGCCAGGTGTGTCTCGACGGTCTTCGGGGTGATGAACAGTGCCTGGGCGATCTCGGGAGTGCTCTGTCCCTGAGCGGCCATGTTGGCGATGCGGGCTTCGGTCGGCGTGAGTGCGTCGCGACCCGTGAGGGCGGGTCGACGAGGTCGCGCTCCGGTGGCCAAGAGCTCCTGATGGGCGCGGCGTGTAAGGACTGGTGCGCGGCAGCAGTGGGCGAGGTCAAGTCCTTCGCGCAACGGCGGGCGTGCGTCCGCGCGGTGTCCGGTGCGCCGGAGCGCGGCGCCGTAGTCGACGAGGGCACGGGCATGGTCGAGGCGTGCCTCGGAGCGTTCGAGCCGGGCGATGGCGGCCTGGAGGAGGTCAATGCGATCGCTTGCTTGCGCGGTCAGCGCGAGCGCGCGGATGGCGACGCCGTGGGCTCGTGCCTGACCGAGGGACTCTGCCAGTGCAACCTCCTCGGCCGCCAGTTGGCGGGCGCGTTCAGGCTCGCCCGTGTGGCTCAGCGCGAATGACACATCGGAGCGCCAAGGGGTGAAGCTCGGGTTCTTTATGGGCCATGCTTCAAGCCAACTGGCGGCGGCGAGCAGATCGGCCGCAGCTTCGTCGGCTCGGTTTTGGGCGATTCGCAGCTTGCCCCAGGCGGCGCGGATGGGCTGCAAGAGAAGGTGGTCGGCCTCGGGCGGAATGAGATAGCGAACAAGTACACGCTCGGCCTCGTCGAGGTTTCCCTGCTCGATGAGGATTTCGACCAGGGGAGCGGCTGCGTCCTCGGGGGATATGTCGGCCGCGGCGCGAGCATGAGCCTCGGCGCGTGTGAGGTCTCCGCGTCGATAGGCCACCGCCGCCTGGGCTGCTGATGCGATGCCGTAGCCAAGGACTGATCCGCGCTTGCGCGCGTCCGCGAGTGCCTGCTCGAGCCAGTACTCGGCCCGCTCGAGGCGGTCCGCGAGACGCAGCGTCCCGGCCGCGAGGTAGAAGAGCTGTGAGTCTGATCCCTCCTCACCCAACAATCGCCCGTCGGCGATCGCGCGCTCGGCCACGCGGCACGCAACCTCGGCCGGCGAGCCCATCGTTCGGGCCTGCTTTGCGAGGTCTTCGAATCGCCCCGGGGTGCGGCCATCTAGCAGCGTCCAATGAGCGAGATTAGCCAGCAGCAGCCGATCGGCGGGGTTGTCCCCCAGCCGCCTGGAGTACACGGCGTTCATCCGCTCGGCCTGAAGCGGGCGCGTCGATAGCTTCAGCGCCCCGCCAGCTAGAAGCTGTGCCTCGAGGCGCATCGAGAGCTGTGAGTCGGGGTCGGCGATCTCGCCGATCGCGCGCTCCAGGAGGTGGATTGCCGCCTCGGATCGATCAGGGTCTTGCATGATCATCGCCTTCGCCGCGTGCAACGCCAGCTCACCGCGGTCCGCGGCGGTCGCAGCCGTCTCCATCGCCTCGATCAAATGGGTGCTGGCGCCCGGTTGGAAGGCGAGGTATTCGGCGCGACCAAGCGACGCGACCACCTCGTCTCGATCCTTGCCGCCCGATGCTTCGGCGAGAGCGCGCCTCAAATAGGTAATGGCGCTTTCGGGGGCACCTCGGGACAGCGCCTCTTCAGCCGCCTCGTTGAGGATGTCGACCGCCCAACGATCGCCGTCGGGGCGAGCCGCGAGCAAATGGGCGGCGACGCGCTCGACCGCCGCGCCGGAATCCGCGAGCACACGCGCCGCGTGAAGCTGCGCACGAGCGCGCGCGCCAGCCGGCATATCCGCGTAGATCGAGGACCTTACGATCGGATGCGCAAACGCCACCGGGTCTTCCCCAACCAAAATCTCGGCGTCGCTCAACAGATCGACAGCCGCGACCACGGACGCCGCGTCGAGCGGGCTGACCTCGATCAGGTCACGCATCCGGGCTTCTCCACCAAGCACCGCTAGAGCACGCGCGACGCTCACCGCGGTGGGGGAGAGGCCCGCGATCCGAGTCAACACCGAGCGCGCGACACTCCGAGTGCCCTGCCCCGCCACCCGGGACACCTGCGCCGCCGTCGGGTCGATCCCGTCAGCCTGGAGCGCGCGGATCAGCTCGCGCACATAGAACGGGTTGCCGCGCGTCGCCTCATGGCACGCCCGGGCGAATTCGGGCGCCGCCTCGCCTCGCCACTCGCGCTCGAGCAACGAAAGCGTCGCGCCGACACTGAGCGGTTGCAGCCCCACGACCGTCGTGACGCGCTCCCTCACCAGCCGCTCGAGCAGGTCATCTGCGGCGGGTATTTCGGCGCGCCGGGCCGCGACCATAACCAGCACTCCTACTCCCTCGAGCCGGCCCGCGAGGTAGCTGAGGAATCGCAACGAAGACGGGTCGGCCCAGTGGGCATCA
>Ga0335077_10008961_pt1 | contig 12414 bp, 10 predicted proteins | sample Lox_Sample_31_FD_207151 | JGI IMG/M metagenome (GOLD analysis project Ga0335077, IMG submission 207151) | Soil microbial communities from Loxahatchee National Wildlife Refuge, Florida, United States - Lox_Sample_3.1 | ecosystem: Environmental > Terrestrial > Soil > Wetlands | place: USA...
ACTCGTTTAACGAAGCAATTCGAGAAAGCTGAGGCCGCTAATCGTCGGCAGCTTGTCCGGCAATGCGAGCGAGGTCGGCGACGGGGAAGCCCAGCGAGGCAAACAGGCGTTCGTAGCTTCGCAGGACGTAATTCTTTGTGAAATGCGCTTCAACGTGGGCGCGGCCGTTTCGGCCAAGTCGCTCGCGGAAGGCGGGAGCGCGGCGAAGAGCGGTTACACCGTAGACCAAGGCTTCGGGATTTTCCGGGGCAACCAGGAGGCCGCAGTCGGCACGCTGAATTTGCCGGGCGGCTTCACTGCGGGCGCTGACGGCGGCGACAACGGCACGCCCGGAAGCCATGTAGGTGAGGAGCTTGGAAGGGATAACGGCGTCCTCGACGGCGGACTTTTGGTTGAGAAGGAGGGCGTCGGCGGCGGCATACATTTGAGGAAGAGATTCGACGGGCTGGAGAGGGAGAAGGCGAATGTTGGTGAGCCGCAGACGGGAAATTTCCTGCTGAAGCGCGGCGCGGTCTTCTCCGTCGCCGACGAGAAGCCAGAGAAGAGTGGATTCCCCCCGAGAACAGTCAGCGGCACGGACGAGATTGCCGAGATCCTGCTTCTTGCCCATGTTTCCCGTGTGAAGAGCGAGAAAGACGGTGGGGGAGATATTGTGAATTGCGCGGAAAGGCGAGTTGCGCGAGCCGGGGCGGATGTGGTCGGTGTCGCCCCAGTCAGGAATGAGACAGAGCTTTTCGGCAGGGACGCCACGTTCGCGAAGACGATCGATAAAACCCTGACAAAGGCAAACAACGGCAATGGCCTTGCTGGAAATGAATTTTTCGAAGGCACGCGCCAGGCGGATACCGGTGTTGTTCTTCAGGATGCCGGTGGAAAGAGCTGCGTCGGAGGCCAAATCGGTGAGCTTGATGATGAACGGCGCGCGTTTGAGAAAGCCCAGGAGGTAAGCTGCAAGGGCCACGGTGGGCGGCGGACAGGAACAATAGATGAGGTCACACTTGCCGGTGAAGAGCGCTGCGAAAAACGCGGAAAGAGTGAAGGAAAGATCGTAGGCAAGGCGCTGGAGGAGATTGCTGGGCTTGTAGGGGACAAAGTGAGCGACGCGGCGGACGTCGACGCCATGGAGGTGTTCGCGGCGATAGAGCGAGCCACGATAACCTTCCCAGACTTTCCATTGCGGATAGTAGGGGAAGGCGGTAACCACGGTGACGCGATGGCCAAGCGAAGCGAGGTGTTCGCAGAGGCCGGTGGTGAAAGGCGCGACAGAAGTTTTCTCAGGGGCATAGTTGATGCCGAGAACGAGAATGCGCATTCGTGACTCCGAACTTAAGAAGTTGGGCGGTGATTCCGAGTTGTAGAATCGAGGAGGGGGGAAGTTGTGTTGACGGGCGGGGCCAGGAACTGCATTCGTGAGAGGGCCGCGCGGGGACCTTTTTGCCGCGAAACTCTTTCGAATGCACGGCTGCCTCGCAGCCGCTCAGGCACCAAGAGGTTTGGGCAACGTTTTCGAGATAGCGCGCATTTTGCAGAAGAGTTCAAGGAGCAGCGCGATGCGAAAACTGGACTTTCTCCTCCCGGTCAGGAATTCCCGCGCAAGGCGTCTGCGGCAGGGGCGCCGGATTTAGTGAGGGGAGAGAGGTGTGCGATCTACGGCGAGCATGAGAGAAAGCCATGGCCTGTTCGTAGATCGCAAGCAACTGTGCGTAATTCGTTTCTGCCGTGTATTCGCGCAGATATTTGCTGCGGGCGTTGTCTGACCATTTCATCCAGACATGCTCCGGGATGGAAAGAGCTGCACGCAGCGTTGTGGCAAGCGAAGCGACATTTCCTGCCGAGAAGTGCAATCCTTCCTTGCCGTCCGAAACCATGACCGGAAAGGCGCCGTGATTGGGAACGATCAACGGAGTGCCCGCGGAAAGAGCCTCGAGCACGAACATGGGGAAACTTTCGTAAGTCAAGGAAGCCATGACGGCGTAGCGGCTCATGGCCACGGCTTCGAGCACTTTTTCGCGCGGCTGTGCGCCACACCACACGATGCTGAAATCCCCAGCGGTCTCGTGTTGGAGGGAGGCGCAGTCCGGCCCGTCTCCGATGAGGAGAAGGCGATGCCCGGTAGGATGGAGCTTCTGCCAAGCCTGGAGGAGCAAATGCAACCCTTTGGCCCGGATCATCGATCCTGCAAAGACGAGTTGCGGCAAGCGTGGCGCGACAAGCTTTTCCAAAACAGCTTGAAAATTGGGTTTTACATAAACGCGCGCTTCCGGCAAACCAGCCCACACCAGCAACTCTTTCGAGGACTCCGTCAAGGCAATGTACGCGTGAACTTTGTTCCTGTACGTGCCCAGCCAACCGTGGACGACGTTTCTTGCGGCAACGGAGGCGGTTCGCAAGAGACTGGAACCGTAACAACGGTGGCGAAGCGCCGGCCACGGAAAACGGCCCAGGCAGTCTTTGCAGGGCCGGTCGTCACGCAGCAAAACAGCGTTAGCGCACGCGAACCGATAGTTATGGATGGTATGCACGACAGGCACGGCTGCCCGGTGACAAGCCCAGAAGATGCTGGGGCTAAGCAAAGGAAATTCGTTGTGCACGTGGACCAAATCCGGCGAGAAGGAAGCGACTGCTCTTTTCATGGCGGCGTATCCGCGATGAGACCACACCGCACCGAAGCCCGCGGCAGCGAGGCGCAACGGCCCGGCATGGTCGAGTTCTTGCGTGGACACTCGAAGCAATTCCACCTGATGGCCCTGCCGGCGGAGCATCTCCGCCTCGAGGTGAACGACCACGTCCTCCCCGCCATGACGACGGTATTCGTTATAAACCTGCAACACTCGCGGTGGCCGATTCACTGGCTGGTCCTCAAGAAAAGCGCATCCGCTTGCAGCAAGGATCCATCGAGGGGGGAGAGCAACTGCTCCAGATTCCCCGAATAGGAGAAGCCCGCACCCTGGAGAATGCCGTGGATTTCCGCGAACGACGCTTGGCCTTCATAGAGCGGCCGGAAAGAAATCTCCAGCAAGACGTAATCGACTTTTTCCAGCAATCGAGGAGCGCCACGAAGAACTTCCGCCTCATAACCCTGCACATCGATCTTCAGCAATACTTTTGGATCCAACTCCAGATGACCGTTGCAGGCATCGAGGGATTTCATCTCCACGCTTTGGGGAGTTGTTTCGGCGGTCCAAGGAAAGGAAACCTTGTGCAGGCCGGCCATGGGAAGAATCGAGGAAGACTTCGCATAACTGCTGCGCCATAAGGTGAGCTCGCCATTCCGGCGTCCTACTGCGGCGAGAAACGCCTGGCCATTCGCACCCAGTTTCCGGCGGAGAATGTTGTAGCAATCCTCCAGAGGCTCGAAGGCATAGATCCGAACACTAGGTAGCACCGCAAGAATGGCGCAAGCAAACTCCCCTTTGTGCGCGCCCACGTCGATCACAGTGCGAATTCCCGATTGTCTGACCCACGGCCAGTTTAGCTTCAGATATTGTCCCGGATTAATACCCGCCGCCAGCGCCGCGAGCGTTCCCGGCAGTTTCTCCGGCCGCTCCAGCGCAGCAAGCAGGTAGGCCCAGGCATTCTTCGCGATCTGACCAGATCGGGTCATGAGAGAGCGCTTTCTAGCGTGTTTGTAGGGTTGCGCTTGATCGAAGCACGTCGAAGCAGAGAGGTCATGGACGCCGCGCCTTTCAACCGCTGCAACAGTCGATAGATCGAGACACCCGAGCGCGCTGCGAGGCACTGCGCTTCCACGGGCCGGTCTCCCCAGAGGGACGATCTCCTCAGGGCCAGGGCCGCATCGGAACCGGACTTGAGGGGCAAGCGATTGCGGCCAGCGCTTGCCAGCAAGCCGAACTGCAACCCCGCTTCGCGGGCCGCCGCAAGAATTTCGGAAGAGCAGTTCCCGTTAGGGTAGGCAATGATATCCGGCCGCTTCCCGGAGATTTCGCGAATCGCCTCCTGGCAACTCCAAATCTGTTCGCGAAGCCCAGCGGAAGAGTAATTGGTGAGGATGGCGTGATCGCGGGTGTGATTGCCGAGGAAAACAAGCGGGTGAGCGGAGAACTTCTTAAGCTCCGCGGCGGTGAACGGCCGGTCGAGGTCGCTGACGGGCTGAAGAGCGGATTTGCCGTAGCGCATATTGATTTCGGACTCAATTTGGGCGGTTTTCATTTCCTTGTAGGCTTCGAGCATGCGGCGCACTTCCTCCTCTGGACGGGTGCGCTTGCGGGATTCCCGGTACAAAGCATCCCACCAAAAAGCCTTTCCATAGCGAACATGATCTGTTGAGATAAAGAAAACAGCGGGAACGGCGAACTCTTCGAGCACCGGGAGCGCACGAAGGTTGTTGTAATAGCCGTCGTCGAAGGTGAGCAGCACGTATTTGCCTTGCGGACATAAACGCATTTGGAGGTCACGCGAGGACAGAAACCGATAGCCTTCGGCGGTGAAGTGGCGAACGAATTGGCGAAGCATCGCGACCGTAAAGGCCTGCTGGGGATCGAGCAGGCCGCAATGTGCTTCTGCCTCCGATTCGAACAGGGAATGAATCAAAAAAGAGAGTAGGCGGCCCTGGCCCCGTTGAACGGGAAGGGAGAGGCGGGCAATTTTTTTGTCGAAAGAAAGAACCGCAGTTTTGAGAGACGCGGAATGGTTCATGGAAACGCCAGAGAGGGAGTTTGTGCGATTTACCCGTCGGCGGTCCGGGGCGCGCGTGGAAACGCACGCCAGGGACTGCCAGGCTTTGCAGGCTTCACGAACAGCTACTTCGATCCTCCACAATCCTTTTGCAATTTTAGAGACTTATATAGGCTATTTACACTGTACTATATACTTATGTGCGCCGAAACGAAGTACCCCGTCCCGATCGTCTGTCCGAATGACCTTGGCGAGCTTCAGACAACGGGCAGCGGTTACCTTTGCAGCGTTTGTGGACAAGTCTTTTCTTCCTTCCATGGGATTGTCGAGCTGCTTCCCCGGGAAACGCTCCAAGCAACTTCTCCCGAGAGCCTTCAGTTGACTGCCTACAGAGCAACGTTTTCGACGCGCGCAAACACGGCCTGGCGCCATTTCCTGGGGACGTGGGTAAATCAACTGGGGAACGCTTATCTCTACTCCTGGGCCACGCGCAACCTGGAAAGACGCGCCCGGGGGCGGAGTCTTTCCGTGTTGGACGCCGCTTGCGGCGACGGCATTCTGCTACGCTATCTGCCCGCTCGTCACCGCTACGTGGGGATTGATTTTTCGTCGCGCCCTCTGCTATGCGCGCAGCGTTTCCGGCCAGCCAGTTATTTTCGGGCGGACCTAAATCATCTTCCGTTCCCCGACGGAACGTTCGACGCTGTGGTCTCGCTGCAAGCCTTGCAATATTTGAGCAAGCCAGCGCAGGCCCTTGCACAGATCGCACGCGTGCTCAAGCCGGGAGGCTCGCTGGTACTAACGGTGCCGAACGACGAGTCGCTCAAGTACCGCTTCCTAGGCATTCCCAAGATACAGTTGCAACGCTTTAACCGCCGGAGCTTGCCTGAAATGCTTGGGCATCACTTCAAGATCCTCGATCTGGCCACTCGCGGATTGTGGCTACCGGCCCCCAAGGTTTCCTTCCATGTTCCGGGGATCTACCCTGTGCGCTGGGGACTCTCCTGGACGGTAGTCGCCGAACCCAAGAAGTAAGCCTTTGCAGGACACCTCTCCGGGGCCCGTCGCAAACCTTTGTCGAGCCTCAGGACAAATATCAAGAACATGGCAAGCAGGAAACAGACAAAATTGTCTTCGACCGTGGAACGCGCGGCCCAGACCAAGGTGACGAAGAGCAGCACCGGCAAGATCGCGTGATTTTGTCCCGCGCGCGCGATTCGTTGCGTCAAGAGCGCGATTCCTGCGGTGAGCAAGGGAAAAAGAAGCAGGCTGAAGGGGCCAAAGTTGGCGTACATTTCTCCGACGGCAGTAGCATTGAGGCTGGTTTGCTCACCGGGCAAATACAGGTTGGCCATCATCAGCGTGAAATTCTCAGGCTTCTGCGGGTAGAACCTTCTCGGAATCAGCGAGGTGGCTGCCCGGCTGTAGGTCAGCCCGTACAGATAATCTTGGCGGTTTCCAAAATCGTTTATGATGTGGAGCATCAGCAGGGAGTTAATTCCTTCGGTAACGTTGATCAGGGCTTCGGTGGTGCGGTTTCCGAAATCGGCTTCGTTGTAGTCAGCGACCGAGTCAGGAATCTCCGTGAGGTTGTGCCGCACGGAAGACCAAGCGCTGAATACGAGAATGAGAACGGGAGAAGCCGCCAGCATGACGATGATCGTCTTTTTCCTGCGCAGCTGCAGGCACAGAATGAAGAAGGCAATCAGATAGATCGCAAAATAGATCCGGTTTCCCGTCAACACGACTTCCAACAAGAAAAAAAGAATGATCAAGGAGGTGAATTTCCAGTTGGTGTCGCGATTCTTGAGTCCCAGGCCAGTGTAAAGAGCCGCAGCAGCAGTGAAAACCACCTGATTCGCCCGAAACAGATGATCGGCCAACACGTAGGAATCCCCAAGGCGCGCGACAAGATCTTCGCCGCGCTGCTGCCAATGGGAAATCAGGAACTCCTCGATTCCACCGACGAGCCAGACCAACAGCGTCCAGTTGACGACGGTGAGACCCATGGTAATCAGGATCGCTCGCTCCAGCCCTTGGCGGGAAACTGCCGCAGGGGTATCCCTAGCTTCCTGCCGACCCCCGACATGAAAGAGCTGCACGGCCAGACATGCCCCCATCAAACAGAGCCACACGACCAGAAAAGGAACCAGAAAGCGTGCGTTCGTGAGCGTGACGGCGTGCCAGTCCTGGCCGACGTCATAGGCAGGCGGCAGCGCATATCCGCCGAGGACGGTAATAAGGGCAAGGGGCGAAAGCAGGAAATACCCCAGGCCCGCCAGCCAGCCCAGAAGCGGAGTCAGTCCTTCGGAACTTCTGATCACCCTGCGGAACGTGCAGCCGTATGAGATCAGAAGAATACCCAGCAGAAATAAATAGACAAATCTCATGGCGCAGGGTTCGGTTTGCCAGCCGGCGGCGGTTCGTATTGCACTTCCAACCCCGCTTGCATAGGCCCCGCGGCAACTGGCTGGAGGCGCACCGCGGCATTGTTCGTCATGGAAACCTCACAGCTTTCGCTCAGAATGGCCCAGAGCCTTTCTGCGAGAGAGGGGTTCACGAGGGATTGGTAGTCCTGAAATGCAGCGCGCTGCATTCTCGCAATGCGCGACGGGCTTGCCGCAAGCGACCGCAACAGTTGATGAAGCGATTCTTCGGGGTTTTGATGGTCAAAGAAGACGCCGCTGTGCCCGTTGCGGATAAAACTGGTTTCCGGTCCGTGGCGCGTCGCGTCGTCATGCGTGATCACGGGGAGGCTCAGCGACATCATGTGGACTACACTGAGGCCGGCATCCCCCGGATAACACCCCAGGAGACACTCCCGTGAGACCTTGCGAATCTCCTCGGGGTCATAGACCTGGCCATGCCACTTGACCCAGGAGTTGCCTTTGGCTTCTTGGCGGAGAGCCTGCATTTCCTCCCCACTTCCTACGACGTGCAAGACCACGGGCAATCCGTCCACTTGGCGAAGGCGTTTCACTACACCCAAGAGCATCCCCAACCTACTACCACGGCGAAGCCTGCCGATGAACAGGATGCCTTGTTCCTTACCCGTCTTTTCTCCCGGGCTGACCAGGCAAGGGTTCACCAGCGAGTTCTCGGCCACGCAGACTTTTCCCAGGGGCAAGCCTTGGAAGGCCAGCGATTCACGGACGGCTGGTGCATAGGCGACGTAGGAAGTGACGAGCCGCAGAAGCGTTTTCATCATCAAACGCCGAAGCGTGCCGATCTTCCGTCTCTTGATGAGTCCGTGTCCGTGGGCATAGAAAGGGATTCCCTTCATTCTCGCCAGCAGCAGAGTGGTCCAGAAGCTCAAGTAGTTCAGGTTGGCGGAGGCAAAGATCGCGTCGGGTTTCTGGCGAAGGATATGGCCGGCGATGCCCCACTGGATCATGGCAAACCGGCTGCCGAACCACCGAACGGAAGGGAGTTCGACGTAGCGGAGGTTTGGCGATGTCGCGCGCGCGACGGCCCCAAACCCGGTCGACTTCGCGGACGGAGAATAGACCCAGTCGACGTGGCAGCGCTGGGATAGTTCTTGATAGACAGGGAACCGGTAATACGTCCAAGCCGGCTCAATAATGCAAAGGCGCTTGAGGCTCAATGCTATTCTCTTAGGCCAGCAGATCGACCGTGCGGGCTCTACAAAGTTGGATCAACAGTTCTTATTTTTGACAAAGCAATAAGGGCTGCCAGTCTCCCGGAGCGGCGCACACATCGGCCGCACGGAAACCAGCTTCTCGCGACCCGGCGAGAAGAAACTCTTCCCGATAGGCTACTGCAGCTTCGGGAATCTTCTGGGATTCCACGAACGCATTTCCGATTTGGTGACGGAACGTGTGGCGGTCGCCGTAGGTCGGCGGGGGGTGATCCATGCTGAAGCAGTACATCGCCATATGGCCGCCCGGCTTGAGCGCCCGATAGCTTTCCTGCATGTAGTTGAGCAGTTGCGTTTCCAGGAGATGAGTAAACAGGGAAGTCGAATAGACGAAATCGGCGGAGGCATCTGCCACGGGAAGCCGATAATGGGAATTGCCATTGGCCATTCCCCGATAAGCCTTGCTGGCGTGATTCGAGCGATAGAAAGAAAAACGCTCCGGATCAAAATTCTTCCGGCACCAGGCAAGCATCTCGTCGTCAATATCAATGCCAATGTATTTGCCCGAAAATCTCTCAGACTTGAAGCGGTAATCCCGCAAATAGTGGGCGTACCGCCCGCAGCCGCAACCAATGTCAACAATGGTGGAATCCAACCGGCAGAGCCCCGAATGAAACACATGCATCCAAAAATTCGCTCCGCCACTTACGTACGACACTTGATTTGTGAAGATTCGGTTTCCCACCCCGACGCGGATGCGCATGTGATTTGGCGGAATATTGGAAAATTCGTCGAATAGGAGCTTGGGAATCCAGTCGAATAGGTCGACGACCGCTTTGAAGATCGGGTTGTAGGTCAAGCGGGAAGCTGACGGAATGGCGCGACGAACTGCCCTGTCCAGATTCATGACTCTTCATTCCTCCGGGAAGAAGGCACGACGTCGCGATGGCTGGCCATGGCCTGCGTCTCCAGCCGGACGGACCGGAAAAATGCCATTCCCATTGCTAGCGTATACGCGCCGGCAGAAACGAGCATTCCGTAGATGGCCCCGCGGATGCCGGAATGAACGATCAGCGGGAGGCCGATCAGAAAAGTGGCGAAGCCGCTCGCGACGTAGGCGTAGAACACGGACTGCGGTTTTTCCATGGCTTTCAGTGCGGCGTTCGTGGTGTTGCCGATGCCCATGATGACCGGCAAAAAGGCGAGGACTGCCAGGAGAGGCGCGACATCATCGAAACGGCCAGCATACAAGATGTGCATCATCGGCTTGCCCCACGCCAGCACGAAAACCGTAAATGTACTGGTGACAGCGAGCCAACCTAGGCAGTAATTCTTCCAAAGCGGGATGAGACCCGTTAGTCGATGTTCTACAAATCGCAGAGACAACACGGGCAGGAAGAGCAGGGTGACCGCCACGAAGACCTGGTCGAGTGGTATCACGAGATTGTTTAAAGCGCGCAGTTCCCCAACCTCCTTGACGGAGAGAAATCCGGCAGCCAGCCAGTAGTAGCCTTGCGTTAGGAATTGAAAGACTAGCGCGGTGAGCAGAACCCATCTCGAATACTTCCAATGCTCGGCCCAATAGGCAGGCTCGCGCTTCAGGAAATCTTCGCCTTTGGTTCTTCCAGGCAGTTCGCGAGTGACAAACAGGCCAGCGAAACTCCAGGCCAAAGCCGCTTCGGCAAAAGCCCAAAAGCCGTTGAACCTCTCGCTTCGCAAGAGGAGCAGGAGAAGTCCAGCGTTCAGAAAAAAGAAAACGGCGCTGAGGCGCGCGGCGAGTTCCGGCCGCCGCTGCATGTAAAACGTGCGCCGGATGAAGCTGGCGGTGGGCAGAACACCGCAAGCCAAAGTCAGGCCGAGCAGCGTAGACGATGCGTATCGCGGAGCAAGCCAAACCAGCAGCGTCCAGACGGAAGCAACTATTGCCATTAGGCCTAGACACGTCCTGGCGTTGCCGCGCCACAGCAGCCAGGCGTAAGAAGCAAACTGCCGGTGATAGCGCCCGGAACCATAAATGGTATAAGCCTCGAGAACCGCAGCATTGTGCAGCCCCGACAGAAACGTGAACACAGAATACGTCAGCGCGAAAACTCCGTATTCTTCTATGCTCTGGGTCCGCGCCAAAGCAATGTTGGCTAGAAACATTCCACCAACGGAAAAGCTCTGGTCGACAACGCTGAGCCCCAGTTGATAGGCGCGTGTCCAAGAGAAAGCAAAAGCGCCTGCGAAACGTTTCCCTGTTTCGGGCAATTCCACGGAGAATGCACCCGGCTCCATCGTGGGTGGGGTTAGGTTCGTTTGCTGCCATTGTTGGACTTCGCTCGCGGGAGTCACGAAGTTCGCTCGATGTCCGAGGCATCCACTTCCACCGCCGCAGAACGCGCAATCAAATCGAGCGACAAGACCACGCGATAGATGTTTTTCTTTCGGAGAAGAATGCCCTGCATGCCCGTGAGCGGCCCGCGCACCAGGCGCACGTGGGAACCAACTTTGAGGTAAGGATGCGGTTCGAACCGCAGCGCACTGCGGATTCCGGCGCGCAGTGCTTCGATGTCGCTTTCCGGAAGCGGATAAGGTCGCCCATCGAAGCCGACGAGCCGCACCACGCCAGGCGTTTCGAGAACCCGCAAGCGCGCAGGCCGCGCGAAATGCACAAACAGATAGCCGGGAAACAGTGGCAGATCGAGCTGCACGCGGCGGTCGGTCCATCTTCGGACCGAGCGGTAAAGCGGCAGAAGATGTTCGATGCCGCGCGCTTGGAGTTGCGCGGCAACGCGTTTTTCGTGGTTTGCGCAAGTGCAGAGCGCGAACCATTGTCGCTCGCGGTGAGGTTCGCTCTGCGAGGAGATCGTGGGAGGCAGTTGGTGCTCACGACTGCTTTCTATGGCCGCATCCAGCATGGACTTTCTCTCGATTCAGAGATAGCTTCGCCCCGTCAGTCCCAGGGCCGACTTTTATGTAACTGCTTTGTGTACAACGGCTTAACGCTAGTTTTCCGAAGAGTGCGGTAGCGTCACCCGATTCTTCGGTCGAACCAGCTTTTTCCAGGCCACGTGTGTCATAGCCTGCAATCTCGAACCATTCGGAGTAGCCCAGGGCATATGTGCATTCACCGAAGCAAGGATTTCCTGAGCCAGTTGTTTGCCGGGATCTTCCTGATCGAGTCCGTCCCAATGGGACCGTATCAGCACGGCAGTAACGGCGCCGCCGAGCGCCAAAAATCCAGCGGCAAGCGTGAACAGCAGCCGAGGCGGAAAAGACTTTCTTTCGGGCACGCTGGCGGCGTCCAAGACCTTGACGCTCGGCGTCTCTTTGGCTTCCTGCACTTTGGCAAGTTCGTATTGCTGCGTCAGCGTTTCGTAAACCGTCTCCTGAATTTGCATGCGCCGGTACAGGTCCGCGTAGGTAACGCCAAGCAGCGGCAGCTTTCGAAGATTCGGATATCCGGCGGGAAGAGGAGTGTTGGATTGGGTCGCTTCCGGATTCGTGGCTCTGCCGCCAAGATTCTCGAGTTGCCGGCGCAGCTCGGCGACGCGCGCCTGCGTGGCACGCACGCGCACGTTATTCGAAGTGTAGATTTCTTCGAGGCCTTTGAGTTCCGACTCTGCCGCAATCAGTTCGCCTTCGACTGCCGCGGCGCCTTGCAGCATCGCGCGGCCTTGTTCCTTGATGTCAATCGCGTTGTTCTTGCTGGCAAATTCGCTGAATTTTCGCGAAGCATCGTCCAAGTCTTCTTTTACGGCGCGAAGGCGCTCCTCGAGAAAAATGCGCTCGCGATGCGCGGAAGAAGTGGACAGTTGCGCAACCAGTTGGTTCAGTTCATCCACGTAGGCCTGGGCCATGGCCGCAGCGCGCCGCGGATCGTGGTCGGTCACGGTGATGGTGAGAATGCCGCTCTTGCGGTCTTCCGAGACGGCGGTGTTTTCGGCCAGCTCGCCCCGCACATCTGCTTCGAGCTTGAGCGAATAGACCTTTTTCAGATCGAAGCGTCCGGCTAAACGATCGCTCACGGTGCGGCTGTGCAGGATTCCGACAAAGAGCGCTCCAGAGCTTTTGACTCCCAGAAGATCGCCAGCTATGGCGCCCATGCTGCCGGTTTTTGCTGTAAGCGACGCGAGCATGGCCAGACTCGAACTGGTCTGATTGTCCGGGGGCATCAACTGTACGGAAGATTCGAAACG
>Ga0335077_10008964_pt1 | contig 12412 bp, 17 predicted proteins | sample Lox_Sample_31_FD_207151 | JGI IMG/M metagenome (GOLD analysis project Ga0335077, IMG submission 207151) | Soil microbial communities from Loxahatchee National Wildlife Refuge, Florida, United States - Lox_Sample_3.1 | ecosystem: Environmental > Terrestrial > Soil > Wetlands | place: USA...
CCTTTACCGATCAGGAACAGACCCTGGATCGCCGCGCGTCGAGTCGAACCTGTCAGCGTGCGAAGGTGATCCGTGTCCGTGTTAGCCGTGCCGTTGGTGGTGACGTTGGCCGCCGGAGAGATTGAATAGACGAAAGGCATATGAAACTCCTATCGCCCCTGGATTAAGAGCTTCGCAAGAGGCGAGGCGCCCTCTTGCAAGACTTTCCCGAGTTCGTCGGGAGTGAGGAGACGGCCGTGTTCTTCCAGCTGCGCCTCTGCGGCGGCTTGGAAAAACACCTCATCGGGAACCATCATAGTCCCGGCGATTTGGCCGTAGGTCTGCACGCACTTGTCGCACAGATAAAAGAAGTGAGTCAAATTCACAGTACAATAGCCTGAATCCTTGCCACAGTTAGCGCAGTAGCAAGGCTGCATCCGTCCGATCGGAGAGTCGATTTCTCCTTTGGAAGCTTTCGCGCGGCTGTCAGGAAGAAGCTCTTTCATATCTCATCCACCTCCAAAGACCAGTAAACTGTTCCAGAAGCCGAGAGGTTGAGGATTATTGAGTCGTTCACCCCTCCCGCAAGGTAGAACTTCCCCGCTCCAACGTTCCGCGCCACAACCGCACTGGGAGCCAATGGCCAGGTGTACCAGTATCCCGTCGAGGACGCTTTCAGCCTCGTCACAACCTGTGAAGCATTCCCTATATCCGCTCCCACGGACACGTACTTCACCCTCGCCGTCTTCCCCGAAGTTGGGGTGTAGATAGTGTTGTCCCCAGGAGTCGCTATCGCCCCACTTGTCGCCGGGTTCTGTAACTGTTGTTGGTCCGTAACCCATGGAACAGTTCCCTGTGTAACCGCGCCGCCAGTTCCTCCCCCCGGCTGGATCATCTTGACCCAGGACAATACATTGGGGTCCCACACATACTGCGGCTGCCCCATTAAAGGGGACTGGGATGACTCTAAAATCCCCTGGCCTGGTGTCCCGGTGGCCCATGTGTTGACCTGGGAAGGCATTTACACGCCCATCACAACCCAAATCGTGGCGCCGGTTCCACCTATAGCAGTAACTCTGGCTCTAACCCATCTCCACGCCGCCGAGGTCGAAAAGCCGTCGCTGTCGAAGTTGGTGGAGGTGAGAGTGATAGTTGCCAGGGGAGTTTTGATCCAGTTTGCGGACTGGAAGAGTGGAGAATACCCCAGGCCGGTGACGGTCGCGGGGTTTGAAATGGTGAGACTGGACGCCGAAGCGATAGAGGCAACGGTGGTGCTAGCGGGGATTCCGGGACCAATTACCAAGTCTCCGATCTCCACCGGAGGGACCCAACGAGTTGTAACCGGGTCGATAAAGCCGTTGAAGAGCCCAGGGCTTGTCACAGTGGTGTTGCTGTTCAAACCCACTGGGATTGCCAGCCCCATCCCCGTCTTGTCGTCGTTCGTAGCGTCGATTACGACTGTCCCCGAGACGGCGCCAGAGCCTGTTACAGTTGCCTGGAAAGTGCTATAAACCCTTTCCTTGCGAATTGCTTGGGAGCTTCCAGTGGCAGTAATAAGACGATTCGGGCTGCCGTCAGCGTTGAGCGAGAAGGCGAAGAACCTGCCTACTTCGCCAGAAGCAATAACTACCGATTCCATTCAGCGCTCCTGCTTAATCAGGTCGATAAAGAGGGAAAAGCCTTCAAACCTTGTCTGGTTGTATGCAGGCAAGGTTTGGACCATTATCTCGAGATTCCCACTTCTATCTTCGCCCTGATTAGACAGGCCGCCGTAATCGCTGAAACTCATTGAGCCGCGGCTGCCAAGAGGAAGAACCAGCTCCCTCTCTCCATCTTGGACATGCCACGCTAAGAGTACTTCCAACCCCGCAGTGACAGCCCACTCAACGTGGTCGATCTTCACGCGAGTGGGCCTAGGGTTCTTGAAACGATCGAGATCGACAACCACCACCCAACAAGTGTAGGAAACATCCACTCCCGTGATCTTCACGGCACAATTCTTCACGCCGTCGAGGAGAGTTTGGGTGGTTAGGGAAGAACGCATTAGTTCAGCTCGGTTCCTACCGTGTACTCGTCGATGAACATCACTCTGGGGTTGGCAGTGGTGTTCTGGAGAGCCGTCGCCCACTCTAGAGGCAGGGTGGGAAGAACAAACATGATAGAGCTAGTCGGCGGCTGGACCGGGTAGAGGGAGGTGGAAACAGTGGTCGAGAAGCCAAAGTAGTTCGAAGCCGAAGTGGCTACGTTGGTCGTCGCGCCGGCGGCGACTAGGATAGGCGGCTGTTCGCTCACCGTCGCGCCGAGCCTCAACACCGGTCTTCCGTTGATGGCGAATGCTGCTGTTCCCTTCCCGTCGAAGAACATCTGGAAATCCAGAAGGTGGCAAACGTCGATGGAAGCGGCGCCGTTGGTGTAGCCAGAGCCGCCGTTCATGACGTAGGGAGCATACAGGGAGCCGTATTGGATCTGGGTCGAAGTCAGGCTGCTTTGGTAGTAGGACTGAGCGCCATAAGCCGTCGAGCCGATTTGGCAATAGGCATAGCCATTCGAACCTGCGCCAGGACCAACGACCAGGATTGGAGCCTGCTGATATCCGGAGCCCGCCGTAGCCACCGCGATTGCGGTCAGCGCGCCGCCAGAAATCGTCCCGGACAGGGTTCCTGCGACAGAGTTGCCGTCGTTGTAGATCCCTGAAGGCTTCGACACGTCGCCGATGTTTTGGAACGTGGTTGTGGTGCCGCCTTTCTTGATCACCACATTCACCGTCGTCCCGCCGCTCGGCTTCAGGAAGTAGATCCCGTCGGTGGCGGCTGTGGGATCGACCGAGCCGAAAAGGCCGGTGAAGATGTTGGTGTCAGTAGCCGACGCCGGACGGATAGCGATCTTGGTGTCGAACCACATCGCGTTCCCCTGCACCATCTGGAAGGACAAAGAGGGGAGAGCAAGAGCTGCCTTGTCCGCCGCCGTCGAGCCGGTGGTGGATACCTGAACAGCGCCGCCGTTGAAAGCAAACTGGGCGGCGGCTCCATTCGTCTGGGTTAGAGTGTAGTCGCCAGAACGATATGGAAGGAAGTCTTCTTGCTTCACAATCTGCACCGGATTCGGCACAGCAGGAAGCGTCTTGATCGCACTCCGTGGGGGCTGGCTAGAGACACCCTTTGGATAGTTAATCGGTGTAAAAGGCATTCAATCCTCCTAGCGCACAATCGTGCGGCCTAAGCCGCTGGAAGGAAAGGGCGACTTTACCGACTAAGTAAAATCGCCCCTCGACTCATCACGGACCGTTCGACGCGATCAGCGCCCTTGGGTCAGTGTTGCCCACCGAGAACCGCATGTAGCTGGCGGCCTTGGCGTTCTTCGTATCGAAGTCATTGTCTTGCTCAAACGATGGACGATCCCGCCAGAACATCTGCATCCCATTCATCCCGTTTGTGCGGATGAACCACGCATGGGGGGCTGTGAAATAGTGATTCAGCTTGATCCCGCCTGGGAATGCGTTGGTGGCTTTCAGGACGTTGATGTTGTTGTTCGCCGAGTCGCTCTGCAGCACCGACTTTAGGATTCGGTTCGCATTGAACCACTCCTGCCGCGGAGTATGCAGCGAATAGGGCATGAAGTTCACCAACAGCCCACGATCCGTCGAGAAGCCCATGATCTGGATGCACGCGTCCTCAAGCGCAGCTTCCGAAAGATCCCCGCCAGGGTTGAGCATGTTCGAGAACGAGCCGCCGGTTGAGAAGGGGTGTGAGACTGAGGCAAGGGGTTGGCCATCCGCAAAGGTGAACGCAGAGTTAAACGCCCGGTTGTAGACGGCAGCGCACACGTTCTCGATAGTCTGCGTCATCGAAAACGCGTTGGCTTTCGCTCGGCGGTTGGACACTTTCTCATACAGATTATCCCGCAGCTCCTCATACGTCACGGTATAGCCGAGAGCGTATGCGATGTGAGTATAGCGGGAAATCGGACCCTGGACTTCAGAGTCGTACTGAAGTGTCTGACCTTCCGGCTTCACCGGCGCCAGACCAAACCCAGTAACCTGCACCTCTTCCTCATACGCCATTCCGCTGTCGAGCTGATCGAACAGATCAGGATACTCCGGCGGATGTTCGTTGAAGATTTGGCCCCAGAAATCATGCACACCCGGCCACAAGGATTTGGGGTGCGCACCAGTGGTGATTGTACCTGCAACCATGATGGCTCCTTAGGTTCCGGCAGTGCCGCCAGAGAAGTCGTGGCTGTTGAGGGTCACGAGGAGTCTCTGGAAGGCTGTGAAGGGGGTGTTCTGGTAGTCCTGAACCGCGCCCATCAGACGACAGTTGAGTGTCGCCGTCGTGGCGTAGGTCGTGGTGTCGAGGGTCACACCGCTGACGTAGACCCCCGACGCCGGCGCACCGTAGACGAAGTTCGCGTTCTTACCAGAGATATTCGCCGCCGTTCCCGGCGTGCCAGTTCCCTCCATGATGGAGAATACCACATCCGGATCATCCACCACCGCACAATACATTACCCCGGTAGTATTGGCCGGGCGGTAGTTCAGGGCCAGATTCGAAGGGTTGATAAACGGTCCACCCTGGAGGAAACCCCCCTGGACGGCCGTCGCGAACGACAGCGCCACCCCACGAAGGGGGGAGCCGGCGGTGCCAAGCGTCACGATCGGAAGCCCGTTCGCGTCGGCATTGGCGACGATCTTTACCGGATCGCCGGTGTAGAAGGCATTGGCATCGCCTGACGCAATCGCGTACATGCGAGTCATACCATTCCACGGATTCCCGTTACGATAACATACTGGTGCGAAACCGTAAGGGGCGTTGATGTTAGGCACAAGCGCCTCCTATTCAGATATCAGTCGAAGGGTCCACAGGGCTTCGAGGCTGGATCAGGCGAATGTCGCGCCGGGAGATTTCCACCACCCTACTCGGGATGGATTTGCTCCCAGTATACATCTGCTTCAGATCCTGAGCATCTACGCCTTCCATGCCAATTCGTCCCTGCTTGAGCGCAGCGGAGATTTGGTTGTTCCTTTCTTGGAGGAGGTCTTGGTCAATCCGCCAGAGCTCCTCTTTTATCTTCATCAAATAGGCGACCATAGCCTGACCAGCCTCGTTGGTGCCTACCACCATACTCACCCTAGAACCTAGATCTGAATTTCCTGGCTTGGTAGAGTCGCCGGCGAGCGAGAAATCGTGGCGATCTACTTCCTCTGGATCCACAAACTCATACCCCGAGCGAAGGGCACGTTGAATACGTCCTTGAGCGTCGTTGAACCAATGCATGTGATAGCCTGGAATCTCGGGCACTTTCATCTTCATCTGTGGCACGGACATGCTCACCCGCGCGCGCTCTTCGCGCAGGCGAGCCGTCCGCTCTTCTCTACTCTCAGCCGGAGACTGAGGAGTCTCCGTAGGCACTGCTGGCTCAACCGTCACCACCGGCTTTGGCGGCGTCCGCGAAGCTGCTGAGTTCAGAGACTCCACGGCTCCGTCTTTTCCGATGATTCGGGTCATTTCTTCCTCACTGTTCAAAGTAATCTTTCACATACTGCTTACGATGCTCGTCGGCGGTCTTGTACTTCTTGCCAGGACCTACCAAGAGCTTCCCATACCTATCGCAGGCTTCCTTCGCATCCTGGGGGAGATCGTTCCACGACTTCCCCCCACCACCACGGCTTTCGCCGCCTGAGCGTCCACCTTCTACCTTATTCGTGGGCGCCCTGTAGTCGTTCACACCGAAGCGTTCTTCCATATACGTTTGAACCTCTTCAAGAAGTTCCTTCCCCTTCTTTCCTTCTCTTGCCAACCGCTGACCGTAGGCCATCGCCGCGCCGGTCAAGGCGGCGTCGCCTTCTTCCCCGAACCAGCTAGAGTTGCGGGTCATCCACTCTTTCACCTCTACCGGAACGGGTGGTGGGGCTTTTGAGGCATCTTTGCTGGCCGGCGGCGCCTCCCCGTTCTTGGGCTTGGTTTCTTCGAGCTTTGCGAGAGCTTCATCAATTTGGACTTCAGCATCTGTATCACCCTCCTTCCGGGCCTCTGCACGATCTCGCAACAGATTCCTTCGAGCGCGTTCGAAGTCTTTTCTAGACTGCTCGATGCTCTCTTTCTGTAGCAGCTCGACGCTCTTGGTTAACTCACTAACCACGCCTTCCAAGCCGCCAATCTTCGCATCCCGCTCCGCGAGCTGGCTTAGCAGCTTCTTCTGGTTCGCCGTCAGAATTGGGATGACATGCTCTCCACGCTCCACGAACTCCGCGGCGTCTACCCACTTCTCGGGATCTCCCCGCCATTTCTCCTTCGGCGTCCATCCCATTGCTTCCGCTTGTTTTTCCACATTCTGCTCTTCAGCCATTTTCTTTCTCCAGCGCTTCCTCACTAATTCGAATGAAGATATCCCGATCATTCACCACACGATAGGTCTCTCCGTCCAATGGACCTATCGCCTTATAGCCGGCGTACTTGGTGCAGAGGACATGATCTCCAGGAGCCGCTCTGGGGTGTCTCTCGTCAATCCAAGCCAAAGGCCCCGGCTCAATCACCACCACCCTCTGTTCCGCCGCCACCGTCGAATCTTTCACCGAATCAGGAACCAGAATCACTGCGCTCTTCACCTCATATGGCTTCACTAGCACCGCGTGGCCTAGAGGTTTCAGCCCGCTCCGGTTCGTCCAACCATCCGAAATATCCCTCATAATCTTGCTCCAGAATCTCTCTAAGAACAACTGCTTCGCCGATCGCCTGCGCATTCCTCTGCGCCGTCCCGTCTACCGATTCCGTGGTGTTCATTCCCCGAGACCAATCCTCCTTTATCTGTTCCCTACGCAGGTACACCGCCTTGAGCCATTGGCGCGTTAGCGGGTTTGCCCGCCATTCCGCCCATTCCTCCTGGTTCATTGCCACCTTCCTTACCTCCTTCTCCCTCTTTACCAGCCGCCGCAGGCATGAGTTGCTGGATTACCTGATCTATGTTCGCCCGCGTGGCTTCGTCCATCTGAGTAATAGCATCTACCTGGGCGGCGAATTGTTCGATATTCGCTCGCTGTTTCTCGGTCCCCACTTCGGATAGGATTTTCAGGGTCTCTGCGCCCAGCTTGCGGATCTCGGCGGCCTGCTTCTTGGCAGCTTCTTGGAGATCCAGCACCTTCTCCAGCACCCGAATCTGGTTGTCCTGATGCTTCTGCTGGACTTTGAGCTTCTCGATTTCCACCTTCGGCTGCGGAAGCGGCGGCACTTTGTCGGCGCCAGGGAATACTTCGGCGATCTGGGTGATGCCCAATGCGCGCAAAAATCTCCTCTCCACCTCATCGCGGTTGTAGCCCGGCGTCATCATTGCGCTTTGCTTCACCATCCCTGCCTGCTGGAGCTTCTCTCCCGACGACACCAGATTCGGGTCGGCGCCGGGGACGATGGCCCGCGAATCTCCCGCATAATCCTCTCTAGCGATCTCCACCCCCGCGTTGGTCCGCGTCGTTTCTCGCGGCAGGAAGAAGGAGTTGATGATCCAGGCTTTCTTGAACTCCTGCTTCATAGCCCGCCACTGGCGCTTGAAGATGGAGCTATAGACCTTCTGGCCTTCTTGCAACATGGCTTGCATGTTGTATTTGGGGGTGTTCTGGCCAGGATTCTCTCCCACATTCACATCCGTAGCCCCACTTATTCGGTTGGTGTATTCGATCAGAAGGGTTAGGAGTTGGAAGAGAACAGCCGGCGGCTCCCTCACCGGGAGGGGAAATATGCCTTTCGACAACTCCTCTCCAGTCGAGTCCACCCTATCCCATGAGAACGGCCGGAAAGAGTATTGGCCCCCACGAAGCTTCACCCCACGACCCAGGAAGCCGCCGGCTGAAGTGGCGACGATCGCGCCGTCGAAGATCAGGTTGATCGCCCCATTCACTGACTCGTTAAGGGGTCCCAGTAGAATTCCGAATCCAATATCGTACACCCCGCCATCAGGGGAAGGGATAAAGCAATACTTGGTGAAGTATTCCAATGACCGAATGCTAACGATCCTCTTGCCACTCTTGTCGAAGTCAATCTGATTGTACTCGAACCGGGTGACAATACGTAAGACGCATTTGGATTCACGCTCGATGGTAACGACGTATGGCTCAGCATATCCATCTCCGTCTAGGTCTAGATCTACGTGTTGTTCGAGAACGTAGTAGGGAGTGAGGTCGTCAGGGGATGTGGTGGGGGAGGTACCAGTCCGAACCTCAGAGCGATAGTTCTGCGCTGGAGGGTCAGTCCGCGGCGGCGGGGAGTTGTACCACGCTTCCCCACTCACATCCCTAAACATCTTTAGTTGGATTCTTGAATAGATTTCGTTCCGCCACATTGTGAAAATGTGGGTCTTCCGCCGGCAGTCCTCTGTCGAGCGGGCGAAGTAGTTCATCACCAAATCCTTCGCCTGCACTAACTCGGAAACGTTGTGTTCTTTGTCCGCGTCGAAATAGGTTTTCTTGAAAATCGTCCCAACGATCGACAGAGACAGCAAGCCGCGATCGTGCTGTTCTTCCCATCCTTCATCCTCTTCGAGGAATTGGTAGGACATATGGGCGCTGATTCTCTCAGCGCGATCTTTCTTCTTCCCATCCGGATCTGGGCCTAAAACCCTGCACTTAACCAGATCGGGGCTGTTCAGCAGCACCGGATAGGCCCTAGCATGCCACTGCATGGCGGCGATTGTCACCAGAGGGAACTTGACGTTGGCGCAGTCAGGAAAGGGGAACGACTTTGCGGTTTGAAGCTGCATCGCCAAATCCATGGCGGACTGCATTCTCCTTAACCACGCCGCGCGGCTTTGTTCATCTCTCTCATAGCCTTCCCAAACCATCTGCCCGATCGCCGTCAGATCCTCTTTCGAGAACCGATCGGTTAGGTTGATCTCACCGACGACTTGCTTGGTGAGAACCAGGTGGTTGTCTAGCTCACGCACGCGCACGCTCCGATGGGGCAGGTACGCCGTTGCGGAGCCACATCAACGCATCTACCGCTCCCTGGATGTAACTTTCATCCACATCCTCCTCCTCCGCCGCCGCCCGCAGCTTGTCAAGCTCTATGTCGAAGGTCTGCATCGGAATTTCGAGGAGGATCATACAAGGTCTGGAACTATGGCTAAGAAAGCGGCCATCGGAATCGAGTGTGGCACAGAGGTTGTTGCCACACACAGAAGCTCGTAGATGCATCCCAACACCCCCGCGGTTATGTTCTGACTCACCACCCCGCCCGAAACCGTCGCCGAGCCGCTGATGATGGCCGAGGGGGTTGGGTCGGTTCCACTATACACAGAGGCAGTAACCACGGCGCTTGCGAGAGTCTCCCCCGTCTGGAGAAGGGAGGAGAAGTCGAACTGGCGCAACACGGTCCCCGTCACTGGCTTTGGGTCTAGAACAGTTCTCATGCTCCAGCGAGGATCTTGTGCAAGGCGAGAGGACGGGAAGATTGGGGAACCGGCTGGTCGCCGGCGTTCACCCTCTTCTCCTGGCTAGCCCCCACCGGAGGGTGGGAAGGGCTGGGGAGAGACACGCACGTCGCCGGCTTCAGCGAGGCGGGGAGGGATGGAGTTAGGGAAGAATGCCGGCGGCAGACGGCGGCTGGCGGCTTGGCCAGCTTAGTGATTGCGCCTGCTGGGGTCTTGGGTTCGCTCATTTTACCATCCTATCGTGGGGGAACGGCCTTCATAGAGCTGGGACTGGTGCTTCATGGTTTGATATTCTTCCTCTTCCAACTCCTCCGGCGTCGCGTGTTCTGCCATTGAATCTAGCATCAGCCCGAGCCAAGAGGTGGCGTCAACGTCGTCATCATGCACGCCGCGGGGGAAGGTGGTGAGGGAGAGTTCGTATGCGGGGAACCAGGCGGCTTCAGTGTCATACATCACGCCGCCAGCTCGCGTCCGCGCTTGGAACGAGCGAGCCCTGGCTTGCTTGTCCTTTGTGGGAGTCATCAGCTTGACGTTCATGTAGCGGCCAGAGCGAATCATCTCACGATTCAAGAACGGTCCGAGGGCTTTCCGAATGGCGCCCTCTTCGGCGGCCCACTCTTCCACCTTCCACTCCGCCCACAGCTTGAACCACGTCTCTATGATCTTCAGCGAATCAAGCCGCGCGATCTCTACATGCTCTATCACCAGAATGCCGTCATCGCACATACCGCCAATGACAAAACAAGTGTAATCCGAAGTCTCCTTCTCCCCAATGGCAAAGTCAATTCCACCATAGCGAATTTTCGGCTTTCGACGGTGGGCGTCGTCGAGTGGGCGAAAGTCACTCTTGCGGAAGTAGGCGAATTCATCTGGAACGGGGTGGCTCAGATATTCTTGGGAGTAGCCCGCCGCATTACCGGCGTCGATGTAGTTTTGGCGCTCGTCCTGCAGCCGGTCGATGGGGAACTTCTCCGGCCACAGAATTTCGGAAAAGTCGTTGAAATCCTTGTGCGCCCGATACCTCTTCGATTGCCAGGAGGACATCCCCAACAGCCGTTCGAGCGCGGAGGCGGAGTGGAGAATGGTGCCGAGGATGCGGATTCTACAGTTGTCCGAACCCATCGGCAGAACAGCGTTCATGAGCCAGGACCACAGCTTCTCGCGGCGGTCCTTGTTCATCACAAGCTCGTCGTTCTCTAAGTCGTCTGCCACGACCAGGCTAGGTCGCCGTTGTCGCCAAATAGCACCTCTAAGGTTCGCTTCTGCTCCGTAGGCTTGGATGCAGAACTCTCTCCCACGGACACGCCCGACAAACTCATTTTCCACGTCCCGGACAACCTCAAGATCGAAAGCGTCTCGAAGTTCCTTATTGTCCCAACACTGATCTTTAATTGATTTGAGGTGCGAGACAGCGAGTCGCTCGGTGGAAGAGAGGAGGACGGCGAAGTCGTCGTTTCCGAAGCAGGCATTGGCGAGGATGAATGCGTGGTTCCCAGCCGTGGATTTGGCATGTCCACGGGGGGCCGCGGCAGCCGCTCGACGGAGTGGAGTCGTCCACAGTCCCCATAGGTCATCGTGGAAGGGAGGGATCGGCCAAGGGTCAGCATAGGTGTCCAGGAGGAAGGTTTCAACAAAGCCGTGGATAAGAGCGGCGTCCACCCGTAGCCTCTCGACATGGAGGGGGGTGAAGGGCGAATTGGGGGGACGCCGGGCCATTCAACGCTTCTTCTTCGGTTTCTTGCCAGTAGCGTAGGACTGCTTCGTGGAGGTCTGACAGATACGGATGGCGGAGGGCTTGGAGTGGCCCTTCGCCATCACATGCGAGACGCAACGATGGACACGGGTTCCGGCGGGCATTTCAGTCAGCCGGCGGCGCTGAGGAGCACTTCCTCACTCCGCGGCCCCTTTACCTTCTCCACCGGCAGATCGATGAAGGAGAGATCTTTGGCTCCAAGAGCTCGCAAGCCGCGAGCCAGCTGTTCCAGCTTGCGATTAACCACATCCCCATCACCAGAGACGATAGCCGTAGCGTCTCCACGAAGAAGCTGTCGCTTATCGAACACCACGTCGGCGACTCGAACCAGCTCGGTGGAGGTGAGAGGAACATAGCGTACTCCTTCAGGAGTCCACACCGGATTCCCCTCATCCACCCTCTCCGAGAGTTGGGAGAGAGTGGAGTCGAGGATGGAGGTGAGGGAAGTGTCCATCTGAGCCGCCTCCGCCACCCGGAGGTCGTGCAGCTCCCTAGCCCACTCCGCAGTTCTCGCCAGCTTCTTAATGTCGTAGACAGGGACTTTGAAGTGGCGAGCGACCTCGGCCATTGAGCCAGAGGAAATAAAAAGGCGGACGGCCTCGAACACCGGGACGGTGTGAGACTCTGCATCCCCAATGGAGGGGGAGGAGACAGCCGAGGAAGCGGGGAGTGCTTGGTCCGCGGAGGAAACGATGCGCATTAGAGGAGGCGAAAGGCGTTTGCGGAGGTGAGGAGGCGAAACCAATCGAGCGAATAGCCCGTGGAGTCGGCTAGTTGCTGAATGGTCGCCCCCTTCTTCAACTGTCCTGCGATGTACTTCAACAGCTCCATGTGATCCCTCCTAGCGCCGTTCGGGGCAGTTCCACGGTTAGACCGGCGGCGGCGGGTTATGGTTCCCTGCGAAGGGCGCCGCCGGGCGGAGAAAGGGAGGGCGAGTTTACTGGGTAGGTAAAATCGCCCATTTACTGCCCACCCACCACACACCATCGGAAAAGGGGAAAAGCAGCAAAAACCGTGCCAGCGGTTTGCCCCACCCGTACCCTGAATGCGGGATTGACTCCGTCACGTGAAATGCTTGACTAGGCAACCATTGACTAGGCAACCATTGACTAAGCGATGATTGCCTAGTGGTCTTGTATAAGACATAAGATATTGGATATAAGATAGAAGAGAGGGTAGGGCCCGGCTACCTAGTAGCGTGAATATGGGATTTACTATTTAAAGCGACGAGCCGAAAATGCTACTTAACGGATCGGGATCGGCCCG
>Ga0335077_10008966_pt1 | contig 12412 bp, 6 predicted proteins | sample Lox_Sample_31_FD_207151 | JGI IMG/M metagenome (GOLD analysis project Ga0335077, IMG submission 207151) | Soil microbial communities from Loxahatchee National Wildlife Refuge, Florida, United States - Lox_Sample_3.1 | ecosystem: Environmental > Terrestrial > Soil > Wetlands | place: USA: Florida...
CCGTCCCTCGACGAAATCACTGGTGCTTGCGGTGTTCCTGTTCTTGCTGGCCTTTTGCACTTGCCTTGCCGCCGGCACGCAGTTTGCCGCCGCTTATCAGCAAAATGAGGCTGTCTCTATGGATGAATGGCTGCGCGCCTTCACTCTGTTTTACAAAAACCCCGCGGGGCTTGCGGCCGGTCTACCATTCGCGCTCACTTTATTGGGTATTCTTCTCGCACACGAACTCGGCCACTTCTTCGCGTGCCGCCACCACCACATCCGTTCGAGTTATCCGTTCTTTATTCCTTTTCCATCGCTCATCGGCACGTTTGGCGCTTTCATTTTGATTCGTTCGCCGATGCGCACACGGCGCGCTTTGTTTGATGTCGGGGCTTCCGGCCCTCTTGTCGGCTTTGTTCTAGCCGTGCCCGCGCTGATTTACGGCGTGCTTCACAGCAAATTTGTTCCAGGGCTTTCCGACCCGAATCATGCGGAAATAATCTATGGCAACCCTCTTTTGCTGCGCCTTCTCGACGCCATCTTGCGCCCGGGGATTTCTCCGAACGCTCTGCTTTTGCCACCGATTGGCCGTGCCGCCTGGGTCGGCCTGTTTGCAACCTCGTTGAACCTGATACCCGTCGCCCAACTCGATGGCGGGCACATTCTCCGCTCTGTGAACCCCTGGCTGCATCGCCGCGCCTCACTCTTCCTTCCCGCGATCCTCTTTCTCGTGGGAGTCGGCGGCTTGTGGAGTACTCGTTTCTGGAACGTGTGGAGCTTCTGGGCCGTCGTACTTTTTCTGATGAATTTTCTCCGCGTTGCCCCGGTCCACGACTCAGCCGCACTGGATCCCAAGCGCCGCTGGGCAGCCTTCATCGCGTTGCTCGTTTTCCTGCTTTCCTTCATGCCCGCGCCGTTCTTCATTCCTCCAAGTTCTCCTTGACCCGAGGCGATTCGCGGTTATGATGCGTGCGGTCTGTTTGCATCGCTGGAGGCGACACCGCGCCCAAATGCCGGAACTTGTTCGCACACTTCGCCTGCGCGATCTTTTTCTCCTCTTCATCGGTTCCGTCATTGGCTCCGGCATTTTCCGCACTCCCGGTCCGATCCTGCGCCAAGTGGGCGGTTCCGTCGGCCTCGCCCTGCTCGTCTGGATCGTTGGCGGCGTCCTGTCTCTGCTTGGTGCTCTCACGTACGCCGAGCTGGCGGCGCGCAACCCGGAAGCCGGTGGCCTGTACTGCTACATTCGCGACGGTTTCGGTCGAGCTTCTGCGTTCCTATACGGCTGGTGCCTCTTTCTCGTGATTGCCAGCGGCTCCGTTGCGGCGCTGGCTCGCGTCTTCGCCGAATACTTCGCCCAGATCGTCCCGGTTTCCAACGCGGTTCAGACTTTCATTGCTGTGGTGGTGATCGCGATTGTCACCGCCGTGAACGTCAGGGGAACTCGTCAGAGCTCAGACCTGCAGAACTGGACCACGCTCGTCAAAGCGGGCGTGATTGTTATTCTGAGCGCCATTCTGCTTTCGCTAGGACGCCATGCCGGGGAAATGCTGCCCGCAATCAGAACCACGCAACACGGTTCTACCTTGCTCTCGAACTTTGGCCTGGCGATGATTGCCGTGCTCTGGGCCTACGAAGGCTGGCAGTTCGGCACCTACAGCGCCGGCGAAGTGATCGATCCGCAAAAAGCATTTCCGCGCGCGTTCCTTCTTGGCTCGCTGGTGCTCATTGGCTTATACCTCATCGCCATCGCTGCCTATCTCTTCGCTTTAGGCCCTGCCGGGACGGCTGCTAGTGAAGCCATCGCCGCAACTTCCGTCGACGCCGTCCTCGGCCCCTGGGCTGGCAAATTCATCGCGCTCACCATTCTTGTTTCCACGTTCAGCGCCGCCAACAGCGTGATTCTCACGGCTCCGCGCGTGTTCTACGCGATGGCCCACGACAATTTGTTTTTCAAAAAGCTTGCAGTCGTGCACGTCAACTTTCGCACTCCTGTTTTTGCGATCGTGGCTCTCGGTATTTGGTCAGCCGTGCTGGTTTGCGCCGGCGAATTTGGCACCTTCAAAAAGCTGATTGAAGGCGTCATCTTTATCGGCTGGATTTTCTACGGACTCGGTGCCGCAGCCATTTTCCCGATCCGCCGCGCCGGAGCAGGTCAACCAATTCCCTACCGAGTGCCGGGCTATCCCTGGACGCCGTTGCTCTTCGTCCTCGCCGCGGCCACTATCGTTGGCAACGCCGTGTACCTTGCCTTCCATGATCCGTCACAATTCCAGAATCTAACGATGGCTATCGTCTTGATGGTGATTGGCCTTCCCGCCTATTACTTCTGGCGCCGCCGCGCCTTGAAACAACGTAATCAGTGATCTCAGTTTTGGGGTTGGGATTCAGCGAGGATCTTCATGGCCGTTTCACGGATTTCCTGCGCACGCGCGCTTGTCGGACCTGCTGGAGCTAGTCTGAGGTACGCATTCAAACCTTCGATCTGCTCCCGGTAATTCCGCCGTCTAGCAAAAGCATCCGCTAGCACCAAATAGGCATTCGCCAGGTTTGGATTGCGCACCAAAGCTTCGCGAGCGCTTTTCTCCGCCTCATCCGGCCGATTTAGGTGCAAGAGCGTCATCCCGAGAATTACATAGCCGTCGGCCGAGTTTCCGTCGATTTCCAATCCCCGCCGAATGATGCTTTCTGCCTCGCTAGCCTTTCCCTGCAAATACAGTATGTAACCGACCCCAAAATCGCCCCGCGCATACCGCCCGGCACTCAAATCGATTGATTTTTGAAAAGCCTCCATGGCTCTTTCCAGTTGCCCCAGATTCGTCTGCGCCACTCCCTCATGGTAGAGGGCTTCATAGTATCCGGGGAACACCTGCACCGCTTTCGCGAAATGAGCCAGGCTCGCCACCCAATCGTTCTTTGCAAGACTGCCCAACCCTTTATTGAACTCGTCTTTGGCCTTACTCGGAATCTTTAGTACCCGGACCGAAACGGTGTACGCATTCCCCGCTGGCTGCGGCGTCGAGGGGATGAGGTGAAGCTCAATGCTAAGCGCGGACCCGTTCAGGTTGGCTTTGTCTCGCAGGGGCTCGTAGCCGGCTTCTTCCACGCTGATTTCGTAGGCGCCGCGTGGTAGCCCGGTAACCGCGAAATGGCCGTCATAACCCGTCAGCACGCTACGGTACACGCCGCCCTCGTGCGATTTCAGGCTAACCACCACTTGGCTCGCTAGGGCTTTTCCCGGCAGGTACACCGTACCGGAAATGCTTCCTTCCAACTTTTCCATCAGCAACGCTTGTGCGCGGATGCTCGGGGCGCAGCAATTCAGGGCCAGAATGGCCAGCGAGGTTAGAAAACTCTTCAGGATGTAGACAGGCAGACTTCTGAGAATTGCTTCCGACTTCTTGACTTCCGACAGCTTGCACCGCATCTCGACCTACAGCGCACTTTTGAGGTGTGTCCTCCGGGGACTTGGCGGTTCGGGAGCCAACTTTCGCGGCCGCGAAGCCACCTCTCTCGCTCCACTTTGGGGCAAGGATCTGGATTCGGCGGCCCCGCGTTGCACCGTTTCTCCCTGGCGAAACCGTCGCGTGCGCGGACCTGCTTGGAGTTATGCACAGGGCGTGCCAGGAAGGCGCCTGCTCTCGGAGTAATTTGGGAGGTTACGAAAATGATTTGGTCGGTGGCGTCCCCGGTTTGCGCGAGCGAAGCCATCTTCTTTCCTTTCAACACGGATCTCACTCTCGCTTTCCACAATGACGCTTTTTCCATGACGTATCAGGCAACCCGACATGCGTGGCAGGTCCTCACTTGCTCTGCTGGAACGTCTCAACGAGCGACACACGAGTCCGCTCTGGCTCACTTTGAGATAAAGCCGGAGTTGGAACCTGGCCTACCGTCGGGCAGGCTCTTAATGACTCGCTGGGTGAACGAGAGTTTCGCTGTGGACAGAGGCAGGATCGGCCAGGAAGCGCGCGACAATTGGGCCAACGGAGATGCAAGCCAAGCTTTGGTGGCCACAGGGGGAGTCCAATTTCACAAGGACCGCGCCAGCAGCAGCGGCGAATTTCACGGCTGGCTCAGGGTTTACGGTGTGATCTTGCGGGGAAACCATAACCAACAGCTTCGCGCGCACCCGCAAGGCGGCCTGCTCCAGCGTCAAACCGAACTCGCCGGGAATGTCATGTGCCAGAATGGCTTGTCTCTGGCGAATCTGGTCGCTCGCGGTGCCGCCGTCGGCCTTGGCGCCTCCCCGCAGCGTCTCCAGAAACGCCGGAAATGCGCCAGGAGCCGTTTGCGCCACCCGGTATGCGGGCGAAGTGTCCCGCATCGACTCAATCTCGCGCGCGAGAGCAATGCCACGAGTCAATGGCCCGGTGGGATTGCCGTGGTTCCAAGCAGGGTCAAGTTCGATAGCGTCAATTTCGGCGGTCCAGAGAAGTTTGTCATAGGAAGTCGATTGCGGCGAGCCTGCCATGGCAACGACCAAGTCTAGAAAGTCGGGATAGGCGACGGCCAACTCAAAGGCCTGCATGCCACCCATGGATAGTCCAACCACGGCGTGTAGATGCGAGAGGTGCAAGACTTCTGTGGCCAAACGATGCTCGGCCTCTACCATGTCACGAATGGAGAATTCGGGGAAATTCATGCGAGGTTGCTTTTTGCTATTGGAAGGCGAACTCGAGACACCGTTGCCGATAGCATCCACCAGAATCACAAAATATTGATCGGTATCCACGGCTTTTCCCGGTCCCGCGAACTGAAGCAAATCCTGGGATTTGCCTCCGAGCCAGGTCGGCCAAAGAATGGCATTCGACTTTTGTGCGTTCAATTTGCCGAGAGCCCGATAGCCAAGGCGGAAATCCTGAATGACGCTGCCGCTGCGCAATTTGAAATCGCCAAATTCGGCGAAGCGTTGCGTGCCTTCTGTTTGCGCGGCCGAATAGGAAGCGCAAAGGAGAAGCAGGGTGAATGCGGAAACTACGCAGGTGTGCTTCATGCCGCGCATTTTACTGCACACTCGAAGTGTGTGCTTGCTCAAGTAACGGGCGTTTCAAGAGGCCAAGTTTTCAGAAACAATCGTCTCGCCTCGCAAAACGTTGGTGTAAAATGCACGCCGCCGAGGATCTCCCTGAAGAATTCCCGACCGAGAGCATTGGGCTACGTCAAAACACGCACGCGGACCATCTGAGGTGCTTCCCGTACTTCGCGATTTCGGGACTGGGATTTCCTGAGGACGAAGGAGAGCAGAGTCATGAGCATTCAATGGGCGAGAGTGAACCCCTTACGGAAAGTGAGCGAGCTTCTAAATTTAAGCGTTCGGCTAGCTTTGCTCATCGGGTGCGCGTTCTACGTGACTGGCGAAGCGAGAGCTCAAGCGCAGAAGCCGCTGCTGCGGCGTGACCCTTCCATCAGCAAAACGCAAATCGCATTCAGCTATGCGGGCAACATTTGGATTGCAAACCGCGACGGTGGAAATCTTCGCCGTCTGACGAGCGGCGGGCACGAGGGCAAGCCAATGTTTTCCCCGGATGGATCGCTGATCGCCTTCACTGGCAACTACGACGGCACGCGCGGCGCATATGTTGTCCCCACGAGCGGCGGGGAGCCGCGGCGACTGACCTACCATCCGGCGGACGACGATGTTGCCGGGTGGACGCCGGACGGAAAGCGAATCGTGTTCGGTTCGCGGCGGACTGCCTTCGCAGACGGAGTGGTGCAGCTTTTTACCGTTCCGCTCGAAGGCGGATTTGCGATGCAGGTGCCACTGGCGCGAGCCGCGGAAGCTTGTTTTTCTCCGGACGGCGCGCGTATCGCCTACGTACCAATCGCCCAGTGGCAGAAGGCGTGGAAGCGGTATCGCGGCGGGCAAACCAAACCGATTTGGATAGCAAGCCTCTCGGACTCCAACATTCAGGCCAAGATTCCGCGAGAAAACTCGAACGACTTCAATCCGATGTGGGTCGGCGACACGATCTATTTTCTTTCGGATCGCAATGGCCCGGTGACGCTGTTCGCGTACGACGTGAAATCACAGCAAGTGAAACAACTCGTCAAGAACGACGGCTTCGACATTAAATCAGCGTCCGCAACCTCGGACGCCATTGTTTACGAACAGTTTGGCTCACTCCACCTCTTCGACCTTAGTTCCGGAAATGACCGCGCGCTGGACATCCGGCCCGTAGCAGACCTTCCCGAAGTGCGGCCGCACTTCCAGAAAATTGAGCCAAGGCGAATTCGCTCGGCGGACATTTCTCCGACGGGCGCTCGCGCCGTGTTTGGTGTACGGGGAGAGATTTTGTCCGTGCCTGCGGAGAAGGGCGATATCCGGAATTTGACGAATACCGTGGATGTGGTGGAGCGCGATCCGGCGTGGTCACCGGACGGAAAATCCATTGCGTATCTTTCGGATGAGTCGGGCGAATACGCGCTGCATATTCGCGATCAGAGCGGGCTCGGAGAAGTCACGAAGATCAATCTTGGGACTCAGCCGACTTTTTATTATTCGCCGACGTGGTCGCCGGATTCCAGAAAGATCGGCTATACAGACAAGCGCTTGAATTACTGGTACGTGGACCTGGAAAAGAAAACGCCGGTGCACATAGACAGCGACATGTACACGGATCCGGGTCACCGGCTGCAGTTGGCGTGGTCGCCGGATAGCAAGTGGATTGCGTACACCAAGCAATTGCGCAGCCATCTGCACGCGGTGTTTGTCTATTCGCTCGATCAAATTAAGAGTTATCAGGTCACGGATGGAATGAGCGACGCGCTTTTTGTGGCATGGGACAAAGAAGGCAAATACCTGTACTTCACGGCGAGCACAGACGCGGCTTTGAACAACGGCTGGCTGGACATGACGAGCTTGCAGCGGCCGATTACGCGAAGCGTCTACGTGGCCGTTTTGAAGAAAGACGTGCCTTCGCCTCTTGCTCCGGAAAGCGATGAAGAAAAGGCCAAAGAAGCCGAAAAGAGCGACAAGGACAAGATGGCTGACGCCGACAAGAACAAAGATAAGGACAAAGCGAAGGAAGAGAAACCGATCAAGGTTGAGATCGATTTCGACGGCATCAGCCAGCGCATTCTTGCGCTGCCGATTCCCGCGCGCAATTACTATGGCCTCGCAGCAGGCAAGCCGGGCGTGCTTTTCCTCGGGGAAGGACCGACGCTTGATCCTATAGAGTTCGAGGACGGCGGACCGACGACCAAGATTTACAGGTTCGAATTCAAAACCCGCAAGGCGGAGCAGATTCTGGACGGCGTGACTAGCTTCGATCTTTCCTTCAACGGCGAGAAGATGCTCTACGCCAAGCAAAATCAGTGGTTCATCACGCCCGCGGAAAAACCCACGGAAGGGCCTCCGCAACCGGGGCAAGGGGGACCACTCAAGCTCGATTCGATGGAGGTATATGTCGATCCACGCGCCGAGTGGAAGCATATGTACCAACAAGTGTGGCGCGATGAACGGGATTTTCTCTACGATCCCGGGTTGCATGGTCTGAAACTTGATGAGATTAAGAAAAAGTACGAACCTTTCCTCGACAACATCGCTACGCGCGATGATTTGAATTATCTGTTCATCGAAATGCTGGGAAACATCACGATCGGGCACATGTTTGTCGGCGGCGGCGATATGCCCGAACCGAAGCGTGTGAAGACGGGACTGCTCGGCGCCGATTATTCGGCCGAGAATGGCCGCTATCGCTTCGCGCGGATTTACAACGGGGAGAACTGGAATCCCAAGTTGCGCGCCCCGTTGACGCAGCCGGGAGTCAACGTGCAGGTGGGCGAGTATTTGCTGGCTGTGAATGGCCGCGACGTGCGCCCGCCCGCTGATGTTTACAGCTTCTTTGAGGAGACCGCTGGGAAGCAGGTGGTGCTGAAAGTTGGAGCAAAACCGGATGGGAGCGGCGCGCGCGACGTGACCGTGGTTCCAGTTGACGATGAATCTGCGCTGCGGAATTACGCGTGGATTGAAGGCAATCGCCGCAAGGTCGACGAATTGACGGGCGGCCGCGTGGCTTACGTCTACCTGCCGGATACGTACGCGGGCGGCTTCACGAATTTCAACCGCTACTATTTCGCGCAAGTCGGCAAAGATGCGGCGATCATCGACGAACGCTACAACGGCGGCGGCGACATCGCCGACTACGTCATCGATTATCTGCGCCGGCCGCTGCTGAGCTATTGGAACATGCGCGAAGGAAAAGACATCACCACGCCAATTGAAGCGATCTTTGGGCCGAAGGTGATGGTCATCAATGAAATGGCAGGCTCCGGAGGCGATGCCTTGCCCTGGATGTTCCGCAAGACCGGGATTGGTCCGCTGATTGGCGAACGGACATGGGGCGGGCTGGTGGGACATTACACGAATCCCGGCGATTTGCTGGATGGCGGCTTCACCGGCACACCCGATTTGGCGTTCTATAATCCAAATGGAACATGGGACGTGGAGAATCACGGGGTTCCGCCGGATGTTGAAGTGCAATACGATCCAAAGGCGGCGCGCGAAGGCCATGACTCGCAATTAGAAAAAGCGGTCGAGATGGTGATGGATTTGTTGAAGAAAAATCCACCGCTGCCGGAGCTGCACCATCCGCCGTATCCGAATTATCAGAAGAGCGGGACGAAATAGCGCGATCAAAAAAAACAAAGAGACGAGCTTCTCCCGCTACAGCAAGCTGAGCGGATCCATGTCCACGAGCACGGCGGTCTGCGGGATCTCTTTCGCGTCGCAATAGGCGAGCGCGCCGCTGAGAAGCTTCGTCAGGACGGAGCGCTTTGGGGACTTCAGCAAGAATTGGAAGCGGTGCTCTTTTTTTAGGCGCGCGAGAGGCGCGGTGGCCGGGCCCAGAATGCGGACTTTTTCGCCGTCATGCGGCGAAAAATATTCCGATAGCTGCCGCGACCAGCGAATCGCTCTTTCGAGGCTGATGTCGCGCACAATGACGTTGGCGAGGGAAGTGAAGGGCGGATAGGCCAGCATCCGCCGGAAATGAAGTTCGCGTTCAAAAAACGAACGGTAGTCCTGCTTGACGGCGTCCTGAATCGCGTAGTGCTCGGGATAAAACGTTTGGATGAGAACTCTACCAGGGAATTCGCCGCGGCCAGCGCGGCCAGCAACTTGGGTGAGCAATTGAAACGTTCGCTCAGCGGCGCGGAAGTCGGGAAGGCTTAGAGAAGAATCGGCACTGACGACGCCGACAAGGGTAACCCGCTGAAAGTCGTGGCCCTTGGCCAGCATCTGGGTACCCACCAGAATATCGAGCGCGCCTGCGCCAAAGGCTCCCAACATTTCCTGATACTGGCGCTTGGTGCGAGCCGTGTCGCGGTCGAGCCGAGCGATGCGCGCGCCCGGAAATTCCTTGCGCAGGCGCTCTTCTAGATGCTCGGAGCCTTCGCCGAAAAAATAGACGTATTTCGACTGGCACTTGGGGCAGAGCTTCGGAATGGGCTGAATCGAGCCGCAATAATGGCATTCGAGGCGGTTGCGGTGCTTGTGATGTGTCATGGAGATGCTGCAATTCACGCACTGCACGGATGCACCGCAACTTCGGCATAGCACCGACCAGGAATAGCCGCGGCGGTTGATGAGCACCAGCGCCTGTGTCCCATTCGCGAGGCATCCCTGAATCCCGGCATGGAGGTTGGTGGAAATGGGACTGGTTTGATGCGTTTGCTGAAATTCTTCGCGGAGGTCGACGATTTCCACTTCGGCCAGGGAACGATCAGCTACGCGTGAAGCCAACGTCAACAGCTCGTACTTTCCGTCTTGCGCGTGGTGAAAGCTCTCCATCGAGGGCGTTGCGGAGCCCAGCAACGCGAGAGCATTTTCCATTTTCGCGCGGACGATGGCGACGTCGCGCCCGTGGTAGCGAGGCGTTTCTTCCTGCTTGTAGCTGCTTTCCTGCTCTTCATCGACGATGATGAGTCCGACATTTTCGAGCGGGGCAAAAATGGCGGAGCGTGTGCCAACGACGACCCGGGCATGGCCATTGCGCACGCGCCACCATTCGCGCGCGCGTTCGACATCGCTCAGCGCGGAATGCAGCACGGCCACGCCTTCGAAATGCGCGCCAAACCACGAGCGGCACTGGCGGCCGACCCAAAGAGTCAGCGCAATCTCCGGAACGAGCACGATGGCGGCCTTGCCGCGAGCAAGCGCGTCTTGCACAGCGCGCAAATAGACTTCGGTTTTGCCGCTGCCTGTGACGCCATGCAGCAACTGCACACCAAATTCACCCAACTCGAAGCGTGCGCGGATGCCTTTCAGTGCGCTCTCCTGGTCAGCGTTCAATTCGTGCACGGGCGGCGTGTAGCCGCGGTCGAAAGGATCTTCCGCGGGATCGATGGGTTCGTCCCAACTCTGGAGCAAACCCTCGCGCAACATGCGCTCGATGACGGAGCGAGTCACGTGCGCCAGTTTCAAGAGCTGTGCAAGAGGAAGCGGGCCGCACTCAGTTTCGAGCAGCTGGCGAATCTTTTCTTCTTTCTCACTGGGCAGATTTGGGGGTTCGGCCTCCGGCGGCGTCGCTTTCCACGCAATGACGCGCTGCGTTCTGCGCTTTTGGTCGTGGATGCGTTCCCGAATTTCGATCAGACCGAGACTTCGCAACTTCTGCAGCACAGAAAGGTTAAAGCCCCACTTTGCTGCCATTGCCGCGGGCAGCACGCCCTTTTTTTCTTTCAGCTTCGCGAGGAATTCTCTTTCGGAGCTATTCATTCCGTGCGAGAGTTCGCCTCCGCTCAGGCTTTCGACGGCTTCGCGGCCCTCGGTCGTCAGGATAATTTCGCGGCGCGATTGAAGCTCGGTGAGCGGCGGTAGCATGGTGCGAAAGACTTCGCCGGTGGGCGCGAGGTAGTACGCTGCAATCCAATTCGCGAGGTCGATGAGTTTGGGAGTGAGCGCGGGAACCAGGTCAAGCACACGCGAGATTTCCTTGAGGTTTGTACCTTCTGGACCGCTCTCCACGAATTCGACGACGACGCCGACGAGCGATTTCTTGCGAAAGGGCACCAGCACGCGGCTTCCCGGATGAACGGAATTGCGCAGCGCCCCCGGTATGGCATAAGTGAACGTCGTTCGCAGCGGCACTGGAAGCGCCACGTTGCAGAAGGGAGAACTCATCTCGTTCCGTAGTGTATCAGCAGGAAGAATCGCGTTCGAACGAACAGGGATTATCGGAGAAGATACAGCGGCTCGCTATCTGCTGATGAGATAGATTCCCGCGAAAATCATGGCGATTCCCGTCCATTGCCAGCGGGAAATGTGCTCGCTCAGAAAAATTGCCGCCAAGCCGACGGTGACCGCGCCATAAAGCGAGCCGAGAACGCTGATGACCGCCACCTGCTCCATTTGCATTCCGAGATTGCTAAGGACAAACGCGCCGGAATCAAATGTGCCCATGCCGAGGGCCATCCAGCGCACATTGCCTGCGGGCAGGCGAATCGGCTGCTTTGCGCTGAGTAGGATCGCCAAAGTGAGAACGGTGCTGGTCAAGCGAATCAGCCAAACGGTGGGCGTAGCGCCGACTCGCGGAATAATGCGCGTCCCGAGCAACCAGAAAAGCAAACCGAAACCGATGGCGGCAACCATGGCCCAACCCATCCCGCGCGTGTTTTTCGCGGGTGCCTGGCCATTGTTTTCGCCGGGGACGTGCTCTCCACCAGCGACAACCAGGACGCCGAGGAGTGTGAGAAGAATTCCGGCAACTCGCACGGATGGCAAATGATCGCCCGCGAGCCAGGAAATCAACAAAGTGAGGGCAGGATAGCTTGCGGAGAGCGGGGCGACGACGGCCATCTTGCCAATTTCGAAAGCGCGGTAAAGAGCGAGGGTCGCGAAAGCGTTGAAGAAGCCTGCAAGCGCGCCCCAAGCCCAAGGCTGCCAGCCGGAGCCGTCTGAAAGATGTCCCCAGCCGCCGAGCCAGGGAAGCGCGATGGAGAGAAGGAGGAACCCGAAGAATTGCATGTAGAGCAGCGTGCGGAGCGCGCCGATACGATGCGACGCGAATCGCGCGATGAAGTCACCGCTGCCCCAAGTAAGCGCCGTGAGCAGCCCGAGAAGAATTCCCATGATGGATTAAGCGGGCTTGCCTTTTTTCGGTTGGAGGCCGAGAACGGCCATCACTTTTTGCAGATCTTTCCAGACCTCGCCCTTGGCGTTGGGATTTCGCAGAAGATAGGCGGGATGATAGGTGGCCATCAATTTTCGGCCGCGATATTCGAGCCACTGGCCGCGAAATTGAGAAATGCCGCGATTCGTTTGGAGAAGAGTCTTTGCGGCGACGGCCCCAAGACAGACGATAACTTTGGGTGCGATGACGTCGATCTGGCGAAAAAGAAAGGGCGAACAGGTCTTGACTTCGTCTTCCTCAGGCAAGCGGTTCTCGGGTGGACGGCATTTGACGACGTTGCAGATGTAAACGTCTTT
>Ga0335077_10008968_pt1 | contig 12411 bp, 11 predicted proteins | sample Lox_Sample_31_FD_207151 | JGI IMG/M metagenome (GOLD analysis project Ga0335077, IMG submission 207151) | Soil microbial communities from Loxahatchee National Wildlife Refuge, Florida, United States - Lox_Sample_3.1 | ecosystem: Environmental > Terrestrial > Soil > Wetlands | place: USA...
GTAAAGAGGCGGGATCGCACGCTGGACGGGACATTCTACTTCGGCGTGATCACGACCGGGGTGTATTGCAAGCCTTCTTGCGCGGCGCGGCGGCCCTTGTTGCAGCACGTGCGGTTCTACGATACGGCGGAGGCGGCGGAACGCGATGGGCTGCGCGCGTGCCTCAGGTGCCGTCCGAAGGAGGACGAGGGGGCGCGGATGCGCGAGCTGTGCCGGTACATCGACGAGCACAGCGATGAGCGGATCACGCTCGAGGGGCTGGCGGCACGGGCGGGCGTGAGCCGGTTCCATTTGCAGCGGACGTTCAAGGCGGTGGTGGGTGTCACCCCGAAGCAGTATGTGGAGGTGGTCCGGATGACGCGGCTGAAGGAAGGCCTGCGGCACGCGAAGGACGTGACCGAGGCCGTGTACGAGGCGGGATTCGGGTCGTCGAGCCGGGTGTACGAGCGCGCCGATACGCGGCTGGGGATGACACCGAAGGAATACCGGCAGGGCGGCCGCGGGGTCGGGATCACGTGGGCGGCGGTGGATTCGCCGCTGGGCGTGATGATGATCGGGGCGACGGATCGCGGGATCTGCTTTTTGCAGTTCGGGGATTCGCGGGAGGAGTTGCTGGCGGAGCTGAAGCGGGAGTATCCGGCGGCAGAGGTAGGAGCGATGGGCGAGGCGAGCGAGGAGTTCCGGGAGTGGATCGAGGGGCTGATGGCTTATCTGCGTACAGGGCAGGTCGGGAACCTGCCCCACGATGTGCGGGGGACGGCCTTTCAGATGAAGGTCTGGAATTACCTCCAGGGAATTCCGCGAGGAGAGGTGCAGAGCTATGCCGAGGTGGCGGAGGGGATCGGGGAGCCGAAGGCGGTGCGGGCGGTGGCGCGTGCCTGCGGGTCGAACCGGGTGGCGATTGTCATTCCGTGCCACCGGGTGATCCGGGCGAACGGGGAACTGGGCGGGTATCGGTGGGGTCTGGGCAGGAAGCGGACACTGCTGGAGTTGGAGCGGCGGTCATCGGGTCAACCAGCTTAGGATGGACTCGAGCTGCGGAGCGCCGGAGAGAGTCAGCAACTCTGTATCGATGCGGCGGGCTTGCAGCGCGGAGTAGAGGGCGCTCGCGCCCGGGCCGACGCCGGTATCGATGACGAGGGTCGGTGTACGGAAGTTGTCGGCGTAGTTGATCGGTGAGCGCAGAGGCCCGCCGTACACGACTACCGGGTCCACCGCGACTGCCGAGCGGAAGCGGTCGGTCTGGCCGATGGCCCACGCGGCGAGCAGACCGCCGATGATGTGAATGCGCGCGGGGTCGGCGAGGCCCTTGGTGACGAGGTAATCGGCGGCGCGCATGAGGTCGTCGAAATCGTCGCCGGGATCGCGGGCACGGAGGAGGTTACCGAACTCCTCGCCAAAACCGGGAGTGCCGCGCGGGTTGGCGCAGAGGACCACGAACCCGCGCGCGGCGAGTATTTGCGTGCGCAGGCTGAATTCGACGCCGCACATGCGGCGGGGCGCGTCCTGAACGTCGAGGATGAGGGGGTAGCGGCGCGCGCGGTCGAAGGCGGGAGGTTTGACGATCCAGCCCTGGATCGTGCGGCCGTCCGAGGGGAACCGGATCTCTTCGGGCGGACTGGTGATGCGGGCGGCGAGCAGATCGGCGTTGGGCGAGGCGAGTGTTGACGGAGCGCCAGCGACGTCCACCGGGAATGTGAAGATCTCGCCGTCAGGGTGTACGGCGACGGCTCGGCCGTTATCGGCGAGCGAGAAACCGGTGAGGCGCTCGCGAGCCGTGGTGACCTGGCGGACGCTGCCGTCGGCGCGCGCGGACCAAACGTGCGTGGCGCCGCGGTCGTCGGCAAGGAAATAGATGGTGCGTGAATCGGAGCTCCACTGGATGTGGGTGACATCGCGGTCCAGCGCGCCGGCGAGGACTTTGGCGCGCGAGCCGTCGGCGTTGGCGACGTGCAACTTGGCGATGACATAGCTCTGCGGTTTGGCATCGCGGGAGACCCAGGCGATGCGGCTACCATCGGGTGAGGGAAGGGAACTGAGATCCGGGCCGGGATGATGCGCGATGCGGCGGGGGGCGCCGGAGCCCACGGGAACAGCGTACATTTCGGGATCGCGGCCGGGCTCCCGGAGGACATAGGTCAGCGCGGAGGAATCAGGTGACCATGACAGGGTTAGAGGCGGACTGGCGAGGCGGGCCAGCGGGCGGCTGACACCCACTATCCAGATCTGGCCGTCGGAGACGTAGGCAAGTTGCCGGCTGTCCGGCGACCATCGCGGCAGGGATTCGCGGCAGGCGTTTTCATGCAGGCGCCGCGGCTTGGGTGCGGCCGTGGCGGCTTGCCAGAGGGTGGTGCACCCTCGCGAGGATTCGACCCAGGCGACAGTGGAACCGTCGGGGCTGATGTGTGCTTCGACCACCTCGCGCCAGAGCTGGAGATCATCCACGGACCAGGGCTGGGCGGCGTTCAGCAGCGCGGCGCAGAGAAGGAAGAGAAGCAGCAAGGGGAATTATCGCGCAAACCCCACGCTACAATAGAGCTTCCTATGACATTTCAGGAAGTGGTCGAGGCCGAAGGGCACCTGATCGACTCGCACGTCGTAGAGAACATCTTCGACAAGGTCGTGGAGCACCACGGGCGGTTCGAGGTGGAGCAGTTCCGCATCGGCCGGACCAACAGTGAGCCATCCTACCTGCGGCTGAAGGTGGAGGCGCCCGACGGGCCGGCGCTGGACCGCCTGCTGGAAGATCTGCTGATGATCGGGTGCGCTCCCGTGGAAACGCGGGACGCGGTGCTGGCCGCGGTGGAGCGCGACTGCTGCGCGCCGGAGGATTTTTATTCCACCACCAATCACCGGACCCATGTGCGCGCGGGAGAGCAGTGGATCGAGGTGGAGAACCAGCGGATGGACGCGATGATCGCGGTTGCGAACGGGCGGGCGGTGTGCCGGCGGCTGCGGGATCTGCGCGCGGGCGACCGGATCGTGGTGGGTCTGCGCGGCATCCGCGTGACGCCGGAAAGCAAGGAGCGCGACCGGCTCGAGTTTGCCTTTATGGCCAACGGCATCAGCTCGGAGCGGCAGGTCGAGACCGCGGTGCGGCAGACGGCGGCGCTAGTGCGACACGCGGTGGAGCAGAAACAAAAAGTGCTGGCGGTGGCGGGGCCGGTGGTGGTGCACACGGGCGGAGTCGCGGGGCTGGCGGCGCTGATCCGCTGGGGATGGGTCCACGGTGTGCTGAGCGGCAATGCGCTGGGGGTACACGATATCGAGGCGGCGTTGTTCGGCACGTCGCTGGGAGTGCGGCTCAGCGACGGACGGCAGGAGGAGCACGGCCATCGCAACCACATGCGGGCGATCAACGCCGTCTACCACGCGGGAGGAGTCCAGGCGGCGGTAGAGAGCGGCAAGCTGCGGAGCGGCATTCTGTACGAGTGCGTGAAGAAAGGCGTGCCGTTCGTGCTTGCCGGGAGCCTGCGCGACGACGGTCCGCTGCCGGACACAATCACCGATATGAACGCTGCGCAGGACGCGTACGCGGCGCAATTGAAGGGTGCGGGCCTGGTGCTATGCCTCGGGTCGATGTTGCACTCCATCGCAACGGGCAACATGCTACCCAGTTGGGTGAAAATCGTGTGTGTGGATATTAACCCAGCGGTGGCGACGAAAGTGAGCGACCGCGGCACGGGGCAGGCCGTGGGCGTGGTGGCCGATGTCGGCCTGTTCCTGGATCTGCTTTCGAAAGCTCTGCAATGAAACGCGCCTATACCGACGAACATGCGCGCGGCGGCATCGCGGCGCCGCTGCCGGAGATTGAAACCTGGCCAAACCAGTACCCGGATTACGAGATCGAGATCGTGATGCCGGAGTTCACTAGCGTATGTCCGAAGACCGGACTGCCGGATTTCGGCAAGCTGGTGCTGCGCTACGTGCCGGACAAGCTGTGCCTGGAGCTGAAGTCGTACAAGATGTACCTCCTGGCGTACCGGGACCTGGGGATTTTCCAGGAGAACGCGGTCAACCGGGTGCTGCGCGACGTGGTCGAGACGGCGAAGCCGGTGAGCGCGACGGTGACGGGCGATTTCGCGGCGCGCGGCGGGCTGACGACGCTGGTTACGGCGTCGTGGAGCCGCGCGAAGAAAGGGGTCCGTGGAAAGCGCTGAGCTGATCGCGATTCTCAACGAGGTCCGCGACCGGGTGCGCGCCCGTTATCCGGAAAAGCGCGCAGGCGCGGTAGAAGTTGCGCTGCCCGACTTGACGCCGCTGGTGCACGCGCGCGACGCGGCGCTGGGCAAAGTGGCGGCGATCGGTACGGTGAATCCGCGGCCGGGCGGGGTTATCAACGGCCTGGTGCAGGCATGGAAGAGGCTGGTGGCGCGGGTGCTCGACTGGCACGTGCGGGAGCAGGTGGAGTTCAACCGCAAAACGATTGCGTGCGTCGACGCGGCGATCGAGAGCTTCAACGACTTCAACCGGGCACTGGTGGCGCTGGGCAACCGGATCGGGGAGATTGGCGGGGAGCTTTCGGTGGACCGCGACCGGCTGCGCGAGGAACTGAACGAGTCCAAGGACATCCGCGCGCACTGGGCAGCATGGCGCGTGGAGTGGGAGCAGAAGCTGGCGCAGAACGAGGTACAGTTTCTTCGCAGCGTGGCGGATTTGCATGCCGGCTTCCAACATCGTGCGGACCTCATGGAGGCCAATTATCGCGAGCAGGTGCGCGGGCAGCATCGCGATTTCGAGGGGGCGCTGGAGCGGTTCTCGGGCGAGATCCAGAAGCGGCTGTGGACGGACCTGGAGCGGATCCGGCTGGAGTACGAGCGGCTGATCTACGCGGAGCTGAAGACGATCCGGCAGCGGGCGCAGGCGGCGGCGCCGGCATCGCAGGCCCCGGCGGGTTCGCAGGCGGTGAAACCGGCCCTGCCGGAGTTCGATTACGGGCATTTTGCAGAGCGGTTTCGTGGGACGGAGGAGTACGTCAGGGCAGGGCAGCAGATCTACCGGCCAGTGTTTGTGGGATGCACGGACGTCCTCGATATCGGATGTGGGCGGGGCGAATTCCTGGAGCTGATGCGGGAGGCGGGCGTGCCGGCCAAGGGGATCGACCTGGGCGAGGAGAGCGTTGCGATATGCCGCGCCAAGGGGCTCGAGGCCGAGGTGGCGGACCTGTTCGTGTACCTGGAGAACCTTCCCGAGGCTTCGCTGGACGGCGTATTCTGCTCGCAGGTGGTGGAGCATCTGGAGCCGGAGCGGCTACCTGCAATGGTACGGCTGGCGGCATCGCGGCTGCGGCGCGGCGGAGTTATCGCGATCGAGACTCCGAACCCTGAATGCCTGGCTATTTTCGCTACGCATTTCTATCTTGACCCGACGCACCAACGGCCGGTGCCGCACCCGCTGCTGGTGTTCTACCTCGAGGAGTACGGGGTGGGACAGCTCGAAGTGCGGAAGCTGTCGCCGGCCATAGAGTCGATGCCGTCGTTGAGGTCACTTCCCGAGGATTTCCGGGAAGCGTTCTTCGGCGGGCTCGACTACGCGGTGGTCGGTAAGAAGCTATAGTCCTTCGAGTACTATCCATCGTTGTCAAGACAGAATACGAGTTTCCCGTCATAGTTGGTAAAGAGCTCTCTATCTATATGCGAACGCAATGTGGTAAGACTCAACACCGTAAAGGCGCTGAGGTGCTGGAATTCACCCTAGCGTTTTTGCCACTGGTCATGATGATGTTTGCGGTGCTGGATGCGGCGTGGGGTATGTATGTGAAAACAACGCTCATGCAGGCGGTGCGCATGGGCGTACGCTACGGCATCACGATCACCGGGACGCAGGCTTCGGCGGCGGGTTCGGACATGACCACGATGGTCAAGAGCTGGGTTCAGAGCAACTCGATGGGGCTGTTGGCCGGCTCCAGCGGGTTGTCGAAGATCAAGGTCAATTATTTTCAGCCGCCGGCCCAGGGTTCGACGTCGCCGGCGACAGACGTTTCGACGCAGAATAACGGGAATGCGCCGGGGAACATCATGCAGGTTTCGATCCAGGGTTATAACCTGGGGCCGCTGGTGAACCGGATCTTTGGGCTCCGCCAGGCGATCGACAGGTCCGCGACGCCGATCAACGCGGTTGCAGCCGATATTATCGAGCCCTGCCGCGACTCCCCGCCCATCGGGAGCGCGCCGTAGAAGAGGAGACGATGATGAAGCGAAAGAAGCGACAAGGAGTAGCCATCGTCGAGTTCTCGTTCGCGATGGTGGTGATGATCCCGCTGTTTCTGGGAACGGTCGGATTGGGGCTGAGGCTGATTCAGTCGCTGAGGGTGGCTCAGCTTTCGCGCGATGCCGACCGCATGTATGCTCGCGGTTTGGATTTTTCGCAGCCGGGCAACAAGACTACGCTGGCATCGCTGGGCGCGGACGTGGGGTTGAAGACGGACGGCACGGGGACGGCGGTCGTAATTCTGACGCTGGTGACCTACATCGACAAGGGTATGTGCCAGTCGGCCGGTTACCCGACGGATGCGAGCGGGAATCCGATCGGCTGCCCGAACTGGAAGAAGTGGGTGTTCGCGCAGCGGCTAGTGATCGGCAACTCGAGCATCCGGACCAGTAACCTGGGCAGCCCGCTCACGACCGGACCGGATCCGGTCACGGTAGATTCGACTACGGGGAAAATTTCGCTGGACGACCAGGTGAACAACTCGGGCGACAGAGCGAATTTCGCCAGCGGGAATCCGTTCGTCGACACCAGCGACGGGGATCTGAACACGCTGCCCTCGGGGCAGGTCTTGTATGTCACCGAAGTCGCGGTGCCCGGGTTCTCCATGCCTCCGTTTGCGGGGGCCAACACGGTATACAGCTACAACGTTTTCTGAGACAGGAGAGGAAACATGATTCGCAGATTGCGAGAGCGCGGGTCGATCATGGTTCTGTTCACGCTCATGATTCCGACTCTTCTCATCCCGCTAACGGGTCTGGCGATCGACGCTACGATCGCACGCTTCACACAGGCCAGGTTACAGGCGGCGGTGGACGGCGCGGCACTGGGCGCCGGGCGGCTGTTGGGTACCACGGCGGACCCGCAGACTGTGGCGGGCGAGTTTCTAGCGGCGAATTTCCGGACCGACCGCTCGATGGGGACGTTCGGGGCGAACAACCTGCAGTCGAACATCGTGTATACGCCGGGCATTACGAAGAGGATCGACATCAACGCCAGCGCGGATGTTCCGCTGCTGTTCATGCGCATTCTGGGCAGGACCAAGGCGACGGTGGCGGCGGCAGGGTCGGCGACGCGGACGGATTCGCGAATCGTCGTGATCATCGACAACTCACCATCCATGTCCGGGATGATTGCACAGGCCAAGAGCTACGCGGCCGGATTCGTGCAGAGGTTTACGAGCAGTTCGGACGAAATGGGGCTGGTGCTGATCGATAGCAGCGGATATGTCGCGTATCCGCCCTACAATCCTAACTGGGATTCGACCATCACTGCTACCTCGACCGGCGGCCCAAAGACGGGGTTTCTGGACACTACGGACGCGAACAACCTCGTCAATCAGATCAACGCCATCCAGGCGGGTGGATCCGGATATACGGGAACGTCGGACGCCCTTTCGGTTGCTTACACCGAGATCCAAAAGACTCATTTGAAAGATTTGGCGCGCGACGGCGTGGACTACCGGCTGAATTCGATCGTGATGCTTACCGACGGTCTTCCGCAGTCCGTTACCGTATACGCCAATAATCCGAACGACACGACCGGGGGCGCCGCCAACTGCTGCGGGCCTGGACCCACGAACAACCAGAGCGCGCTGAAGAGGGCCACCGGATGCACCAACAAGATCACGTCTCTTGTGCCGAATCCACCCAAGATTCTCGGCTGGGTGGGCGAGAGCAGACCGTTCACCAGCTCGAATCCCATGGGGTTATATCAGCTCTACAGCACGGATTCGACCGCAACGCATACAACTACGTGGTACCTGGCGAATCCCGGTTCGACGACCAGAACGATCAATCCGGCAAATGGCGGCGGGTGTACTTCGCCGTTCAACAGTTCGACCGGCACCCCCGGCGACATTTCGTCGACCACCGATTTCGGTAAGATTCCCAACTTTGATGCCTGGGGGAACAACATGTATGGCACGGCGTACATGACGGCGTCACAGTTTGTCGATGCGAACGGAAACACGATAACGAACCAGCTCCCTGCCACGACGACATTTGACGAAAAACAATACACCAGCGGCACCCACTGGTCGCTCGCCTTCTGGAACGCGGCGGATTCCGCCGGGACGAGGATCAGGACGGACGCCAACCTGGCTAATCGGACGGGAGACACGCAAAACATGGCGATTGCGATTTACGTGATCGGATATGCCGGAAACGGAGGCATAGACCAGGGCCTGTTGAAGAGAATCGCCAACGATAAGACGTGCCCGACTTACGATTCGACACAGCCCACCGGACTGTTCGTGCTTTCAGGCAATACGACCGCCCTACAAAACGCGTTCAACACGGTCTACACCGCTATTCTCCGGCTGGCCCGGTAAGCTCGCCGACGGCGGATTCGAGCTGGTCCAACGAGCCGGCGAAGAAGTGATCCGGCGATTCGATCCAGCGTAGCCGCTTCGGCTCCGCAAATCCGGCGTACATGAGCTCAAACTCATCCCGCGGCCCGTACTGATCGTGCGTACTCTGGATGAAGATCTTGGGAGTCGCGCACGCTTCGAGGTGAGCGGGCGGACCCCAGCGGGTTGGGAAACCGGCGGCGAGCACGAATCGGGCGCCGGGGACTTCGCAGGCCACCGTTGTGGCAACACGCGCCCCGAAGCTGAAGCCGGCGAACGCGCAGGGCAGCCCGGGGTACTGCGAACGGAGCCAGGCGAGTGCGGCCCGCGCGTCCTCGGCTCCCTGCTCGACTTCACCCACTCTGCGGAAATTGAAACGCAGCACGACCGCGCCGCCATGGCGCAGCGCCCGCGCGATCCGGTGGACCACCTTGTTGTGCATGGTGCCGCCGTGCAAGGGGTGAGGATGGCAGACGAGGGCGGCGATGCGCGGAGGTCCGGGGTCGGGTTCTTCGAGCAGAGACTCCACGACTCCGGGAATGACTGGAGATTGGATGAGCCTGGGCACTAATTGGTGCGATAGTTGGTGAACTGCATGTCGATGCCGAAATCGGCGTTGCGCAGCAACTGAATCACCTGCTGAAGCGTGTCGCGGTCGCGGCCGGAGACACGGACGAAATCGCCCTGAATCGAGGCCTGCACCTTGAGCTTGCTGTCTTTGATGGATTTCACGATCTCGCGGCACTTCTCGGTCGAGATGCCGTTCTGGAGCGTGATCTCCTGGCGCACGGTCGAGCCCGCCGCGGGGATGATGTTGCCGTAGGTGAGGGCTTTGAGCGGCACGTGGCGCTTGACCATTTTCGACTGCAGAATATCGACCACGGCCTTGAGCTTGAACTCGTCCTTGCTCTGGAGGACGATCTTGTGTTCTTTCTCGTTCAGCTCGATGGTGGAGTGCGAGTCCTTCAAATCGTAGCGTTGCTGAACCTCTTTCACGGTCTGCTGGACGGCGTTGGAGACTTCCGGGAGTTCCACCTTGGAAACAACGTCGAATGTGTTGTCGGGCATATCAGGATTCGGGGTCGCGCGGACCCACATCCAATCCTAATATGGAACTGCTGCGCATGCGGACCGGAGTGACGCGGCGCACGGGCTCGACGGCGGGCATTACGGGCTCGGGAGGCACGGGCTTGGAAGGCTCGGGGGCAATGGCGGCCAACACCGGGGTGAGGGCGGGCGCGGCTTCGGGCCGTTTAGCGGCCAGGGCGGCGAAGACGCGGTGCGTGATCTCGTCGATCATTGCGGCCATGGCGCCGTCGAGCGCGACCGTAACGGCGGCGCGCACCTGTTCTTCATCGACTACGGCGACGAATGGCGCGGCCGGCGCTCTCGATCCGGGCGATGCAGCCTGCCTGGCGGCGTCCGGAGTTTGCGCGGCACGGTCGGCGGCAGCAGCCTCGGCGAGCGGCTTGACGGTGGCCAGGAGCAGGGTGGCCTCGAACGGCTTTTGCAGGACGCCATCCGCCTCGACACGCTTGCAGTGCTCTTCGTCCAGGGTCTCCAGGACGCCCGCGGTGAGGACGACCCGCGCGTGGCGGTGGCGCGGGCTCATCTTGATGTACTGGCAGATCTCGTAGCCGGTACGGCCAGGCATGACGGTATCGGCGATAATCACGTCGGGATCGACGTCTTCCAGGCGGATCAGAGCAGAATCGGCGTTGCTGACAGTGACAACCTCATGGCCTTCGTCGGAGAGGATCCGCTCGCCCATACGCTGGGCGTGCGGGCTGTCATCCACCAGCAGGATACGGCTCATTGCTTGGCCGTTGCCGGCGCGCCCTGGCCGGTCGCGGCGGGCGGAGCCGGCGGCTGGGATTTGTCCGGCTGCTTCTCCTGGTCCTTCTGCTCCTGCTGCTTCTGCTTGCTCTTCTTCTTCTGTTCCTTGACCAGTTGCGCCTGCTGCGCCTCGCGCTTCTTGCGCTCGGCGGCGGCCTTGCGGGCGGCGTCCTGCTGCTGCTTGACGGCAGCGGCGAAGGCCTTCTTCTGCTGGGCGGGTGTCATGGTGGCCTGTTTGGCGACGGCGTCGGGATCGGGGGCCTTCGGATTGGCAGGGGCCTCGGCGGCGGCGGGGGCGGCAGGTGTGGTCCCGGCGGCTGCGGGCGTGGCTGCCGGTGCGGCCGGAGCGGCGCCCGAGGCGGCGCCAGGGTTCGCGCGGACGTCGGGGGCGTTTTCGATGGCGGCGGCGTCGGTACCCGCGGTGGAAATGGTTACGTCGCTGACCCCGCCGGGATTCGCGGCGGCGGCGGGAACGCTGGCAGGAATGGTGGGCCGGAAGCCTTCCATGGGAGGAGTGCCGGACTTGGCGGATTGCGAGACATCGGGCTTGCCGCTGAACGCCCCGAGCACGGGGCTGAAGAAGCCGCGCTTGGTGCGGTTCTCCATCTCGTACTTCATTCGGTTCAAGGCAACGGGATCGGCCTCGGGCACGGGCCGCTTCATGACTTCGAGTTGAGCGCGCGCATCTTCGGCGTGGATGCTCAGCGGGTAATCGCGCACGATGCGCTGGTAGGCCAGGACTTCTTTCTCCTCGAATTTGTCGCCGGCGCGGTGGTAGGCGGTGGCGAGCTGCCAGAGGCCCTCATCGGCCTTGCTGTAGAGGGGGAACTGATCGGTCATCGCCTGGAGGCGGTTGGCGGCGGCGAGCACGCTGCCTTTCTTCTGGTACAGCATGCCGACGCGGAATTCGCCTTCAGCGAGTACTTCCTGAATCTCGCGCAGCTTCTGCTGTGCCTCGGGCGCGAACTTGGAGTTGGGGAACTGCACCAGGAGCTGCTTGCATTCCTGCTCGGCGAAGAGGGCGTGTTTGGAATCGCGGTCGGACTTCTCCATCTGCTTGTAGTGGATGTCGCAGACCTTGTTCTGCGCCTCCGCGGCTTCCTCCATGGCGGGATAGAAGAGGATGAAGTCCTTGTACTCGGCTTCGGCGTTGGCGAGGCCGTGGGCGCCGCCTTCGCGGTACCAGGCGTCGGCGATGGCGAGCTTGGCCTTGGCGAGGTATTCGCTGGTGTCGTAGGTGTTGATCAGGTTCTGGAGCAACAGGCGAGCGATTTCGAAGCGCGAGTGCTCGATATCGTTGATGGCTTTATCGAAGAGGACCTTGTCGGGCTGCTGCGTGTCCTTGGTAATGGGGTTGTCGTATTTATGGCGCTTGAGACCGCAGCCGGAGATGAAGATGGCCGCCGCGACGAGCGGAGCGGCGAATCGAAGGTTATTTGAAAGCATCATCGGTACCTGAAACACCCTTACAGGCCTGGAGGCCTACGTTACGACACCATCGCGGGGGCGCGCGCGGCGATTTCCCGCATTTGACGGACAGTGGCCTCGGCGTCCGGGCTGTGAAAAATCGCCGATCCTGTGACGATCCAATCACACCCCGCGCGGACCACTTCCGCGAGGTTCTCCAGATGTACGCCGCCATCGATCTCGATAGGCAGCGCTAACTTCTTCTCGCGCCGGACCATGTCCAGCCTGCGGACTTTGTCCAGCACATAGGGAATCAGCGCCTGGCCGCCAAATCCCGGGTTTACGCTCATGAGGAGCACGTAGTCAGCCACTTCCAGAGTATCTTCCAGAACGGAAAGGGGCGTGGCGGGGTTGAGGACAACTCCGGCTTTCGCGCCCGCCTTACGGATCAGCTCCAGGGTTCCATCGAGGTGGCGGGCGGCTTCCACGTGGACGGAGACGGAATCCGCGCCCGCTTCCACGAAAGCCTCCACGAAGCGGTCGGGGTTCTCGATCATGAGGTGAACGTCGAGATGAAGGCGGGTGGATTTGCGCACGCTTTGGACGACCGG
>Ga0335077_10008973_pt1 | contig 12407 bp, 9 predicted proteins | sample Lox_Sample_31_FD_207151 | JGI IMG/M metagenome (GOLD analysis project Ga0335077, IMG submission 207151) | Soil microbial communities from Loxahatchee National Wildlife Refuge, Florida, United States - Lox_Sample_3.1 | ecosystem: Environmental > Terrestrial > Soil > Wetlands | place: USA: Florida...
CGGCCAATCCAGTAAAGCTGTAATTGCCGGAACTATTCGTAGTGGTGCTGGCGCCCGCGGCGCCACTCAGCGTCACGGTGGCGCCGGAGGCACCGGCACCGCTGATCGTGCCCGAGATGCTAAAGGAGCCCGAAGGTGGCGGATTAGGGCCCGTCGGGGACGGGGTACCAAGCGCACCTCCGCAACCAGCTAGAAGCAGTGCAATGGAAAGTGATGTCAGAAGAGCGGCTGCTTTCGACCAATTGCAACAGGACCAGGGAAACCCGATGTGCATCATGAGCTGGGGACCTCACAAAACCACCCGGCGCATTAGAAGCAGAGCTACTGTCCCGAGTTGCCGCAGCCAAAGTGAGAAAAGGAAACGGAGACTTGCCGCAGCAGCCAACCCGAGGCCCCGGACAGCTACTCCCAGATTGAATTGGAGGTGCCGCTCTGAAACGCCTGATGTCGCAGAAGGAATATTTGTGTTGGTCGCGCCTCATTGTCCGGCTGGTGCTGGGTTTAATCCTGGCGTGCGGTGTCGCTGCGGCGCAGGAGGAGCAGGGCAACCCGCTTCCGCAGGGTTCAGCGATACCAGGAATTTCCATCCCCATGCTGGGCGGCGGGCAGGGGTACATCGAACTTGGTGGCGGGCACAGCAGTCTCACACAAGGGAATCCTTCGTGGACCGACGCCTACATGCGCGGCGCGATGGCGCTGAGTGAATCGAATGTGCTCCACACAGAGATCAGCCGGCAAGATCGCTACGGCGACACAGGCTGGTATTTCTCCGGTGGGCTCACCCACGTATTCACCGAGAACTGGTACGCCGATGGCTTTGTGGGTTTCAGTTCGCGGTGCTTTTTCCTGCCCAAGTACCGAACGGACGGTTTCATCCATCGCAAGCTGCTTCCACACAAACAATTGGTCTTGACCGTGGGCGGCGGCAACGACAAGTACAAAGATATCCACAGCGACTATCGGCTGAACACGGAGGCCGACTATTACCTGGGCCCTTCCTGGATCCTGCAGAGTGGCATCACGTTTACCCACAGTGACCCGGGTTCGACGACCGTCCACGCGCAATACTTCGCCGTCTCTGAGGGCCAGAACAAGCGGCATTACATTGTGCTTCGCGGAGAATATGGACGCGAAGCCTATGAGCTGATCGGGCCGGCAACGGCGCTGATCAACTTCCCCTTACACGACGTTTCCGTCACGTGGCGGCAGTGGATCGCTCCCAGTTGGGGGATCAACCTGACCGTGGAGCGCTACAACGAACCAATCTTTAACCGGACGGGCGCTACGCTGGGATTCTTTCTGGATTTCTAGTTCACACGTAACACGCGAGCCAGGCAACCAAACCCAGCCGCAGCCCTGGAACTGCTGTCGCTTGAGATGCAGGGGAACTGCCCAGCGCTGCCCCTGCGTGGCCGTTTTGCTCGTTGAAAGGCTGTGACAAATCGTGGGCAGAATGGAGCCAACCCAGGAACCTGACGAACCTTCAGAAGCTACAGAAGGAGAAGCTCTAGGGTGAGCATCGCACGGCGATCTCGGGTGGCAGTTGTCATCGGCACCCGGCCTGAAGCCATCAAGATGGCGCCGGTGATCTACGAATTGAACAGGGAGGCGACGGAATTAGAATGCGTGGTGATATCGACGGCGCAGCATCGTCACATGCTGGACCAGGTGCTGGACGTGTTCGATATCCGGGTAGACGTCGATCTCGACCTGATGTCTCCCAACCAGAGCCTCAATGGCCTGACTTCCAAGATTTTTGCCGCCATCGACTCCGCGCTTGCCCAAGTCTCGCCGGACCTGCTGCTGGTGCAAGGGGACACGACCACGGCGTTCGCCGTGGCGGTAGCGGCATTTCATCGCAATATCCCTGTCGGTCACGTAGAAGCGGGCTTGCGCAGCCGCGACTTGGAAAATCCATTTCCTGAGGAAGCCAACCGGCGGCTGGTGTCGGTAGTTGCTGGCATGCACTTCGCGCCCACTCCGCTAGCCGTGGACAACCTTCTGGAAGAAGGCGTGCCGCGAAAAGCCATTGTTTTGACTGGCAACACGGTGGTGGATGCAATCGAGATGCTACTGGACCTGCCCGCCATGGGAGACGGACTACCGCTCGACCTGCCTCTGAACGGCGACCGCGTTTTGCTGGTGACATCGCATCGGCGGGAATCCTGGGGTGCAGACCTGGAGAGTATCTGCCATGCCTTGTTGGAGCTCACGCGCAATTTCCCCGACGTGAGCGTCGTGTATCCCGTCCACATGAATCCCAAAGTGCGAAACACAGTGGAAAGCTTGTTGGGGGGAAGAGAAAGAATCTACCTGACCGCCCCAGTGGATTATTTGACGTTTGCGCGGTTGATGAGGCGCAGTTACCTGGTGCTGACCGATTCCGGCGGAGTGCAGGAAGAGGCGCCGGCGTTCCGCAAACCTGTGCTGGTGTTACGAAGCGTTACGGAGCGTCCAGAGGCTTCGCTGATGGGCTTGTCGAAAATCGTAGGCACATCCAGCATGAAGATTGTGCGGGAAGCTTCGCGGTTGCTGGCCGACCCGGCTGCCTACGAGGCCATGCGGGTTGGCGAGAACCCCTACGGCGATGGACACGCCGCGGGGCGGATCGTGGAAGCGATCTCGCGGCGTTTTGCCGGGCTGTCGCCGCTGCTAGAGAGGTCGCAGGAGTTTCAGAGTCCGCTTTCAACAGAACTATCCGCCGCCTGAGGTAGCTGGGCCAAGGAAAAGGGAATGGGACACGCTTCTGCATTGTTGGCAATTCCTTTCTGTGCCATCGAAATCGTCATTGTTATTTATGCGGTGAGGCATTACTGGTTTACGCTGAATCGCCTCTTCGGCCGGCAACGGTATCCCTTGATTGATATCGATATTGCCGATTGGCCAGCCGTGACGGTGCTGGTCGCCGCCCACAATGAGGAGGCGGTCATCGCTGATTGCCTCGAGTGCCTGCTGCACGTGGATTATCCAGCCGACCGCTTGCACATCATTCCGGTCAACGATCGATCCACCGACAGGACGGAAGCCATAATTGACGAAGTCGTCGCTCGCAACCCTGGCAGGATCACGCCCTTCCATCGTCGCTCCGGCAAAGCGCGCAAAGCCGCCGCGCTGCAGGAAGCTATGGAGAACCTGGTACACACGGAAATCGTGCTCCTTTTTGACGCGGATTATCTTCCGGGCAAGTCGCTGATCCGGCAACTGGTGGCGCCGTTCTTCGATCCTGAGGTCGGTTGCGTAATGGGCCGGGTGGTGCCCATGAACGTGGGCCAGAACCTGCTTACCCGCATGCTGGAGATGGAGCGCGCCGCCGGTTACCAGATCGACCAGCAGGCGCGTATGAACATGCGGCTTGTGCCGCAATTCGGCGGCACCGCGGGCGGGATGCGCAAGTCCGCGCTCTTCGAAGCCGGCGGATGGAACACGGACACGCTGACCGAAGACACCGAACTGACCTATCGGCTGCTGCTGCACGGCTGGAAAACCGTGTACCAGAATCGGGCGGAATGTTACGAAGAGTCGCCCGTGAAATGGCCGGTGCGAGTACGGCAAAACAAGCGCTGGGCAAAAGGTCACAACCAGGTGATGTGGAAGTACACGCTCTCGCTCTTCCGCCCCAGCCGTCTGACGCTGCTGGAGCGGCTTGACGGTGTGCTGCTGCTGTGGATTTATGCCATGGCGCCGGCGCTTCTGATTGCCTGGCTTCTGGCGGTCGCCATGTTCTACATGGGCTACTACCTGGAAGTCCCGATGATGGTGCTGTTCGTTGCCGCCTTTACCGCCCTCGGCAACCTGGCCACGTTCTTTGAGATCGCCGCTTCCGCAAGACTGGATGGGGCCAAGGCGCGGGTACAGATTCTGCCCTTCAACTTTCTTGGGTTCCTGGTCAGCATGATGACATGTTCGCAGGCCGCGTTTGAACTGGTGCGCGAAGCTATCCTCGGCGGTGATGCGAAGTGGGACAAGACGGAGCGGGCGCGCAAGATGGAGCCCCGGCTTGTCCAGGAGTCGGTACCCCAAGCTGTCTCGCAACCCGTGGAGGTGAGCGTGAGGGAGGCGGCATGATTGGGGCCGTGGTATCGCTGGTGGCGTTGACCGGGACGCTTATGGCAGTGCCGCTCGCGCCAGCCTTTATCGAACTGTACTTGGGCCAGGACACAGAGCCAATGCCCGTAAAGGACCTGACGGAAAACGTCTCCGACTTCGCGCGCGATTTTCGCAACCTGCTCGAGGACGGCTCGCCGGCGGCCCACCACGCGCCGGCGCGCGCCAGCGCGCTGGTACTGGAGACGGATGTGTTCCTCGATGAAGGACTCTTTTTCGCGGATCGCATCTACGCTAAAGGAAAGCTAGCGGCAGGCGGCCACAACGTATTTTCTGGGGTCCTTGGCGAAAAGGACATTGATCTCGGCGAAAACGCCACAGTGCTGTCCTGGGCGCATGCGCAAGGCGCAGTAGTTGTCCGGTCCGGGAGCACCGTGTACGGCCGATTATCGGCGGGTGAGCAGGTCGAACTCGGAGTCGGGTGCAGTTTCGAACGTGTTCATGCGCCCTTGGTGACCGTTGCGGGCGGTACGAAACGAGTCCCAGCGAACCCGGCACAGCCCGAAGAGACCAGCGTATTGGAGCGCGTGACCAACCGGATACTCAGTCGCGATGACTTCGTGCTTGAGCCGGGAGAGCGTCTGTGCTCGAACGTCGTGGCCGGAAGGAAAATCCGCCTGGCGGAAGGCAGTCACGTAATCGGAAGCCTCAAGAGCAATGGCAGGATGGAACTCGGTCCCAACGTGCGGGTTGAGGGAAGCCTGGTCAGCGCCTCGGATCTGCGCATCGGTGACGGCTGCCTTGTCCTGGGGCCGGTACTCGCCGAGGGCGACCTGTTCATCGCAAGTGGAACTCAGATTGGCACGCCCCAGCGCCCCACCACAGTGCGCGCGCCCCGCATCCGCATCTCGCCAGGGGTGACCATACACGGCTCATTGTGGGCCCATGAACGTGGGCAGGTGAAGGACTGACAGATGCGGACGGCGGCAGCAATTCTGCTGTGCCTGCTGCTGAGTCCTGCCTCACCGGCCTTATCCGATGAGTTCGCCATCCTGCGCTATCAGCGCGCAGGCGGGGCCATCGTGGTAAACACGGGCGGGGATTTTGTGGACCCGTATTTTGCCCTCAAGGCGCTGCTGACGGCGCAGGATGAAGGCCTCGATATTCGCGGGCCGGCGCTCGCCTGGATCCATTGGCTGCTGCCGCGGCAGCTTCCCGACGGTCGCTTCCGGCGTTACTGCCGCGAGCGTAGTGGCAAGTGGCGCGGTTGCAAGGAAGCCGATGCTGATGACGCTCTGTTTGCCCTCTGGCTCCAGCTTCTTTACCGCCTCGCGCCGGCGAGCGGCTTGCCGCCGGAGTGGCGGGCCAGTGTGAACAAGGCCGGTTATCAGCTCGCGCGCTTGTATGACCACAAGCTGGGCATCTATGCGGTCTCACGAAAAAATCCGGTCGGCCTGTTCATCGACAATGTCGAGATTTGGGCAGCTTTCAAGGACATCTCCGCATCCCAGAGACGCCTGGGAGAGTTGGAAGCGGCGCAGCCAACCCAGGCGCGCGCGGAAACCATGGCCAGTTCCATCACTCACGTGTTCTGGGACAAGAAGCGCGGCGCCTTTCGCGTGTCGACGCAGCGGCAGCCGGAGCACGACTTCTTTCCCGACGCGGTGGCGCAGATTTATCCCTGGCTGGCAGGGTTGCCAATTCCCCAGGACCGCAATCTCGCGTGGCCGGAGTGGAAGCGGCGGTACGGAGAGGTTTGGATCGAGCGCCAAAGCGATCCCCATCCCTGGGGATTGGTCGCGCTTGCCGCCCTGGAACTGGGTGACGAAGACACTGCGGCGTGCTGGATGGCGCGGTCCGCGCCGCTCCGCTATGGCCGCGAATGGAATGTGCTGGAAGATGCGGCCTATCAAGCGATCGCTGCCCGGTTGGCAAAGATCAAGCTTTCCCCTCAGTGCGAACTGGCCGGCGCCGGCAACAGGACAAAATCTTGATCGGGTCAAATGCAGGCAGCAGGATCAGGGACATCACCACGCTCCGATATCGCGGGTGGATGGGCGGCCACATCACGCCACACCGCGCCTTCCGCAAACTTTGGCTCAGTCCCGCGGACATCTGCGTCGGAGTAATCCTGACACTAGGAGCGACTGCGGGCTGGGTGGTGTTGTTGCCCCGGGTAGCGCGGCTATGGGCGCGGCTGCTCTCATTCTGGATCAAGCGACTCTGGGCGGGCGGGCCCGTGGTCCTGGTCGACAGTAAGGTGTTGGGGCATTTTCGGGTTCCGGTGCCGTGGTTCCCGGTGAAGGCCGGCCCGGTCACAGGCTGGATCTGGTTTTCGATAGCGGCAGGCAGCTTGTTGCTGTTCGCCTTCTCCTACAAGCTTTCGAGAGACAACTCCCTGCCGTTCATATACCTGATTCGCGCCCTATGCATGATCCAGTGGAGCGCGCTCGCCTACGTCGGCCTGAGAGGACGGCAAATTCCGCAAGACCCCTCAGAGTACTGCTCCAGCATGCTCTTGTTTGGGATGATCCTTATTGCCGTGATGCCCGGGGTGTTGGCCGTCTCCTTCTATATTTTCGACGTGAGCAGTCTGAAGAAGATTGCGCTCACCGCGATGATCATGGCCCATCTCACTTTGTTCATTCCCCTTCAATACCTGTTGCACGCATGCATCCTGCGTGTCTCGCTGCTGTTCCTGCCGATTCTTTACTTCGTACTTGGGCCTCTGTTGGACGTGATTGTTTTCATCGCGTTCTACTCGTGGGGCATGAGTTGGAGTTCATCCCGACGTTTTCCCGGCCCCGCGCCGAAAACCAGCCCCCCGCCAGACGCTGCCCCGTTGGCACATGTTAGCTGAACTATCGCGCCTTGCGGCTAAGGTGTCCTGAGTAGCCCAGCTCAGGTCTTTATGCTAGTCCTGCGTAGAATTCCGGCCCCTGCCTGAGGTGTTCGCTGGATTCGTGAATCAGCGCCGTAATCCTACTCTCGCCAGTGACTTTCCCCCGAAGAGGAGTTTATAGTGCGGAGAACTCACTGTGCCGCAGCAGTGTTCGCATTCTTGTGGTTCGCTTTAGGTGCAGTTTTTCCTGTCGGTTGCGGGGCTAGTTCGGCTTTGCCTTCCGACTTGGTCCCAACCACGGCTTCAGCCATGAGCGCGCGGTACTCGTCCGATCTTGCTGCCGCCTCGGAATGGATGGCCAGCCGCTCGACTTTACCGGACGGCGCAATCCTTTTTAGCTCGACCGAAATCATGCCTTACTACGGAAATATAGCGGCCATTGGCTGGACCAAGGATCCGACGCGTTACGGCGCGGTCAAGGCGTGGATGCAGTGGTACGTCAATCACCTGAATTGGCCCGACAAGTGGGGCCTCTACGGCACCACCTACGATTACAGCGTCTCCGGAAGCATCGAAAGCCCTACCGGCAACGCCGACTCGACCGACTCCTACGCTGCCACCTTCCTGTCGCTGGCCTGGAACTTCTATCGCACCGGCGATCCCGGCGCGCAAGCGTATGTGAAAACCCTCGCGTACCAGCTTGAAGTGATGGGAGACGTGCTGGTACTGACGCAGCAAAGTGACGGTCTCACCTGGGCCAAGCCCGACTACCAGATCAAGTACCTGATGGACAACTGTGAGGGCTATCGCGGCTTGCGAGACCTCGCCTTGTTGTTCCAGTACGCCTTCAACAATCCCGCGAAGGAGGCCTACTTCAACGGTCGCGCACAGATGATGTACCAGGGGATCGAGGGAATGTGGCTGGGAAGCAGCTTCGCCTTTTACAAGGGTGGGCCGGCCCCGAATTTCTCAACCTGGTATCCCGACGCAACGGCACAGTTGTTCCCCGTGCTGATGGGCGTAATTGCTCCCAACGACCCCAAGGCAACCCAGGTTTACGCGAAGTTCAATAGCGCCTGGCCGGGCTGGCCAAGCCTCTCCTTCAACAGCGTGGATGCCTTTCCCTGGGTACTGGTGGCGGACACCGCCGCGATCATGGGCGATGCCAATCGCGTCAACAGCTACCTCGCGACCGTCCAAGCCAAGTATGTGAATCCCGACTTTCCCTGGCCTTGGTATTGCGCCGAAGCGGGGTGGTTCATGCGTCTGAATTCCTACATGCTTGGGCGCGGTCCGTTTTGAGTACTGCCCAACCTAAAAGACCAAACGGGGACCCTGGCAGGGGTCCCCTTTCTTCTTTAGTTTAAAAGACCTGCGCGGCAGGAAGAAGTTCAGAGAAGGAACTCTGCCGCATGCCAACTGAGGGCAGCACGGCCCCTGCTCGCGGCATCCCACACTTGAGTTGAAAGTAGCGCCGGAAACAGCGTGTCGTCGCTCATCGCGCTGCCGGCGCTCAGACCCATGAGGATTGACGAACATGCTGCCTGAGTCCCCTGGAAAGAGAAACGGTTTGAGTGCTTATCGTTCTGTGATCGCTGTGCTGGTGCTGGTCATCACGGTTGCGCCGCTGGCGTGGAGCAGATCCAAGAAGACAGAAGCAACCGAGCAACCATCGGCCCCCAATCCAGCAGCCGCCAAGATCTTCTGGCAGGAAAACAAGCTGGCCGGGGACATGCACAACTACAGGCCGCTGGTGGAGACGTATATCCAAAACATGAAGCCGGATGCCGAGCTGGGCGCGGTCCCCGTCAACGACAGCTATTTCTTTGGCCGCCTGGTGCTGGACAAGAGGGGTTTGTCCGACACGCTTTTTGAAAACAACAAGTCCCTGCACACTAGCGTGCTGGATCGCCTGACCACTGTTTTTCGCATGAACTATCTCCCGGCAGGGTTCCTGCAGCTTGTCTTGCTGAACAACAAGTTCGATGCCCAACATTACGAGCTGAAATTTCTGCACGCGCAATTCCTGGGCGAAGTCCGAACCCTGGTGTTCGACGCGGTACCCAAACCGCACTTCAAGGGGCCACATTTTGTGGGGCGGATCTGGGTCGAAGATCAGGATTATCACATCATCCGCATCAATGGCGCCTACGAGCCGCGGTCGAGTGTGGACTTCTATCTCCACTTCGATAGCTGGCGGATCAACATGCAGCCCGGGTTGTGGTTACCAGCCTATGTTTACACGGAAGAAACCGCGACTCGCTACATGCTGGTGCGCAAATTGTCCATGAAAGGGCAAACGCGGCTTTGGGGATACGCTCTCAAACCAATGGGCCGCGAAGACGAGATGACGGCGATCCAGGTGGATCCTGACCAAGTTTCCGACCAGAGCGATAACTCAGCCAATGAGTTCAGCCCGCTGCGCAGCCAGGAAATGTGGGAGTACGAAGCTGAAGACAACGTTCTCGATCGCATGGAACGCGCCGGCGTGCTGGCGCCCAAAGGTGATGTCTCCAAGATATTGGAGACCGTGGCCAATAACCTGGTGATCACCAACGACCTGAACATCACTCCGCCCGTGCGTTGCCGCGTGCTGCTGACGACGCCGTTCGAGTCGTTCACGGTCGGCCACACCATCATCCTGAGCCGGGGCTTGCTCGACGTCTTGCCCGACGAGGCGTCACTGGCGGCGGTGATCGCGCACGAAATGGCGCACATCGCGCTGGGACACCGCATGGATACGCGGTATTCGTTCAGCAACCGGCTGGTGTTTCCGGATGAGCAAGTGTTCCGCCGCATCATCGTGCACCGCGATCGTCGCGAGGAAGCGGAAGCGGACACCAAGGCCATGGAACTGCTTTCCAAGTCTCCGTACAAGGACAAGCTCGGCAATGCTGCACTGTTTTTCAAAGCCCTGCAGGACCGGTCAGCCGAGCTGACATGGCTGATTACGCCGCACTTTGGGAATCCCATCGCCAAGAAGAACGACGTTCTCCGCATGCCCGCCCTTATGCAACAGGGCGACAAACTCGACAAAACAAGCATGACGCAGATCGCGGCTCTGCCCCTAGGCAGCCGCATCAAACTCGATCCCTGGGACGATCACCTGGAAATGAAGAAGACCGGGATGACCATGCTGCGGTCTGCCCGCGACAAGATGCCGTTCGAAGTGACGCCGGTCTTCCCCAACCTGGTTCGGTTCGGCGCGGCGCCGCAGGTCGCCAAGAGTGCAGAAGGGACGGTCGCTAAGTAACTATGCACGAGTAGCGCTGCTGGCGGGTGACTCGCCAGCACAGCATAGGAGACGCATGAGGTTATTATTCAGTCCGCTGCCCGATCCGAAGCCGCGCCGGAAGGTGTTCCTGACCAGCTTTGTGGTGGAATGCCTGGCCCTGCTGTTCGCCATCAACTTCGGCCTGTTCTTTCCACCGAAGTTCGTTTTGCCGGAGCGCTATACGATCACCAGCCTGGTGACTTACCAGCCGCCGGTTTCCCACGAGCCTCAGCCCGCGCCCCCGCCAGTTCTTCCCAAACCTCTGAAGCTGCCACCGCCACCGGTCGAGGCCAAATTGGAAGCGCCGCCGCTGCCTAAGGCATTGCCCAAGCCGCTGCCCAAACCAAAACCGCCGGAAGCGAAAGTACCTGCCCCGGCAGTCAGGACCGCCCCTGAGCGGCTGCCGGAACTCGCTGCGGCTCGCCCGGTACCAAAGATCGTGGTGACCAATACATTCTCAACCGGCAGCTCGGCTGCGCCCACGACGAATCGGCCGGCGGCAAAAGTGCAAACCGGAGGATTCGGCGACCCCAACGGCGTGCCGACGCGCGCGACCAACGGGAACGCGGTCAATATCAACGCGCGCGGTTCCCCGGGCTTGCCATCCGGTCCGGGGAATGGCAATGGGCTCGGTGGAGCAAAGGGCTCTCCTGGCGTAGTAGCCAGCGCCGGGTTCGGCAATGGGACGGCGGTCGGCAGTCCTAAGGGCGGAGGAAGAGGCACGGTCCAGGAAGGCGGTTTCGGCGACGCCAAGGTAGTGGCGCAGGCGCCCCAGAAGAAGCCAGGAGCTGCGTCGTCCACAACGCCGGTTGAAATCGTCTACAAACCGAAGCCGAACTATACACAGGAAGGCCGCGCGCTGAAGATCGAGGGAGAGGTGCGCCTGGAGGTCAACTTCACCGCTGCCGGGCAGGTGCACGTCATTCGTGTGCTGCAAGGCCTGGGACACGGACTGGATGAGCAGGCCGTACGCGCCGCCGAGCAAGTCAGGTTCCGGCCCGCTCAGCGCCAAGGCCAGCCCGTCGACTACACAGCGACGCTGCACATCATTTTTCAGTTGGCGTAGGAAATTCGGAGGCGGCCTCGAAGGCTGGGGCTGTTCTGCTACTTTCAGGTTCAGTTCGCATCGTCCCTGCCTACGAATTGATTCCACACGCGATGCTGGCGAACAATCGGACGCGAAGCGCGGGAATAGCGTGAAAATCGTTAGGTTCGGCCCATGCCGACGTATTGATATCCCATGGAGCGCATGCGGGTGCCGTCGAGCAGGTTCTTGGTGTCGATCACGATGGGCCGGCGCAGCAGGCGCTTGATGCGCTCAAAGTCCAGGGCGCGGAATTCCGGCCAGCCGGTGCCGACGACCAGCGCGTCCGAGCCTTCGGCGGCGTGATAAGCGGACTCGCAATAGCGCACGGGCATGCGGTCCATCTCCTGCTTGGCGTCGGGGATGGCGACCGGATCGTAAGCGCGAACTTTCCCTCCCCTGGCCATCAGCGACTTGGCCAAGTGGATGGAAGCCGAGCCGGCGACGGAGTTGGTGTTGGGCTTGAACGAGAGGCCCAGGATTCCGAACTCCTTGCCGGAAACCGATTCCAGCACTCCGGAGAGCTTATCGACCACGCGGTCGGAGAGCGAGCGGTTGACTTCGCGGGCAGCGCTCAGCACGCGCAGCGACACGCCGTTGCTGGTGGCCAGTTGCGCCAGGGATTCCATGTCGCTCTCGACGAACGGTCCGCCGAAACCGGCGCCCGGCTGCAGGCAGCGCGGTCCGATTTTTTTGTCGAGTCCCAGGGCCAGTGCCAGGTCCACGGCGTCGGCGTTGACTTGCTCGCACAACGTCGAAACTTCATTGATGAACGAGATCTTGGTGGCGAGAAATGCGGTCGAGGCCTCGCGGACGAGCTCTGCCGTCTCGTGAGTCGTGACGATGATGGGCACGCCGCGCATTGCCAGCGGCCGGTAGATCTGCTTGAGCACCTGCACCGCATAGGTGGACCTGGTGCCCACCACGATGCGATCCGGCCAGTTGAAGTCTTCCACCGCGCAGCCGTCGGTGAGAAACAGGGGGTGGGAAACGACGGTGACCTTGTTGGGCATTCCCTTCATCTGCGGCTCGATGCGCGCGGCGGTCCCCACCGGCACTGGCGCCACCAGCACCAGGATGGCGTCGTGCTTGAGGCTGGCGGCCAGCTTTACGGTGACGTCTTCGACGTAGCGGCTGGAATCCTCGGCCAGAAACACCACCTG
>Ga0335077_10008974_pt1 | contig 12407 bp, 10 predicted proteins | sample Lox_Sample_31_FD_207151 | JGI IMG/M metagenome (GOLD analysis project Ga0335077, IMG submission 207151) | Soil microbial communities from Loxahatchee National Wildlife Refuge, Florida, United States - Lox_Sample_3.1 | ecosystem: Environmental > Terrestrial > Soil > Wetlands | place: USA...
CCGGTCCTCGCTGCTGACGCATCCGGACGAACTTCCCACGGCGTCGCGCGGAGTGGTGCGCGTGCTCTTCGGGCTGATCCAGATCATGTACCTGTGCTTTTACGTGATTTCGCTGGGCAAGCTGGCCTCGATCGAGAGGATCGTGCAGCCCATGGTGTCGCGTCCGTACTGGGTTCTGTCACTGGTGATGGTGACGGCGGTAGTGGGGATTCCGACCCGGCTCTATCTGCTGGCCGGAGTGGGCTTCGATTCGAAGAGCCTCCACGAAAAATTCCGCAAGCTCTTTCCCTTCGTTTTCCCGCTGGATGAACTCTGGGCCCTGGCGCCCTTCCTTGCCGTTCACCAGCTCGGAATCGGCCTGGCGTTCGCCGCCACAGCGGCGCTGCTCTATGTGCCCTTTTCGCAGCGGACCCTGATGCTGATGAACTATCGAACCACTAAAGAGATAAGGTAGTGCCAGGGTTGTCTCCGCGCGAGTGCCCGCTTACTGATTAGCCGAGCCTTTGAACTGGAGCACGATCTCCAGGTCGGATTCGACGGGCTGGCCATTCAAGCTGGCCGGCTTGTAGCGCCATTGCTTGACGGCCGCGACAGTGGTGTCGCGGAACATGGCGTTGCCGCTCACCCACTGGACGCTACTTACCGTTCCTGCTTTGGTGATGGTTGCTTTCATCACAATCCTGCCGGAGAGTCCCATGCGGCGTGCGGCATCGGGATAGGGTGGTTCCACGCGGTGGCTCAACTGCGCCGGAACCACCCGCGAAACTGGACCAACCACGGCCGCAGGCGCGGGCTTGGCCAGGGCGGCCGGCAGATCAGGAGCGGAGAGCGCCAGTTGCGGCGCCTGGGCTTCCGCCGTCTGCGAGGTCGAAGCCGGCCGGCGGACCGGGCCGGAACCTTCGACTACGGGCTCCGGCGCATGCCGAATGGTCACGTCTTGTACTTCGGCGGGCTCCTCGGCCACGGCTTTCTTTGGCGGGGCAGCCTTCACCGGCGCGAGCTTCGGCGACGGCGCCGGAGCCGGGTGGCTCTGTTCGACGGCAACAGGCGTCGATTCGGTCGACGGCTCGGACACGGGTGGCAGAGGAGCGGGCTCAACCGGTGCTGTGACCGTTGAAGCCGCCTTGGCCGCGCTGGCTTTTCTTGACGCGTGCAATCGCCAGCCGGCAGCCGCCAGGATGGCGAAAATCGCCAGAACCGCCGCCGGAACCAGCCAGCGGCGTCGCGGGGCCGCGTCGGCTTCGAAGCCGCCAAACTCGAGGTCGGAGCTGAAATCGGGAGTCAGCGGGTTCGCAGGCTGCTTGACCAGTCTGAGTCCTGGACCGGCCGTTCCGGCAGCTGGAACAGTTTTGCTTGGCTGAGGAGTTGCGCGTTGAATGCGAGACGGCGGGGAGGAGGTTTTGGACAGCACAGCGGGGCCGGGGTCCATAGCGGTCGGCCAGATCTCGTTATTGCTGCCTCCCGAAGAGTTGCCGACAGCCGGCTGTGGAGGTTTATCAACCGGCGTCTGCGCCGTCCTTGCGGCTTCCTGAATCGTGGGCGTGCCCAGCCCTTGCACCACGCTCGTGATCGCGGGGCCTTCCATCGGTTGCGCACTCGGCGCCTGCACGATTGCGGTTGCCTGCGCCAGGTCAGGCGTGGTTCCCAGGTTATGGGCAGTCGGCCGTGCCCGGGGCTCATTCAGGAGTTCGACGATGACCTCCGAAAGCGTACTGAGGATGAGCAGATGCTTATCGGTGAATGCCTGCGGAGTGTCGGAGAAAGCGGCGATTACGCCGATAACCTTTAATCCGCGACGGACCGGGGCGCACGCGATGGCGCTGATTCCCAGAGCACGGCAGGCTTCAGGATCGACGCGCGGATCGCTTTGCGCATCGTTGCACCGCAGCGGTTCGCCCGTGCGCACGCACAATCCCGTAAAGCTGTTCTCAATACTGAGCTTGGCGCCGACCTCGGGCGCGCTGGTACCCCAGTTGGCCCGGCAGACCATCTCCTGGCCTTCCGTCAACGCAATGGCTATGCCACTGGATCCGGTGAAGTTCTGGGCGCGTATAGCCACCGCAAGCAGCTTCTCCGCCAGCGATGTCTGCGCTCCAAATTCCGGCGCGGCGCGTGCTTGCTCCAATTCCGAGGTGACTGGTCCCTGGGCCGAACCCATGTCCCGACTTCTCCCGTCAAGATGCTCTTGGATGAAAACATCGTAGCAACTAGCCGATGTGAATGACATGACCAAAAGGGCTCTGTCCAAAGCCATTGGACGTTGCACCTCGGTCACGTCCCGGACTGGAACGGGCCCGCTTATAGTCATGGTTGAGGGTGCAATGAAAAACATCCAGGAAGTCTTGCGAGAGAAGGAAACCGAGATTGAGAAGCTGACCCGCGAAATCAAGTTGCTGCGGGTGGCCGCGCGTCTGCTCGAGGAAGAGGGGCAGAGTCAGGCATCAAGGCCGGCGGACGCCATACAGCGGCACGTGGAAACAGCAGCCATGAGTCTGGACGAACCGGTTCTGGATGTGCTGCCGGTCGCCGGACCCGCCAACGGCGATGCCAGCAAGCGCTGGCCGTAGTCGGCACCCGCGCCGCCCCAAGGACCCTCCCCCGTTTTCTTCTGCCACTCCGGCTAGCGCCCTTCTTCCTGCAGGGTACGGTGCAGGAACGCCACGGTCTTCGACCACGCCTGTGCCGCATCATCCGCCCGGTAACCCGTCTTATTGTTGGGATTCTCGAAAGCATGGCCAGCGTCAGGGAAGATTACAATCTCAATAGGCTTGCCGAGCTGCTTCATCTGCTGTTCGAAGGCGCGCACATCGGCAACCGGAATACCGCGATCCTGTCCTCCGAAGATGCCCAGGATGGAGGCATGGATCTGTTTCAGACTCTCGACCGACGTGGCCAGGTGGCCATAGTTAATCACCGTGGCCGCCAGCTTCGAGTCCGCAAGCGCCAGGTCGAGTGAGTATCCTCCGCCCATGCACCAGCCAATGGAGCCTACCCGGGCCGGATTGACGCTCGGGAGCGACCTCAGGTAGTCGGCAGCCGCCCGCAGGTCGCGGTCAGCGCGGTCGTGCGGCAATCCGCGCATCACTTCGTGGGCTTCGTCGGGAGTTGTGGCTACTTTGCCGCGATACAGATCCACGGCCAGCGTGACATAGCCCTGGTCGGCGAGCTTGGACGCCTGCTCCTTCACCCAGTCATTCAGTCCCCACCATTCATGAATCACCACGATTGCCGGAAACGGGCCTTTGCCCGGCGGCGTGTACAACTTGCCGGTGACGGTTTCGTCTCCGCTCTTGTAGGAGACCGATTTGCCTTCGGCGGAGAAGCCAGGCAGGGCAACGAAGCACAAAAGCACCAGAGCCAGCAGGCGCATAGAAACCTCCAGGGCGGATCGATTGTACTGACGTTGGATACGCCGGGTGCCATTTGGGTTTCCGAGGATATTGCGGAACCGGGATCCTTCGCGACCGTTTCCCGCGCCGGAAAAAGCTCGCGGAAGCCCTCGGTCGCTCAGGATGACAACCTCTCTGAAATGGCAGTCGGACCTCATCGAGCCCTAGCCGATGAACTCCCGAAAAGCAATAAAAACTCTGGTCGCGGTCGGTGCAAGCTCGCGCAGTCCTGCGAGGCTGTGACCTGCTCCTTCGATTGCGAGCAAACGGGTTTTCGCCGGGATCAACGCCAGCGCAGAGGTGATCTCTTCCGGCGAGGCGAACTCGTCGCGTGTGCCGGAGACGAACAGTGCGGGCACGCGAAGCTGCGGGAAGTGTGCCGTTCGCAGTTGTGTTGGCCGCCGCGGAGGATGCAAAGGATAAGAAAGCAGCAGCAGCGCCTCAGCCACGCCGGGGTCTTCCGCCGCCAGCATGCTGGCCTGGCGCCCGCCGTACGAGTGCCCACCCAGAAACACGCGTCCGGAAGTGAGCTTCCTCATCGCCCTTGCGGCAGACCGCAATCCTTCGCGATCGCGCGCCGCGCTGCCGGGTCCTGGGGGGCCGTGGGGTCTCATCTGGCGGAACGGCAGATCGCATCGCAGCACTGCCGTCCCAGACTCGGCGAATGCTTCAGCAACCGCCACCAGCAGCGGCGACTGGCAGTTGCCGCCGGCACTGTGCGTCAATACCAGCGCGTCGCCAGCCGGCGGCGCCGGGAGATGAAGGAATCCGCGGACGTGCGGCTCGCAGCTTTCGTCAAGGAACGGCTCGACGGCAGGAGGCATGTTATGGCGGAGAGGGAGGGATTCGAACCCCCGATACCCTTTCGAGTATGCCGGTTTTCAAGACCGGAGCCATCAACCACTCGGCCACCTCTCCCCGCGCTCTCGAAGCAAGTTTACCAGTATTGCGCCGTGCCGCCAGCCCAGGGAGCACGCGGTACAATCGCAACACGTCCATTATGAAGCGCTTTTTCCAGATAATGTTGCTGGTGCTAGTGCTGGTGGCCGTGGCCATGATTTCCGCTCTCACGGCCATGCGACTGGCCATTCACGGGCGTCAGGTACGCGTTCCCAAGGTGGCAGGCTTGACCTTAGCCGATGCGCGGAAGGCGGCGATGGCCGCGGGTTTGCTGTTGGACCGGGAGGGCGGCTTTTACAGTCATGAAGTGCCCGAAGGAAGGATACTTTCGCAGATTCCCTCCGCGGGGACGCTGGTGCGGCGCGGCTGGCATGTGCGGGTATCCGAAAGCCTGGGTCCGCAGCGTGCCGCGGTTCCGGATCTGCTGAAGCAGAGTCCGCGAGCTGCGGAGATCAACATTACGCGCCGGGGGCTGGACGTCGGCACCGTGGCTGTGGCCCATATCCCCGAGCAGCTCCCCGACCAGGTGGTGGCGCAGAGCCCGCCGCCCAACGCGCAGGGGGTGGCTTCGCCGAAAATCAATTTACTCGTGACGGCGCCGGCAGAACCTGCGGCCTTCATCATGCCCAGCTTCACCGGGCGCCCGCTCACCGATGCCACGAGGGCCATTCAGGAAGCCGGGTTGCGGATAGCCGTCGTCAACCCCGTTCCTGCTCCAACCTTGCCGCCGGGGACAGTGCTTAAACAATCGCCAGGGGCGGGACAGAAGATCACGCCGGGGATGGTGGTAACGCTCGAGGTGGTGCAGTAGAGACGTAGCTGGCTACGTCTCAGGCACACCGCTAACGTCTCAGGCGCACCGCTAACGTCTCAGGCACACCGCCAGACACGCCAGCCGTAGCAAGCTACGTCTCTGCACGTTCGATGATGGCAGCGAAAAAACCATCGCAGGGATGAACGCCGGGCAGCGTGCGCAGGAATTTGCCGCGCACGAGCGAATTGAGATCGCTCCACACAAGCTCATGCTTGGCCTGGAGATGCTGCAGTTCCTCGCGGCAATCGAGCAGGCGGAGGTCGTTGCGGCCGGCCATCGCCTCAGCCACCACATTTTCGTTTTCTTCGCGCTCCAGCGAGCAGGTGGAATACACCAGGCGTCCGCCGGGCAGGAGGCAGGAGAGCGCCGCGCGCAGAATGGCAACCTGGCTTCCGTGCAGGTGGCTGATATCCTCAGGGCGCAGCCGCCATTTGATCTCGGGATTGCGCCCGAGCGTGCCGGTGCCCGAGCAGGGAACGTCGGCGAGTATGCGATCGAAGACCTGGCCCAGCGGCAAGGCTTCGGCGTTGGCGGCAATGACGCGCACGTTCGGCGCATGTACCAGACGCCGCATCAGCCGGGCGCGCGCGGGATGAAGCTCGCTGGCCACCACCAGCGCGGACGGATTGCGTTCGGCGATGACCGACGCTTTTCCGCCGGGGGCCGCACAGCAATCGAGGATGCGCGCGCCATGGCCGACCAGCAGGGCCACGAGCTGCGAAGCTTCGTCCTGCAGATAGGCGCGGGCTTGGGCGAAGACGCTGGTCTTCGTCACATCGCCCGAGGTCACGCGCCGCGCTGTGGCCACCAGCACGCCCGAGGCGAGCTCGATGCCTTCGCTTAGTAAGTCGCTCTCCGCCTGTGGGTCGCGCAATCGCAGGGTGGGCACGGGAACTTCCTGATCGTAGCGGGCGATCTGCTGAACCGCAGCGAGGCCGTATGCGGCTGACCATCGCTCGAGAAGCCAGGGCGGATGCGCCGTGGCGGATGCGACCTGATCGAGAGATGCGTCGTCGCTGTGCGCCGGCGGAGCGGGTTTTGCGCCGGCGATCTTGCGCATAACCGCATTCACCATCGGCGCCGAGAATCTGCGTCCAGCACGCTTGACCAGTTCGACCGTCTGATCGACGGCAGCGTGCGCCGGAACCCGCTCCAGATACCTGAGTTGATATGCGCCCATGCGCAGCGCGGTGAGGACTTCCGGGTCGAGCTTCAACGGCGGCGTCTTTGACCACAAGCCTATCATCTCGTCGAGCCGCGATCGCCAGCGCAGGACGCCCATTACGATTTCAGTGCAAAGAGCGCGGTCCGCCGCAGCAAGCTTATCCAGCCGCCCGGAGTGCAGCAGCTCATCCGCGAACGCGCCCTGCTCGACGCGCATCAGGATGTCGAAGGCGGCGGTGCGGGAAGGAGAGAGCATTTCAAAGCACCAAGTACCAAGTACCGAGAATTGAACAACCCGTAGCCACACAACTTAGTACTGGGTACTGGGTACTAGGTGCTTCCCAGCCTTTCTCCCGCCTTCGGCCTGTACCCGTGGATGAAGTCGCGAGCGCTCATGCGGCGCTTGCCTTCCGGCTGCAGTTCGATCACCTGCAAGGCGGTGCCTTCGCCGCATCCCAGGAACAGGTCTTCGCCGGCAACTTTCATTTCACCGGGAACCATAGGCCCCATACCAGATGCAGCCAGGTGCGCGCGGTGCAGCGTAAGGTTCTTGCCGCGAAAGGTGGTAAACGCGCCCGGCCAGGGCTGGAACCCGCGCAAGCGGTTGACGATTTCCGGGGCCTCGCGGTTGAAGTCAATTTGCCCATCTTCTTTTTTCAGGATTGGGGCGAGCGTTGCCCCAGTGTGGTCCTGCTTGCGGGGCGGAATCGCTCCAGCTTCGAGGCCGCGCAGGGTCTCGAGCATCAGCCCGGAACCAAGTTCGGCCAACCGCGGCGCTAGCGTGACCGCCGTATCCTCCGGATCGATAGGCATTTCGCGCATCAGCAGAATGTCGCCGGTGTCGAGGCCTTCGTCGATGCGCATGGTGGTCACGCCGGTAACGGTTTCGCCGCGCGCGATGGCCCACTGAATCGGCGCCGCGCCGCGATACTTGGGCAGCAGCGAGCCGTGGAGGTTGATGTTGCCCTGCGGAGGCAGGTCGATCATCCACTTGGGAATGATGCGGCCATAGCCGACCACGATAATGGCTTCGGGCTTGAGCGCTTCGAGCTGCGCGCGAAATTCCTGGTTGTTCTTGATCTTGTCCGGCTGAACCACCGGCAAAGCGAGCGATTGCGCCAACTGCTTGACCGGAGGCGCGGCGAGTTCCTGGCCGCGTCCGCTGGGGCGGTCCGGCTGCGTGACCACTAGGCGGACGTGGTGGCCGGCCTCGACCAGCTTCTTCAGCGTGGGGACGGCGAATTCGGGAGTGCCGCAGAAAACCAGATTCATTGGTAATTGGTAATTTGTAACTGGTAATTTGCAAAGTTGGGAAGATCGAGCTCTCAGCTCACCCAAAGCTCTTCGCACTTTTCAAATCACAAATTACAAATCACAAATCCCTACCATTCTCCCGCCTTGATCATCTTGCGAATCTTGCGCTTCATCAGATCACGTTTCAGCGCGCTGAGGTGGCTGATGTAGAGCTTGCCATTGAGATGATCGGTTTCGTGCACGAGAGCGCGAGCAAGAAGCTCTTCGCCGCAGGCTTCGAAGGTCTTGCCGGTCGCGTCCTGGGCGCGCACGGTGACGCGCATCGGCCGCGTGACCTCTTCGCGGAAGTCGGGAATGCTCAGGCAGCCCTCACTGCCGCGCTGCTTGCCCTCGATGCGCACGACCACGGGGTTTACCAGCACCAGTTTCGCCTTGGGGTCTTCCTTGAAGCTGACGTCGATGACGGCGAGACGTTGGGAGATGCCGATCTGCGGCGCGGCAAGGCCGACGCCGTGCGCCGCGTACATGGATTCGAACATGTCTTCGACCAGCTTCTGCAGCTTTTCGTCGAAGACGGTGACGGCTTCCGCCGGCTTCTCAAGGACCGGGTTGCCGTATTTCACGACGGGATAGATCATCCGGAGCGGTCGCCGGTAGCCAGTTGCCAGTTGTCAGCGCGGGTCATCAGAAATCCTTGAGCTGCTTCCTGTAGCCCTCAAAGTTGCGCAGCACTTCGCTCATGGAATCGCCGCCGAATTTTTCCAGCGCGCAGCGCGCCAGGGTGAGCGCCACCATGGCCTCACCGCCCACGCCCGCCGCCGGAACCACGCACACATCCGAGCGCTCGTAAGCCGCCTTCACGGGTTCACGCGTCCTGAAATCCACCGATTCGAGCGGCCGCCGCAGCGTGGAGATCGGCTTCAGGTATCCGCGCACCAGGATGTCTTCGCCGTTGGACATGCCGCCTTCGATTCCGCCAGCGTGATTGGTGCGGCGGGTGAAGCCGGTATAGCGACCGTCGCTTCGGGCCGCCGCATATCCTATCTCATCGTGTACGGCTGAGCCCGCCGATGCGGCAGCGCCGACCCCCGAGCCGATTTCGACCGCCTTAACTGCCTGCAGCGACATGACGGCGGCGGCGAGCAGCGCGTCGAGGCGCTCATCCCAGTTGGCGTAGGTGCCGAGGCCCGGGGGGACGCCGTGCGCAACTACTTCGAAGACGCCGCCCACGGAATCGCCGGTCTTGAGCGCGTTGTCCACCTCCGCCTTCATGCGCTCTTCGGCTTCGGAATCGGCACAATTCAGAAAGACCTCTTCGCGAGCTTGAAGCGACTGAATCTTCTCCCAAGGGATCTCCGCATCACCCACCGCAGCGCCACCCACGGCCAGGACGTGGCTGAGCACTTCGATACCGAGCTCTTTGAGCAGGAGCCTGGCGATGGCGCCGGCGGCCACCCGCGCCGCCGATTCCCGCGCCGAGGCGCGTTCCAGCACATAGCGCGCTTCCTTGAAGTTGTATTTCAGCGCGCCCGCCAAATCGGCGTGGCCGGGCCGCGGCGAGTTTACGGCTTTGTGCTTCTCGGGATCGCCCGCGCCCACGGGCAGAGATTCCTGCCAGTTCTTCCAGTCGCGGTTTTCGATGGTGAGCGCGATGGGCGAGCCAATGGTCGCGCCATGCCGCACGCCGGAGAGGATGTGCGCGGTGTCACGTTCGATCTTCATGCGCCCGCCGCGTCCGTATCCCTGCTGCCGCCGCCACAGTTCACGATCGATGGAGGCGGAGTCGATCTTCAGTCCGGCAGGCACGCCAGAGAGCACGGCGATGAGAGCTTCGCCGTGCGACTCGCCCGCGGTGGAAAAGCGCAACATGCAGGGGATTCTATCTGATAAGTCAGTGCTGAGTACCCGGTACTCAATACTCAGCGGGGTGCGTTGATCAGCCGCCGGGCACCGTACCCGCAACTCGGTACCCGGTACTCGTCAGCGATGCCGGCGCCGCTTCTCTGCACGCGATGGCTCCGGTTCCAGCACGGCGAACTGCAGCTTACGCTGGACCTGGTCGATGCGGTCGAGTACGACCTTCACGCGGTCGCCGAGTGAATATTTCTTCCTAGTACGCTCGCCGATGATCTGCCGCGTGTTTTCGCGGTACGTATAACGGTCGCCAGTGAGCGTCGCGATCGGCACCAGGCCTTCGATGAACATGTCCATCAGTTCGACAAAAAAGCCGAATTTGGTTACGCTGACGATCAGGGCGTCGAAATCGTCGCCGACGCGGTCGCGCATGAAGCGGATTTTCTTCCACTCCATCAGTTCGCGCTCGGCGTCGTCGGCGCGGCGCTCGGACTGGCTGGATTCTTCGGCGATATCGTGGAGTTCTTCTTCGGAGATGACCTCAGGGACCGCTACGGAGCCTTTTGACTTTCCACTTTCCACTTTCCACTTGCCACTTCTCTTCGACCACGGCGATGGCGTCTCACTGTGCGCCGGCACGCCGCGCCCGTCTTCGCGGTTGAGTACTTCCTTCAAAATGCGGTGCACGATCAGGTCAGGATAACGGCGGATGGGCGAGGTGAAGTGCGTATAGGTGGGCGCGGCCAGCGCGAAGTGGCCGACGTTTTCCTCCGAGTAGCGCGCCTGCTTGAGCGAGCGCAGCATCAGGTAGGAAAGAATTCGCTCTTCGGGCTTACCTGCGATCTTCTCGGTGAGCTTCTGGTACATGCGCGGCGTGATGTGTACTTCTTCCGGCAGCTCGATCACGTGCGGCGGGCGTCCGGTGCCGTGGCGCGCGCGGCGCTCCGAGCGCATCTCCATGCGCCGAACCGGAAGCGAACCCACGCCGAGCGAATATCCAAATGTAGCGGCGATGGTCTCGAACTCGAAGACCCGCTTGGGATCGGGCTTTTCGTGGATGCGGTAAAGCGAGGGCACACCCTTGTGCTCGAGATATGAGGCCACGCACTCGTTGGCCGAGAGCATAAATTCCTCGATCAGGCGATGGGCGATGTTGCGCTTTGAGCGGGTGACGCCGCGCATCATGCCTTGCTCGTCGAATTCGATTACCGGCTCGGGCAGGTCGAAATCGATGGAGCCACGGCGCACGCGCTTGCGGTTCAGAATGAGCGCGAGTTCGCGCATCAGTTCGAAGCTTTCGACCAGCCGCGTGTAACGCTGGCGCAGCGGCTGGTCGCCTTCGAGGATGAGATTGACGTTAGTATACGTCATGCGCTCGGCCGAACGGATCACGCCCGGATGCAACTCGTAGCCGACGATCTCGCCCTGATGATCGATCTCCATTACGCAGGACATCACCAGGCGCTCGACCTCGGGGCGTAGCGAGCAGATATCGGTCGAAAGCTCGATGGGCAGCATGGGCACGGCGCGGTCGGGAAAGTAAACCGAGGTCCCGCGCAGGCGGGCTTCGCGGTCGAGCGCCGAGCTCTCCTTCACGTAGTTGGCCACGTCGGCGATGTGAACCTGCAGCTCGTAATTCCCGTTCGGCAGACGGCGCACGTAGACGGCATCATCAAAGTCGCGGGCGGTTTCGCCATCGATGGTTACGATGGGCAGGTCGCGGTAGTCGCGGCGCCGGCGCAGTTCGGCATGCGGAATGATTTTCTCGACGTTCTGCGCTTCTTCCAGTACTTCGGCGGGAAAGCGGTGCGGCAGGTGGAACTTGCGGATGATGATTTCCACGTCCACGCCGAAATCTTCTTCGTAGCCGAGAATCTCGATGACGCGCCCGCGCGGATTCTGCGTGGGCGAAGGCCAATCGGTGATCTCGACATCGACGACGACGTTTTCGAGGTCGTCAAAATCGGTTCGCCGCCGAGCTTCCTCGCCCAGAACGCGGTGCACGGCGCGGTCCTTCTTGGGCTTCTGTCCCTCCGCGCTCTCTGCGTTTGTCGTTGGCAGTTCCATTCCGCGGGGGATCACGATCTCTTGCGTGATCTTCTCGTCAATCGGGTTCACGTAGTTAAAGCGCGTCCCATAGTGGAACGTTCCAACCACGGTGGAGTGCGCCCGTCCGGCGACGCGCACGATGCGGCCTTCGGCGCGGCCGTCGCGAGCCGCACCCATTTCAACCAGCACGCGGTCACCGTGCATGGCGGTGGCGATGGCGACCGCAGGGATAAAAATGTCTCCACTCAGCCGCTGCTTAACGTCGGCCGCTTCGGGGATGACGAAGCCGTAGCCATCGCGATGCATGCTCAGCCGTCCCATCACCAGGTTGCGGCCGGCGGCGCGTGGGAGGGCGTAACGATCGCCAGGCACTTCCATCAACTCGCCGCGCTCGACCAGCCGATCCAAGTGCTGGATAAGGGCGCGGCGTTCATCTCCTTGGATTCCCAGTTCGCGGGCCAATTGCTTGAACCCGGCCGTCTGCTTCGGCTGGCGACCGATTTTCTCCAGGATGTGCCGTTCGGAAAGCATCATTCGGGCTGGCCAGTAAGGGGAACGGGCGGGGTACGCCTGCGTTCTACGCCTAACGTAACTGTACTCCAAGAGTAAGGGGATTTCCCGATTGCGCCTATGCCTGATATAACAAATTCAATCCGGACCGGAATAATTACACCTTCCCTGAGGGGAGGTTGTGGAAAGTCCGGAGACGGCTAGCGCTCTGGCTCCGCAAGTGCCGTGATTGCAGCAACTCGGTTTCGCCGATCGGTCGCTCGGACCATGGATGGTTTGGCGATGGAAGTGCGAACGAGGTTGTTTCTCATCCGGTACATGGAGAGCGATTTTTCTTGCTCAAAGGCAAGCGCAAGGGTAAACAGCAAGAGAACGGCAAGCCGTCTTCAATTCACCGATAGCGGGGTGAGTTGGAGACGCTGGTGCGCGTCGTGACCCCAAGGTGAATTTCAGGAAAGGATTTTTTGGAACAT
>Ga0335077_10008975_pt1 | contig 12407 bp, 12 predicted proteins | sample Lox_Sample_31_FD_207151 | JGI IMG/M metagenome (GOLD analysis project Ga0335077, IMG submission 207151) | Soil microbial communities from Loxahatchee National Wildlife Refuge, Florida, United States - Lox_Sample_3.1 | ecosystem: Environmental > Terrestrial > Soil > Wetlands | place: USA...
TCGCAACGGCATCGCGAAAGACGCGCAGGAGCGCATCATCCGTTCGATCACATCGTTCGCGCTCTACGGATTTCCCGAGTCGCACGCGGCGAGTTTTGCACTGCTGGCCTATGCCAGTGCGTATCTGAAATGCCACTACCTGGCGGCATTCATGGCGGCGATGCTGAACAACCAGCCCATGGGATTTTATGCGCCTGCAATTTTGCTGAATGACGCGCGGCGGCACGGGCTGAGGGTGCTGCCGATCGATGTCGCTGTCTCTGAATGGTCGTGCACAATTGAACCGATGGGGAGACGGGGAGAAGGGGTGACGGGGAGAGACAAAGCAGTGTCTCCCCCTCTCCCACTCTCCCCATCTCCCCCTCTTGCTCTTCGCCTCGGCCTGGTGTACGTCAAAGGCCTGCGCGCCGAGGCGGGCAAAGCTATCGTGCGCGAGCGGGAGCGCGGGGCGTTTCGCGACATCGATGATCTGGCGCGACGCGTGCCTGAACTGCGCAAGGACGAGTTGAACAAGCTGGCGGAGGTCGGCGCGTTGAATTCTCTAGAAGCCGCGCACCGGCGTGATGCGCTATGGCAGGCAGGGCATGCGGCGCAGCCTGCCGGGCCTCTGCTCGAAGCGCTGCCCGAGCCGGAACGCGCCTCGCCTCTCGTGCAGATGAATATCGAGGAGCGCTTGAATGCCGATTTCGCGGGCACAGGGTTCACCATCGGCAAGCATCCCATGGCTTATCGGCGAGAAGAGATGAACGCGCTGGGCGTCACGCCCGCACGCCAGCTCGCGCGCATGCGGGACGGCTCGAATGTGCGCGTGGCCGGATGCGTGATTGTGCGGCAGCGTCCCGGCACGGCGAAAGGTTTTGTATTTCTGAGCATGGAGGACGAGACCGGCGTCGCCAACGTGATCGTGACGCCGGACCTGTTCGAGCGCTCCCGTTTCGTGCTGCTGAGTTCGCACTTCCTGCTGATCGACGGCGCGCTGCAAAATCTCGACAACGTGATTTCGGTGAAGGCAGCGAGGGTGGAAGGGCTATCGGCGCGAGTGGCGGCGGATTTGTCGCACGATTTTCATTAGCCGGTATACTGGAACAAGGCATGCGCTACAAAGTCGCACTAAGGCAATCGGAGGAAGGATTCAGCGTGTCCTGTCCAGGTCTCCCCGGCTGCTGGTCGCAGGGCGCCACGGAACAGGAAGCTCTGGCGAACATCCAGACAGCGATTCGCGAGTATCTCGAGGCGGCTGCAGAGCTCAACAAGGACGCAGAGATTCGTGAAGTTGAAGTTACCGTCTAAGTGTGGGTAAACTCCCCGGCATACCTCACCTCCACGCAGTGCGGGCGCTGGAGAAGGCTGGCTTTCGAATCGTTCGCCAAAGCAAGCATATCGTGATGTCTAATGGGAGCCGCGTACTCACCATCCCTAGAAACAATCCGGTAAACGCCTACACCATGGCTGGAATTGTTCGTGACGCCGGACTTTCGCTGGAGGAGTTTCGCAAACTTTTGTAGTGGAGCGACAACGCTGCAGAATTTCGATCCCCATTTTGCCGCTATTCGTACCGAAGAGCGATCGTAGGATCCACTTGCACTGCCCGGCGCGTTGGGACCAGGCACGCCAGCAGGGCGACGGCGATCAGAAGCAGAGAGACTCCCACGAACGCCTCCGGGTCCGTCGATTGCACCTCCCACAGTTCCGATGAGATGTACCGCGTCAGCGCCATGGCTCCGCCCACACCTAGCGCGAGGCCGGCCACGATCATCCAGATGGCCTGGCGAATCACCAGTCTCAACACGCGCCATCCGTCGGCGCCGAGTGCCATGCGAATCCCGATTTCGCGCGTGCGTTGGTCGACCGCGTACGCCATAATCCCGTAGATTCCGACAGCCGCGAGTAGAGTGGCCACGAATGCGAATAACCCGAGCAGCATCGAATAATAGCGGGGATACTGGAGCTGATCGGAGAGCTGGCTCTCCAGAGTGCCGGGATTGCCGACCGGACGGTTCGGATCGATTTCCGCCACCGCGCGCCGCAGCGCGGGCAACAAACTGATCGGATCGCCCGGCGTTCGCAGAAGGAACGTGAGTTGAAAGCGCACAAAATTCATGGGTCCGATGCAGTGCCTTCCCGACTGGAAGAAAGGAACGAAGATGGCAGGCTGCTGCGCCTTCTGCTGGGCATTAGCCGGGGTATCGTGCACGATGGCGATGATCTCGCGCGGTGGATCCTCGGGCGCAAGATCTACCCTCACATGCTTCCCAATGGGATCTTCGTTGGGCCAGAAGCGGCGCGCCATGGTCTGGTTGATGATCATGACCCAAGGCGCACTAGCGGTATCGTGCAAGGTAAAATCACGCCCGCGCAGCATGGGAATCTTCATGGTCTGGAAGAAATTCGGGGTCACCGGATAATAGACCGCGCTGGGTGCGTCCGCCGCTTGCGCAGGCCGCCCGATGATCTCGAATTGTGTGTCTGGAGCGTACGTCATGGGGGCGAGAACTGAGCCGGCCGCCGATTGCACTCCCGGCACGTGTTGCACGCGCTCAAAAACGCGCTCGAGGGTAGCGTCCACAACCGGATTGATCTCCCAGAGCGGCACCCCTTGATACATCGACGTTATCTTGGCGAATTGCGAGCCGGGAAAGCGGAAATCGAACGTCATCACGCCCGAGGGATCGCACCCCAAATCGGCGCCTTTCATTTTGAGAAAGCTCCGGATCAAAACCCCGGAACCGATCAGCAAAACCAGCGCCAGAGCAAGCTGGGCGCTCACCAGCGCGGCGCGGATGCGATGGCGGACAACTCCCGAACTTCCGCCGCGAGTCGCGTCCTTCAACGATTCCACCAGGCTGGACTTGGAGGCGTGCAATGCCGGCGCCAATCCGAAGACGATTCCGGTGACGAGCGACACTCCGGCGCTGAACAAGAGCACGCGACCGTCGAGCGAAGTTTCGCCCAGGCGCGGAAACCACGGCGGCGCCATGGCGACCAGGATGCGCACCGATGACCAGGCCAGAAACACGCCGAGCACGCCGCCGAAAATGGAAAGGATCAAGCTCTCCATGATGAACTGGCGAAAGATGCGGCCCTGGCTGGCGCCCAGAGCGGCGCGGATGGCAACCTCGGTCTGCCGGGACGACGCCCGCGCCAGCAGCAGCGCAGCCACGTTCGCGCAGGCGATGAGCAACACGAACCCTACCGCGCCCTGCAACAGCAACAGCGGCCGGTTCATGAAACCGAACAGCGCCTCGCGAGCCGGTTGCACGCGAAGAGTCCACGGTTTTCCCTGTTCCATGTTGCGGGGAAACTCTTGGGCAAGCTGGCGCGCGATCGGTTCCACATCGGCTTGCGCCTGCTGGATCGTCGCACCCGGCTTCAGGCGGCCGGCAACCATGAGATACCGGCCCGAGCCCCGCAGTTGGAAATGGCTCAGGGGTAGCGGCGCCAGGTATTCGGCGCGATCGTCGGAAAATCGGAAGTTCGCCCGCATCACGCCGATGATGTTGGTCTTGGTCCCGTTGATGAGCACCGTACGATTCAGGATGTTTTTGTCGCCGGCGAAACGGCGCTGCCACAGACGGTAGCTGAGGACCACCACGGGCGCGGGATGATCGATTTCGTCCTCGGCTGGCGTGAACAGGCGGCCCATCAGCGGCTGAACACCCAGCGCCTGCAGAAGCTCCGGCGAGAACTCCTCACCTACGATCCGTTCGGCGGGCATGCCGTTCTCCGCCGCTCCAAAATCCTGTTCGTTCAGGGTCACGGCGCCGAGCAGCTGAAACGACCGGTTGCGTTCCTTGAGCGCCACGTAATCCGGAATGGAAACGTACTCCGTTTGGTCGCTATGCTGGGGCGGGACGGACCAGATGACCGCGACGCGCTCCGGCGCCTTCCATGGCAGGGAGCCCCAGATCATGGTATTGATCAATGTGAAAATGGCGGTATTCAGCCCGATCCCAATGGCGAGAGACAGTGCCGCCACGGTGGTGAGTACCGGTTTCTTGGACCAAATGCGGAGGCCGTAGAGGATGTCCTGCCAAACGGCGTTCATCATAATGTGTATCTGACGGATGCGATGCGAATTTGTCCCGATGGAGTGGCCGCCGCGCCGAGGCTAATTCTTGCCCCCGCCTAAACTCCGCTCGCGCTGGTATGCCTGGTGGTACTTTTCGATCGCGCTGGGATTCGTGTTGCTGGCTGTCAGCCGGGCGCTCGCCGGCGAAAGAACGTGGCTCATCGCTCTGCGGTTTGTGATCGCGGCGGGATTCGCCGCCCTGGGATACCTGGAACTGCGCTCCACCTTAAGAAGGTAGATCAAGGCTTCCGGTCCTGCACCCGGCCTTTCCATTCGCCGCCGCGGCCGGCCCAATACTCGATGGCGGAATGAATGGTCGCCCCGGTGTAGAACAAAGCCACCAGCGGTAACAACGGCGCCCACAGCATGGACACTCCGAAAAATCGCAGCGTGGGGGCGTAGCCGGCGATCATGAGGACCCACGCGTAAGCGCCCAGGCCCGCAGGAACCAGTTTCCCCGAAAACAACAGCAGCGGAGGAACCATGTACGTGACGAACATTCCCGCCATCGTCCCCGCCAGCAGTGCCGGCGAATGCTTGAGCTGCCAGAACGCCGTCCGCGAAATCAGCCGCCCGATCTCGCCGAACGTGCCGTAGCTGCGAATGCTTCGGGTTTTCGACGTCAGCCCCAGCCAGAGTCTCCCGCCGCTCTTTTTGACCGCTTTAGCCAGCGCGCAATCGTCGATCAACTCTCCGCGAATCGCCGCGATGCCCCCGATGCGCTCGAGAGCCGTCCAGCGCATCAGGATGCAGCCGCCGGCGGCACCGGCAGTAGCGCGTTTCGGATCCTCGGTCCATGCGGGCGGGTAGAGCATGAAAAAGAAAAACACAAACGCGGGAATCAGCGCTCTCTCCGCCAAAGTTTCGCACTGCAATTTGACCATCGTGGAAACCAGATCGTGGCCGCCGGCTTCGGCGCGCGCGACCAACTGAGAAATGCTGTCCGGCGCGTGGACGATATCCGCATCGCTGAATAGCACATAATCCGGCTGGTAAGATTCGGCCTGCGCGACGCCCTCATTGAGCGCCCAGAGTTTGCCGGTCCACCCCTCGGCAATCGGCCGCGCCTGGATTACGGTCAACAATTCAGGCCCGCAGGTCTCCCGCGCCACTTCAGCGGTGCGATCTTCGCTGTGATCGTCTACTACGTAGATGTGCCAGGGGCCCGAGTGGTCCTGCTGCGTGAGAGAAGCCAGTGCGCGCCGGATGGTCTGGGCTTCGTTCCGGGCCGGAATGATGGCGGCCACCCTGCGCGGCGGGGGCCGGTCCGCCACCGCCTCTTCCCGCAGCAGCCAAAACTTGCCGCGACCCAGCAGCAGGTAGATCCAAATCCCTACCGCGCAGATGCTGGCGAGAAAGGCAATCACTTGGTGTAGGTCTTTTCGTACTTATTGCGGCTGTTGTAGACCGTGATGGTTCCGCTGGCGTCCGCCGAAACGCGCAGCCAGTTGCCCTCGTCGCCCTGCTCGTAAATATTGGCGATCATGGCTTCGGGCACGTTATGGGCTTTCCCGCCTTCCATGGCGTAGTGCACTTGCCAGATGTCCTGCAAGCCCGGCGAATCGTGCACGGTTTGCCAGGCTTCGGGCGTTCCGCCTTTGCGCGCGCCATTGTTCATGATGGCCACGCGCGGATGCAGTGCCCTGACGATCGCGGGCGAATTCGAGATGTTCATGCCGTGATGCGTGGTGAGATATAAATCAATTGTGCCGATCTTGTTGTTCGGGCATACCAGCTCGTTTTCCTTGTTCCACGTGAGATCACCCAGATCGATCATGCGGAAGTCGCCGTATTGGATCAGGATGCCGACCGATCGGGCGTTCTCGCTGGCGTCGGCTTCCATCGGCTTGACGCCGGCGCACTCGGGATTCGGCTGGCCCGCACCCGGCAGGGCGGAAGCAAGCCCTTCCCCGCCCGCGGTTAGCACCGTAACGTCGAGATCCTTTACCGGAATCTTGTCGCCGGGCTTCACTTCGATGTGCTTTCCGCCGCTCTCATCGCGCGTCCTCACGTAGGATTTATAAAGGTGTTCCGCATGTCCGTCGTGCTCCACGCTCTCGCCGTGATCCACGAAGTTGCGTATGGGCAGCTTCGACGCCAATTGTGGAACCCCGCCCACGTGGTCGTCGTGATAGTGCGTCACCACCAGGTAATCGATCTCCTTGACCCCGGCTTTCTTGGCGGCCGCGGCAATGCGGTTGGCGTCGCGCATATTCATACCCGGCCAACCGGTATCTACCAGCAGAGATTGCTTCGACGGGGCGACGATCAGGGTCGCCTGCCCACCCTCGACGTCTACAAAATAGACTTCCAGGGTTTTGGCGGCCGGCAGCGTCTGCGCGGCAAAAAGCAGAAAGAACGGTAAGATGGAACGAATCCGCATGGCCGAAATCGTATCATAGGAAGGTTTGGCAGGCGGCGTGCTGCCCTTGCCGGAACATCTGCCGGTGGCGTAACGTATCTGTAATCAGAATGCCTTATTGCAGCAGTTGCGGGAACGCGGTCAACCAGACGGACCAGTTCTGCGCCAAATGCGGCTCCCGCCAGCCGGGCGCTGCGGCGCCGACGCCGCACCCTGTCGATCCTCTGGCAGGGATCACGCCGCGCACTGCTTCGATCCTCTGTTATATTCCAGGCGTTGGCTGGATCGCCTCGGTCATCGTTTTGGCGGCGGACAAGTTCCGCAATAACAGGACCGTCCGCTTCCACGCCTTCCAGGGCCTGTACCTTTTCGTCGCCTGGCTGATTGTGGAGTGGGTGCTCAGCCCCATTTTCCGCGAGATCCACGAGCCATTCCTCCGCGTCGACAAGCTTCTCCACCTGCTGATCCTCTTTGTGTGGGTCTTCATGATCATCAAGACCAGCCACGAAGAGAGGTACTCGCTGCCGATTATCGGGGAGCTGGCGGAGAGGTCAGCGGCGGAACGGTAGGCGCGGAGCGGAGCCCTCGAAATCCCTTCGGGAGCCGGACGCGGCGAACAAGAAGACAGACACAAGGAGGCCTTTCGGTGATAGGCGAAGGGACACTATGATTTTGACAGATTGTAGCCCGTAAGGCTACACTTGACGAGTGAGGATACGCAGCTTTGTTCATAAAGGGCTGCGGCGCCTCTACATGGCGGACAGTTCCAAGGGATTACCGCCCGAGGCCGTGCCGAAGCTCCGGGCCATGTTGACTTTCATGCAGGACATGACGGACGCATCCAAGTTGCACACGGTCCCGGCGTGGAAAGCGCACAAGCTGACCGGGAGCCGCAAAGATACCTGGAGTCTTCACGTCACACGCAACTGGCGTCTGACATTCCGCGTGGAGATGGAAGAGATCGTCGAGGTGAACTATGAAGATTACCACTGAGAAGCGGATGAAGAACCCGGTCCATCCTGGACAGTTCATCCGTACCGAAGTCATCGGCCCGCTCGGCCTGTCGGTAACGGCGGCCGCCCGCGCGCTCCATGTTTCCCGCGTAACCTTGTCCAGTCTGCTGAACGGCCGAGCCGCACTCTCCGGCGACATGGCGTTGCGGATCGAGAAAGCTTTTGGACCCGACATGGATACACTCCTCCGCATGCAGGCATCCTACGATATCGCGCAGACGCGGAAGCGTGCGAGCAAGATCCACGTGCAGCGCTACCGGGCCGCATAGCCCCACAACACCGTTAGCCACTACCCAGCGAACGGTATGGTATATTTATTCATTGAAGTGAATATTTAATCAATGAAGCATCGTGTTGGGATCGTTGGCTTTCGGGGCTATAGCGGGGCGGAGCTGGTGGCGCTCCTGCATGGGCACAGGCATGCCGAGGCACTGCTGATGGAGCACCGGAGCGATGCCGGGCAGGAGAGCGGGCTGCGGCATCCGAAAGGGCCGAAGCAGGTTCCGGCGACGGCGGACGCGGTGCGCGCGGAGAAGATCGAGATCGTGTTTCTCGGGACTCCGGCGGAAGTTTCGATGGAATTGGCGCCGACCATGCTGGATGCGGGCGCGCGGGTCATCGACCTGAGTGGGGCGTTCCGGCTGCGAACGCCTGAGAATTATACGCGCTGGTATCGCGACGCGCACACACAGCCGGCGCTGCTGGCGGAAGCGGTTTACGGGTTGCCGGAGTTCTGCCGGGAGCGAATCCCGGGCGCGCGGCTGGTCGCCAATCCCGGCTGTTATCCCACGGCGGCAAATCTCGCGATCCGGCCGCTGCTTGAGGCCGGCGCCATCGATCGGGCGGCCGGCATTGTGTGCGATGCGAAATCCGGCGTGAGCGGCGCGGGCCGAAAAGCAACGCTCAAAAACAGCTTTTGCGAAGTGACGGAAAACTTTTCTGCGTATTCGATCCTCAATCATCGCCACGTGCCGGAAGTGTTGATGGTTTCGGGGCTCGAGGAGCGTGAGTTCAGCTTTACGGCGCAACTGCTGCCGCTCGACCGCGGGATTCTGGAAACGATTTACTTCCACGCAACCAATGGCGCGACTGCCGAAGACCTCCTCGCGATCTACGAGAAGCGCTACGCCCGCGAGCCCTTCATCCGACTCTATAAGCCGGGCCATGTTCCCGATCTGCGCGCCGTACAGCGCACCAACTTCTGCGACATCGGCGTGACGCTCGACCAGGCGACGGGCCGCGCCGTAGTGGTGAGCGCCATCGACAATCTCACCAAAGGCGCCGCTGGGCAAGCCGTGCAGAACATGAACCTGATGCTGGGTCTCGCCGAGACGGAAGGTCTGCTGTGAAGGCGCTCGTCAAGCTGGGCGGCACGCTGCTCGATACGCCGGAACTGCGCGCGAGCCTGGCCGGGCAGATCGCGGCGCAGGCGAAGCGTGGAGTGCAAATCACCGTCGTTCACGGCGGCGGCAAGCAGATGACGCGATACCTCGCCGAGCGCGGCATCGAGAGCCGGTTCGTGAACGGACTGCGCGTCACCACGCCGGAGACCATGGACGCCGTATTAAAAGTTCTGGCGGGCAGCGTGAATCGGGAACTGGTGGCCGCCTTGATCGCTGCGGGCGGGCGCGCAGTGGGGCTTTCGGGCGTGGACGGGAATCTCGTCGAGGCCGAGCAGATGGATGAGGCGCTCGGGCTGGTGGGCCGCGTGACGCGCGCAGATCCGAAGTTGCTCGACCTGCTGATCTCCGGAGGCTACCTGCCGGTGGTGGCTTGCGTCGCGGGCAGCCCTGATGGGCGCATGTACAACGTGAATGCCGATCAAATGGCGGCAGCGTGCGCGGCGGCGTGGCGAGCGGATCGTTTGATCTTTCTCACGGATATCGCCGGCGTCCTGGATGCCGCAGGCCAGGTGCAGCCGGTGCTCAGCGCCGGAGAGTGCGAGCGACTCATTGCGGCGGGCGTCGCCACCGGCGGCATGCAGGCCAAGCTCAATGCAGCCGTCGCGGCGCTGGATGCCGGGGTGGATGAGATCGAGATTGCGCCGGGAGCGTCTACCAAAGTGCTGGCGCGATTGTTCGATGAAGAACCGGCCGGAACGAAGATCGTACGCGCGGCACAACGGGTAACTTTCCATGATTAGCAGTCTCCGCTACGATGCGCTGGTCGAGGCCCGCGGGCAGGTCCCGGTGGACGTCCGCAAAGCGCGCATGTCCGATATTGCGCCGATGCTCGAACTGATCAACGGCTACGCCGCCCGCGGCACCATGCTGCCGCGCACGGAGTTCGAAATGTCCGAAAGCATGCGCGATTTCTCGGTTGCCCAGTCGGCGGGCCGTATGCTGGGTTGTGGCGCATTACATTTTTATTCACCGACAACCGGCGAAATTCGCTCGCTGGCCGTCGACGAAAGCGCCAAAACTCAAGGCGTGGGCCGGCGATTGATCGAGACGCTCATCGAAGAAGCCCTCGAATATTCGCTGGACGCCGTTTTTGCCTTTACGTACGTTCCGGATTTTTTCCGCAAGATGGGCTTTGTAGAGGTGGAGCGCGGCGCACTCCCTCTCAAGGCTTGGAAAGACTGCCTGCGCTGCCCCAAATTTCAGGACTGCGACGAAATCGCCATGATGCGGGTACTTCGGCCGGAGCATTGGGCTTTGTCGACCCAAAAATGGGGAAACATACCTTCCCCATCCGAGGGTACTGAAAGCGTTTTACTGCCGATTTTGCAGAAACATTAGCACCCGTCAATCGTCTCTTGAGTCCGCCGGCGTTCCGCTATGCGGGATGCCGGTACCCCTAAAAAATTGCCGGGCGACTCGTGAGAATAGTAACACCGCACGAAAACTAGTCACTTATAATCAACACCACTTAATCTGGTCTGCCACGCCGCCGGGCTGGATTATTCGGGGAGGAAGTTGCGCCATGAGAGCACAGACGGTCAATGTACGAGTCTCTACAGGCAGGATTCTTTGTTGCACCGTATTCCGTCCGGGTGGCAAAAAGCTGATGGCCAAAGGGCATGTAATCAGCGAAGATGACATCCGCATTCTGGAATCCGAGGGGATGGACAAGGTGTGGGTGACGGAGCTGGAAGACGGCGAGATCGGCGAAGATCAGGCCGTGGCCCGCGTCGCAGCGGAGATGGGCTGCGGCTGTTATGAAATTCACCTGGCCGCGGGAGGCCGCGCGAATCTGCATGCCACCGAGCCGTGCTGCGTGCTGGTGGATGACGAACTGCTGCGGCAGATCAACTCCGTGTCGAGCGTGGTGGTGGCCACCTCGCTGAACTTCAGCTTCGCCGCCGCCGGACAGCGCATAGCAACCGTGAAGAGCGCGCCCTTCGCTGTGGCTCAAGATCAACTGGAGGCGATCAGCGCGATCCTGCGCGACCGCGGGCCGATTATCCAGGCGCGGCCCGTTCGGAACCCCACCATCGGCGTGCTGTACACCGACCTGGTCAACGGGGACCGCGCGCGGCAGCTCTTCGAAAATGTAACCACCCAGCGTCTGGAGCGCTTCGGACTGGGCGCGAGTTTTGTCCTGTCCAGCCTGGAAGACGAGACATCGGTGAGCCGCGCGCTCCATCACCTGTTGCGCCCCAAACCCGCGGTCATCATGATCGCCTCGACGACCGCACCCGCCGGCCCCGAAGACGTGATCGGGCGGGCCATGACCCAAATTGGCGGGACCCTCGAACGTTTCCTCGCCCCCGTCGAGCCCGGCAATCTGCTCATGCTGGCCTACAAGGATGACGTGCCCATCGTGTCCGCGCCAGGCTGTTTCCGCTCCGCCAAAGCGAATGTGCTGGACCTGGTGCTGCCTCCCCTGCTGGCCCGTTACCGGGTCACCAGTTGGGAAGTTGCGTGTATGGGCCACGGAGGACTGCTGGCTTAGGCGCCAGAGGCTGCCGCGACCCTTTGGGTCGCAGACACGGCGACGTCCGGAACTCGGGAGAGTCGCGAGTCTTCGACGGACCCGAAAGCGTGGCGGCGATGGAGAGACGCGGCGAGTACCGATGTCCGCGGGCTTGACTCCGCACAGCAGCCGGTTTCGCCGACATGGGCTGGTCGCGGCTGACTCCGGCCGCCTACCCCAGTGCCTGTTTACAGTACTCGAAACACTTCTTCACTTCCGTCAGTGTATCGGCGCCCTTGTATTCGTACTCAATGTTTGCCGGGATGTCGAATTGGTTCTTCGCCAGTAACTGAAGAACGGGCTTTATCGGAGTGTCCCCCTGCCCGAAAGGCATGTTCGCACCGTTATTCTTCTTCCGGTCCTTGAGGTGCAGCGTCACGATCCGTTCGTGGTGCTTGCTGATGAAGTCGACCGGATCGAATCCCGCGGCGAAGAAGTGTCCGATGTCGAGATTCACGTTGATGTAAGGCGAGTGGCCCGCCATGGCCTTCTCGAAAGTCTCCGGTGTTGAAAATTCGTTGGGATGTTTGGTATCGGAGTGGCCATGAAAGCCGACTTTTATACGGGCCTTCTGGGCCTCGCGATCCACCCGGTCCACCACCGAAAGCGTCGAAGACGCCGTGATGATGCCCACGCCCAGCGCCTGCGCCATCTCGAAGCCGCGCGCGATCTCCTCATCGGTGAAATCGTCGCGGAAGCTGTAGTTATACGCATAAAGCAGCACGCCGGCATCATCGAATTTCTTTCGCACGCCGCGGAAATGATCCATCGGGACCGTGGTGCGCCACTCGCGTAGTTCGTGACGGCCGAGTTTCGGCTCGACGTGGCCGTCGTACAGTTCGCACTCCCCGAGGCCCGCCGCCACCATGCCCTGGATGGCGGCATCCAGCGAACGGTCGCGAAAGCTGTAAGACTGAATGCCGATCTGCACGCCGTGGACCTTGGAGTCAATTTCGCCGAGCGCCGCCACCGGGACGGCGGCCAGCGCCAGCCTGGAGAATTCTCTTCTGGTAACCATAAGCGGCAGTGTACCTTAGTCGCGCAC
>Ga0335077_10008977_pt1 | contig 12406 bp, 11 predicted proteins | sample Lox_Sample_31_FD_207151 | JGI IMG/M metagenome (GOLD analysis project Ga0335077, IMG submission 207151) | Soil microbial communities from Loxahatchee National Wildlife Refuge, Florida, United States - Lox_Sample_3.1 | ecosystem: Environmental > Terrestrial > Soil > Wetlands | place: USA...
CGAGAAAAGTCTATGAGGATGAACGTGTCTACGCTTTCGAAGACATTCGCCCGCAGGCCCCGACGCACCTTCTGATCATTCCCAAGAAACACATCATTGACTTGAAGCATGCCGCTCCGGAAGACGCCGAGATCATCGGCTATTGCAACCTTATCGCTGCGCAGATCGCTCGTGAGCGGCAAATCGAAGACGGCTACCGCACTTGCTTCAACGTGGGACCGAAGTCCGGCCAGTCGGTCTTCCACCTTCACCTGCACCTGCTGGGAGGACGCGTGCTGAAGTGGCCGCCGGGATAGCAGGCGAGCACCGAGCGGCGCGAACTCCTGCGCAGTTCAGATGACAGCCGACTGGCCCTGGTCTTGCGTGCCAGGCAGCCTTCCTGTCAGGCTCTCCGCTCTCTCCGGCTCGCGTTTTTCGTCCTTGCCCTCGGCGGGGGCCTTGCCGGAACCCACTGCCTCGCGCTCGGCGCGCTCGGCGGCGAAGGCCTTCAGGTTCATGCAGGCAAGGCGCAGGGAACGAAGCAGAAGGGCGATTTCCTGGTAGGGAGAGTGCCCGCCGCGCATCAGGTCGATCACCTTCATGATGGCGCACTGCAGGCTGTGGGCATCTTCGATGAAGTCAATGTTGTCGGTCCAGTTCGTGGTGGAGTGCAGGCGCTCGTGGAAGTAGCAGAATTTTTCGCCGCGCAACGCCGGCGAGCCGCAACGGCGGCCGGTGGCATGCAGGTGCTGGCAGCGCGGTGCCTGGTTGGCGGGCGCGATGTGTTCGGGATCCTGGTGGTATGGGATCGTCATGTTTTTTTCTTTTTCCGCAATCTTTAGAATCAGCGGCTTACGGCCGCCGATTCGATGGGTCCGATACTGAAACAAAGGAGTTACAGGCAAAATCCGATTGGCCAATGACTTAGCCTGTAGATACACTACATTAAGTAACTATATCAATCATGCATGAGTATGATTGTCAAGCTTTTTGTTAACCACGACGAAACAATATTATCCTAGCGAAATACAGCCGAAGGCCGTACCGACGAAACACTCGAGGGCGCGCAACAGTCTGACAGGAGCATCGCCCCGGCCCCTCTGCAAACTGTTCTGTTTCCCGAACAAGGAAGCCTCGGTTTCGCCCTATCGCGGATCGGAAATCTCCCTGTAAGTAGATGACTCCGTTACATCGAGGAGTTTGTTGTTCTATTTCCCGAACACGGAAAGCTTTCTTGTCGGGCGCTGCAGGCGAAACGTTAGCGTTCACGGGTTCATCGGTCGACCCAACGGATCTGTTCTTTCGGCTCTTTTGGAGATTCACCGGCCACGCCTAGGCGATTTCCGTATAGCAGGTTGCAGCCTCAGTCGACGTTCTTGGGCTCTGCGAAACGTGCATTTTGCAGTGAGTAGATGATTTCCATCATGAGGTGGCCGCCATGTCGCGTAAGCTCATGCTCCCGCTCCTGCTGCTGCTGGCCTCGGCGGTTCCAGCGCTTTATGCTGACGAGCTGCCGCCTTTGACAAACGCTAACATTCTCCAGTGGCTCAAGCCGCGTTCCGCCGGCAAGCTGGCTATAACCGATGACCAGGTTATAGATTTGATCAATGTCAGCAGCACAAGCTTCGACCTCAGCCCGGCGGCAATCAAGGCACTCAAAGATGGCGGCGCTTCCCCCGCTGTGCTCCACGCGATGTTCGACGCCAGCGCTGGAATAGCTCCCGCCGCTCCACCTGCGGCCGCGGCTTCAGCTGCGCCAGTCCCAGCCGCTGTCGCGGCAGTTGCTCCCGCGCCGCCTGCTCCGCCCGCTCCCGCGCCGCCTGCTCCGCCCGCTCCCGCGCCGCCTGCCCCACCCGCTCCCGCGCCGCCTGCCCGACCCGCTCCCGCGCCGCCTGCCCGACCCGCTCCCGCGCCGCCTGCCCCGCCCGCTCCCGCGCCGCCTGCCCCGCCCGCTCCCGCGCCGCCTGCCCCCGGAGCTCCGGCCACCCCCACGGACTTGTCTACAAAATTCGCGGCGGGTTTCGTAGGGGGCGTAGAACAGTCGGGTTACAGCTCCGAAGCTAACAACACGAATGCGTTCCTAAATGCATTCTTCAGGAGTCCTTACTGGTGGTCCCAGCGGAAAAAGCCTGAACAGCCGGGAGCCCCGCCCAGCCCGGCTCCGGCACCCAGCGGAGACCTTGCGTTCAGTATTTGGGGCAGAATCCGGCTCCTGAGCGGACCCTTGCCATCGAGCGTTAACGTTGTCGCCGCCGTAACCAATCCGACCGGGACAATTACCTCAAGCAATCTGGCCAATGTTGGCCAAGTGGTTGACTATGTATTCGGTCCGGAATTTCGGCTGATAGAGGGTAAGAGTGACAGATTGAGCTTTGTGGCCGGGGCCGGGGCTACGACCCCTCTGACTTCCAATCAGGTTCAATATAGCTTTCAGGCCCCCCCAGCGAATTCACAGCAGTGCCTCCAACTGGTCGCGGCGTATCCTGGCTTCTTGGCCAATGGGAGCACGGCGCCAGCCTGCACACTTGTGAATAAGCTTACGAACCAGTCCGTTAGCACGATCTCGTTCGCCGCGGTGGACCGGACCAATTTTCTGGTGAAATACGGCGGCGGCGCCCGCCTCACCCACACATTTCTGAGCCAAGACAGCAAGAAAACACCCTATACCGGGACCGTAGATTTTATTATCGGCCAGGATCAATCCATCACCGGCGGGAAGTTCCATGGAGCAGTCTTCCGGGTCGATGGCATTTACCCGCTGCCATTTGGAACCTCCTCGTACTTGTATCTGTTCGGTTCCGCCTCGATGAAGTTTACGAAGAACATATTTACCAATCCAGTTGTTCTAGCCACAGCCCCGAGTCCGAGCCTGCCTCTGGCTACTACGGTGGCTTTGCTCCCTCTGACGCAACCAGACCGTGATTTCTACCGATTCGGAGTCGGGCTCAACATAATGTCAATCTTCACTAAATTGAAGGGGGATGGGACCACCAACAATGGCGCTCCCAACAAGGGGGACGGCACTACTTCCAAGACGACCGGCGCAGTTGTGAACAACCCATAGCGGATAGGATAAACGCCGCTTTGGAGAGTAAGCCGGTCCCTAATCCAGCCTCACCAGAAAAACGGAACCCTCCTCCGGATGGGTCTCGCGTGTGATTTCTTCGGCGCGCAGGCGATCGTCGTTCAGCACGCGCACGCGCACCCACCAGTCGCCGACCGGGCTCGGGAAATCGAGTACCTTCGCGGTCTCGTAGCGGCGGGAGAGGCGCTCGCGCAGTTCATCCGCGGTTTGCTGCTCGTGGAAGGCGCCGATCTGCACGCACCAGCGCCCGCCACTTTCAACCGGAACCGGCGTATCCATAACCTGGAGTTGTACTGCCGCCGTGCCCGGACGCCAGACGTCGATCGCTTTGGCGGCCGCAAGGGAAAGATCAATCACGCGGCCTTCAACGAAGGGACCGCGATCGGTGATGCGCACCAACGCTGACGCGCCGGTGCGCAGGTTGGTGACGCGAACCACCGAGTTCAAAGGCAGAGTGCGGTGCGCCGCCGTCATAGCGTTCATATCGTATGTCTTGCCATTGGACGATTGGCGGTTATGGTAGGGTGGCCCATACCAGCTCGCCGTGCCCGTCTCCGTGAACAGGGGGACGGCACCGGGAGGAAGGGTGATGGCGGGCGCGGAAGCCTGTTCGCTGCGTGCGGGGGCGCTGATCGGTGGCGGCGCTGCCGGCATGCGGGTGGTCGCTGGTTTCTGCTCGCCGCAGCCGGCTAACAGAAGCAGGCCAAGCAGAAGCGCGAGTTGCGGGCGCCAGGTCAGGGCTTGGGCCGCCGCTGCTGGTCCATAAGATCGGCGAGCTTGCTCAACTTCTCGGCTGCTATCCGCAGGCTGCGCGAGGACTCGCCCCGCACCGTCGGCACTACCTCCTTGTCCAGGTAGTCGATTACCTGCTGCAGCTCCTGCTGGAAGCGGCGCTGGGCCTCGCCCAATTGCCGGCCGATTCTGCGCCCGGTTTCCTCCATGTTGGAGGCGGGGTTGGTCGGATTTCGCTTCATGCTGACTCACCTCGTGATAGACGTGAACCCCAGGCGCTGTGATTATCCCCCTCCGCAATACGCCGGTCAACGCGGGGGACCTTCAGAGCTAACCCGGTGATGCAAACCCGGAGCGGATCCCGGCCTCTAAGCAAGCATTGCTCATGCGTCTGCACCCGTCGTATAAGAGATGCATAGAGCTGAAGGATGGCTGTTCGCACAATCTTGCAAGGTGGACTGCTGATTGCGTTCTGCGCAATAGCTGGCTGGGCGCAAGCGCAACCGGCAAACGTTGATCCTTGCTCGCTACCGCAACAACGAGCGGCGGCGACCCCTCCACCGGCGGTCCAGCCGGCGCAACCGGAGGAGAACGGAACTCAGCCTTCGCTTCCGCACCAGCAACTCAGCAAGCGCGAGAAGTTCAACGTTTTCGTGCAATACACGTATTCGCCCTACACCTTCGGGGAAGCGGCGCTTAATGCAACCATAGCGCAGGCGACCGGCAGCTGGTATTCGTACGGCGGAGGTATGGAAGGCTACGGCAAGCGGTACGGTGCGTCGCTGGCGGACAGCGAGTCGGGCGCCTTCTTTGGGCGCTTTCTGTTTCCCGTCCTGCTGCATCAAGACCCGCGATATCTGCGGTCCACTAGCCAAGGGACGATGCCGCGGATCGGATATGCGCTGAGCCGTTTGCTGGTGACCCACGATGACAGCGGCAAAAAGCAGGCAAACTTTTCGCTGATGCTGAGTGTTTTTGCGACATCCGGGATGGCCAACACCTACTATCCTCGCGACGATCGGGGCTGGGGCAACACGGCGGTGCGCGCCGGAGGCGGCTTTCTGGGCGTAGCAGAAATGAACCTGCTGCGCGAGTTCTGGCCCGATATCATGCACAAGTTCAGAAAGCACGAGCCCAAGCGCATCCAGAGACTGGAGGAGAGCCCGCGCGTCGCCAAGATCGAAGAGATGGTAATGGGGCCGACCGCACCGCCGCCGTGTCCTCCCGCCAAGAGCCCGCCGCCGCAACCCGGCAATCATTAACCACGGGCTCACGCTTTGTTCTGACGCGGCGTAAAATGCCTGCGATGATCAAACCTCGCGCGCTGTTCCTTTGGGCCTTGGCGGCGGCTCTGGCTGCAGGTTCCGGCTGCACCATATGGAAAGAGAAGCCGGTCAATTCCTGGACGAGCGCAACTGGCGGGGAGCACTTCGAGCGGCTGATGTGGCGCGACGTTAAAGCCCAGCACTGGAGCGATGTCGAGAGTCACCTGGCGCCGATGTTTGTCTCGCTCTACGCGGGCGGAACCCGTGACCGAGCCGGCACCATAGATTATCTCAAGTCGCTCACGCTCGCCGATTACACGCTTGGCGACTTCAACACCACCAGCAACGGCGCCGATATGGTTGTCACGTATACCGCGCAGGTCACGGGAACCTACAAGGGCCAGCCTCTGCCTTCCGAACCCATCCGCATGATGACGGTGTGGCAGCAGGTGACCAAGAACTGGGTGGCGATCGCGCACAGCGAAACACTTACGAGCGGCCCCCGCTAACGGCTTGGCCGCCCCTGCAATGCCTGTAATCGCCACCAAATCACCGCAACCGATGCTGGCCCCGGGGCAACGGCGAAGCTTCCGGCAACGGCTTCTCCGCTGGTTCGACGGGAATCGGCGCGAACTTCCCTGGCGCGCCGACCGCAATCCTTACCATGTATGGATCTCTGAAATCATGCTGCAGCAGACCCGCGTGGCCGTCGTGCGCGATCGCTACGCCGACTTTCTGCGGCGCTTTCCCAACGTGGAACGGCTGGCGGCGGCGAAGTTGCCAGACGTCCTCGCGGCCTGGAGCGGCCTCGGGTATTACCGGCGCGCGCGTGCGCTGCATGCCGCCGCGCAGCAACTTGTTCAGCAGGGTGGATTTCCCCGAACCGCCGAGGATTTGGCATCGCTTCCCGGAATCGGCCGCTACACGGCGGCAGCCATCGCCAGCATCGCTTTCGATCAGCGTCGTGCGGTGGTGGACGGCAACGTCGAGCGGGTGCTCGGTCGACTGTTCGCAATCAGCGAGCGGGATACGTGGGGCGCCGCTGGAGAACTGCTGAGTCCCGGCCGGCCCGGCGACTTCAACCAGGCGATGATGGAGCTGGGAGCGACTGTCTGCCTGCCAAAGGCGCCGCTGTGCGCCAAGTGCCCGGCTTTGGCCTGGTGTCAAACGCGCGGTACTGGACCCTCGCGGGGATCATTGTTGCGACGCAAGAAGGCGATTGCATACCGGCTGGCCATTCGCAGTCGGAATGTCTTTTTGGTCCAGAGGGAAAGTCACACATCCCTGATGCCGGGGATGTGGGAGCTGCCACAAACGCGGCACGGAGCGGGAAAGCTCATATTGCGGTTGCGGCACGCCATCACCAACACCGATTACGACGTGAGCGTTTACCTGGCGAGAACGGCTAACGGTGCACGGGGGCGATGGGCGAATCTCGACAAGGTCGAGCGCCTGCCCTTGACCGGCCTCACACAGAAAATCCTGCGCCGCTCGAACCTCATCTAACAGTTGGAGGTGGGAGTGCCCGCTCTAACGGAAGGGACCACTGCGCCGGAAGTAAGGCTGGCAAGCACGAAGGGTACGAAGTTCTCGCTACAAGAGGCACTGAAGCGCGGGCCGGTGGTCGCGGCTTTCTTCAAGATCAGCTGTCCAGTGTGCCAGTTCACGCTCCCTTACTTGGAGAGAATCTACAAGGCGTACCGCGGAAGCACAGTCGCCATCGTTGGGATTTCGCAAGATGAGAGCAACTACACCGAAGAGTTTGCCCACGAGTATGGCGTTACTTTTCCGCTGCTGCTCGATCCCGTGGACCGCTATCCGGCCTCGAATGCCTATAACCTCACCAACGTGCCCTCGATTTTTCTCGTTGCCGAAGGCGAGATAAAACTATCCATAGTTGGCTGGGACAAACGCGATATGGAAACCCTGAATGCCGAGGTCGCGCGAGCCACCGGCGCGACCGTCAAGCCCCTGTTTGGCGCGGGAGAAGACGTTCCGACCTCCAAGGCAGGTTGAAGCTCTCGCAACTGACCCGCGTCGCGGGTCCCGTTCCGACTCTGATCACGTACAATATTGCGTCTTCGACCTGGGAAATATTGGGAGAGCCCATCCATGCGCAGAGTTCTGATTTTCGCCGCCATGCTTGCTCTGGCCGGTGTTGCCACGCCGGTGTTTGCAGCCAGCAAAACCGCCAGCAAACACAAGCGAGCCTCCGCCGGTCCCAATCCCAATGCTGTGCCTGCAGAAGCGCTCACAGCGATGAAGACCATCGATGGCGAGCGCATCCGGGCGCACGTCAAGTTTCTCGCTGACGATCTGCTGGAGGGCCGGGGCACGGGCCAGCGCGGTGGTGACATTGCCGCCGCCTACATCGCCACGCAATTCGCGCTGGACGGCCTGAAGCCGGCCGGCGATGGCGGCGGGTACCTGCAGCAGGTGCCGCTGGTCGGGGTCAGAACGCAACCCGAAACCAGCTTTGCCATTGTGCCCGAGCACGGCGAACCGCTGACGCCGCGTCTTTTAGATGACTACGTTGCCACCGATGAATCGCAGCAGATGGCCAGCGAGATCGATGCTCCAATCGTTTTCGTCGGCTACGGCATCGAAGCACCGGAATATAGCTGGGACGACTACAAAGGCGTCGACCTGCGCGGCAAGGTGCTGCTGATGTTGGTGAACGAGCCGCCCTCCGATGATCCCGCCTTTTTTGCCGGTAAGGCCCTGACCTACTACGGCCGCTGGACCTACAAGTACGAAGAAGCGGTGCGCCGCGGCGCGGTGGCCGCCATCCTGGTCCACAAGACTGATATGGCCAGCTATGGATGGGAAGTGGTGCGCAATTCGTGGTCGGGCGAGAATTCCTACCTGAAGGCCGAAGGTCCGAAATTGAAAGCCGCGGGCTGGGTCTCGTTTGGAACAGCACGCAAGATGGCCGAGGCGGCTGGCCAGGATCTCGATCAGTGGCTGGTCCGTGCCAACTCCCGTGACTTCCGGCCTGTCCCTCTGCCGCTTACGCTCAAAGCCCACATGGTGAGCAAAGTGCGGTCCTTCACCTCGAGCAATGTGGTTGCCTTGCTTCCGGGCTCTGATCCCAGGCTGAAGAACGAAGCCGTGCTCTACACCGCCCACTACGATCACCTGGGGATTCGTCCAGACGCGCCGGGCGACAACATCTACAACGGCGCCATGGACAACGGTACCGGGTGCGGTATCCTTCTGGAACTGGCGCGGGCGTATGCGTCGGCGGCGCAGAGGCCGAAGCGATCCATCCTGTTCGCTGCTGTGACCGCCGAAGAGCAAGGGCTGCGTGGCTCGGAGTATTTTGGGCAGCATCCTCCTATCCCGGCCGGTAGGATCGCCCTCGACCTGAACTACGACAACCTGCTTGCTCTTGGTACGGCTGAAGAAGTGGAAGTCCCTGGTGCCGAGCGCACCAGCCTGTATCCAATCGTGGAAGCCACGGCGCGCCAGTTCGAGCTGCAGATTCGTCCCGATCCCCGTCCCGAATCCGGCCACTACTACCGCTCCGACCACTTCAGCCTGGCACGCGTGGGCGTCCCGTCCTTCAGCATCAAGGAGGGGGAGAAATTCAAGGGCCACAACGCGGAGTGGGGCGCGCGGCAGAACCTGGATTACGAGCAGAAGCGCTATCACCAGCCCAGCGACGAGTACCGCCCGGAAATGGACTTCAGCGGTGACGCGGTGATGGCGCGCTTTGGCTTCGTGCTGGGATGGAAGGCCGCGAGCCTTCCGGAAATGCCCCAATGGCGGGCCGGAGACGAGTTCGAGGCGGCGCGCAAGAAGAGCGAAGCAGCGGCCGGCGCGCGCTAGGCGAAACTCCAGCACAGTAAACTAAGGTAACTTTGGCTCGCTCCAGGGTCATGTTACGCTGCCGAATAGCGGAACCAGTGCGGCGTGGTGTCGGCTTGTTCGAGCCGCAACGCTGAAACGGTTTCATGCCTCCCGGTAGCACTTTGGTGGTGACCGCCGTCCCACGAAAGAGGTAGGGGCAATAGCTCATCACCTATGGCGCGGTTCAAGTTCCTACAGCGACGCGACCTGGCAGAACACGCCGGCTACTTCAAGCTGGCGAAGTACACACCTTCGGTGTCGCTGGAGGGGCTGGTTCCGGGCGTCGACAACGTGCGCCACGATGTCTTCCTCAGCCCCAAGTTCATGCAGTTAGCCCGGCAGCACCTGGGGCGCCTGATTGTCCAGTACGGAGACGTACAGGAGCTGATCGCCGAAGATGCGCCGGGATCATCCCGTCCGCCCTGGGATGGGAGACCAGTGCGGAAGCGGACGAACGGCACGGAACCGGGGGACTTCCGGAAGACGCTCACTGAGCTGTACACCGTGGCTCTGAGCCGCGCTAAGAGCGAGGGCAACCTCACCCTCGATCTGCTGGCCCACCTGGCGGTGCTGAAATTCCTGAAATGCGAGCTGCTGGGCCAGTTCAACCAGGTGCTGGATCGCGTGCGCGCCCGGGTGAACGAGGACTCCAAGCACTCTCTGCCGGCGCGCACCCATGTGTTGCAGGAACGCGTCGCCCGCTTCCAGGTGGGCAAGAAAATGGTGCTGCGCAAGGTGGGCGAGGAACTGTTCCGCACGCAACGTGACCTGGAGAAGGAGACGCTGGCGCGCATGCGGCGCTCGCTTTTTGGCGACGAGGAAACGGGCGTGTACGAGATCTTCCTCAACCGGCTGCTGTTCACCGAAGAAGGCCGCGACGATTACCTCAATGCTGAGCACTACGTGATGCTCGGCAACTACGAGCGCGACCCCGACCGCTTCTTTGCCATCCTGGAAATCGCCCGCTTGTTCCTGAAATCGCTGGAACTGGGCGATGTACAGGAGGAGCGGGACATCCGCGCCGTGCTCAGCGTTCCGGAGAATGCGCAAGAGTTGGTGGCCGGCGGAACGCCCGGTGATGCCGACCCGAAGAGCCGCGCGCAGAAAGCCATCCTCACCGCATGGCTGGAAATGCTCGAGGAGTTCGGCATGATGCAGCACGTCATCGCTGCTTACGAAGTGGTGCCCATTCTTCCCGAGTACTCGCCGCCGATCAATGCGCAACAGTTGAAGAACGCGCTGATCCAGCGTGCGGAACGCCTGCGGGTGGAAGAATTGCTGGACGTGCACGGCAAGCTTTCGGTGGAGGCGATGCACGATGCCGCCAAGCGGGTACTGGGCTGCCGCGGCGGCGAGCGGGCGAAAGTCGCGGGACGGTTCCTGGCCGACTTCATCCGCTATCACCGCGACGTGCGCAAGCTGGAGGCGCTGAACGCGGCCATGGATCGGGTCAATGTGATCATCAGCCCCAAGGTCCGGGAGTTGTCGGCCATCAATAACACGTTGTATGAGTTCATGCTTCCCGACGAACAGAAGGTTACGGAAGAGAGGGTGCTCGATCACGTGGTGCTCAAGGCCGACCTGCGCGATTCCAGCCATCTCACCCGCACTCTGTATGAGCGTGGGCTCAACCCGGCTTCCTACTTCAGCCTGAACTTCTACGAGCCGGTGAACCGGCTGCTGCCGCTGTTCGGCGCGGAGAAAGTGTTCATCGAGGGCGACGCCGTGATCCTGTCGCTCTTCGAGCGCCAGGGCGAGGCGCAATTCGCCGTGGCGCGCTGTTGCGTGCTGGCCCGGGAGATTATCGGCGTGGTGCGCGCCTATAACGAGAAGTCGCGCCAGGCCGGGTTGCCAACCCTGGAACTGGGCATCGGCATTGCCTACCTGGACTCGGCGCCGCTCTACCTGATGGACGGCGCCACGCGGGTGATGATCTCGCCCGCCCTGAATCAAAGCGATCGCCTGTCGTCGTGCAGCCGGGCGGCGCGCCGCTGCCTGGCCAAGAATCCCACTCGCTTCAATGTCTTTGCCTTCCAGAGCGCGGAGGGCGCCGCCAATGGCGACGATCCCGAAGAATTCCTGGTGCGCTACAACATCGGAGGCGTGCACCTGGACCAGGCCGCGTTCGATAAACTGCGCGAAGAAATTTCGCTGCGCACCGACAATCTGCAGATGCCGATGCTCTGGGGCCGTGAGCCGATACGGCTCTACAGCGGCATGGTGCCGCTGCCTTCGGGCGGCTTCCAGAAACTGGTAGTGCGTGAGGGCCGCGTCGCCCAGGTCGATACGCGCACCCTCGCCTTCAAACGCTGGACCGACCTTCGCTACTTCGAAGCCTGCACCAGCGCCGAGATCTACGAGCTGCTGGAAAAGGCGAACACGCCTACACCCACGCCGGCGCTGGTGCGATAGAGGGCTTCCATAATTAGGGCGTCCGCTCTGGTGAAGGGGCACGCCTTTCAGGCGTGCCGAAAGCGCCACTAGAGAATTCAATCGCGGCGGACATCGGCACGGCTGAAGCCGTGCCCCTTCACCTTACTCCAGCCTTGCCCTATGTGACCCGCGACTGCTTCACATTCTGCTCGCTGGGCGCCTGCTCCACCGCGGCGGCCCGCTTTCGCGCCACGGCTGCATAATAATCCTCGGGAGTGCGGACGACGGGCGGTTTCGCGTCAGGATCGTGGTCGTCCGTGGTCAGCAGCCCCAGCAGCATGCCGGCCAAAGTCGGCTCAGGCAGCGGGTCGCTCTCCTTCTTCTGAGCGGCAAGCGGCTTAGGCTTTTCGCAAGCCGCGCCTTCGCGCTCCGCCCGCTCGGCGGCGAATCCCTTCAAGTTCAAGCTCGCGATCCGCAGGGCATAGAGCAGCAAGGCGCATTCCTTGTAGCAGGCGTCGCCGCCCCGCAGCAGGTTGATCACCTTCATGAGGGCGCACTGCAGGCTGGTGGCGTCTTCGACGAAGGCGATGTTGCTATCGAAGCCTTTGGTGGAGTTGGTGCGGTTGTGAAAGTAGCAGAGAGTCTCGCCGCGCAGCGCGGGCGAGCCGCAACGCCGGCCGGTGGCGCGAACGTGCTGGCAGCGCGGCGCCTGGTTGGCGGGAGCAATGTGGTCGGGGTCTTGCCGGTATGGGATCATCTCCCACGTACCTCGGTATGTTGGAATCAGCAACTTACGAGCACGAATCCGATAGGTCCGAATCGAAATGAAGGACTTGGGGGTAAAATCCGATTCGCCAATGTGTTAGCCACTAGATAATGTACGCTACTAGACAATATCATTACGGCGAGGCGTTGTCAAGCAGTTTGTTAATTATTTGTATGTTATATTATCTCAATGCAATAGTATCCCCAAAACAGCCGGGTGCCCCACATCTGCCCGCCTTTGGCAGATGTGTTTCGGCAAAGCCGCGGAGCGGCGAGGGGCGACATCCCCGGCGCTTGTGCCGCCCCCTGAAGGGGGCTCGGCTGGTTGTTTGCCTTCCCAGCCAGAGCTTCCGCC
>Ga0335077_10008978_pt1 | contig 12405 bp, 9 predicted proteins | sample Lox_Sample_31_FD_207151 | JGI IMG/M metagenome (GOLD analysis project Ga0335077, IMG submission 207151) | Soil microbial communities from Loxahatchee National Wildlife Refuge, Florida, United States - Lox_Sample_3.1 | ecosystem: Environmental > Terrestrial > Soil > Wetlands | place: USA: Florida...
CAACTCAACACCGGCATCCACCACGCGATCTGCCCCGACCCCTATCGGAGCCCGTTCACGGGGGCGCCCGAGGAGATCGCCAGCCGAAGCGCGGAGGACATCCGCGACCTGATTCGCTGCTCGACCCCCGGCCGGATCGCGGCGTTCATCGCCGAGCCCATTCAGGGGGTCGGGGGGGTGCAGAGCGGCGCGCCCAACTACCTGCGCGAGGCGTACGCCATCGCGCGGACGCACGGCGGGGTCTGCATCGCGGATGAGGTGCAGACCGGGTTTGGTCGTACCGGAGCCCATTACTGGGGCTTCCAGAGCTCCGGCGTGGTACCGGACATCGTGACCATGGCCAAGGGCATCGGCAACGGCGCCCCGCTCGCGGCCGTGACGACTCGGCGCGAGATCGCCGAGAAGCTCACGCTGCGAACTCACTTCAACACCTTCGGCGGCAATCCCGTGAGCATGGCCGCCGGCCTCGCCGTGCTGGAGACCATCGACACGGAAGGACTTCAGGAGAACTGTCGCGTCGTCGGCGCGCGCTTCAAGGCCGGCCTCGAGGCGCTGCAGCGCCGTCACCACCTGATCGGCGACGTGCGCGGGATGGGACTCATGCTGGGCGTGGAACTGGTGAAAGACCGGGGCACCAAGGCCCCCGCCACCGAGGAGACCCTCGAGGTGATGGAACGGGCCCGGGAGCTGGGCGTGCTGGTCGGCAAGGGCGGACTCGAGGGGAATACTCTCCGCATCAAGCCGCCGATGTGCATCACGGCGGCGGATGTCGACTTTGCGCTGGAGGTGCTCGACGAGGCCCTTGGTGGAGCGGAGCGCTAGCTCGAGAAGCCGATCCCCATTCGATCGAGCAGCTTGAGCAGGAGACCCGCCGGCTGTCCGGCGTCGGTGCTCCGGAGGGCGCGGGTCACCGCGTCCACCGCCCAGCCGCGGAACGGCTCCGGCGGGAACGGAAACGGCAGCCGGGTGACGAGCGGCAGGTGCAGCAGCGCATCCGCGCGGTCCAGCGCCAGCAGCGCCAGGATCCGCCCCGCGATCCGCGTGGTGGCGAGCCCATGCCCGGTGAAGCCCAGGCCGTAGCAGGCGCGACCGTCCAGGGCTCGTCCAAAGAAGGGCGTGAGGCGCGTGGTGGAGCAGATCGCCCCGCCCCAGGCATACGGCCACTCCAGATCGGCGAGGCCGGGAAAGTGGCGCCGCCAGCTGGTCCGCAGCGCCTCGTAGTGCCCCGGTGAATGATCGCAACTCGGGTCGACCCGGTTGCCCCGATAGTACGCGGCCTCGCTCGTCCCCCAGAGTATCCGCCCGTCGCTGGTGGGGCGGTAATAGTTGAAGAAGGCCCGCCCATCCGTGACGCCCTGCCGGTGCCGCCAGCCGATCACTTCCCATTGATCCGGCGTGAGCGGCTCGCTTACGAGGATGTAGTCGTACAGGGGGATGAACCGGTGGCGGACCGCGGGCAGCAGGTGATGGGTGTAGGCGCTGGTGGCGAAGACAACGCGGCCCGCGCGGAGCCTGCCGCGCTCACACCGCACTCCCACGCCGGCACCACCCCGCTCGACGGCGCGGACCGGTGAGCGCTCGTACAGCCTCACTCCCGCCCGCACCGCCTCGCGCCGCAGCCCATCGGTGAACCGCGCCGGGTCGAGGATCCCGCCGCCCCGCACTTGCACCGCTCCCAGATAGAGTGGAGAACGAACCTCCGCCTGAGCCTCCTCGCGGGTAAGCTCGCGGCAGGTATCGATGCCGAGCGAGAGCGCGGTGGCGATCTGCCGCCGTCCCTCAGCGACCTGGGACTCCGTGAGCGCGACGAGCAGACGGCCCGTCGGCTCATACCGACAATCGATCCCCCGCTCCCGAATGAACCCAATCAACTCGGCCACGTTCGCCTCTCCCAGGCGGGCGAGCTCGCGCGCCGCATGCAATCCAAAGTGCTGGATGGCGAGGGCGTGGCTGTGGTCGATCGTTTCGGAAAGCATACCCGCGTTCCGGCCGCTCGCACCCCACCCGGCGATGCCCTGCTCGACGACCGCGACGTCGCGCCCCGGCGCGAGTTCCTTGAGGAAGAGAGCGGTCCAGAGGCCCGTGAGCCCCGCACCGATGATGGCGATGTCGGCTTCGCCGTCTCCCTCGAGCGGCGTCACCGCACGTTTGGGAAGTCCGGCGAGCCAGAAGCAGGCCTGTTCGATGGGGGGCACGGAAGGGGAGGTGAGCGGTGAGCGGTGAGCGGTGAGCGGTGAGTGGTGAGCGGTGAGCGGTGAGCGGTGAGCGGTGAGCGGTGAGCGGTGAGCGGTGAGCGGGCCAGAAGCTAACACCCCTGACGGCTGATGGCTGACGGCTGATGGCTGACGGCTGCCTAGAACCCCCGATACGCCGTCAGGCTGATGTTCCGCGGCGCGCCGGGGACGCGTTCCTGAATGTTGGTGTACTGGTTTTGCAGCAGGTTCGAGACCTTGAGCTGCAGCCCGGTCCCGAGGACCCGGTACGCGAGCCGCAGGTCCACCAGCGTCACGCTGGACCGCGGGTCGAGCGGGTACTGCAGGACCACATCGGGCCGGCTCCTGAAGCGCACGTCCACCCCGACGAGGCCGCTCAGGAAGTCGGCGGTACCGGTGACGGTGTGCTTGGAGCGGTAGGGAAGCTCGGTCTCAGTCACCAGATCCAGTGCGTTGAGGTAGAGATAACTCGCCTCCAGATCGAGGATGCTGGGGAAAGGACGCACCCGAACGCCCAGATCGAGCCCCCGAATCCGGGCCCGGTCGATGTTCTGGAACTGGAAGGTGCCGAACGGGCCCGGCGCCGGTCCGGGGCTGATGAGATCGTGATAGTTGCTCTGGAATACAGAGCCGTCCACCCAGAGGCGACCGTGGGTGGCGGTGAGGCCAAGCTCGCCCGACCAGGCATTCTCGCCCTTGAGTGACGGGTTGGGCACCACGAGAAAGCCGAACTGCGTCGTGTTGACGAACTGCTCGATGGCGCTGGGCGCCCGGTACCCCCGGCCCACCGAGCCGCGCAGGCTCAGGTGCTCCGTGGCCTTGACCACCACGCCGAGCTTCGGGTTGATCGTCGTTTCGCTCTCCCCGCCTGTCGCGTCGTGATAGTCCACCCGCGTTCCGGCCACCAGCTTGAGCGGGTCGGCAAGGCGCACGTCGTACTGGGCGAAGAGCCCGCCGTCGTAGAGACTATGGCCGCCAAGAAAGTTAGAGGTGATGGAGGTGTACCCGCCGTCGCTGCCGAAAGTCAGGGTGTGCCCTTCGGCCGGGGTGATCACCAGCTGCATGGTGCCACCTACCTTGGCCGCGTCGTGGTAGTTGTTGTTCTCCTTGAAGACGTTCTGGAGGGTGTTGTAGTTGAAGTACGGACTGATCCGGAACAGGGTGTGCGCCCGTACCAGGGGCGTCACGCTGCCGCCCACCAGAAGCTTGTGGGCCCGCTCGTTATCGCCCTTGGAAGCGGTATCCACCAGGAAGGGATTGACGGGAGACGACTCCTCCCAGCCGAAGAAGTCGTAGTCGATCTCCCGCGCAAAAATCACGTACGCGTCCCATGGATGGGTGGCGTCGGCGGCCGAGGTGAGCTTGGTCCGGAGCAGCCAGCGGCTGATGGAATTGTTGTCGGTGTATCCGTCGGAGGATTCGCGCCCGATGAAGAATCGGACGCCGACCCCGCCGATCTGGCGGGAGTGCTGCAGTCCGAAACCGCCGCTGGTCAGCGCGTCGTCGGTGAACTTGTATCGGGACGGAACCTGGTACAAACCGAAATGGAGCCGCACCAGGGTGGAGGGCGTCTCGCTGATCGGGCTGGTGATGAGGTTCACCACCCCGCCCAGCGCGTTGCTGCCATAGAGGGCCGAGTACGCGCCCTTCACCACTTCGACCCGTTCGAGGTCGAGCAGCGGGATCTCCTCGAAGTCGATCTCGCCGCCATCGCCGGTGAGCACCGGGTGCCCGTCGAGCAGCAGCAGCACTCGGCTTCCCACGCCGTTCGCGATGCCGGTGGAGCCGCGAATAGCGATGTCCGAGTTGTTGAACGTGACGCCCGGCACGAACGGCAAGGCCTCGTCTATGGTCGTGACGTTGCGCTGCACCAGCTCCTTGTTGCTGATCACCGAGACGCTGGCCGGCGATTCCTGCTGCTCCTCCGGGGCGCGGCTCGCCGTGACCACGATCCCCGGCAGCTCAACCGAGGTGGGCGTGAGCGACACCGACCCGTCGGCCTTGCCGCCGTCATTCACCTGAACGGAGCGGGTTGCTTCGCGAAAGCCGATGGCCGCGACCTTGACCACCTGCGGCCCCACCGGCACCGGGAAGAGACGATAGAAGCCCTTCGCATCGGTGGTGGCGCGGAGCAGCGTGTTCTCCAGCAGCACGATGGCCGCCTCGACCGGCTGCCCGGTCGAGTCGGTCACCGTGCCCTCGATGAATCCGGCCGGTTCCTGCGCCGCAATGGGGGCGGCCGCGAGAAGGAGACCGAATCCAGCGAGCAGGGGCCCGAGAACGCGGATCGAAGCCATCGCTCCCTGGGGCAAACTATGGCCGGGTCACGACCACGTAGACCGGGAATCCGTTCGCGAGGAAGTTCGCCTTCAAGGTGTCGGGAACCGCCGTCTCGTTCGCGAACCTGTAGGTCCCCGTGGCTTGTCCAATCAGCATGTTGTTGGTGTTCACCGAGAGATTCTTCGACGTGATCGCATAGGTGCCGGCACCGCTGGCGGTGTCCAGATCTCCAAGGGTATCGACAGGCACGATCAAATAGATTGACACGGAATCCTTCGTGAACGTGAACGTGCCCTGCGCTGGTGGAATGGGCACCGGAACCCCGGCGTTTGTCAGCGTATCTAGCGTCCAGGTCCCCGTGATATCGGGGCCCGCGCTCGGGCCGGTACTGCTGCTACTGCAGGCAGCCAGCCCGCCGCCAATCATGATCGCGCCCGCCACAAAGGGACCGACCAACCGGTTCCGCATGATGCCTCCGAAGAAGTAGTAATGGACTGAGGAAGGTCTACTTCATGATCATCACGTGCGCCCAGGGCTTGCCCGGGTACATGATCCAGGGAAGACCGCCGCCGGGTTTGACGGGAAGGCCGGTGCTCGCCTCCGTCGCGTAGGGAATGTAGACCACCTGGAGCCCCACCGCCCCATGAGCGAGCCCGGTCGCGGGGTCCACGCTGTCGGCCGGCGCGTAGAGATTGTACAGGGCGCGGGGCCCATCGGGCATCTTGAGCGTGCCCGCCTGGATCTCGGCGAGCCGCGCGCTGTCCACCTGCTCACGCGTCGCCCCGGCGGCGCGGAGGTCGCGCCCCAGCTTCATGAAGGGCTCGAGGTCGCGATGGTAACAGACGACGTGCCAGCGGGACTCCGACGGATCATCCGCGATGCAGATCATCTGGCCGGTGCCCTCGCGGAGCGTCGTGAGCAGATGATAGTTGCGGTAACCGAGGACGGTAGCGTCGGCGCGGAGTGCCTCGGGAGCGGCACTCACCGCACCGGCGATCTGGATGTCGGGAGACGGGACCTGGGCCACCGCGGCATCCGGACGCGCCAGAGACAGCACCAGTACGATTGAGACGCCAGCGGCAGGACGCATGGATTCCCCGGATGGCAAGCCGCATCTAAGGAACCGCTGGCGGGCCCACCCGGCAAGGGGCGGGCCCTCTGCGTGGGGTCAGTTTTCGGTCGCGCGCTCCCGGGCGAGAAGGGTTTCCTTCCGCGGCACGCCCCAGCGGTAGCCACCCAGCGTCCCATCGGAACGGATGACCCGGTGACACGGAACCAGTACCGCCACCCGGTTGGCCGCGCAGGCGCTCGCCACGGCTCGAACCGCGCGAGGCCGTCCCACCGCGCGCGCCACCTGCTGATAGGTGCGGGTCTCACCAGCCGGAATCTTGGCCAGTTCCTGCCAGACTCTCCACTGGAAGGCAGTGCCCTGGAGATCGAGTGGGATCTTCTGCGAGCGCCGCGGGTGGTCCAGTCGGGAGGCGACTCGCTCCACCAATCCGCTCACCCAGGCGTCGCCATCGTCGACCCGGGTGAGCACGGCCTCGGGAAACTGGGCTCTCAGGTCCCCTTCCAGCCGGCGATCCTGCTCGCCGAGCAGCACGGCGCAGACCCCCCGCTCCGTGGCGCCCACCAGCAGGCGCCCATACGGCGAGGCAACCACGGTGTACCGGATGTCCATTCCCTTCCCTCCTCTCCGGAAGGTGCCCGGCGTCATGCCGAGCAGACGATGCGCGGGTTCGTAGACTCGACTGCTCGAGCCGTAGCCCGCCTCGAACGTCGCGCGGGTGACCGACGCTTCCCGCCTGAGTCCATTCCTGAGACGCTCGGCCCGGCGCAGAGCCGCATACTCGCGCGGCGTGAGCCCCACCGCCTGCCGGAAGGCGCGCTGCAGGTGAAAGGGACTCAGCTCTACCTCGCGAGCCAGGTCGGCGAGGCGAGTTCTTTCCATGGCGTGCCGGTCGAGATAGGCCACGGCGCGCGCCACGGCACGTTCAGCCCGGCTCTCACCTGAGTCGGTGGGCCGGCAGCGCCGGCAGGCGCGGTACCCGGCGGCCTCCGCCTCCCCCGCAGTCCGGAAGAACCTGACCCGGTCCCGCCGCGGGCGCCGCGAGGGACACGAGGGCCGGCAGAAAACGCCGGTGCTGGCGACCGCGTAGACGAGGCGCCCATCCCACGCCGGGTCGCGCTGTTCGACCGCGGCCCAGGCGGCCGTGGTGTCGATGCTGTGCTCGGCAGGGTTCCGGAGGGCGGCGTTCATGGGCTGGAGAATACGCGCCCGCCGCCATGGCGGCCATCCGATCCTTGCGGTCGAATCGCCAGAGGCGGTTGGCGCCCGCGGGGGCCACGGGTATCATCGGGGCCATGCCCCCCCTCATCGAATTCCGCCGCGTCTCGGTCATGCGCGGCGACATCCTGGCCCTGCAGGAGATCACCCTGTCCATCGCCGTGGGCGAGCACGTAGCGGTGCTCGGCCCCAACGGATCGGGAAAGTCCTCGTTCATCCGGACCATCACCCGGGAGTGTTACCCGCTCCGGAACGAGGGCAGCTCGCTCACGATCATGGGGCGCGACCGGTGGAACGTCTTCGACCTCAGGCGCCAGCTGGGAATCGTCACGCCGGCACTGCTGGCGCGAGCGCCGCGCGGCGCCACCGGCCTCGAAGCGGTCCTGTCCGGCTTCTTCAGCAGCGACGGCCTGTGGGCCGGGCATCAGCCCCTCAGCGCCACCATGGAAGCGCAGGCGGGCGCCGTGCTGGCACGGCTCCAGGCCTCGCACCTGGCCGGGCGGCCCATCGAGGAGTTGTCCTCGGGCGAGTTGCGCCGCATTCAGGTCGCCCGCGCGCTGGTGCACGAGCCTCTCGCGCTCCTCCTCGACGAGCCGAGTACTCACCTCGATCTCTTCGCGCAGGCGGAGCTGAGGCGCATGCTCCGATCGTTGGCCGCCGCCGGCACCGGCATCGTGCTGGTGACGCACCACCTGGCCGACATCATCCCGGAGATTGATCGCATCGTGCTGCTTGACCGTGGGCGCATCGTGGGAGACGGGCCCAAGGAGACGATGCTCCAGCCGGAGCGACTGAGCGCACTCTTCGGTGTGCGGGTGGACCTCGTCGAGCGGTCGGGCTTCTTCCACGCCTGGTAGCCGGCACCGTGACAGGGGAGCCGCGGCGCACCATACTCAGCCCTATGTCGACCACGACGCAACCCGGTACCGCCCCTTCTGAGTTTCACCTGCCCGCGCGCGCAAGGCTCGGTCGGGTGCGGCTGCAGGTCGCCTCGCTCTCGAGGTCCCTCGCATTCTATGAGACGGTCCTTGGGCTCCGGGTGCTTCGCCGGGAGGGATCTCGGGTGACACTCGGCCCCACGGGGGGTGACACCGTTCTGATCGAGCTGTCGGAACGGCCCGAGGCGCCCCCGGCGAAAGGCCGGCTCGGCCTCTACCACTTCGCGATTCTTCTCCCGGACCGCGCGGCGCTGGGTCGGTTTCTTAACCACCTGCTGGCCCTCGGGGTCCGCGCCGGATCGGCGGACCACCTGGTGAGCGAGGCGCTCTATCTTCACGATCCCGACGGACTGGGCATCGAGGTTTATGCCGACCGCCCACGCGAACAGTGGCAGGTCGACGCCGGAGAGCTCGTCATGGATACCTTGCCGCTCGACGGCCACGGATTGAGCGAGGCGGCTCGGGGTGAACCGTGGCAAGGGATGCCCGCCGGCACACGCATGGGCCACATCCACCTGCACGTCGGGAGCCTGGACCGCGCCGACGCGTTCTATCACCTGGCGCTCGGCTTCGACATCATGGTGCGCAGATACCCCGGCGCGCTGTTCCTAGCCGCCGGCGGGTATCATCATCATCTCGGCGTGAATACCTGGGCCGGCCCCGCAGCGGAGCCACCCGCCGACCGGGAGGCACGCCTGCTCGAGTGGGAACTGGTGCTCCCGACCGTTGAAGATGTCCGCAATGCCGCGCTCAGCCTCGAACGAGCGGGTTTCCCGGCCCGAGCGCAGGGCGAAAGCCGGCTCGTCCTCGACCCGTGGGGAGTGTCACTTCGCCTGCTCCCGGACCAGCCATGACAACACTTCGCGGCATATTCGCCCTCGCAATCCTCCTCGCCATGTCTTCCTCTGGCTCTGCCCAAGCCCCTCGGCCCCGTCCTTCCACGCTGGCCGGACGCTCTGCCGTCTACGCGCCGCACGGCGTCATTGCCACGAGCCAACCACTCGCCACCGCCGCGGGCCTGTACGTGCTGCAACAGGGAGGCAACGCCATCGATGCCGCAGTGACCGCGGCCGCCGTGTTGAGCCTGGTCGAGCCGCACATGACCGGACTCGGCGGCGACGTGTTCGCCATCGTCTGGTCGGCCAAGGAGCATCGCCTGGTGGGTCTCAATGCGAGCGGGCGGGCGGGCGCGGGCATGACCCGCGAGGCACTGCTTGCCCGCGGCGACAAGACGATCCCCATCGACGGCGCCGAGCCGATCACCGTGCCCGGGGCGCTGTCCGGCTGGGCCGCCCTGCTGGATCGGTTCGGCACCATCTCACTCGCCCAGGCGCTGGCCCCCGCCATTCGCCTCGCGGAGGAAGGGTTCCCCGTTTCGCCGATCATCGCGCGACAGTGGGGGGAGGAAGTGGAGCGGCTCAAGCGTGATGAGGGCGCCCGCGCGACTTTTCTCATCGGGGGAAGCCGAGCCCCGCGCCCAGGCGAGTGGTTCCAAAACCCGGACCTGGCCCGCTCGCTCAGCGCCATCGCCGCCCACGGGCCCGGCGAGCTGTACGGCGGAGCTCTCGGCCAACGCATCGTCGACCGGGTCAAGGCCCTGGGCGGGTTTCTCACGCTGGAGGACCTCAAGAACCAGCGAGTCGAGTGGGTGGACCCGATCTCGGTTCCGTTCCACGGCTATCGGGTCTGGGAGCTCCCACCCAACGGCCAGGGCATCTCGGTCCTGGAGATGCTTCGCATCCTGGAACCCGACGACCTAACCCAGCTCGGCCATAATACCGCGCCCTATCTGCACCGACTGATCGAGGCGAAGAAGCTGGCTTTCGCCGACTTGGCCCAATTCATCGGGGAACCGAGCGCGATGACGCGGCCGGTGGGCGATCTCCTCTCGGACCGGTTCATCGCGGAGCGGAGAGGCCGGATCGATCCGACCCACGCCGCCAGCCACGTCGATCCCGGGCCGGGCGTCACAGCGAGCGAGACGATCTATCTCACCGCGGCCGACGCCGCGGGGAACATGGTTTCATTCATCAACAGCCTGTTCGAGGAGTTCGGCTCGGGTGTGGTCGTCCCCGGAACCGGATTCGCGCTGCAGGACCGTGGCGCCGGCTTCACGCTCGAGAACGGCGTTCCCAATACGGTCGCTCCGGGGAAGCGGCCTTTTCACACCCTGATCCCGGGCTTCGTGACGCGATCCTCCTCGAACGGGGAGGAACCCTACATGAGCTTCGGCGTAATGGGCGGCTCGATGCAGCCGCAGGGGCACCTCCAGTTCCTGCTCAACCTCCTGGTCTTCGGGATGGACCCGCAGGCGGCCGTCGACGCGCCGCGCTTTCGCCACTACGAAGGCCTGCGAGTCGGCCTAGAGCCGCCGATTCCCGACTCGGTGCGTGAGGCGCTCGGTCGCCTGGGCCACGAAGTCGAGGAACTGGCTCCCGACAATGCCGGGGGCGCCCAGGTCATTATCCGCCTGCCGCGCGGGTACGTGGCGGCCTCGGACCCCCGAAAGGACGGGGAGGCCGCCGGCTACTAGGCAATTCTTGCCCCCCTTCCCCCTCTGGCAGGATGCATGGGATCCGGAACCCCTTCCAGGATGGGGCGAAACTGGCTCCCAGGCCGGAAACCAACAAGGCGCTCGTCCCATTAGTCGTAAGTCATTTCTCTATAGCATCTTAGAGTATCAGCAGGGGGACCGACGAAGCCGGCGGAGAGAGGGGAAGTCGTCTGGCCGGCGATCGCCTGAGCCCCCAGGCCGCTGGCATGGTCCTTCCGCTTGAGGGGCACACCTAAGGAAAGTACCAGCGGCGCTTGAGCGCCTTTACGCCGGCCGGTCGGAGGCCGCCTTTGATCACCTGGGAACGAGTTGCCTCACAACAGCTGCGGAAGCTCCGGCTCGACCGGGTCCGGAGCAAGATTCTCGCATTCTCCGTTCTGGCGACCCTGATCCCGTCTGTCACGACGGCGTGGTTGTCCTACACCCAGGGGAAGCGAGGGCTCACCACGACCATCTCGACCGAGCTGGTCGGGGTCAGTTCCCAGGCCGCGAGCGATGTGGGTCTCTGGTTCAAGGAGCGACTGTACGACCTTCACGTCTTCGCCAGCTCCTACGAGGTCAGCCAGAACGTGGGGCGAAGCGTGCCCGGGAACCCCTGGTCGGATCGCCGGCTAGGGGACTATCTCGCCTCGGTGCAGGAGCGCTCTGGTGGATACTATCGCGAGCTCATCGTGTTCGACGCGCATGGCCGCGAAGCCGCGTCGAGCGCGCAGGCCCCGACCAACGTGGCGCTTCCCCACGGGTGGGACAGCGCCATCCGGTCCGACGATCCCCTGATCGGCCTGCCGCGGTGGGACGAAGCGGCAAAGACCATGGTCGTGGTAGTAGCCGTTCCCATCCGGCCCGCGGGCGGACGGACCATCGGAGCGCTGGCCGCCAAGCTCGACCTGCGGGATGCGGGAGACATGCTGCGCCGGGCTACGGACGGACATGTGGGGCACGCCCTGCTGGTGGGGCCGGGCGACCAGATCATTCTCACCTCGCGCCCGGGCACCGAAGGCCCGCGGCCGACTTCGCTTCCCGCCGCGATGGCCTCCGCGCTCACCGCGTCGCCCAACACCGTGGCCGAGTATACCGATCCAGATGGCACCGAGGCGATCGGCACCCTGCGACCGGTTCCCACGACGGGGTGGAACGTGGTGGCCGAGCTGTCCCGCACCGAGGGCTTCGCCCAGGTGAACCGCCTCCGCAACGTCACGATCCTGGTGCTCGGCGGACTGTTCGTAGTGGTGGGTCTCCTCGCCTACGCGCTGGGACTCATCCTGGTCAGGCCGCTGGACCGGTTGACCAAGGGGGCGGAGCGCGTGGCGGGGGGAGACTTCGATGTGGACCTGCCCGTCGTCACGGGTGGGGAGCTGGGCTACCTGACGGAGGTGTTTAACGACATGGTGCACCGGCTCCGCCATGGTCGTGACGAGCTGGCCGCGATCAACGAGACCCTGCGGGAGAAGAACGCGCAGCTCGAGCGGCTCTCGCTCACCGATCCACTGACCGGCCTCTACAATCGACGGCACCTGATGACCATGCTCGAGGCCGAGCTCAGGCGGGGGAACCGCAGCGATCGAGGCTTCGCGATTCTGATGATGGACGTGGATCACTTCAAGACTTACAACGATGCCTTTGGGCACCAGGCCGGCGACGACGCACTGATGAAGGTGGCCGGCGTGCTCAGGACCGCGCTCCGGGAGATGGATTGCCCGGCCCGCTATGGCGGTGAGGAGTTCGTGGCGCTGCTGCCGGACACGACGATCGACCAGGCGGAGGAAGCGGCCGAGCGGATCCGGGCCCGGGTCGGAGAAGAGCGGTTCATTGGCGGTCAGATCACGCTGAGCATCGGGGTGGCCGAGTTCCCCACCCACGGGACGGCACTCGATTCACTGATCGCCAGCGCCGATGCCGCCCTCTATCAGGCGAAGCGCATGGGCCGCGACCGGGTAGTGCGCGCCGACTGGGCCAGTGCCCTGAAGGCCGTCCCCGCCAAACGGTGATTCAGGGCGATTTCGCCCTCGCCTGAGTCACCAGCTTCCTCGAAATCCAACCCGATCGACCGGTCTCGTCCCGCACCTGGAACCAGGCCGGGGTATAGGCGTAGGCAGTCAGCGCCGTCCCCGCTCCCACGCTGAACACCACCTT
>Ga0335077_10008979_pt1 | contig 12404 bp, 10 predicted proteins | sample Lox_Sample_31_FD_207151 | JGI IMG/M metagenome (GOLD analysis project Ga0335077, IMG submission 207151) | Soil microbial communities from Loxahatchee National Wildlife Refuge, Florida, United States - Lox_Sample_3.1 | ecosystem: Environmental > Terrestrial > Soil > Wetlands | place: USA...
GGGCGCGGCGTGGGGGGCAGTTCCGGCGCCAGCGTCTCCTGATTCCCATCCAGGAGGGCTTCGTCGCCGAGCACAGTGGCATTCGGGTCGGCTCCAACCGCACTCCCGCATCGTGCGCAGAAACGCGCCGCGTCCGAAACCTGGTTGCCGCAAGCTGTGCAGAACATCGACGCCGGATTTTACCATCCCCGGAAGGCTGGCAAACCTGCCCTCCCGTTCACGCGATTTTTTCCACTTGGACCGCGGTCCCGTAGGCTAGCACTTCCGTCACGCCCTGCATGACTTCATTCGCGTCGTATCTCATCGCAATGATTCCGTTCGCTCCGTGCTGGGCCGCATGTTGCAGCAGAAGCTCGTAGGCTTCCTCACGAGCCTTTTCACACAACTCCGTCAGTACCGTGATGTTCCCGCCCACAATCGTCTGTATCCCGGCAGCCAGATTTCCCAGCACGCTCCTGGACCGCACCGTAATGCCACGAACGATTCCGAAATTCCTCACCACCCGGTAACCGGGCAGATCGTTTCCCGACGTCACCATGGAACTGTCAACGCGTCCATTCATCGCCCTCTCCTCTCTCGACGACCGATGTTTACCGCTGCGATTCTACCTCTGGACAACCTCCCTCTGTCACTGCCGGACTCTGTTATTCTCAACCTACATGGAAAATCTCTTTTACTTCCTGGCGATTCTCCAGATTGCCGCTGGATTGTTCCTGCTCTGGCAGGGAATCCAATGGCTCTCCTATGTTCGACGTCGTCTCGGGACCGATCCCGGTTTCTATGCGCCGCGCACCGCCGTTATTTGCCCCTGCCGCGGAATGGAGCCTGGCCTGGAGCGCAATCTGGTTTCGCTTTGTGAATTCGACCACCAGAACTATGAGGTTTTTTTCGTCTTGGCTTCGGAATCCGACCCCGCGCACAGCACGGTGAAGCGGGTCGTCTCCTCCTCCAGAGCAAAGGCTCACGTCATCCTCGCGGGGCGGCCCCAAAACTGCAGTGAAAAGGTCAACAACCTCCGCATCGCCGTCGAACAACTCCCCGATGAATTTGAAATCCTCGTCTTCGCGGACTCCGACGGACGCCCCGGCAAGACCTGGCTCCATCACCTCGTTGCTCCCCTCAACGATTCGCGCATCGGCGCCACCACCACCATGCGCTGGTTCATTCCCAATGACAACGGACTTCCCACCGCGCTTCTTGCTGCCTGGAATGCTTCCGTGGTCACCATGCTCGGGTCCCACCAGAAAAACTTTTGCTGGGGAGGGGGCACGGCCATTCGGCGCGCCATCTTCGAACAGATTGGTATGCCGGACGTCTGGCAGCATTCTTTCAGTGACGACTACTCTCTCACCACCAAGATCGAAGAGTCCCGCCGCCAGATCGTCTTCCTCCCGGAGTGCTTGACTCCCTCCTACGTGCAGACCGACTTCGCCGGCCTCCTGGAGTTCACTGGCCGCCAGATCCGCATCACCCGCGTGTACCGTCCTCAAATGTGGGCCACGGCTTTCGCCTCCCACGCTCTCTACTGCCTCACCTTCCTGCTCGGCCTCTTCGTCATGTTCAGCCTCACCTTGGCCTCGCGCCCCGCGTTTCATGTGGCCACGCTCGTGGTTCTGCCTCCTCTTCTGGCCGCGATCCGCGGCGCCATTCGTGTGATCGGCGTCACAGAGGCGCTCCCCTCTCTTCGCTCCTTGATCATGGGCCAGTCCTGGATTTACATCCTTCTCGCCACTGTGGTTCCTCTCCTCTTCCTCGTCAACTTTATCTCTTCCCTCGTGGGTCGCCGTCTGAGATGGCGCGGCATCGAATACGAACTTATCTCTCCCGAACAGACTCGCGTCCTCACCCAATGAGGACCAATTTCGTCGCACTACTACGAGAAAAAAATTCGGGGGCCTGCGCAATTTCTACCCGGCCTTCATTTCCCAAGTTGTGCAAAACTTTTCCTAACTCACTCATAATCCATCTTCTGTCAAAAACTGACAGTCCGGCCCGTTGGATGCTAGGCAGAACCTCGGTCAGGTGTAGCTTTTGCTAGCAGGCTGATAGGGACTCCTTCTCGTTATCCCAAGGTGTAGCTTGCGAGTGGTCTTGAGGGACACACCTTGCGCGGTACACGCCCTGTCAGGCTTGCCCGGTGCGTCCGGCCAGCCTCCTTTCGAGGCAGTGTAGGTCCAAAACCATAAGGCGCGTCTCGTTCCCACCACGAGGCACCCACGGAGGAGTGCACGTGAAATTGATCCGCAGAAATGTTGCGACGCAAGCGATGGGTCAGCCCAAGTCTTCCTGTGATCCCGCCGTCTACCTCTTTTATGAGAAGACCACGGGGACAGCCCACTTTCATGTCGAGGCTGGGCCTTCCGGGGAGCTTCCCCTCGATCACGCCGCCGGTCTGCTTGCCATGCATTGCATGGTGCGCGGCCAGTCTCCCAGCGATTACCTCATCATGGTCCCCGCGGCCCCCGAGAGTCTCCAGGGTCTCACCGACAAGGCTCAGAAGTTGCTCGATGCCGGCCACAGCGTCAAGAGCAGTGTGAAGCTGACCCGGCGCGAGGAAGAAGTCCTGGACGGCATTCTCCGCAGCCTCGCCAACAAGGAGATCGCCTCCGAGCTCAATCTTTCGGAGCGCACCGTCAAGTTCCATGTCTCCTCGCTGCTCGCCAAGTTCAAGGTCCGTAGCCGCATGGAATTGATGCGCGAGGCTTCGCAGCAGTCCCTGAAGCCGCTTCCCGCGGCGATTGGTGACTCTGCTTCCCCCCTTCGGCCTTTTCACGCGGAAGCGTCGAGAAAGCCCCTCAGCGCCGGGAAGATTCTGCCTTTGGCCCGTCCGCGCATGATGGCTTGATCGGCAAGGTTCCTCATTTGTCCCCAAGAAGTAGAAAGCAAAGGCCCGGCTCGGATAAGTCCGAAGCCGGGCCTTCTGTTTTCGGTGCAGTTCTTGCTACTTCTTCGCTGCCGCGTAAAGCTCCGCGGCCTTGTCCCAATTGACCACGTTCCACCACGCGTCAATGTAGTCGCCGCGCAGGTTCTGATACTTCAGGTAGTAGGCGTGCTCCCATACGTCGATTCCAAGCACCGCCTTTCCGCCCAGGAAATATGGCGTGTCCTGGTTCGGCGTCGAGTCGATCGCCAGTTTGCCGTCCTTCACGATGAGCCACGCCCATCCGGAACCAAACCGCCCCAGCCCGGCGGCTTTTAGCTTGTCCTTGAATCCGGCAAAGGACCCGAACGTCGAATTAATCGCCGCCGCCAGGTCTCCCTTCGGCTCTCCCCCGCCGCCCTTCTTCATCAGTTGCCAGAACAGCGTGTGGTTCCAGTGGCCGCCGCCGTTGTTTCGCACGGCCATGCGAATGTTCTCGGGAACGGAGTCGAGTCCCTTCAGGATGTCGTCGATCGACTTGGCCTGCAGGTCCGGGTGTCCGTCCAGCGCTTTGTTGAGGTTGGTCACATAAGCGCCGTGGTGTTTGTCGTGATGGATTTCCATCGTTTTAGCGTCGATGTAGGGTTCCAAGGCGTCAAATGGGTACGTCAATGGGGGCACAGTGAATGCCACGGGTTTATCCTCCAAATTAAGATGGGAATCTGAATCCGACCTGGTTGCCGCATGCGACACACCCCGTGCCGCCGCGCTTACTCCGATGAAGCCAGCGCCGACAATCCCACTGCTCACTAGAAATGTCCGTCGATTCATGGGAACTCCTTCAACCTCGGTGGGCGCCCAGCCTGCGTGCGAGAGTATAGCCCCAAGGGCCATTTCCACTCAACCACGTTCCAAAGGCGTCTCCCGGCACTCGCGGTCGGTCAATCGGCCGTTTGTTGGATGCGCGACAGCGCCCATCGGGCAGATTCCGCGATTGCGGAAATCGCCGACTCCCGGAGCCGTTCAAGCAGTTTCACAATGCGCTCATGCGCTTCGCTCTCCGGAGGAGCGCCCCAATTCCCCAGGGCCACGCACGCATTCCTCACCATCCCCTTCCACTTCGTCCGCCTGATCGCGCTACCCCGAAAAACTTCTCGAAACTCGCCCTCGTCCATCCTCGCCAGCCACTCCAGTCTCGGCAGGTACAGCGATTCTCCCGCACCGGTGGGATTTGTCTCACTTGGAGGAATTAGTCCCCGCGCCTTTTCCGGGACATGCCCGAAACCGGCGCGTGGTGCAAAACTTTCCAGCTGGGTCACCGGCGCCGCCCGGTTGAACGGGCAAACGTCCTGGCAAATGTCACACCCGTACACATGCCAGCCGATCGCTCTCCGAAATTCCTCCGGAATTGTTCCGCGCAGCTCAATCGTCAAATAGGAAATGCACCGCCGCGCGTCCAACACATACGGTTCGACCAGCGCTCCCGTGGGACAGGCGTCCAGGCACTGCCGGCAATTGCCGCACAGATCCGCCGCTGGCGCTTCTCCCGCTTTCAGCGACGGCTCGAGTTCAAGCGAAGTCAGAATGACGCCGAGAAAAATCCATGAGCCCAGCGTTTCATTCAGCAACAAGGTGTTCTTCCCCAGCCACCCCAGCCCGGCATGCTTCGCGAAAACTCTCTCGGCCACGGGCCCGGTGTCCGCGTAGGCGCGCGCCGTGAATCCTTGTCCAAATCTCTCCTGTAACGCCGCCGTCAGCGCGTTCAACTTCGTCCACATCCCTTCGTGGTAGTCGTCGCCCCACGCATACCGTGAAATCCACCCGCGCGCTTCGCCTTCGGGTTCTTTCGTCACGGCGGCTTCCGTCGAATAGGGGAGCGCCGTGTTATAGTTCAGCGCGCATACGATCGCGCTACGCGCTTTTTCCATCGCCAGCCGGGGATCTTCTCGACGCTGGTCTTCCAAATACTTCATCTCGCCGCCGTATCCGCGTCTCAGCCAGTCTCCGAATCGCTCCAGCTCCGGAAATCTCTCCGCGCGCACCACTCCGCACAGGTCAAAGCCCACGGCCTGCGCGCGTTCCACAATCCATGCGCTGTCCGCAGTCATGCCCTGATTGTCCCGCAGGGCCATCGCTTTGGCGAGGAATCACAGGGCGGCGAAGGACCCCAACCGGCACCTTGAGCTGTCTTTCAGAAGTGGGACCCGTCCACGTTCTCAGGCGGAAGCACTTTGCAGAGCCGCCGGCATCCGCCGCGGCCAGGGTTTACGTCTCTGGTAGGATCTTGCGAGCTCTAGAAAAATGCCGATGTCGCGTTCCAGGTCAGACTGCGTCCCATCAAAATAGAAATTCCGTATGGGAATCCCGGCGTTCTCCCGGCTGACGCGCGGATAAATGGCCTCGCCCACAATCCCATTCATGCAGGTGAAGGGACTGATGTCGATCACCCCGTCGAGTCCCTTGTGGGCAAAATAAACAGCTTTGCCAACGTTTATAACCATCTCCCCGTTCACGCCCGTCCACGGCAGGTATGGTTCCGCGCCTTCCAACACTTCCCGAATGTCCTCAGGCTCCTCATAACCCCGGAAATCCTCGCGGAACATCTTCAGCAGTTCATGTTCATCGGCATGTTGAATCCTGTTTCGGATGACCGCGCCCAGGGCTTCCATCGAAAACTGCTTACTGTGCAGCTTCAATGCTCGGAATTGATCGACGTTGACGTACCAGATCCACTCCGCCACGTCGTTCATCCAGACTTCCGCGCCTGCATCCTCCAGTCGCCTCACGAGTTGACGGTTGCTGAAATCGTTCAACCGGCAAAAAATTTCGCCCACTACGCCAATCAAAGGCTTCGACTCCAATTTCACCGGCAGCCCGCGGAACCGTCCTCGCGCCCGCAGCATACACTCCAGCAAGGCGATCATTTGCGATTTGCTGTTTGGATACCAGATTTCCAGCGACCGGCACAATTCTCCGATGCAGTCCTCGAATACCCGGTCGGCGGATTCACTCTCCACCTCATACGGGCGCGTCTTCAGGAGCAGCTTCAGCAGGATGTCAGCCGAGACGATCGCTCGCCATACGCCGCGCGTGAACAGGTCCGAAGCTTCACCGAAGTCGCTGTAACCCTGTTCGCAGCTCGGATGAAAAACCGTGATACCCGCATAGCCTAGTTCATTCAGTACGTGCTTCAGATACTGCACGTACTGCCCAAACCGGCATGGCCCTTGCCCCGTGACCATGAAGAACGCGGTCTTCTTCGGGTCCGTTCCCGGCTGTTCAAGCACCTGCAGAAAATCACCAAGGGTCACCTTCAGCGGGTAGCATTCATCTCCGCTGGAGTGCTTGCCCCCCAGTTCCAGCGTGCGCGTATCCGAAGGAGGCACAACCTCCGCGTCGATCCCCAGGGACCGCAGCACCGCCGCCAGCGCCCGCGCGCTTCCTTCCGCCATCCGCGGAACATACGTCTTCTTCCCGTACAGCGGGTGGCTGGGTGGCACTCTTCGTTTCCCGTTCAGTTCGCGCTGCTGCATCGGAGCAATCCTTTGCTGTCCAGGTACGCCTCGCACCGCGTCAGGTAACCCGCGTCGTTTCCGTGCCCGTCAAACTGCAGCACCAGGAACGGCATTCCCGCCACATCCCGCAGAAAATGCTTGATGAACGAGTCCGGTCCGCACTTGAAGTTCGTGATGTAGATCATGTGCATCCCCGGAAATTCCTTCGCGAAGCGTCCCGCTTCCAGAATGCGCCGCCCGGAGTTCCAGAACATGTTGGGGTGCAGGTCGTCCACCGGCCTTTCATCGAGCGGGAGAAAATCCATGGGGAGAACGTTCACGCCGTACAAATCGCGAAGCTTCCGCGGAATATCGCAGTTCCCATTGCGGTCATAGATATTATATGGCCGCCCCACCAGCAGCACCGACGGCTCACCCGTAGCGTGCAGCGTTGCGCACGCGCTGCGTCCTTCCTCGAGGAGTGTTTCCGTGAACCGTGCCTGCGCTTCGAACGCCGCTTCCACGGCGCGGTCGCTTTCGCGTCTGGCCACGCCAAAGCGCGCGAAATACTCGGCCAGTTGTCTCTTGACGTGCTTTTGTCCCACCCGGAAGTGCAAGGTCGGCGCGAGAAACGCGTCGGCATAAGCCTCGAACTCCGGTGCGGCCCGCACCACGAATGGCAGAGTCTGATTCCATGGGCAAAGATGGGAGGCGACCCGCGATTCCGGCGCCTCCATGTCCATCACGTTCGGCGCAAACACGAAATCGACAGGCGCGCGCTCGTCCGTACCTCGCAGCAGGGAATGGATGTGGCCGTGGGCGATCTGTACCGGAAAACACGGCTCGGCAATGCTCAACTCCGCTCCGCGCGCCGCGGTCCTCTGATCCGTCGGTCCGCTCAGCACCACTTCAAATCCGGTTCCCTCTAGGTACGTCCGCCAGAAGGGAAACCGGTCGTAGAAAAACATGGCCTGGGGAATTCCCACACGGAGTTTTCCCGTCCGCGGGCCCTTCTCCCGCTGTGTGAATCTTTCCAACAACAACCGGTCGCGAAAACCCATCAAATCCGCGATCACCGGGGTTCGTTCCGTCCTGGCACGTTTCCGGAACTTGTCCGAACACTTGTCTCCCCAATACGTCTTGCGTCCCTCGACGGTGATTTCCTTCATGTCGCAATAGTTCGAGCACGCCTTGCACACAAACTCGCGCGTCTGAAAACTGGTCTTGTTCAAGTCGAACCCGCGGAATGTCGAAATGGTTCCCGGCCGCGCTATCGTCACCGTGGCGGTGCCGGAACCGTCTCCGCCGGCCGTGGCGCTCGCGAAGGCTTCCACCTGCGCTTGTCCCTGCACTTGCTCTTTTGCCCGTGTCACCTCTTGTGCGATCAGCGCCATTCCGATTGCCCCGATAATTCCATTGTGCGGCGGCACGATGATTCGCTTCCCCAGGATCTGTGAAAACGCCGCGGCCACGGAGTCGTTGTACGCCGTGCCCCCCTGGAAATAAATCACGTTACCGATCTTCCGGCCTCTCACGACGCGATTCAGGTAGTTCACCGCTACGGAATAGGCCAATCCTGCCGCCAGGTCTTTCACGCTTGCTCCGCGCTGCATCCACGCGGTCACGTCACGCTCCATGAACACGGTGCAGCGCTCCCCTAATCGCGCGGGCGCACGCGACGCCAATGCGCACTCCGCAAACTCATCTTTAATCTGGATACCCATCCGCTCGGCCTGTTCCTCCAGAAACGATCCGGTTCCCGCGGCGCAAGCTTCGTTCATCGCGAAATCCACCACGACCCCATGATCCATGGAAATGAATTTTGAATCCTGGCCGCCTATCTCAAAAATCGTGTCCACGTCGCCGGCTTCACCGTCGCTCCCCAGCGTGTGAGCCGCTCTGCCTTTCACCATCCTTTCATGGACAAACGTCGCTCCCGTCTTGTGCGCGGTAATCTCATCGTTGACCGTATCCGCGCCGACCAACTCACCGATCAGTTCCCGCCCGGATCCCGTCGTTCCCACGCCCCGCACCACGACCTTGCGGCCCAGCAATCGGTCGATCTCCTGCAACCCCTCCTGCACGACTTCAATCGGCCGCCCTGACGTGCGCAAATAGATCCCGTGTAAGAGCCGCCCATCTTCATCCAACAACGCCAGGTTAGTGCTCACGCTACCCACATCAATCCCCAGATAGGCGGGGATTGCTTCATCGTCATCCGGCAACGCAGCCGTACGCGAAGCCTCCTGGTCATCTCGCAACAGCAACACATCCTTTAACGAGAGCTCCGGGAGCTCTTCTTGTTTCTTTCCGGCGTCGACTCCGTTTCTGTGGATTGCCCTCGACCTCCTCGCCGGCTCCCGTTCCTGCTCCCGCTCCAGCAGCGCACACCCTATCGCTCCCATCCAGGCGTACTCCTCGGGCACGAAGAGCTGTTCCTCGCCCAGACGAAACGCATCCAGCAACGCCTGCACGACCCCGCGATTCTGCGACACCGCCCCGATCAGCGCGACACGCGGCGTCACCGGCTTCCCCCGCACGATGTTGCTCTTGAAATTCCGCGCAACCGCTTCGCACAGCCCCTTCAACACTTCATCGGTCGAGAATCCCCTCTGCTGCGCGTGAATCATGTCGGACTTCGCGAACACCGAGCATCGCCCCGCAATGCGCGCTGCGCACTTCGCTTGTGCTACCACGTCCCCAATCTCTTCCACGCGATATTTCAGCCGCGTCGCCTGTTGATCCAGAAAGGAGCCTGTCCCCGCCGCGCATTCTCCGCTCGTCGAATAGTCCGCGATTCCCGTTGCGTACGTGTTTCCGTTGGAGCCGGTGGTCTGCTCTTCTTTGGCTAGCCTCAGGTACTTCGAACTCTCGCCTCCGATCTCAAATACGGTCCGCACGTCCGGATAGATCCGGCTCACGGCGCAGGCGATCGCCTTGAATTCGTTTTCGGACCGCGCCTTCAAAGCTTCCGCCACAAGCCGGCCTCCCGAACCCGTCACGCGAATCGCCAGTTGCGCGTTTTCGGGGAGAACAGCGCGCAGCTCCGTCAGAAGCTCCTTTGCGGTCTGAACTGGATTCCCGAATGTCCGCCGATAAGCGGAGAACAACGCGCAGAAGCCTGTGCGTCGCTCCATCGCAGCGCTCGATCGAATAAATCCTGGGAGTTCGACTCGTTGTTCGGAAGGCTCGCTTCGGTCCGCAACCCAGACAGCCGCTAGCTTGGCACTTATGCTCCCGACGTCGAAGCCAACGTAGACTCCCATAGACTCTTCCTCCGAGTGTGCACGACGGCGCGTCCGCTGGAAGCCGTCGTAAGACAGCCTGTCGGCAGGTGTCCACAGGAGCGGAAGGGTATAGTACTGCTGCCGTAGGCGAAGGGAACCTAATGAACAAGAAGGAAGCACGGGCCCTGCCAAGACCACCCCGCTCCCCGGCGCTCCGCAGAAGGAAGGCTCATTTGCCCTAACTAGAACATTTCTTAGCTGGTTAATCCCTGGATTCGGTTGGAATGCCGGGCTTTGGCCCCTTTCTGGAAGCCAGGGAACATTGCGTCAATTCTCTGGGGCCGGGGGATTTTCGCGCACCAAATCCGGACCCGGGCTACGACTGCAGGCATTTGGGGGGACTTTCAGAAGGAGCTACTGATAACTGCGCACCGCTGTTTCCTCATCCATATACACATCGAAAACCGTGAACAGTTTCGTTAACTGCAGGAGATCGTTGACCTTCTTCGTCAGGTTCAGGAGCTTCAGTTCTCCGCTGCGGTTCTTTACCGCCGTGAATCCACTGACCAATTCGCCGATCCCGGAACTGTCGATGTAATTCACGTCTCCGAGGTTCAGCACGATCCTCGTCTGGCCGTCCTCGACCAGGTCCCGGATCGTCTTGCGCAGCAGCGCGCTCCCTTCCCCGAGCGCAATCTTGCCGCTCAAATCGATGATCGTCACCGATCCCACTTCCCGCCGGGTGGCAAATAGAGCTGGCATAAACTCCCCTACACTCCCTATTTCGGAGTCGCGTCTGATCTCGGCGACTCGTGATTTCCGTTGTTCGAGGCGCATCCCGGCGGGATCTTCTTGGACATGATGATTTCCGCGCCGCCGGTCCGTCCCGGCACCACGTTGAATTCGTCCATGAACGCCCGCATCAGGAATATTCCGCGCCCAGAGGTGCTCAGCAGGTTTTCCTCCGCCAGGGGATCCGGCACATCTTCCAGCCGGAAACCTCGGCCTTCATCCATAACGTGTATGACGATCTTCTCGCTCGTCAGGTCCACCGCCAGGTGAATCTTCTTATCCGGCTTTTCCTGGTTCCCGTAATGAAAGGCGTTGATGACGCCCTCTCGCACGGACATCCCGATCCGGTAACACTCGTCTTCCGTGAATCCCACCGCTTCCGCGACACGAACACACATCTCTTCGGCGAGATTGACGCTCTCGACGTGCGTATCAAGAATAACCTCTAGGTGCTTAGCCTCTGGCGTCATTCCCGCCCGTTCGCGCGGCCCGAAGAGATAGAAAGAAAGCGTATTTACAGGTAGCACAGCGGACAAACCCAAGTCAATGTGCCTCTAGGGCTACTCGCATCGTACGGCCTACGACCAATAACTCCGGTCCAGCGTGCGGTACTGAATCGCTTCGCTCAAATGCTTGGACTGAATATTCTCCGACGCATCCAAATCCGCGATCGTTCGCGCCACCTTCAAGATCCGGTCGTGCGCCCGCGCCGAAAGCCCCAACCGGGTCACCGCGTTCTCCAGTGGCTTCTCGCCCTCGGGCGAAATCGCGCAATACTTCCGGATCAGCTTCGGCGCCATCTGCGCGTTACAATACGTCTTCTTCTCTTCTTTGAACCGGCGCAACTGCCTCTCCTGCGCCGCAATCACCCGCCCCCGCACTGCCGCCGAATCTTCCGAAGAAGACGGCGCGCGCAGCTCCTCGTACTTCACCGCCGGCACCTCGATGTGAATATCGATGCGGTCCAACAGTGGCCCCGAGATCTTCGAAACGTAGCGCTGGATCATCGTGTGGTGCGGCGAGCGAAATAACCGCGTCCCAATCAATCCCTGGCTGCTTTCTAAAGTGCCCGCCACGCTGTGGATTCGCGTCGTCTCAATGGCCTCCTCCAAGGACATGGGCGGCAGGATTGTCGGAATGCGCTTTGCCAGCATCGTTTTGCCCGCGCCCGGCGGCCCAATGAACAGGATGTTGTGTCCGCCGGCGCAAGCCACTTCGAGCGCGCGCTTTGCCGCCTGCTGTCGGTGGACGTCCCGCAGATCTACCGAATACTGTGCCGCCTCGTTCAACATCAGCCTGGCGTCCACTTTCACCGTCTCAAACGACTCCGGCGAATTCACCAGGTCCACGGCCTGCGGCAACGACTTCAACGCGAACACGCAGATGCCATCCACCACTGCCGCCTCGCGGGCGTTCGACTCCGGCACCGCCACTGCCTTCAATCCCCGTTCCCGCGCCGCAATCGCCGCCGAAAGCGCTCCCCGCACCGGCCGCACGCTTCCGTCCAACGATAATTCGCCCAGGAACATCATCTGGTCCAGCATCTTTCCGAAAAACTGTCCCTGGCAGCCCACCACTCCCAGCGCCATCGGCAAATCGAATCCCGAGCCCTCTTTGCGCAAATCCGCCGGAGCTAGATTAATCGTCACGCCCTGCCCGTAGGGAAACTCGAACCCGCAATTCCGCAACGCCGATTTAATCCGTTCGCGGCTCTCCTTCACCGCGTTGTCCGGCAGGCCAACCACGTTGAAGTCTTTCATGTACGCCGAGCCCACATCCACTTCGACTTCGACGGGGTAGGCGTCAATCCCGTACACGGAAGCACTGATTGTCTTGAAGAGCATGGCTTGTCCGGCGTTTCCTGCAGCTACTATATATTATTCATGCAAGGTACGCTAGAGGTACGCCGCACCCGGCGCGTGCTGCCCGGCCGCTTCCTGTCCTCTTCATCCGCGGCTCTGCCCCTCGCGCACACCTGTGGCGCGCATTCCTTTACTCCCCCGCCCGGCCCACGTATAGTGAACTTGTTCT
>Ga0335077_10008981_pt1 | contig 12403 bp, 9 predicted proteins | sample Lox_Sample_31_FD_207151 | JGI IMG/M metagenome (GOLD analysis project Ga0335077, IMG submission 207151) | Soil microbial communities from Loxahatchee National Wildlife Refuge, Florida, United States - Lox_Sample_3.1 | ecosystem: Environmental > Terrestrial > Soil > Wetlands | place: USA: Florida...
GGCGATCGAGCCGCTCTCGCACCCGCCGACGTCTCGCCACGCCTCGTACGGCGTCAGCGACTTCGGCGCCCGGCTCGGCAGCCGGATCGTCGTGTTGTCCTGCTGAGCGCCGTAGACGTTGTAGGGAAACGCGCCATCTACGGTCGCGTTGTAAATCTCCGCCGTCGGCTGGTTGAGCTCCGTCGACCAGGTCTTCCCGCGGTCGAGCGAGACCGTCCCGCCGCCGTCGTTGGCCTGGATCATCACGGCGGTGTCGTTCGGATTGACCCACAGGTCGTGCGCGTCGCCGTGCGGCAGGTCGCGGATCTCCTCGAACGACTTGCCGCCGTCCTCCGAGACGAACGAATCCACGTTCATGACGTAAACGCGATTGCGGTCCCGCGGATCGGCCACAATGTGCTGGTAGTACCAGGTCCTCTGGTAGAGCCGCCGGCGCACGTTCGTCTCGAGCCGCGTCCAGATGCCGCCGCCGTCGTCGGAGCGATAGAGGCCGCCGCCCTCGTCCGCCTCGACGAGCGCCCAGACGCGGTCCGGATCCGCCGGCGAGACGGCGACGCCGATGCGTCCGACGACGCCCTGCGGGAGTCCGCCCGCGAGTTTCGTCCAGTGGTCGCCGCCGTCGGAAGTCCGGTAGAGGCCGCTCTCCGCGCTTCCCGAGACGATCGTCCAGGGTTTGCGCTGCCCCGTCCACGCCGCCGCGTAGAGGACGCGCGGATTCGCGGCGTCCATCGAGAGATCGACGGCGCCGGTTCTCGGGCTGACGTACAGGACCTTCTCCCAGTTCCGGCCGCCGTCCTTCGAGCGGAAAACGCCGCGTTCGGGGTTCGGCCCGAAGGCGCGGCCCACCGCCGCGACGTAGACGAGGTTCGCGTCCTTCGGGTGGATCCGGATCTTCGCGATCTGCCCGACGTCCGCGAGGCCGCTCGCGCGCCACGTCCGCCCGCCGTCCTCGGATTTGTACATGCCGACGCCCGCCGCGACGTTGCCGCGCAGGCAGGCCTGCCCGGTGCCGGCGTACACGACGTTCGGATCGGAATCGGCGACCGCGACCGCGCCGATCGAGCCCGATGCGAAGAACCCGTCGGAGACGTTGGTCCAGCTCGCGCCGGCGTCCTCCGTCTTCCAGAGGCCGCCGGACGTTCCCATGTAGAACGCGTAGGGCCGCGAGGGCACGCCGGTGACCGCCGTGGAGCGCCCGCCGCGCGACGGCCCGAGGAGCCGGTACCGCACGGCCTGGTACGCCGCGGGATCGACGAAGGTGTTGGACGCGAGCGACGCCGCGAGGAGCGCGATCCGGATTCCGATCACGACAGACTTTCCTCCGTAAGAATCGCCGCGGCGCAGGCGCGGATACCCGCGGCGACGCCGTGCGATCCGGCCACGATGTTGCCCCGCTCGAGAAACCGCCCTCCGCCGGCAAAATCGGTCAGCTCGCCGCCGGCCTCCGCGATCAGGAGCGCGCCCGCCGCGATGTCCCAGGCGGAGAGGCGGAACTCGAAGAAGCCGTCGAAGACTCCGGCGGCGACCATGGCGAGGTCGAGCGCGGCCGAGCCTGCGCGGCGGATGGCGCGCGCTTTCAGAAAGAGGTCGCGGAAGAGCGCGAGGTACACGTCGATCTTGTCGCGCGAGCGGAAGGGAAATCCCGTCGCGAGGAACGCGCCCTCGACGCCCTCGCGCCCCGTGACCGCGAGGCGGGTGTCGTTGCGGAAGGCGCCCGCGCCCCGCTCGGCGGCGTAGAGCTCGCCGCGCAGCGGATCCCACACGACGCCGGCCGCAAGCTCGCCTTCCTCCGCAGCGGCGATCGAGACGCACCAGAATGGAAAACCGGCGATGAAGTTGGACGTGCCGTCGAGGGGATCGATGATCCAGATCCGCTTGCTGCCGGCGCCGAGATCCTTCCCGCCGCCCTCCTCCGCGAGGAAGGCGTCCTCGGGAAAGCGCTCGCGGATCGCCGCGATGATCGCCTGCTCGCTCTCCCGGTCGGCGAGGGTGACGTAGTCGTTCTGCCGTTTCTCGGAGATCGATCCGCCGGGCAGCGCGCGCCAGCGCAAGAGGAGGCGCTCTCCCCCGGCCCGCGCGGCGGCGATCGCGGTCTCGGCGAGGAGCGAGGTCACGGAAGTTCCCTCAGGCCCTCCAGACGATCCGGCCCGCGACGATCGTGGCGGCGGGCCGGCCGGTCAGCTCCCAGCCGGCAAAGGCCGAGTTGCGCGACCGCGAGCGGAATGCGGAGGGATCGACTTTCCAGACGCCCGACGGATCGAAGAGCGTGAGGTCGGCGGGCGAGCCCGGGGCGAGCGTCCCGCCCGGCAGACCGAACGCGCGCGCGGGACCGGTCGAGAAGAGCGCGGCAAAGCGCGCGAGAGGGAGCTTCCCCGTCCGCACGAGGCGGTCGTGGACGGCGGCGGCGGCCGTCTCGAACCCGATGACCCCAAACGGCGCCGAGTCGAAGTCCACCGCTTTCTCGTCCTCGTGGTGCGGCGCGTGGTCCGTGGCGATCGCGTCGATCGCGCCGTCCGCGAGCCCGGCCACGAGCGCCTCGACGTCCGAGGCCTCCCGCAGCGGAGGATTCATCTTGTAGCGGGTCGAGAACGCCGAGCGCGCGATCTCCTCGTCGGTCAGGAGGAGGTGATGCGGCGTGACCTCGCAGGTCACCGCGAGGTTCTTCGCCTTCGCGCGGCGCACGATCTCGAGCGCCCGGGCCGTCGAGAGGTGCGCGACGTGCAGGCGCCCCTGCGCCATCTCCGCCACGAGGACGTCGCGCGCCACCGCCGCGGCCTCCGCGACGTACGGCTGTCCGGCGAGGCCGAGGCGCGTCGAGACCGCGCCCTCGTGCATCGGCGCGCCGCGCGAGAGCGTCGGATCCTCGGCGTGCTGCACGACCGGCATCCGGAAGAGCGATGCGTGCTCGAAGGCCCGGCGCAGAACCGTTCCGTCGGCCAGCCAGCGTCCGTCGTCCGATACGGCGACCGCGCCGGCGTCGTGCATCTCGCCGAACTCCGAGAGCTGCTGGCCCTTCTGGCCCCGTGTGATCGCGCCGATCGGATAGAGGCGCGCGCCGGTCGCCGACTGAGCGCGCGACACGAGGAACTCGGTGGCCGCGCGATTGTCGTTGACGGGATCGGTGTTCGGCATCGCGCAGACCGCGGTGAACCCGCCGGCCGCGGCGGCGGCGAGGCCCGAGTGGACCGTCTCGGCGTACTCGCGCCCGGGCTCGCGCAGATGCGCGTGGAGGTCGATGAAACCCGGAAAGACATAGAGACCCGACGCCTCGAGCGTCTCCGCGCCGGAAGGCTTCCCGCCAGCACCCACCTCGGCGACGGTGCCGCCGTCGATCAGGACGTCCGCCCGCTCGTCGCGCCCCGTCGCCGGATCGACGACCCGTCCGCCCCGGATCCAGAGCTTCCCGCTCACGACTCGCCCTCCCAGGAGTGCCCGCCGAGGAGCAGATACAGCACCGCCATGCGGACGGCGACGCCGTTGGAGACCTGGTCGAGGATGACGGCGCGCGAGGAGTCCGCCACGTCGGAGGCGATTTCGACGCCCCGGTTCATCGGTCCCGGGTGCATCACGATCGCGCCCGAATTCGCGCGCGCCAGCCGATCGAGCGTCAGGCCGTAGCGGCGGAAGTACTCGCGCGAGGACGGGAAGGCGGCGCTGCCCTCCCGCTCGAGCTGGATGCGGAGCATCATCACGACGTCGGCGCCGGGAAGCGCCGCGTCGAAGTCCGTCGTCGCCTCGACGCCGAGCGCCTCGACCCGCGGGGGAAGCAGCGTCGGGGGACCGCAGAGGGTGACCCGCGCGCCCATCTTCGTCAGCAGCCACACATTCGACCGCACGACGCGCGAGCGCGCGATGTCGCCGGCGATCACGACGCGCAGGCCCTCGATCTTCCCGAACCGCTGCCGGATGGTCAGCGCGTCGAGGAGCGCCTGCGTCGGGTGCTCGTGCGCGCCGTCGCCGGCGTTGACGACGCCCGCCTTGAGGTGCCGCGCGAGGAAGTGCGGGACGCCGGGAGATCCGTGACGGATCACGATGAGGTCGGGCGACATGGCCTCGAGATTGCGCGCCGTGTCGAGGAGCGATTCGCCTTTCTCGACGGAGCTGCCCTTCGCGGCGAAGTTCAGCGAGTCGGCCGAGAGCCACTTCTCCGCGGTCTCGAAGGAGAAGCGCGTCCGCGTCGAGGCCTCGAAGAAGAGATTGACGACCATGCGGCCGCGCAGCGCCGGCACCTTCTTGATCGAGCGGCGCCCGATCTCGCGCATCGATTCCGCCGTATCGAGGAGGAGAACGATTTCTTCCGGCGAAAGGGGCTCGATGCCGAGGAGGTCCTTGAAGCGCAGTCCCGCCTTCGTCAACCCTTTTCCTCGAGAGGCCGCTCGAGGATCCAGACCTCGTCGGCGCCGTCGGTCTCCTGGAACATCACCTTGATGACCTCGCGCTGCGCGGTCGGGACGCTTTTGCCCACGTAGTTCGCCTCGATCGGGAACTCGCGATGCCCGCGATCGATGAGGACCGCGAGGCGGATCGCGCGCGGCCTCCCGAGATCGATCACCCCGTCGAGCGCCGCCCGGATCGTCCGGCCGGTGTACAGAACGTCGTCGCAGAGAAGCACGGCGCGGCCGTTCAGATCGAAGTCGATGTCCGTCTTCTTCAGGAGCGGCTGCGGCGCGACGGTCGAGAGATCGTCGCGGTAGAGCGTGATGTCGAGCGTCCCGACCGGGAACGGGTGGGACACCAGGGCCGTCAGGCGTTCCGCCAGCCGCTCGGCGAGCGGAACTCCGCGCGTGCGGATGCCGATCAACGCGAGATCCGACAGGTCTTTCTGGCGCTCGGCGATCTCGTGCGCCATGCGATCGATCATCCGGCCGATGCGCTCGGCGTCGAGGATCCGGGACTTTTTGACCAGCGCGTCGGTCAAGGTCGCGCGAGTCTATGGGTCGGCCCCGCCCCCGTCAAGAACCGGAAAAACCGGAGTAAAATGGCTCGACCCTTTCATGGTCATCTACAACGCGGCGACCCGGGAGCTCACGGCCAAGATCGTGTACTACGGTCCGGGTCTCGGGGGAAAGACCACCAATCTCCAGGTGCTGCACGACCGTCTGGAGCCGTCCACGGTCGGAAAGCTGTTGAACCTCTCGACACACACGGACCGGACGATCTACTTCGACCTGCTCCCCGTCGAGCTCGGCGACATCAAGGGATACAAGATCCGCTTCCAGCTCGCGACGGTTCCGGGCCAGACGGCGTTCAACGAGACGCGCCGCGTGGTTCTCAAGGGCGCCGACGGCGTCGTCTTCGTCGCGGACTCTCAGTGGACGATGCTGCCGAAGAACCTGGAGGCCTGGCAGAACCTCAAGGACAACCTGAAGTCGAACAGCGTGTCCTTCGAGGGCATGCCGGTCGTGATCCAGTACAACAAGCGCGACCTCTCGGACATCCTCTCGATCGAGGCGATGCAGGAGGCGCTCGGACTTTCCTCGTTCCCGTTCGTCGAGGCGGTCGCCTCGGCCGGGCGCGGCGTGACCGAGACGTTCAAGCTGATCTCGAAGCTCACGTTCGTGGACCTGCTCCGCCGTCTCCAGGGGCGCCGCCCCGAAGAAGCGGGCCTGCCGACCGGGAAGGAGCCGAAGGACGACCTGCAGTCGTGGCGGCAGTCGCTCTTCCAGCGCGCGCCGGCCGAGCCCAAGAGGCCGCGCCCGCTCGCCGCCGTGCCCTCGCCTTCGGAGGAAGCGCCCTTCGAGACGGGCGAGCCGGCGCCGGCAGAAAACTCGCCCTCCTCGGTCGTCGAAGGGCCGTTCGGCGGAGCGCGCGAGCCGGTGAGGGAAGCGGCGGCACCGCCTCCGCCGGCCGAACCCGAGCCCATCGAGGTCGTGGACGAGGCTGAGCCGCTGCCTGACCGTCCTCTGATCGAGGAACCGATCGAGGTGGCGCTCGGCGTCCCCGGGGTCTCCCGGCCGGCCTTTCCCGAGCCAACTCCCCCGCTCGTCGCGCCGCCTCCCGCCGTCGCCGGCGTTCCGGCCGAGGCCTTGACCGCCCTCGAAGTGCGCTTCGAGGCGCGCCTCGCCGAGATCGCCGGCCGTTTCGATCAGGCGAAGGCGGACGTCGCGCGCGCCGACGCCACGTGCAATGTGCTCGCCTCGCGCCTCGAGGTCGCCGAGAAGCAGGCCGGCGAGCTCCGGCGCGAGCTCTCCGATGCGCGCCAGACCCTGGAGGCGCGGGCCGCCGGCATCGAGGAGCGGGCGCGCAGCGACAGCCGCGAGATCGCCCGCATCGCCGAGCTGACCGAACGGGCGGAGATGGCCGGCGCGCGCCTGGACGTGCACGAGCAGCGCCTCTCCGACGGGTTCGAGCGGCTCAGGGAGCAGGATCAGAAGGTCGAGACGCTGGAGAAGCGCCTGCGGGGCACCGAGGACGACGTCGGCATGGCGCTCTCCGAGCTGAACGAGCGCGGCGAGAAGCTCGCGCAGCAGGTCGCCGCCTTCGCGCCCGCGCTCGAGGCGCTCCAGAACGCCGTCGAGGAAAAAACCCGCCAGGGACGGCGCGAGGCCGAGGACATCCGCTCGCAGCTCGCGCCGCTCCTCGAAGCGCACGGCCAGCGCGGAGCGGCCGAGGAGAAGGTTCTCGCCGAGATCGATCGTCTTCGCGAGGGCCTGGCCGACTCGCTGGGGGACCTCGCCGAGCAGCTCCGCCGCGCGGTGCGCGGGCTCTAGCAGGCTGCTGAAAAATGGATGCGGGCGTCGTGTCCGGCACTTTGCAGACGGCGCCTGCTGCGGAATTCTTGCCGGGCTTCCCTGGCGTCTCCCTGGCAGGCGCCGGCAAGGTGCCGTCCGCCCTTCGGGTTACGGCGGCGCGCTCCTAACGCCATCCCACACCCTTTTCAGCAACCTGCTAGACCCGGCTCCGCCTCAAGGCCGCTTCCCTCCCGGCCCCTCCACCAGCTGCGACAGGAATCGCTCGTCGTCGCGCCAGCGTTCGCGTACCTTCACCGTCAGCTCGAGAAAGAACTTCCGCCCGGTCTCCGCCTCGAGCTCCGCGCGGGCGGCCTTGCCGATCTCGCGGATCATCGTCCCGCCGGCGCCGATCACGATGCCCTTTTGCCCCTCGCGCTCGACTACGATCGACGCGGTTACGACCGTCAGGTTCTTCGCGTCGTCCTCCCGCACGGACTCGACGACGACCGCCGACGCGAAGGGCAGCTCCTCGCGGGTGCGCTCGAGGAGCTTCTCGCGGATGAGCTCGCCGATCCACTCGGATTCGGGCGTCGCGGTCAGGAAGTCCTCCGGGTAGGCCGCCTCGCCCGCGGGCAGGTTCTCCACGAGCGCCGCCGTCAGCCGCTCGACGCCGTCGCCGGTCCGCGCCGAGATCGGCACGATGGCGCGAAAGTCGAAGCCCGCGGCGAACTCCTGGAGCATCGGCAGGAGCTTCGGCTTGGCGATCCGGTCGATCTTGTTGAGCGCGAGGATCGCCGGCTTCCCCGATTTCTCGATGAGACGCCGGATGTGCTCCTCCCCCGTGCCCCGCTTCTCCGAGGCATCCACGATCCAGAGCACGAGGTCGGCCTGCGCGAGCGCGTCGGTCGCGTCGCGCACCATCGCCGCGTTCAGGCGGTACTCGGGACGGTGGATCCCGGGCGTATCCACGAGCGCGATCTCGTGGCCCGGGCCGCGCGCCACGCCGAGGATGCGCCTGCGCGTCGTCTGCGGCTTGTCCGAGACGATCGCGACCTTCTCGCCGACGATGCGGTTGACGAGGGTGGACTTGCCGGCGTTGGGTCGCCCGACGACCGCGACCTGTCCGACGCGCAGAGCCGTCAGCGATCCGCTTTCGGCTTGGGGCCGCCCGGCGGCGAGCCGACGGCCGCGGCAGATAGCCGGGACTCCTCCGGCGAGCTCTCGACCATCTCGACTCGGACGCGATGCACGCGTCGCCGGTCGGCCTCCTCCACCGTGAACAGCAGGTCGTGCTCGCGGAAAGTCTCGCCGGGTCGGGGGATGTGGCCGAGCCGCGCGGCGAGGTAGCCGCCGACGGTCGCAAACTCCTCTTCCTCCGGTCCACGCCCGAAGAGCTCCACGATCGTCGCGACATGCTCTTTGCCCGACACGGAGTAGACGCCCTCGCCGGTCTTGGACACCGCTTCGCGCTCGTCCTCGTGCTCGTCGGAGATCTCGCCGACGATCTCCTCGAGCAGGTCCTCGACCGTCACGAGACCCGAGACGCCGCCGTATTCCTCCACGACGATCGCCATCCAGAGGTGGCGGCGCTGGAATTCGCGGAGGAGCTCGGAAACTTTCTTCGTCTCCGGCACGAAGTAGGCCTCGCGCGCGAGCGAGGCAATCGGCGGCGATGCGCCGGCCCGGATCGAGGCGAGCGTGTCCTTGACGTGTGCGATCCCGACGACGCGGTCGATCGTGCCTCGCGCGATCGGAATGCGCGAGTACTTGGACTGCACGAAGAGATCCGCGAGCTGCGAGAAGGCCGAGGCGGCGTCCAGCCACACGATGTCGGTCCGCGGCGTCATCACCTCGCGCACGCGCGTGTCGCCGAAATCCACGATCGAGAGGAGCAGCTTCTCTTCGCCCTTCTCGAGAATCCCTTCCTTGCGGCCGACCTCGATGTAGGCCTGGACTTCCTCTTCCGTCGCGGCGGGCGCCGGCCCGGCGGAATCGGCCCTTTCGCGCGCCGCGAAGACGCGGCGGACCGGGATGGCGATCGGCCAGAGAAGCCACGAGGCCGCCGTCACGACGGGCAGGAGGCCGTTCACCGTCTTCTCCGAGTCGGAGGCGGCGGCGCGCCGCAGAAGGTACACCTCCGTCAGCAGCCAGCCGGCGACGAACACGGCGCCGCCCCAAGCCCAGGGCGAGCGGACTCCGAGCGACGCGAGGCTGGAGACGACGGTGAGGAGGCCCGTCATCAGCAGAACCTGGACGAGCACCTTCGTCGTGGTGCGAACGATCTCGACCTCGCCCGGCCCGGCGAGCAAGCGCGCGCGCTCCGGATGTTCCTCGAGAAGGCCCCGCACCTTGATGGGCGAGAGCCGGTCGAGCGCCAGCGAGAACGTCTCGAAGAGGAGGAACGCGAGGTAGCAGAAAGCGGAGACGACGAGGATCATGCCCGTCTCCGCTCCGCGATGCCAAAACGCCGGCGCAGGCGAGCCTCGAGCGCGTCCATCTGCCCGTCGTCGCTCTCGTGGTCGTAGCCCAGCAGGTGCAGGTAGCCGTGCACGAGCAGGCGGTCGAGCTCGCGGCCGATCGGCTCGCGCCGGCGGCGCGCCTGCCGCGAGGCGTAAGGAACGGAAATCACGATGTCCCCGAGCAGCGCGCCCGGCGGCCCCCCGGAAGGAAACGCGAGGACGTCGGTCGGTCGGTCCCGGCGGCGGTAGCGCCGATTGAGCGCGCGCATCCGCGCGTCGCCGCAAAAGAGGACCGACACCTCGCGCGGGCGCGTCCGCGTGGCACGTGCGGCGCGCGAGAGGAGACGGCGGACCCGCGCGGGCGCCGGCGCGCCGGCCACGCCGGCCTGGACGCCCACCTCGAACGAGGCGCCGCTCATTGCGAGCTCCCGCCGGAGATGGGGCGCGGCCCGAGACGCGCGACTCCGCCTTCCGAAGCCACCGCGGTCTCCCCCGTCGGGCGCTTGCGCTCCTTGTTGAACTCGAAGCCCGGGTAGTCGATGCGGTGGTGATACACGGTCGAGACCGTGCGCTCGAGCGTGTCCACGATCACCGCGAGATCGCGCATCGTGAGGTCGCAGTCGTCGAACTGGCCGTCCCGCAGGCAGTCGTCGACGATGGTCTGGATCAAAGTGCGGATCTTGGCCGGCGTCGGATCGATGAGCGTGCGCGAGGCCGCCTCGACGGCGTCGCAGATCATCAGGATGCCGTTCACGCGCGTCGTCGGACGCGGGCCGGAGTGCCGGTAGTCCGTGTCGCGCACCGGCCCCTGCGCCGGATCCGACCGCGTCAAGGCCTTCTGGTAAAAGTAGTGGATCTTCTTCGTTCCGTGATGCTCGCGGATCGCGGCGAGGATCGGCTCCGGCAGGCGCGCCTTGCGGCCCATCTCCGCGCCTTCACGCACGTGCGAGGCGATGATGAGCGCGCTCATCGAGGGCTCCAGCCGGTCGTGGCGGTTGACGCCCTTCGGCTGGTTCTCGATGAAGTACTCCGGCATCCGGATCTTGCCGATGTCGTGGTAGTAGCCGGCCACGCGCGCGAGCATCGCGTCGGCTCCGATCGCCTCGGCGGCCGCCTCCGCGAGCGTCCCGAGCACGAGCGAGTGCTGGTACGTGCCCGGCGCCTCGAGTGCGAGCGTTCGCAGCAACGGCAGGTTCTGGTTCGAGAGCTCGAGCAGCCGGATGTCCGTCGTGACGTGGAAGACGTGCTCGAAGATGGGCAGGATCGCCGCGACGAGCATCGCGACGAACCATCCGCCCGTGATGCCGCCGACGACGTCGCCCCAGAAGTCCCAACCCCGGGGCTCGGCGCCGAGCAGCGAGATCGCCGACACGGAGACGAAGTTCGCCGCGGCCACGATGCCGCCCATCGCGAGAAGCACGCTGCGCGAGCGGACCTTTCCGAGACTGAAGATACCCGCGAGCGATCCCGCGAGCGCGAAGAGCGCGAAGGCGAAGCTCTGCCCGAGCAAAAGCCCCGCGCCGAGGGCATTGACGGCCGCGAAGAGGAGCGCCGGCCCCATGCCCGCCACGAGGCTCGCGACGATCGGGCCCGCGGCGAAGGGAATCGCGTAGTAGCCGTGCGACGCCCAGGACGCGCCCTCGAAGCTCGACGACAACGTCTGCGTGAGGCCGAAGACCCCGCGCGTCAGCAGGGCGAACAGGATGCCCGTCGCGAGCACCGCGCCGTAGACGACGTCGGGCGCCCGCTCGCGCCGGCGACGGCGCTGGCGCCGCGCGTCGAGCCAGAAGACCACGGCGGCGCCGGTCTGCACGAGAAGCGTCCCGCCGACCTTGAGCCAGGATGAGGGATCGGAGACGGACGCGCGCGCCACGTCGATCCACTGCGCCGCGCGCGGGGTGATCTCGTCTCCCTTGCGGACGATGACCTTGCCGCGCGGGATTTTGGTCAGCACCGTCTCGACCGACCGCGCGGCCTCGGCGCGCCGCTCCGCGGTGACGGCGGCGTTCTGGGTCAAATTCGGCCGCATCGTCGCGGCGAGAAAGGCGGCGACCTCGGAGCGCTCGCGGCCCGAGAAGGCCGTGTCGGAGAGCGCCTCGCCCAGCGCCGCCTTGGTCTGCGCGCCGTACTCGACGACGTCGGAGAATTCTTTTCGCCGCGCCTCGCGGCCCGTGGCCGGATCGTGAAGCGCGATGCCCGTCGCCTTGTTCTCCAGCAGGCGGTCGCGGCTGTCCACGACGCCCCCGCGGTAGAGCCTCTGCCCCTCGGAGACGAGCCGGTCCTCGATCGCCTGCGAGAAATTCAGACGCGCCAGAGCCGAGAGCGCCTCGTCGCCGATCGGGAGATCGAAGGCCTCGCGCACCGCCGGCGTCACGACGCCGCGCTTGCGGGAGGCCGCGCGCGCCTTGTCGAAGCAGCGTCGCAGGTCGCGCTCGAGCCGGGCCGGGGCCTCGGCGTCCCAGTCGTAGACGGCGAGGACGTCCGCCGCGGCCTCCGCCCGCCGTCGCTCGGTCGCCGCGGGATCGGCGACGATCAGGTCGCGCGGCGCGACGAAGTCACGCGTGGCGATCGAGCCCGGTTTCTGCGAGGCCGTGCGGAACGAGAGAGTCGGCGAGAACGCGAGCGTCGTGAGAAGGACGTAGGCGATCGCCCAGAGGAGCGACCGGGCGCGCCGCCCGGAGGGCGTCTCCTCGGCCGGAGCGGCCGGAGCGGAGCGCCGCCGGAAAGCGGCCGTCGTGCGCCGGAGCGGCGTCTCGGTCGGCATGGAAATCCTAACGGCCGTTTGTCGCGCGGGGCGAGGCGGCCTCGCGCTCCCGGTCGAGGGTCTCGTAGGCCGAGATGATCGACTGCACGAGCGGGTGCCGCACGACGTCGCGCTCGTCGAAGAGGACGAAGTGGATCCCTTCGATCCGCGACAGCAACTGTTGCGCCTCGCGCAAGCCCGAGGTCTTGCCCTGCGGCAAGTCCACCTGAGTGACGTCTCCCGTCACGACGGCCTTCGAACCGAAGCCGATGCGCGTCAGGAACATCTTCATCTGCTCCGACGTCGTGTTCTGCGCTTCATCCAGGATGATGAACGCGTCGTTCAGCGTGCGTCCTCGCATGAACGCGATCGGCGCGACCTCGATGATCCCGCGCTCGAGGAGCTTTGCCGTCTTTTCGTAGCCGAGGATGTCGTACAGCGCGTCGTAGAGCGGGCGCAGGTACGGGTTGACCTTCTCGACGAGATCGCCGGGGAGGAAGCCGAGCTTCTCGCCCGCCTCGACCGCCGGA
>Ga0335077_10008982_pt1 | contig 12403 bp, 9 predicted proteins | sample Lox_Sample_31_FD_207151 | JGI IMG/M metagenome (GOLD analysis project Ga0335077, IMG submission 207151) | Soil microbial communities from Loxahatchee National Wildlife Refuge, Florida, United States - Lox_Sample_3.1 | ecosystem: Environmental > Terrestrial > Soil > Wetlands | place: USA: Florida...
GGCCTGCGGCAGGGCGTAGTAAACCGTCGCGGTCACTTGCGGAGCCACGGCGAGGGAAGGATGATGAGGACCGTAATGCACCACGAACGCGGTTACCATCTCGTCTACCCAAAAGCTGGATGGCAGCGGAACCAGCCAGAGCCGCACGATGCAGGCGGCAAGCAGGACCCACAAAACCGTTTTCACGGGCACGGGAACTTTCATTCTCGTTTTCCGACTGCGGCCGATGTCGTCCGCTGTGATTCGTACATCGGGAATTCGAAAATTCCGGGATGCACAAGCCCCCACTTGGCGAGCCGGAACTGCACCGACGTCTTAAGCACTCCGAAACCATAGACACAGCTCCGCCAAAAATTGATGGAAGACGCTTCGGGAAAATAACGCGTCGGGCAGGAGATCTCGCCGATCCGCGCGCCCAGCAGCAGGGCCTGCGCCAGGATCTGGTTGTCGAAAACGAAGTCGTCCGAGTTTCGGCCGAGCGGCAAGGCCTCCAACAACGTGCGGCTGAAGGCGCGATATCCGGTGTGATACTCGGATAAGCTTGCGCCTAACATGAAATTCTGAAATAGGGTCAGCGCGCGATTGGAAACATATTTATAAAAGGGCATTCCGCCCTTCAGGGCGCCCCCGGTGAGTGTGCGCGATCCTAGCGCCAAGTCGTAAACCCCGTAAGCGACCATGCCCGCAATTGACGTCACCAGCAGCGGCGAATATTGATAATCGGGATGGATCATCACCACCACGTCCGCGCCCGAGGCTAACGCCTTCGCGTAGCAAGTCTTCTGATTCCCGCCATAGCCGACGTTTTTTTCATGAACCTCTACCGTCAGCCCCAGACGGCGCGCCACGGCGACAGTCTGATCGTGGCTTTTGTCGTCCACCAGGATGCTTTCATCCACGATTTCGGGAAGCTCTCGAGCGGTAGCTTCCAGCGTCTTCTCGGCATTGTAGGCAGGCAGTACTACAACGATCCGTTTCCCATTAATCATGGTTGCACTGGCCCAAACTGGTTTAACCCCGTCCTTCCTAATGTTATGCCACCCCACCCCGGAGCTGGCTCGTCCCGTGCCTTTCTTGGGAACTTTTTGCGGCCTAAGCGACAATCATCTTATGTAGGCACATACGAACAAAAAAGTATGTGCTGTAGTAAAAGGAGTACAGAGGTCCATGTTAAGACGCAACTCTCGATTGGCGGCGTTGGCTGCCGGACTGCTGGCTCTGAGCCTGAGCGCGTTCGCGCAAGGCCCGGGCCGGAGAGGTTTTGGAGGTGGTCCAGGCGGATTCCCGGGAGGTCCGGGCATGGGGGGGCCAGGATTTGGCTTCGGAGGCGGTAAGGTTGTCACCAACGCTCCCTATTCCGGCGTAGCCGTCAGCACTTTCACGCAGACGCTGAGCAATGGCAATGTCATCAGCGAGTCGAATTGCACCAAGGTCTATCGCGATAGCTTGGGCAGAACGCGGGTGGAGGAAACACGAAGCTCCTCGACCTGCAGCGCGACGCCGTCGATGATCCTGATTCGCGATCCGGTGGCCGGCGTGCAGTACGATATCGACCCGCAGAACAACAGCTACCGGCAGATCACGCTCAAAGCGCCACCGGCCCGCACGGCGCCGGCGAATCCCCCGAACCGGCCGTCTCCGCCTAATGTGCAAACGACGACTCTCACGCCGCCGATGCCTATCCTCGGTACCAGCCTGTTTGCCCAGGGTACGCAAACCGTTCGTACGATTCCGGCGGGACAGATCGGAAATGCCCAACCAATTAACGTCACTTCGACCAGGTGGTACTCGCCTGATCTGCAGGTGGTGATCCAGAGTTCCAGCGACGATCCGCGGCGCGGTAAATCGTCTTACCAGCTCAGTAACGTTTCTACGGCAAATCCGGCTGAGTCGCTATTCCAACTGCCTGCCGGCTTGACTCAGAAACAGGGACGCGCGGGCTTCGGCCGGCCGGCCCGATAGCATCATCCTTCCTCCTTCAAGCAGGGCGGCCCAACTTGGCTGATCGGTCGCCCTAACAGTCTCCTCCAGGCATCAATCTCGTTCGCAAAGTGACTCGTCAAATCGCGGGAGAACCCGCTCGCGACACTCCCACTACATTGCTTCAAGCTCGTTGAAGAGTTGCATCTCTCCAGGGATATTCCCGTGTTTCGGGTCTAGTGCGATCGGAGTCTTTCATGCTTCCTCAAATTCGTTTTCTTGTCGGACTTGTCGTTTTTCTGCTGGCACTCGTGCCTGCCTATTCCACGTCTATTACCACGTACACCACTCTGACAGATTGGCAACTTGCCACGTCCAGTTACCAAACGATCGATTTCGAGGGTTTGACGCCATCCAACACGAGCACGCCTTACCCCTCCGGCGTGAGCCCGAACGGCACGGGCGTTCAGTTCATCGGAATGTCCGGCCAGACGTCGATCCAGGTGATCGATACCAACCTCTCGCCGTGGTACAACTTCGGCACCAACGATGCGCTCATGGAAGACATGAATCGCGCGACGTCCGGTTCGTCCGTGCCCTACATCCACATCGTTCTACCGACAGCTATTACGGCGCTCGGCATGGACCTGTTTTCGGTGAGCCCAGACGGGCTTACCTACACGATCACCGTGGCCGGAAGCCAATACACGGTTCCCACCAACGCTCGCCCGAATACGGCATTCTTCGGCATTACGTCGGACACCCCGATCACTAGCCTCGATCTGACCCTCCAGGGCACCAGCTATAACGGATCCTCCCACGCTTTGCTCGATAATTTCAGCTTTGGCGCGGCATCAGGGGGCGTGGGCAATATGTCCGATGCCCCGGAGGCGGGCACCTATTTTCTAATCGGTTCCGGCCTGATCGGACTGGTGCTTATAAGAAAGGTCCTGCCGGAGAAATCGGCTTAGCGAGCGGCCGAGGTTCAAGTGACTCGGCCGATCCAGCGGATGCGTAGCACGAAGTGGCGGCCGTCGCTGCCGTAGAAGGTTCCGAAGTTCGGCGAGCCGAGCGTGCTGTTAACCACCGTATAGTTATTGTGGTTGGTGATGTTGTTGAATCCCCCGCGCAGCGCGAACCGATAACCGAGAAGATGTGTGGTCCACTCGACGTGCAGATTCAGATTTAAGTAGCTCGGGAAACGATCAGAGTTAGGCGGTCCGACGAGCCCACCGATCTGATCGACCACCGAAAAAGGGAATCCGCTGCGCGTTTCAAACAAATAGGCAATGGCCCAGTTCTGGAACGGGGACGGCAAGTAGCCCCAGCTCAAGAACCGGTTCGGTGTGTCCCAGGACAAACGGCCTACGTCGTTCGAGATAAGGGTGGGTTGGTCGACGCTGGCATCCACCACGGCGTTTGAAGACGCGCGAGAGCGCGTGTAACTCGCCATCCACTCGTATTTGCTGCCAAAGGGCTGGCGGAACCGGATCTCGGCCGAATCGTATCGGTCCTTCCGCGAATTCTGCAACTGATAAATGCTCTCAAACTGATTGGTACCGTACAGCGCGACTAGAGCCGGGGGCGGAACAGCATTCGGATCGAGCACGTTCACGTAGGTAAGCCCGTTATTCGTGCGTCTTCGAAGCAGATTCACGCTTAAAAGAATCTTCGCCGGCAGCAACTGTTCCAGGCTCAGACTCTCATTCTGGTAGCGCGACATTTCGAGATGCGTTCCTGGAATGAAGACAGTCGCCGTTGGGCCGCTTTGAATACTGCCGTCGGGATTATAAATGGTGCTTAGCGAATACTGATCCTGAGGCCGGCTGAACAGTTGCGGAGTTGTCGCGTTGTAGATGACCGCATAGCCACCGGCAATCTTCGTATTTTTTGAATCGAAAGGCGCATAGGACGCCGAGACGCGGGGAGACCAGGCGACATCGTGAACCAACTCGTCCCAATCCTGGCGAACGCCGGCTTGCACCACCAGGTTGGAGCGCATTTTCCAGGTGTCCTGAACATACGAGGACACTTCCAGGCTCGGCTGTGAAAGAACGCCGCTGCCCGCGAAAACGACTTTGCGCAGCACCGAGCCGCTGAGCCCGATATCTTCAAATCCGGTGCGCCGGGTGTCCTGCGAATAACCCAGGCGGTCGATATCGACGCCGGCCTTGAATTGATGGCTTCCCACCCAGCGAAAGGCCGGCAAGAACAGATTCGACAGAAACTGCTTTCTTTCCGAATGCTGCGTGGAATCCACGTAGTAGTTGCCTTGGTTGCCGTTGGGCGTGAACAAATACAACTCCTGACCCTGTGGTATTTTACGGGAGAATGTCCGCAGGTCGGCGAATCCAATTTCGAGGAGCGTTCCCCGCGCGATATAGATCTGGTCCTTCACGCTGAAGAACCACTGCCGAAAACGCTGATCGATGGTGGCGGGAATCGGGGTGAGCGCGCCCAGTCCGAAATTGGGCGTGTCCGTGAAATTCGCCAGAAAGTCCGCCACCAGGATGTTGGCGGGCGTTAAATTCACCTGGGAATGCAGGAGATTGCTCGCGCCGTAGCTGGTCCTGGTATTCTGGCCGCTCGGAAGATCGGGCACGATCAGTTGGTTGTAATTGCCGTCCATACTGTCGGAGAACCACGCCCGACCTTTCACGACCGGGCCGGAGAAGTTCAGCCTCGGCGTGTAGGCGCCCACATGCAATCCATTGTTGGTATCCACGCCGGGAATGAAGTTCGTCGCGGAGTAACGCCAGGTGTCGTCTCCCGACTCCGTGTGAATGGCCAGAGCGCCGGATGCGCCCTTGCCGAACTCGGGGGAATAGCGGCCGTTCAAGAAATCCAGCGATTGCACCGCTTCGAGAGGCATGTGCGCGCTGAATGTGCCCGTCAGCGGATCGCTGATGTTGAAGCCGTCCAGCACGTATTCAACCTGATTTTCCGCCCCGCCATCGAAATGCAGATCGCCGGCCGGGCCGGTCACAACCCCGGGCAATAGAGCAAGCGCATTGCGCAAATCATGACTGGAAGGGTAAGGCACTTCCAGAATTTGCGGGCCGCTCAACTGGCGCTGGAGCTCGGTTTGCTCGATATCGATTCTGGATTCCGAGGAGCTTACGTTTACCGATTCAGAAGTATTGCGGATGTGGTTTAAAGTAAGAGCAACCTCGTTGGGACCCTCGCGCAGATCGGCGGGATGATCCATGAGCGCGAAGAAGCCCGGCTTGGAAACCGTAATCAGATAAGAGCCCGGCTCGGCGAGCGTCAACCGAAATGCGCCCGTTGGGTCGGACTCAGCGGGAATACTCTGGGAGGGAGTTTGAGCGGCTGACCGAACGGAAATTACCGCACCGGCGACTGGCGCGTTGTTCTCGTCCTCGACGCGGCCCTGCAGCGTTGCTTCGGCGGCGTACAAACGCAGTCCGAATAAAAAGATCCATGCGCACTGGAACCACCGTGCTGGCACTGCTTTTTAGAACTATAACCCGCCGGGCTTCCGACCGTCTATAATCGATGTTGATGAAAAAGAATTGGCGGCCTGTCGCTCTATCGTTGACCGTGCTGGGAGCGATCGCTCGGCTGATCCCGCATCCGCCCAATTTTGCGCCCGTGGGCGCCACCAGCCTGTTTGCCGGCGCGCGCCTTCCGGTCTGGCAAGCCTACTTGGTTCCGCTCGTGCTGATGGCCGTTACCGATCCGATCCGCGCGGCGTTTTATGGCGTGCCCGCCTACAGCCGCTATCAACTCTTCATCTACGGAAGTTTTCTGATCAGCGTGTGGCTCGGCCGCCGGATTCGAAGCACTGAGAGCGTTCCGCAAATAGCGGCGCTTGCGGTTCTCAACAGCATGCAGTTCTTTCTGGTGACCAATTTCGGGAGCTGGCTGTGGTTTAAGACTTATCCGCTCACCGCGGCAGGATTGGCAAGCTGTTACGCGGCTGCGATCCCGTTTTTTGGCTGGACCCTTGCCAGTGACTTGCTCTTCACGGCCGTCCTGTTCGGACTGCACGCCTGGCTGAGCCGGACCGTCGCCGCGCGCGAACGTGTCGCCCTCGCAGCGTAGGCGCGTTGCGCTGTCTTGGAGCAGCGGCAAAGATAGCGCCTGGACATTGCACCTGCTGCGGCAGGATCCGAGCATCGAAGTCATAGCGCTGATCACCACTCTCAACGAAGCCTTCGACCGGGTCGCGATGCATGCCGTCCGGCGCGAACTGCTCGAGCTGCAGGCCGACTCCGCGGGGCTCCCGCTTTGGACCGTTCCGCTTCCCTGGCCGTGTTCGAACCAGGAGTACGAAGCACGGATGCGTGACGTTTGCAATCGCGCGGCGAGCGAACACATACAAGCCATCGCTTTTGGCGATCTTTTCCTGGCGGACATCCGGGCCTACCGTGAACGGCAACTCGCAGGAACCGGACTCGAGCCGGTCTTTCCTCTCTGGCAGCTTCCAACTCCGGCGGTCGCCCGCGAGATGATCGCCCAGGGCCTCCGCGCCCGAATCACATGTGTGGATCCTAAGCTGCTATCACGGGAATTCGCCGGGCGTGAGTTCGACGCCAGTTTTCTATCGGATCTGCCCCCGGTTGTCGATCCCTGTGGCGAAAACGGCGAATTCCATTCGTTCGTCTATGGTGGTCCGATGTTCCGTGAGGGGATACCGGTTATCTCAGGAGAAGTTGTTGAAAGAGAAGGGTTTGTATTTTGCGATCTACAGGCAGCCGGAACAGCATCCAGCAATTAGAGGATGCGGTCTCTACGGTTGTGGAATCGTGTCTAATAGTGATATCATCATATTGATTGATTGTTAGGCACTCATATTCTGGAGCCAGCCATGGATTTTAACCGCTTAACTGAAAAGATGCAGGAGGCCATACGTGCCGCCCAATCTCTCGCCTCCCAACACGGAAATCAACAGATCGACGTCGAGCATCTGCTTTTGGCGCTACTCGACCAGGAGGGAGGACTCGCGCCCTCGATTCTTCACAAAGCCGACGTTCAAGTCGACGCGCTGAAGGCGCGAGTTCAGCAGGAGATCAACCGGATGCCCAAGGTCTCCGGTTCCTCTGGTGGCCCGGATCAGATCTATGTGACGTCGCGCCTCACCAAACTGCTGACGCAAGCCGAGCAGGAGGCCAAACGTCTCAAGGACGAGTTTGTCTCGGTGGAGCACGTACTCCTGGCAACCACGGAGGACAGCGGTGCCGCCGGGAAGCTGTTCCGCGATTTCGGGATCACGCGCGAACGTTTGATGCGCGCTTTGCAGGAAGTTCGCGGCACTCAGCGCGTGACCACCCAAAACCCGGAAGCAACCTACGAGGCTTTGGAAAAATACGGCCGGGATCTGACGCAGCTCGCTTCGCAAGGCAAGCTTGACCCGGTGATCGGACGCGACGAAGAGATCCGGCGCGTGATACAAGTGCTTTCGCGCCGGACCAAGAACAATCCCGTGCTCATCGGTGAACCCGGCGTTGGAAAAACCGCGATCGTCGAGGGTTTGGCCGGCCGCATCGTTCGTGGCGACGTGCCGGAAGGCTTGAAGGATAAGCGCGTGGTTGCCCTCGACATGGGCGCGCTCATCGCCGGCGCGAAATTCCGAGGTGAGTTCGAGGAGCGCCTGAAAGCGGTTCTCAAGGAAGTGCAATCCTCGGAGGGGCAGATTGTTCTGTTCATCGACGAGCTGCACACGGTTGTGGGCGCCGGTAAGGCCGAAGGTGCGATGGACGCCGGCAATCTGCTAAAACCCATGCTCGCCCGCGGCGAACTGCATTGCATAGGCGCCACCACGCTCGACGAATATCGGAAATACATCGAAAAAGACGCTGCTCTCGAACGGCGTTTCCAAACTGTGTACGTCGATCAGCCGACCGTCGAGGACACCATTTCGATTCTGCGCGGCCTGCGTGAACGTTATGAGATTCATCACGGCGTGCGCATCAAGGACTCGGCGCTGGTTGCCGCCGCGGTTCTCTCGAACCGCTACATCAGCGACCGCTTCTTGCCCGACAAAGCCATCGACCTGGTGGACGAGGCAGCAGCCAAGCTCCGCACCGAAATCGACTCCATGCCTTCCGAGCTCGACGAAATCCTGCGCCGCATGATGCAGCTTGAAATCGAGCGCGAGGCTTTGAAGAAAGAGTCCGATATTGCATCCAAAGACCGCCTCAAGAAGATTGAAAAAGAGCTGGCGGACTTGAAGGCGGAAGCCAGCGCTCTGCAAGCGCAGTGGCAGGCCGAAAAAGAAGCTGTGCAAAAGCTCCGCGGCTTGCGCGAGCAGATCGAACACACCAAGACCGATATTGAAAAGGCCGAGCGGCAGTACGATCTGAACCGCGCCGCCGAGCTCAAATACGGCAAGCTCACTCAGCTTGAAAACCAACTCAGAAATGAAGAATCGCGCTTGGCGGAAAAACAGTCAGGCAAGCGGCTTCTCAAAGAAGAAGTTGACGAAGAGGACATCGCGCAAGTGGTCAGCCGCTGGACCGGGATCCCCGTCTCCAAGCTACTCGAAGGTGAAATGCAAAAGCTGCTGCACCTGGAAGAGGAATTGCATAAACGAGTGATCGGGCAGGACGAAGCCGTTCAGGCCGTGGCCGAGGCGGTCATGCGGGCCCGTGCGGGATTAAAAGATCCTAACCGTCCGATCGGCAGTTTTATCTTCCTCGGGCCGACCGGAGTGGGAAAAACTGAACTTGCCCGGGCCTTGGCGGAATTTCTTTTCGACGACGAGCGGGCCATGATCCGTATCGATATGTCCGAATACCAGGAAAAACATACCGTTGCCCGGCTGATTGGCGCGCCCCCCGGTTACGTCGGTTACGAAGAAGGAGGGCAACTAACGGAAGCGGTCCGGCGTCGTCCATATTGTGTGGTGCTTTTCGACGAAATTGAAAAAGCCCACGGCGACGTCTTTAATGTGCTCCTGCAAATCCTGGACGACGGACGCCTCACCGATGGGCAAGGCCGAACGGTGGACTTTAAGAACACGATCGTGATCATGACTTCCAACATCGGCAGCCACCGCATTCTCGAATATCGCGGCGCTTTCTCCGGCGAAGGCTACAGCCGGATGAAGGAGGCGGTGCTAGACGAGCTGCGCCACCACTTCCGGCCCGAGTTCTTGAACCGGGTCGACGAGACCATCGTGTTCCACGCGCTTTCCGAAGACCATCTGAAGCAGATCGTCGAGATCCAGCTCCAAGGTTTGCGCAAGCGCCTGGCGGAACGCCACATTGAAATCGAATTGACCGATCGTGCGCGGGCCCATCTGGTTCGCTCCGGCTACGATCCGGTGTACGGCGCTCGTCCGTTAAAACGAGCGATCCAGCGCGAAATTGAAACGCCAATGGCGCGCATGATTCTGGCGGGCGAGGTGCGCGACCGCGCTCGCGTCGTGGTAGATCTCGATCCGTCCGGGAATCTCAGTTTCAAAACCCAAATCGCGAGCCGTGAGCGTGAAGCGGCTCTAAAGGAAGCTTAAAAGACTTATGAGAGGACAAATCCAAAAATCTACGGCTGTTCTGCTGGTAGTGATTGCGATGTTGGCTGGTGCGCTGGTGGTCACCGCGATCGGCACGCATCGTATTCCCGTTTTCATCGACACGGCGCATGCCGCCACGGTCGAGCAAGGCCCGCTGACGAGCTTTGCTCCCATCGTGAAGCGCGACATGCCGGCGGTTGTCAATATTTCCTCGTCGAAGGTGGTTAAGTCGGCCGCGGCCGAGATGCCCAACGGATTCTTCGACGATCCCATGTTCCGTCAGTTCTTCGGCGGCCGCCTGCCGCAGCAAAGGCCAGAGCCCCGCTCCCAGAGAGCCACTAGTTTGGGCTCCGGCGTGGTGGTAAGTCCCGACGGCTACATCATCACCAATAATCACGTGGTGGACGGCGCGACCGACGTCAAGGTGTCGTTCTTTAACAAAGAAGAGTATCCCGCGAAGATCGTCGGCACCGACAAGTATACCGACGTCGCGATCCTGAAGATCGACAAGAAGGGCCTCACCGCTCTGCCATTCGCGGACTCCGCGAAAGCTGAAGTCGGCGACGTGGTTCTGGCGATCGGCGAGCCGTTTGGTCTCGGTCAGACTGTAACCATGGGCATCATCAGCGCCAAAGGCCGCGCGGGTCTCGGCATCGAGCGCTATGAAGACTTTATTCAAACTGACGCAGCCATCAACCGCGGCAACTCGGGTGGCGCGCTCATCGACACCAAAGGTGAATTGGTCGGCATCAACACCGCCATCCTCTCCGGTGAAACAGGCGGCAACCAGGGAATCGGGTTTGCCATCCCGGCGAATCTCGCGCGCAACATCATGAACCAGATCCTGAAGTCGGGCAAAGTGACGCGAGGCTATATGGGTATCCTTCCGCAAGAGCTGACGCCTGAAATGGCGAAGGCTTTCAATATGCCGAATGCCCACGGCGTCGCGGTCGCGCAAGTAGAACCGGGTAGCCCGGCGGAACATGCTGGCTTGAAGGTCGGTGATGTGATCACCGGCGTCAACGGCGACGCAGTCGAGGACGTGAATGCCTTCCGGCTTCAAGTTGCCGGCTTCGCTCCGGGTACAACGGTTCATCTGAAGGTCGCCCGCAACGGCCAGAACACGGATGTCCCGGTAACGCTCGGCGAATTCAACCTCGAAGCTGAGAACCGGGGCGGCCGCGAGCGCGGCGGGAATGTTCCCGAGAGCGGCGAAAAAGGCGCCCTGCGGGGTGTCTCCGTCCAGGCCCTGACGCCGGATCTTCGCAATGAACTGCAATTGCCCGACAACACCTCCGGCGTCGCTATTACCGATGTGGACGACGACTCTCCAGCGGCTCAGGCCGGCCTGCAGCAGGGTGACGTCATCATGCAAGTGAATCATCGCGCTGTCAGCAACGTCGGCGACTTTAACCGCGCCGTCCGCGAAGGCGCGAACCGGGACTCCACGCTCCTGCTGGTAAGGCGTGGCCAGGGAACTCAGTTCGTGGTCGTACCTAACAAATAGATCCTCCAGCACTTACGATGGGGTTGAGTCCCCAAGAAGCAGGTTTGCTGACAAAAAGTCACGCGATCTGCTTCTTTTTTTCTTTCCTGTGCATCTAACGTTTAGAGCTTATGAGCCGGAGAAACAGGAGTTGGCCTAGTTATCTGACTGAAAAGTCAGCTCCTTGGGCACCATCCGTGGATGTTTACCGCACCCGGGGCGGCTGGCTGTTGAAGTTCGACCTGGCGGGCGTTCGCTTGGAAGACGTGACAGTAAGCGTTCGAGGGCGCCAAGTTTCGGTCCGCGGGATTCGCCGCGACTCCCTGATTGAAGAAGGCTGCAGTTATTACGCAATGGAGATCTCCTACAACCGATTCGAGCGATCGATCGAGATGCCGGCGAACTTGGAGAAAGCCAGTGTGTCGCTCGAGGCGCGCGATGGTTTTTTATTGGTGCGGGTGATCACCGAAGGAAATCAATATGTCTGACCAACAAGTTATCTATACGCTGCCGGTATTGCCGCTGAAGAGCGCGGTGCTGTTTCCCTACTTGATGATGCCCCTGTCGGCAGGCCGGGCGGCGTCGATTGCCGCTGTGGAGGCTGCGCTGGCGACTGAGTCGAAGGAGCTTGTCGTCTTCACGCAGAAGGATCCCAACGTGGATTCTCCCGGTATGGAAGACCTCTACACGATCGGCACCAAGGCCGTGATTCGCAAGATGACGCGCGCCACCGAGGGCCACATCGAACTGCTGGTTCTGGGAATGGAGCGCGTAGTTCTATCGAAGCTCGATAATTCCGAGCCGTTCTTGAAAGGGCGCGTGATGCCGCTGCCCCTGCCCCAAGATAAAGGGCCGGAAGTGGAAGCGCTGCAAGGCGCGCTGATCGAACTGGCAGGCGAAGCCCTCACACTCGCTCAGCCCAATGCTCCGCAAGAGCTGCGAGGTCTTTTGGCATCCAACGAAGATCCGCTGCGGCTGGCGTTTGTCCTCGCTTCGATGTTCAGTCTGGAATCGGAAAAGTCGCAGTCGGTGCTCGAAGCGCCCTCGCAACTGGAAGCTTTGCGGATGATGCACCGCTATCTGACGCACGAGGTCCAGGTGCTGGAGCTGCGCAACAAGATCACTACCGAAGCGCGCAGCGAAATGACCAAGGAGCAACGCGACTACCTGCTGCGCCAACAGATGCGCGCCATCCAGCAAGAGCTCGGCGATAAAGGCGGCGAGCAGGCCGAAGCCCAGCAGCTCCGCGAACGTTTGCAGAAGGCGGACCTTCCCGAAGAGATACTCAAGGAAGCCAACCGCGAGCTGGACCGTCTTGAGAAGCTGCCTCCGGGCGCGCCCGACTACAACGTGATCCGAACCTATCTGGACTACGTTCTCGAATTGCCGTGGCGCAAGAGCACGGAAGACTCTTTGGATATCGCCCGGGCGCGGCAAGTTCTTGACGAGGACCACTTCGGTTTGAAAGACGTGAAGGGCCGCATCCTGGAGCACCTGGGCGTCTTGAAGCTGAACCCGAA
>Ga0335077_10008983_pt1 | contig 12401 bp, 6 predicted proteins | sample Lox_Sample_31_FD_207151 | JGI IMG/M metagenome (GOLD analysis project Ga0335077, IMG submission 207151) | Soil microbial communities from Loxahatchee National Wildlife Refuge, Florida, United States - Lox_Sample_3.1 | ecosystem: Environmental > Terrestrial > Soil > Wetlands | place: USA: Florida...
ACCTACACGAAGAGTTCGCATGAATTCCGTTTTGGCTTCGACCTGGTGCGGCATCACCTGAATCATTGGCAGCCCGAAATCGGGAACGGCCCGCGGGGGTATCTCGGTTTCGGCGGTGGACCGACGGCGCTCAACGGCGGCCCAGCGCCCAACCAGTACAACGGGTATGCAACCTTCCTCCTAGGCCTGGATACTGCCTCCGACAAGAGTCTTCAATACATTCTCTCAACTGGCCGCGAGTGGCAGTTCGGCTGGTATGCGCGCGACCGCTGGCAGGTGACCAGGAACCTCACCATCAACATCGGGCTGAGGTACGAGTACTACCCACTGATGACACGCGCGGGCAAGGGCATCGAGCGTCTTGATCCCTACACCAACCTTGTATACCTCGGCGGACGCGGCAACCAGCCGGACAATGTCGGGATCACGGTGAGCCACAAGCTCTTCGCGCCCCGCGTCGGTTTGGCCTACCGCCTCGGTGACAAAACCGTTATTCGCGCCGGCTACGGAATCAACTTCGACCCGATCCCCTTCTCCCGCCCTTTGCGCGGATGGTATCCACTCGTGATTGACAGCGCCTTTGTAGCGCCGAACGGCTTCGCGCCGGCGGGCACCATCGAACAGGGTGTGCCAAACGTCGTCGGTCCGGATCTCTCCACCGGCGTCACACCCTTGCCCGGCGGTGTTGCTGAACGCAGCCCATGGGGCGGCGAGATTCATCGCGGCTACACTCAATCGTGGAACTTCACCGTCGAGCGAAAGCTACCGCAAGACGTGGTGGCGTCGGTGGCCTATGTCGGCACGCACTCCGTACACTTGCTCGCCGACTACGATATCAACGCCGGTTTCCCGGGCTCCGGGACCGCCAAGCTCCCCTACAACATCCTGTTCGGTCGGACGGTAGCCACTCAGATGTGGGACGGCTATCTCAGCTCGAACTACAACTCGCTTCAGGTTGCGGTGAATCGCTCGTTCTCGAAGGGCCTGATGGTGAAGGCCGCCTACACATATTCGAAAGCGATCGACTACACCGATGATGATGGCTGGGCCAGCGTAGGCTGGAACTGGGCGCCAGTCTTCCAGCGCAATCGAGCCGCCGCTGGATTCGACCGCACACACGTATTGCAGATTGGATGGGTATACGATTTGCCGTTCGGGAAGGGCAAGTCGCTCGCCAAGTCTGGTGTGGGTGCCGCGATCATCGGCGGATGGAGTGTGAACGGCATCATGTCCGCGTATACTGGCACGCCCTTCACGGTCACTGATTCCGGGTCGCTGTTAAACGCTCCGGACAACACGCAGACTGCCAACCAGGTGGCGCCGGTTCAGAAGATCGGCGCGGTGGGCCCCGGCACGTTCTACTACGCTCCCAGCTCATTTGCCTCGGTGACCACGGCGGCAACGTTCGGCAGCACGGGGCGCAATATCCTGCGTAACCCGGGACTGTGGAATACGGACCTGAACATCACGCGAGAGTTTCCGATCAAGGAACGCTTCAAGCTGCAGTTCCGGAGCGAGTTCTACAACTTCGCGAACACATCTCACTTCGGCGGAGTTGCGAGTGGCAACGTGACCGGCGGAGCCAACTTCCTCAGTATCCGCAGCGCTTCCGGCGAGCGGAATATCAGGTTCGCGTTGCGTTTACAATGGTGACGGATGACGCTTGGAATGGGAGGGGCCGCAATGCGGCTCCTCCTTTTCTTTTTTGCGCTCGTGTTGGGCGCACAAACCGAAGAACAGGCTCGCGACTCGGAACGAGCCAAGCAGATGATGGCCGCGGGGCGGTTTGAAGAGGCCATCCCGATCTACCGTCAACTGGTCCAGGCGCTCCCCGGAAACACCGGACTCCTTCTAAACCTGGCCCTCGCCGAACACATGGCCGGGCACGAGCGCGAGGCCATTCCCCACTTCGAAGCGGTCCTCAAGGTCCAGCCCAACCTTACTCCCGCAAGTTTCTCGCTCGCCCAGGCGCATCTGGCGCTGAACCAGCCGGCACAGGCCATCGCGCCGCTGAAGAAAGTTGTCGCGGCCGAGCCCAAGAATGCCGACGCCCGGGGCATGCTGGCTTCCGCGCTCCTCGATCTCGGCCGCGCGGGCGAGTCCGCGTCTCAATACCGCGAGTTGACCGCGCTTTCGCCGAACGATGCCCGAGCTTGGTACGGGCTCGGCAGCGCGTACCAGGCGATCGCCGCCGGCGTATTCGAGCAGCTCTCGAAGGCCGACCCGACGTCCCCATACGTATCGGCACTGGTGGCCGACACTCGCGTGCAGCGCCGCCAGTTCCGCAGCGCCTTCTTCTTCTACAACGAGGCTCTCAAGCAACTGCCGGGTCTCCACGGCATCCACGCGGCCCTGGCCGACGTTTACCGCAAGTCCGGCCATACCGACTGGGCGGCTGCCGAGGACGCGAAGGAACAAGCTCTTCCGGCCCCCGACTGCGCCGCGCACGCGGCGGAATGCGAATTTCTCGCCGGCCACGACCTCAAGCTCACCACCCTGCCGCACACTCCCCCGCCCTCCGCCGCGGCCCTCTACTGGCAAGCCAAGGCCGCCAACGAACTGGCGCTGCAGGCATTCTTCCGCCTCGGCCAGTTGCCGCCGTCGGTCGAGATGCACCGGCTGAAAGCCGAGATCGCGCGAGGCCAGAATCAGCATCTCGAGTCCGTCCAGGAATGGCGCGCCGCGCTCGAACTCTCGCCCGGCAATCCGCGGCTACAACAGGAGCTGGCAATTTCCCTGTTCCTGGCCGGCGATTACAAATCGTCGCTCGAGATCGCCGGCGCGCTCCTAAAATTGGACCCGAAATCCGCGGAGTTCAACTTCATGGCGGGCGACAGTCTTCTTCGCCTGGAAGAGCCGGAGAAGGCCGTTCCGTACCTCGAGGCCGCACTCGCGGCCGACCCCAAGCTGGCGGCGGCTCGAGCCTCGCTCGGTCTTGCGCTCTCGCGCCTCGGCAAGTACGCGCCGGCAGTCCCTCTCCTGGAGAAGGCGCTGGATCTGGACGACGATGGCAGCCTTCACTACCAGCTTGCGCGGGCCTACCAGGCATCCGGCCAGGCGGAGAAGGCGCGGACCGCCATGGCACAATACCAGGAGATCCTCAAGAGGAACCAGGAGCAAAAAGACGAAGTCGCGCGCGAAGCCCAGATCGGCCCGCCCAAGTAACCGGTTCTTATCCGTGTCCTTCCGTGTCCATCCGTGGCTCTTGTTTGCTTTTGCGCTCGCCGCGGCTTCCCCTACACCGCCTCCGATCCGGTTCCGCGAGGTGGCCGCGCAGTCCGGCATCGACTTCAACCTCGAGAACAGCCCCACCGATCGCAAGCACCTGATCGAGACCATGCCCGGCGGCATCGCCATCTTCGACTTTGATGGTGACGGCCGTCCAGACATCTACTTCACCAACGGCGCGTCCGTTCCCTCCCTCGAAAAGGCATCGTCCAAATATTGGAACCGGCTGTACCGCAACGAAGGCAACCTGAAGTTCCGCGACGTCACGGAAGAGGCCGGAGTGGCAGGCGCGGGATATTCGATGGGCGCCGCAGCGGCCGACTACGACAACGACGGCCGCCCCGATCTCTTCGTCGCCGGCGTCAATCGCAACACGCTCTATCACAACCTAGGCAATGGGAGATTCGAGGACGTCACTGCAAGATCCGGCATCCGCAGCGGCGAATGGGCCGTGGCCGCCGGGTGGTTCGATTTCGACCGGGATGGCAAGCTGGACCTTTGGGTGGTGCATTACGCCAGGTGGTCGCCCGCCGACGACCGGTTCTGCGGCGACGCGGGGCGAGGCATCCGCATCTACTGCCACCCGAAATATTTCGAGGGGCTCGCCAGCACGCTCTACCGCAATCGCGGCGACGGCACGTTCGAGGACGTCAGCGCGCGCGCGGGCATCGACCGATATCCGGGCCGCGGGATGAGCGTCGCCTTCGCGGACTACGATCAGGACGGCCTGCCGGACGTGTTCGTCACCAACGACAACATGCCCAACTTCCTGTTTCACAACCTGGGCAACGGCAAGTTCGAGGAGGTAGGCCTGCTGAGCGGAACCGCGCTCCGCGACCACGGGAAGCCGGTGGCCAGCATGGGGGTCGAGTTCAAAGACTACGACAACGACGGCCTGCCGGACCTGTTCGTGACCGCGCTCGCGGGCGAGACATTTCCGGTGTTTCGCAACCTTGGCAAAGGGAACTTCCTCGACGCGACCTACTCAACCCGGGTCGGAGCCCTGGTCATCAAGCACAGTGGCTGGGGCCTGGGACTATTCGACTTCAACAACGACGGCTGGAAGGATCTTTTCACCGCCAACGCCCACGTCAACGACCGCGTGGAAGAGTTCGAGCCGGCCGTCTACCGGGAGCGGAACGCGGTCCTGGTGAACAACGGCGGCAAGTTCGAGGATGCCTCGGATGCCGCCGGGCTGGCGCTGGTCAAGGCCCATCGCGGCGCCGCGTTCGCCGACCTGAATGGCGATGGCCGGATCGACGCCGTGGTGTCCGCGCTTGGCGAGCCTGCCGAGCTATGGGAAAACGTCAGCCCGCAGGCACAGCACTGGATCGTGTTCCGGCTGGTGGGGACGAAGTCGAACCGGGATGGGATCGGGGCACGCATCCGCGTCGGCAACCAGTATGCCGAGATGACGACAACAGCGGGATACGCGTCCAGTGCCGATTGCGGGGTGCATTTCGGCCTGGGCAGCCTGGAGACGGTCAAACAGATCGAAATCCGCTGGCCGAGCGGCATCGTCCAGACGCTGCAAAACGTGAAGGCAGACCAGGTGCTGACGGTGACCGAACCTCAGTGAAACACGCGCGGCCCGTCCACGCACATCCTGCAATGCCTTGGCAGCACTTGAATTCCCGTGAGGCAGATGTCGGGCGCAAGGTAGCCGGGCCGCGCAGGTTCGTCCCGCAAGAGATCGGTGGTCAAGTATTTTTTGTTATCGTCGGCGAAAACCGTTACCACCACGGCGCGCGGTCCGAGTTCTTCCTGCAGACGAGCCGCCGCCAGGAAGTTGCACCCCGAGGAAATCCCCACACCGAGCCCGAGCGCGCGCGCCAGCTTCTGCGCCATCAGGATGGAATCGCCGTCGCTGACCGGGATGACGGCATCGAGCTCCGCGAGATCCACAATCGCCGGAATGAACTCGTCGGAGATGCCTTGAATCCGGTGGCGACCGACCTTCTGCCCGGCCGACAGCGTCGGCGATTCCGCCGGCTCCACGGGGTGGATCCGCACAGCCGGATGCTTTTCCCGCAAACACCGGCCGACGCCCATTACCGTGCCTCCGGTGCCTACACCTGCCGCGAACGCATCCGGGCGCAGACCTGCCTCGGCGAGCTGCAGCCAGATCTCCGGGCCGGTGGTGGAGGCGTGCGCCTCCACATTCGCATGGTTCGAAAATTGGCGCGGCAGGAAGGAATCCGGCCGGCTCGACGCAAACTGTTCCGACATCCGAATCGCCCCGAGGAAGCCGCCCTGCTCGCGGCTGACGCCGGCGATCTCCGCCCCGTAGCTGGCGATCAGTTGCCTGCGCTCCGCGCTCATCCAGTCCGGCATGAAGATCGTTACCGGGTGGCCCAGCGCGCGTCCAATGGCGGCGAACGAGATGCCGGTGTTGCCGCTGGTGGCCTCCACGATGCGGCCTCCCGGCAGGAGTTGTCCTTCACAGCAGGCTCTTCGCAAAATATGCAGAGCCATGCGGTCCTTGATGCTGCCGGTGAAGTTCAGGTGCTCGCACTTGGCGAACACCCGCCCCTCAAAGCCGCCTCGCCGGAAGCCGATCGCGAGCAGCGGCGTATTTCCGATCATCCTGGCCAGCGCATCGAGCTGCGGCGGCCGGAGCGATGCCGGTGTCAAAGTGGATGGCACACCCGGAATCTAACAGGTTGCACGGGCCGATGCCGGCCCGAGACCTTCTGGCCCCAAATGCGCTCGAATCTCGCGTACTAAATGCTGCGGAGGAAATGGGACGGGCGGGAAACCTTCCCAACTATCCCGTACATAGGATGGACCTCCCGTTTCTGTGGTGTTATCTTCGCGTTGGAGCGGATCGCGTATGACACGGCGCTTCGTCATCCTGATGGGCATCGCCACGGGCGCTTCCGCACAGTCGCTCGTCGAACCCGAGCGCGCGGCTGAAGTCCGGCAATCGTTCGAACACGCGTCCGGAGACGCACCCCTGCGCTGCGAGATTGCTCCGGTACGCCCCGCGCTCACGTTCGGCTTCCATTTTCAGACCGGTTACCGCCTGGCTGTGCCGCTGGCACAGTTTACGGGACCCGGGCACCACATCACGGCCTACGTGCGCGTCACGCCCGAGAACCGGGCACCCGTATATTTGACCACCAACCTGTCTTTCCCGGATCTGCCCGGAGCCAAGGGCGATGCCGTCGCGGACGGCATGTTCGACGTGGGAGAAGGCGCGTACGAAGTCGCACTGCTGGCCACCGACGACCGGCAGCGCGCGTGCCGCAGCACCTGGCGGATCCAGGCGCGCCGGAGTGGTGTGGAGCGTCAGATCGTGCCGGCGGATCCGCCCGGCTCGGTCGCCGAACGCGGCTCCGCGGGCACGGCCGCGGCGCCGCCGAATCCGCCGGACATCGGCAGGCTCACGATCCTGCTTCATGCCGCGCCGCTTTCACCGAACCGCCCCAAGCTGCTGCCCGACGACGTCAGCCTGCTGACCGAGTCCGTCTCGGCGGTGATGCGCCAGTGGCCGGCCAGGTCCGTGAAGCTCATCGCGTTCAATCTCACCCAGCGGTCGGTACTCCTTAGCAAGGACCGGTTCGGGCCCGCCCAGCTCGAGGAACTCGCATCGCGGCTCGAGCAAACGGACTTGGGAACCGTCAATTACCGCGTTCTACAGGGCCGTGAAAATCCGCTTGCGCTGCTGAATGAGCTGATCCAGCAGGATCTGCAAGGCGCGCAACCGGCGGGCGCGATCCTGCTCCTGGGCCCAAAAGCCCCGTACCGCAACGAGGATTTCTCCGGTTTGGCGGAAAGAGGGCCGCGGGAGCTTCCGATTTTCTACCTGCAATTTCTCGCTCGCCAGACCTTGATTCCCAATACTCCGGGCCGGTCCGGCGGCAGCGGCCCACCGATGAACCGCGGTATGCGAGGGCAATACCCGGACGATCCCGACATTTTGCTCTGGCCTGCCGTAACCAGCGTTTCCGGGCCGGCTCTCTCCATGCCGGACGGCATTCAACGCCTCATCGCGCGATTCAAAGGAGACACCATCGCGATCCGCACACCGCACGATCTGGCCGATGCCATCCACCGCATCGACCCGCGCATCGTTCGGAGTGCCGCGCCCGTGGAGGACACCCTGCCCAGCCTCCCGCCACGGAAGGTCCCGGCCGCCGAGCCGCCGCCTCTGCCCGGGCCCGAACCGCACATCCCCGCGGACGCAGATCCGATCGACGTTCTGGCCATCCTGCGCGACCGGGTTTTGGAACACGGGCAACAGATCCCGAACCACACCTGCGTCGAGACCGTGGAGCGCAGCCGCTTCGATCACACGGGCCAGCCCCTCAAATCGTGCGACGCCATTCTTGCCGCCCACCGCCAGATGGGCGCGTCCGCGCGCTTGCGCCTGGCTACCAGCGACCGCCTGCGGCTCGACGTCGCCCTTTCCATGGAGCGCGAGATCTACTCCTGGGCAGGCGCCAACAGATTCGAGGATGGCGACATCGACGAGCTGATTCCCCGGGGAGCCATGGGCACCGGGCCATTCGCATCCTTCCTGTTGAGCGTCTTCGTCGGCCGGCCGCAGACGTTCGTCTTTGAAGGCGATACCGCCCCCGCCGGCCGCACGCTCTACGAATACTCGTTCACAGTTCCCCGCGAAGAGAGCCACTTCCGGTTCAAAACCCACGGGCAATGGATCATCACGGGATACAGCGGCAGCCTGCTCGTCGATCCGAAAAGCAGCGATCTCGCCCGCCTCACCGTTCGCACCGAAGAGCTGCCGTCCGAAACCGAAACCTGCGAGGTCGACACGGCGCTGGATTACAGCAAGGTCCAGTTAAGCGGCGGGATGGTCTTTCTGCCGTCGTCCACGAATCAACGCTTTGTTGGCCGCGATGGCGAGGAATCGGAGAACGTCTACACGTTTTCCTCGTGCCGCGATTTTCAGGCCGAGTCCAGCATCGACTATGGCGACCGCGCCCGCGAGCGCTCCGCTCAGGCAAAGCTCCCGCCGGACGAGCCGCGGTGGGCCTCGGGCCTGCCTGTGACGATCGAGGTGACCGACGCGATCGACTCCGCGACTGCCGCTGCGGGCGACACCATCCGCGGCCGGATCGCGCAGCCCGTCCGCGACCGCAACGGCAACACGCTCGCCCTGCAAGGCGCGTCCGTGGCGGGCCGGCTCATGCGCGTCGAGGTTCGCCATCCGTCTCCCCAGGTGACTATTGCACTCCGCTGGGAGACGGTGGAACTTGGAGGACTACCCACCCTTCTGCAACTGGCGCCGAACCGGGAGGTTAAGCAGAAGCCGCAGATTCAGTTCGGCGGGATCGCGGCCATTGCCAATCTGAAACGGCGCGGCGTCGAATTCGAGCTGCCCCTTCCCGGAGAAGAGCGCTACGGTGTGTATCACTTCCCGGGCACTCACTACGTTGTCGAGAGCGGACTTCGAACCGAATGGGTTACCGTCAAGCCCTGATTCTCGTGCTGGCCGCCACCGCGATTGCCGCGGACAGCGAATCCGAAGAAGTGCTGAAGCGCGCCGCCAAAAAAGTCTCCGAGAACTACAGTTCCATTCGCAGCTACACCTGCATGGAAACTATCGAGCGCGACTACTACCGGCCGCGAGCGGCGACGCTGCCGCGCGAATGCCCGGTCCTGATGAAACAGCGGCAGAATCCCACTCCCGACATGATTCTGTTGCTGTGGTCGCGGGACCGCCTGCGTCTGGAAGTGGCCACGTCGCGGCTCGGGGAAATCCAATCCTGGCCGGGCGCGAGCCGGTTCTCCGATGAGGGGATCGACGCCCTGGTTCGGGAGGGACCCATCGGCACCGGCGCTTTCGGCACTCTGCTGCGGGTCATCTTCGTCGAGGATGTGAAGAACTTCGGCTTGGCGGGCGAGACGATTCTCGATGGCCGCCGCCGGTTTGTCTACACCTTCGCCGTACCTGCGAGCGAGAGCCACTACCGCGTGAAAGCTGTGGACGACAGCTCGTGGCTGACGGTCGGCTACGAAGGCGTCTTATACCTGGACGCCGAAACCGCCGATCCCATTCAACTCAAGGTCGTGATGAATGATTTGCCCCTGGCGTCGGGGGCGTGCCAGGCAGGCTCCTCGCTGACCTTCAGCCGCACCGCCTCGAGCGGGCAGGATATCCTCATCCCCGCCGTGGCGAGGCAAACCTTCATCAGCCCTACCGGCAGGGAGACGCGGAACACGATGACGTTTTCCAACTGCCGCCAGTACTCCGTCGACTCGACAGTCTCATACTATTCCGCGTTCGACGATACCCCGGCCGGCAGGCGCGCCATGAAGCCACTCGAGCCGGGCATTCCCGATCTGCTTCCCTTCTCGATGGAGTTGCTGACGCCCCTGGACAGCGACACCGCCGCGGCCGGCGACCGTTTCGTCGCCAGGCTGGCGGCCCCGCTGCGCGAGGGCAAGCGCCTGATCGCCCCCAAAGGAGCGATCATCGAGGGCCGCGTGTCGGATGTGGATCTCGGCTTTCATCCGGCAAAGACGGTGGCCTTCGGTTTGATTCCCGAGTCGCTGGAGATTGGAGGGGCCAAGGTGCCGCTCGTTGCGCGCCTGGACTTCAGTCCCCGGATCGTGGCAAAGGAGCTGAGACGGCGCAAGGGACTCGAGTTCTTCCTTCCGCCGCCGGGCGAATACGCGCACGAATTTCGCTTCGACGGCGGCCACGTAGTGCTTCGCAAGGGATTCGTTTCCGAATGGCTGACCGCGGCTCCATGGCAGTCCCGGATGATCACATCGGCGGATCGGCGTCATTAGACTTGCGTGCGCCCTTTTCGTCCAGGTGCTTGATGAGAATGACCTCGTTCCCTTTTTCGGAGTAGATGACCTCGTCCACAAGATTCTGCGTCAGCAGAATGCCGAATCCACCCGGACGCAATCCCTGCGCTTCACGGTGTTCGAGATGACCGCACGGATCGTCCGGTGCGTTCGAAACTGCGGCGTGCGGAATCTCTTTGAGCGAAAACCCCTCGCCGGGGTCCCGAATCCGGCAAGAAACGGCGCGGCTCGAGCGAAGGTAGGAGATCTCGATGTACTCGTTGGGGTCGAAGTGGCCCCCGTGTTCCATCGCGTTGAGCAGCATCTCCCGAAACGCCGTGCTCAGATCCGTTCGGTCATCCAGCGCCAGCTCCTCGCCGATCTCGTTGACGAACTGAACCAGCCGCTCCGCGGTACTACGGTCGCATCGCGCGCGCAGGCGGATCCACGAGGGGGTCGCGGACTGCAGTTCGATGCCGTCGTCCCAAGGCGGCGCTTCGAGGGCATTTTGCAGCATGTTCTCGAGCTGCTCGAGGGCGAATGGCGCGGTGAAATAGCTGAAGGCGTTTTCGCGCATGGCCGCGATGACGCCGGCGGGGGTGCCGGCGGCCGCGAGGATGATGACCCTGGTGTGCGGGTGGACGCGCCGGATCTTTCGAAGGAGGCCCACATCCTCCGCGGCGGAGGTCTTTTCACTGGTGAGGACCACGTCGAAATGCCTGCGCTGTACGGCCTCCAGAGCCGCCTCATTGGTCGTTACGCTATCGGCGAGCCACTCCGCCGCGCCAGCGATTTTCCAGACCAGCGAGGCAATCTCGGGGTTGGCATCGACGATCAGCACGGCCTTGGGAGAGCTCATGGCGCATCCACGAAAAACTATGCTTGATGATTCGCGCTTCCGGCCGGCGATTTATTATTTTGCATCCGGCCTGCCGCCAACGGGTCCCGCGGATGCTGCGAGATGTTCAGGACGTTGCTAGTCCTGGCGCAAAGCGACGGCCGGCAGCAAGCGGGTCGCCCGGCGAGCCGGTATCAGGGTTGCCGCAGCCGCGACCAGACACATCAGGGCGGCAGCGGCCGCGATGGAAACGGGATCGCGCGGCGGCACGCCGTAGAGAACCGCCCGCAGCGATCCGGCGAGCACCAGCGTAGCGCCGCCCCCGGCCGCGATACCACACACGAGCATGACGGCGGTCTGGCGGCCGAGCAGCGCGCCGATCTGGCCGGGCCGGGCCCCCAGGGCCATGCGGATGCCGATCTCCCGACGCCGCAGTTCCACCGCAAACGCCAGCACGCCGTAGATTCCGGCTGCCGCGAGAAGGGCGGCGAACACGGCGAAACAGGCCGCCAGCACCGCTGTGAGCCGCTCCGGCGCCACGCTGGCTTCGACCTCCTCGGTCAGCGTGTGGATCTCGGTGAAGGGCAGCGCCGGATCCAGCGCCGCAAGCGCCGCGCGCACCGGCGCGATTACCCCCTCGGGCGGGCCGTTCGTCCGCACACAGAGCACGGAGAATCCCGTGTCCGACGCGGTATAGAACGTGGGAGTCATGGGCTCCCGTAAGCCGCGGTACTTGGCGTCTTTCACCACCCCGACGATCAGGCGGTTCGCCGGCGCAGGACCGCTCGCAGTCTGCCCGAACCGCTGCCCGACCGGCTCACGATTGGGAAAGAACCGCCGCACGAATGCCTCGTTGACGATCACCGGCGCCGGATTAGCGCCCCCGATATCGGCAGGCACGAATTCCCTGCCCCGCACGATGCGCATGCCCATGGCGTCGAAATAATCGGGCGTGACGCCGTTGGTGCTGGTGTTTAGAAAGTCGGATTGAGCGGGGCTCTCACCGGCCGGCGCCACCGTGGTTTTCATCCCGCTGCCGCGCATCAGCGGACGCGCCGCCGCTCCCGCCGCGGTCACACCCGGCAACTCCCGCACCCGCACACGCAGATTCAGCCACAGGGACCTTGCCTCCGCGGCGCCGTAGCCGGTCAAGCCCGGATCGGTGGTGAAGGTGGCGACGTGCGCGGCATCGAAGCCCGGATCGACCGCGCGCAGCTCCCGGAAGGTACGCACGAGCAGCCCGGCGCCCGCCAGCAGCACGGTGCAAAGCGCGACCTGAATCACCACCAGCGCCCTCCGCCCGCGCCATCCGTGGCTGGCCCGCACCCCGCGCAGCACCGCGTCCACGCTCATCCGCGAAGCCGCGATCGCGGGCGCCACGCCGACCAGAGCCGCGGTCAGCAGCGCCGCGGCCATCGCGGCCAGCATCACGCGGATGTCCGGGTGAAAGTCGATGGCGAGGTTTATCGGGGTGGTCGCGAGATCGCGCACCGGCGGCATCGCGTGCCCGAGAAGAGGAGCGCAGACCCAGGCCAGCAGCGCTCCGGCGGCCGCGCCGGCCGTCACCAGGAGC
>Ga0335077_10008984_pt1 | contig 12401 bp, 9 predicted proteins | sample Lox_Sample_31_FD_207151 | JGI IMG/M metagenome (GOLD analysis project Ga0335077, IMG submission 207151) | Soil microbial communities from Loxahatchee National Wildlife Refuge, Florida, United States - Lox_Sample_3.1 | ecosystem: Environmental > Terrestrial > Soil > Wetlands | place: USA: Florida...
TCGAAGAAGTGATTTGCAGCAGCTTCATCATGAGGGAAGGGGTCGGGGGTTCATTTGCATTCATCTCTCGAATCCCTCGATGACGTGATCTGATGTCACGACTTTGAACCGCGACGTCACCACCGCTGCTTTTGACTCGATGCGGATCTGTGGCGCGGAAAATTACGATACACTTTTGGCCTGTAACCCCGGTCGGCCACCCTCGCGTAGAGTGGCCATGATGAAGAGCTGGGATTCGGAGGCGAGATGGCGGGGAAAGAGACGCGGGCCGGCTCAGCGCTCTTGATCGTCGCTTGCGGGTTGGCGGCTGCGTTGGTTATTTTCACGACGGAGAACCTTTGGCTCGACCGTTTGTTTAGGGCACGATGGCATCGACTTCCGTCTCTTGTGCCCGAGCAGGGAAGTACGGTTTGGATGGTGACGTTTTTTGCTATTGGAATGTCTTGCTTGCTCCTGACGGTGTGCCAGGTATTCGTGATCCGGATTCGCGGGCTGAAGGGATTGGAAGTGTGGGGCACTATGATCCTCGCAGGGCTTGCGATGCTGTTTTCGGTGGCTTGGTTTCGAGCAACCGGAATGGATGCGGCCACCGCTCCTGCGGCGTCGCCGCATACGGTCACGCTCAAATGGAACGCTAGCATTTCAGTGGTAGACGGTTACAACGTGTACAGAAGGGTTCTGCCGAATGGCTCGGTTGAGAAGATTAACGGAGACCCAGTGCCTGGGCTCTCGTTTGTCGACAGTCACGTTGCGTCCGGCGTTAGGTACAGCTACACGGTAAGGGCGTCTGCCCACGGCCAAGAGAGCGTGGACTGCGCGCCTGCCGAGGCCGACGTTCCGTAGCGGCCCGTCGTCAGTGCCTTTCTCTGTGGCTTGCAATGAATTTTCGCGCAGTGAATAGCAGCGTTGCGCGGTCTCTGTCAGACATGCGCGATAGGACACGTCGGAGTTTGTCGAGATATCGTCTGCCAGTGCGTCGGGATTCCCAGCCTCGCTTTTGATTAGCTCCCGCTATCAAAGACGGCGCGATTTCTTCTCCATCATAGAGCAGCTGGTAGAGCGGCACCTCGAGGCCGCGCGCAAGCTTCTCGAACGTCTCCACGGAGGGGACAGTGTGGCCGTGCTCCACACGAGAGATGTAGCAGCGCTTGAGTCCGCTCCTCTTCTCGAGGTCGCCTTGAGAGAGCTTTCTGTAATCCCTAAACTGCCTAAGCCTTTCCGCGACACACATCGAAACCTCCCAATTATTGGTGTCTTTCCTCACTGAGTGATCGTATTCTCCGCTAGCGTACCATAGCTCATAAGTAAATATAATCGTATAATTAATACCCGGACGGAGCGCAAGCGCGGCCAACCCCGTGGCCTCGGAGGGCTAGCTCCGGGTTCCTGAAATAATCACCGAGAACCCGCCAGAGAGAGCCGCTGGCATGGACGCACCCCAATACGTTGTGGTTTTGGCAGTCATGGCACTGCCATAGGTTGGCGTCCGAGAAACGTATTTTCATTTGGGAGCCCAAATGATAGGTTTTGTTCGAATTTCCTTCGGGTGAGCGAATTGCGAGCACTGTTATTACTTCTAAGCTTTGCGTGCGGAGCGTTGGCGGTAGTCTTGTATACTCGCCACCACTATTCGCTTGACGTGATACCTGGCACCGCGACCTTTGTATTTTTGGTGCTTGGATCGATCCCTTCGGATTGGCATCCGTTGACGGATTTTCTTGAGCAGCTTCGTCGCGTCGCCGACTAGCAACAATTGGTCGGCCGGCCTTCTTTTCTTCCTCTCACGCAGAAGGCGTTCACTTGGATCCCTGTGCGGGATGCTTCAAACAGGGTTTCTGTCTATGGAACTCCTCGTCAATCTCGGAATCAAGTAGCCATGCATCGGGAAGTCAAATCTAGGGTCTACGCAAAGGCTCTCGTTTCCGCGCCCCGATCATGACTGCTGCATTCGTACGGCCCGACTCGCGACCTCTCGACGAATGGTTTGCCGCCTGGACGGACCGTTTCTTTTGCAGCTTGCTCTTCCTTCGCCTCATCGGTTTGCGATGTCGGTGTGGTGGCGAGGCAGGCTTGTATTCTGCCCTTGGTTTTGGCCGCTTCCCGTTTTGTTTGAGCTAGAGCAAGGCGCGATGGGAGCATTGCTGTTGCCTCCATCGGGCGTTAGACTTGCTTGCCGGCGCAAGGAATACCAAAGGGAAGCAAGCTTAGATAAGTCCCTTGGCGGTTAGAAGCAACAACTGTGTCAAGTCAAACGGAGCATCAGATAAAGACTGTGTTGCAAGCTCTTTTTGGTCGTAGTACTGTGCCCGAATGGCGAAGAAGCCGCAGAGACGTAGGAGAGGGGACCGTGCCACCATGCCAGCCGATCATGACGAAAAGAATGCCGCTAACGGCGAGCTCCGCGAAGGCGCAAACGTGGACAAAATCCGGGATATTCTCTTTGGCGCAAATATGCGCGAGTATGAAAAGCGCTTCGCGCGACTCGAAGAGCGCCTCACGAAATCCTCGGACGCGCTGCGTGAGGATCTCAAGAAACGATTCGACTCCCTGGAAGCGTATGTCCGCGAAGAAATCGAGTCCCTCGGCCAGCGCCTGAAAAACGAAAAGGGAGAACGCACCGAATCTCTCAAGGAGATTGCCCGAGAGTCGCGTGACACCTCCAAGGCTCTCGAGAAGAAGCTCTCCCAGCTTGAGGATGCGTTGCAAAGCTCCCAAGGGGATCTGCGTGCGCGTATACTTGACCAGTCCAAAGCCCTCGGTGTTCAGATCCAGAAATCGAGGGAAGAGCTAGAAGCAGCGCTCGAGAGTGAAGCTGAGACTCTCCGCACCGATAAAACCGACCGTGCCATGCTCGCCGATCTATTTACCGAACTTGCCCTACGATTGAAAGACGAACTGCAGCTTCCGGAGAAATAGCCAGGTTATTTTTCTATGGGATCTGTCCCGCAACGATCTCAGGAATCTCTCGATACTCGCTCCCCCATGCCAGACACGCCGAAAAGCCGGACCGCGAACGAGTCTGGAAACGATGCTTCCCCGGATAGTCCAGGTTCGCTCGAGGAGTTGCGCCACCTGATTCTTGCACCTGAACAAGAAGCTTTGCAGCGCCTCACAAACCGAATCGAGAAACCCGAATCGCGCACGGAAGATGTCAGCGGCGTGGTAGCCGAAGCAATCCAGAAGCGCCGCGAACTGGGAGGCGAAGACGCTCTGTGTGCTGCACTCGCTCCCACCATCGAAACCGCCCTGCGTGATTCCGTGCGCAGGGACCCTGGGACGTTGGCCGATGCACTGTTCCCTGTGATGGGCCCAGCGATCCGTCGATCGATCCTTGAAACGCTTCGCTCTTTCCTCGACTCCTTCAACCAAATCTTGGATCAAAGCCTATCCTGGCGCGGCCTGAAATGGCGCGTAGAAGCGGTGCGGACCGGGCGTTCGTTCACGGAAGTAGCCCTACTTCACAGTCTGGTATTTCGTGTCGAGCAGGTTTTCCTCATTCATAAGAAATCTGGACTACCGATCACCCATGCGGTTGCTCCGGCAGTCGCGATGCAGGATCCAAGCTTGGTGTCCGGGATGCTTTCTGCCATCCAGGATTTTGTCCATGATTCCTTTCACACCGAGCGGGGCCAAGGCGTGAATCGACTGAACGTTGGCGACCTCGATGTGTGGGTCGAGGATGGTCCGTACGCAATTCTGGCCGCCGTAATTCGTGGAGTTGCTCCCCGTGCACTACACGAGCGTATGACGGAAACTCTGGAGAATATACATGCTGAGTATGCTTCGAGTCTCGAGCGCTTCGATGGGGATAGCGCTCCTTTTGCGAACATAAATAGGGAGCTGTCGCGGTGCCTGGAAGCAAAGTTCAAGGAAGAGTCACCAAGAGGTGGCTACGGCTATGCATGGGCAGCCGCTGCTGTTTTGCTGGCGCTTGTGGGGGGCTGGCTGGGATGGCGATGGTGGCAATACCACCGCTGGAGTGAGTTGGTGGCGACTCTCGAAAGTCAACCAGGTTTGATAATCACGTCCTTCGGGCGCGTGCGTGGGCGATTAGTCGTTCGCGGTCTTCGTGATCCTCTCTCTTCCGATCCACAGGCATTTATAAAGGTTGCTCAGCTGGATCCTACTCAGGTCGAGTTTCACTGGAGCGCGTACTACGCGCTCGATGACACGCTCGTTCAGAAGCGTGCGTCGATGGCCTTAATGCCTCCTCCCGGTGTGTCACTCTCGGTGAAAGACGGCGTATTGCGTGTGGAGGGCCAGCCTCCGGCCAAATGGCTGGATGATCTTCGTTCGCGCGGTATGTTCATACCCGGGATCCGCGCACTGGATCTAGGGCGGTTCACGCCCGAACAGATTGCCTTTGATGAGGGGAAAGGTCGGATTGAGTCGATCGTAGTGAAATTTCCCCTAGCGAGTGCTGCACTTTCCTCGGCTGAACGTGCGACCTTGCGGAATTTGCTTCCGCAGATCCGGGAACTGCTAAATTCGCCAGTCGCAGTTCAGGGATCCATTACGCTCGAGGTCGTAGGGCATAGCGATAGTACTGGTGCGGACGCGACCAATCAGAATCTGAGCCAACGGCGAGCAGATCGTGTTGCCTGGGAATTCATTCAACTCGGCATTCCGGCTGCGCACTTGCATGCCAGGGGCGTTGCTGCTGAAGCTCCAGTACGTCCCGAAGACACCGAAGAAAACCGGCAGTACAACCGCAGCGCCACCTTCCGCGTGGTTGTTGCGTCACTTCCCCAGCCATGATCCAGAAGAAGATTTGCATGTTGGGCTCCTTCGCCGTGGGAAAGACCAGTCTGGTAAGGCGATTCGTTGAGAGCATCTACTCGGACACCTACCTAACCACGGTCGGCGTTAAAATCGACAAGAAAGTCGTCACTGTAGGCGTTAGGGAAGTCACCCTCGTTCTCTGGGACATCTACGGGGAAGACGACTTTCAGAAGATCCGCTGGTCGTACCTTCGCGGCGCCTCCGGGTATTTGTTAGTAGCAGATGGCACGCGACGCGCCACCATAAAAAAGGCGTTGGAACTGGAACAGAAGACTCGCGAAGAGATCGGACCGATCCCGTTCGTCTTTGTGGTTAACAAGAGCGACCTCGTCCAGGAATGGGAGCTTGATCCGGCAATGGAAGCACAGATTGCAACCATGAACTGGGCGATTTTGCGTTCCAGTGCCAAAACGGGCGAGGGCGTCGAAGAGGCTTTTTTTCGATTGACACGAAAGATGCTGGGCTGAACATGTCCGGGTTTGTCCCCCAGTTCTTATGCCAGCTTGGGTTTCTCGTCCTGGAGCATCAAGGAGAGGGGGCATTTACGCTTCTTTCTCCTGAACCCCCTTGGCTCACAGAGCTTTGGGGAGTTTCGCCGACCGATCGCGAGCGAATTTCCATCGCAGACAAATCCCCTTTTCTCGAAAACTTCTTGTATGAAGCAGACGCATTCTGGAATTCCAACGGCGAAGGACTCTGGCAATCCGAAACGTGGATTGAGAAATCGCCCTCAGGCAAAGAGATTCCACTACAGGCCATAGCGCTGATTCTGGATGGGAAGCCGATTCTTGTGCTCCAGAGTCCGGAACCACAATTTCGTGAGCGCCTGCAGCTCATTCAGACCGCTCGTGATTATCTTTTGGAGCACGAAAAGTTCCAGCGAGAAATCCAAAAGAAGGAGATTCTGCTGCACTGTATCATCCACGACCTGTCTCAACCTCTCAGCGTCATGAGTGCTTCGCTCGATTGCCTGGCCGATGAACCTGTAAGCGTTCGCGGGAAACAACTTCTGGAACTCGGAAGGAGGGCCAGCGACCAGCAGTCGTCGATGATTCGCGACGTTCTTCAGGTTTTCTCGGCGGACCTTAAGGCTTCGCTGGAGGCGGAAGACAAAGCTCAGCTTTCTCTAGACCTGCTCCTCTGCGCGCAGTCTGTGGTAAGTGCGTTTACGCCCGTGTTCGCCGCCAAGAATATACGCCTCGTGCTCAATAGGAAGATTGATAAAAAGACGGATTGGCACGTGCGTGGAGAGGCAACCCGGATAGGAAGAGTTTTCTCCAACCTTCTGGAAAACGCGCTCCGATATTCACCTTCTGGCTCCAGGGTTACGATTGGACTTGAGCAAGATGGCGATTTCCACAAGGCCTGGGTGGAAGATGAAGGTCCGGGCCTCCCAACGGAGCTGGATCCCACGCAGATCTTTGCGCTCTTCTCGAAAGGGAAAGAAGGCGGCGGAAAGGCCGGGCTGGGACTGTATTTTTGTCGGCTGACCGTGGAGCGATGGGGTGGCTCAATCGGATGTCTCTCGTTGCCTACGAAGGGTTCTCGATTCTGGTTTAGGCTGCCAAAGTCTTCGCCGCACGCGGATATCACCGCGAAGACGCCTGCCACGGCCCCGTTAGGGCACATAAAGTCATTGGAGATGGACAGATATCCCCTGCGCATTCTTCTTGCCGATGACCAAGAAGAGATTCGCGTTTTGACCAAGCATCAACTCGAGCGCAGCGGACATTACGTTGTCACCACCGCAAATGGGCAAGAGGCACTGGAAGCGCTGCAGCGTGAGTTCTTTGACGTCGTCCTGCTGGATGAGGAAATGCCCGTCATGAATGGTCTTCAAGCTGCGGGCGCCATTCGTAAGCTCGAGAAGGTCTCTGGTCGGCTAATTCTCATTGCATTGACCGGCAATAACGCGGACGAGGGGCGCCTCTTGCGCGCAGGATTCGACTTAGTCATCGGGAAGCCGTTTCGCATAGAAGCGTTAGACGGACTGTTTAAGAATTCGTCGGCAAGCGCCCAACCCGAGGAACGCAAGGAGACAGTTTCCGCCGCACCTGAGACGCCAGTAGCACATCTACTTCATCGCGTGGGTGGCGATGAAATGCTAGCGCGGAAGATGATTGCAACCTTCCTGCGCGACACCCCCAAGCGAATCACAGCTATACAGAAGTCCTTGAAGCAAAATGACAGCGAGACTCTTGCGTCAGTTGCACACGCGTTGAAGGGCACCGTCAGCATTTTTGGCGCTAATAAGGCGCGAGACCATTTACAGAAGCTACAGGATATGGGTCGCGCCGGGAAGTTCGTTGGGGTTGCTCGCGTCTGTGAGCAACTGAAGGAAGAGATTACAGAGTTGGAAACAGAATTGATAGGATACGTAAAGAAGAGAAACTCACCCAGCTCGCGAGTGAACCTGAAACCGCAGTGGCCAAGCGCCGGAACCCGGCGTAAGACGCCGTAGCATCTCGCTGACTTTATACGAATAGAGTCGCCGTTTAAACGCGACCATGAGCGATCGATACGGTCGTCTGCTTGTGGAAGATGTCGATTCCCGGCAAGAGCACGTAAAGAAGGTTGGGCTACATGGGCTACAAATTGTGGAAAAATCAGAAGCGGCGTAAATGTATAACCCCCCATGAAAATAAGGGTGAGTGGATTTGAACCACCTACCTCCTGGTCCCGAATTTAACGGTTCCAAAATCTAAGCCTTGTCTCTGGTCGCACTAAGGCACAGGGCGCCTACTTCAAAACCCACCCTCAGCTGTTCCATTTGTTGGAGTTCAGAATTGTCACTTTTGACAGTTCTCAGGAGGGCTGGGCGACGCTATCCTCTCGCCCTGCGCAATCAACGGGAGGATCCTCGACTAGTCACCCCACGACCCGGGAAGAACGGCTTACAAAGCCCCCATTCTTCCACTTAGTCGACCGGATCCTCTCCCCTTACGCCTGAACTGGAGTCGCATCGTGTTCAATCTCTCATAATCGCTCAGGTCGAGCTGATTCTTGAATTGCACCTGCCGGCAATCCTCGTCTAATCTTCCAATCGATGAATACGCCTTATCGCGCCGACCATATCGGGAGTTTTCTTAGGCCATTGGAGCTCCTCGAAGCGCGGAAGAACTCAAGCTCGGAGCAGTTGCGTGACATCGAAGATCAACAGATCCTTAGAATTCTAGCCAAACAAAAGGAGCTCGGATTTGAAATTGCCACGGACGGCGAATTTCGCCGCCGCAATTTCATGAGCGACTTCACCGGCGCCGTCGAGGGTTTTGATCTTACCTGTGCGGTCGGCCGAACCTGGCGCGCCGACCAGGCTGACACCGCTCCTGTCAGCAGTGTGACCGGTATTGTCAGCAGTAAGCTGCGCAGCGTGCGCCCGTTGACGGGCCATGAACTTCCTTTTCTGAAAGCCCATAGCGCTCTGCCCATAAAGGTGACTCTCCCCAGTCCTACGCAATTTCCAGCCATCTCCTTCAAGCGTGGCGTGACCGACAAAGTTTATCCTGACCATTCGGCGTTGCTTTCGGACGTTGTCAAGATTATGAAAAACGATCTTTCCGAGCTTTGCGCCCAAGGTGTGAGCTACATTCAGATTGACGCACCACGTTACAGCTACTATATGGACCCAAAGTGGCGCTCGTGGATCAGAACGGAGTTGCAGATCGATCCCGACAGTGCCCTCGACGAAGCCATACGGGCGGACAATGAATGCCTGCGTGCCGCTCGCCGTGAAGGGGTCATTCTGGGTATGCACCTTTGCCGGGGAAACAACCGCAGCCACTGGTATGCCGAGGGGGGCTACGACGCTATTGCCGAAAAGCTATTTGGGACGCTGGAGGTCGATCGATTTTTGCTTGAGTATGATGACGAGCGTTCCGGAACGTTTGAGCCATTGCGGTTTGTTCCGAAGGGAAAGACCGTAGTGCTCGGGCTAATCAGTTCCAAGGTTCCGCGGCTGGAAGATCCCGGCCAAGTGGCTAGGAGAATCGACGCGGCCTCCAGGTACGTGCCACTTGAAAACCTGGCGCTCAGTCCACAATGTGGATTCGCCTCTACGGCCGAAGGCAACCTCATCACTGAAAGTCACCAATGGGCCAAACTGGAGCTCGTCGTAGACACAGCACGCCGGATGTGGGCCTGAGCTCCGGGATCAGAGGCCAGATCAAGGAGCAATTAGGCTAGGGTTCAAATCTACGGATTCCGAAAAAAAACGCAACGGACGACGATAGCGGCGACACTCCGAGTGAGGCAGAACCAACTCGAACGGATGCAGAGGCGCCGCAGCAACCCACGCAAACCGTACCAAGCGTCACGCCGCCACCCGAGACTTACGAAACGCACCCACCGATCCCCCCTCGTTGGGTCGAAACAGCGGAAGACCAAAAGCTGATTGATAAACTACACAAGGAGTTATACGGAACACTTCTCTAGTACTCAGTGGATGAAGGGTTCCCGGGGGCTGGCGTTGCTATCCCTTCAGCACCGAGGATGACCTTGCCCTCGGAGTTCCAAAACGAATGCTCGCGGCGGGAACGAGTCTACCCAATGGCCGGCGCCGGCCACCCCATGACTATGCGTAGCCCTTCGGCTGGGGCGGTGTCGCTGCGGGCGTCACTTCGTTCGTCTTTTCCCATTCATTTTCCCAGCACTGCCCTTCTTGTTGAAAGCAGCGTGAACTCGAGCGTCTCCTTCGGGATATTGGTAATGAAGGGCTCAATCAGCCAGCCTAATCCCGTAGGGATATCGCGCGTCAGCGTAACAGCCTCATTCTGCACGTAAACGCCGCCGTCTCGCTCCTCCATGTGCCACCAGGTCTCCATTCGCCACAAATAACCGTCATCATCTCCGGGCGTTTTTTCTTTTTCGTTGGCCTCGCCCGGGTTCTCGACTTGGGCGATGCGGACGGCGGAACTCCGGCTGTGGGCCCGCAGGGGTGAATCGCGGAAGTAATGCACTTTATGCTCGGTATCGAGGATCACAGTGACCACTTTCTGACGCCGGAAGCGCATGAGCACAAGGTAGTCATCGCCATCGTGACTCTCAATGCGAGATTTTTCGACGTCAGGTGCAAAGTATGTCGCGTGATGGTCGTAATCCTTTAGGACGCGCAGGACGTTATCGAGGCTCGCGCCAGGAATGAAAACGATGCCCTCCCAGTCGTGGATCATCCCGCCAGATATGTCAGGATCGCGGCCCTCGGCCTTGGTACTCAGCCGCCGCATCAGCACCTGCCCCGCCTTGAGCTTGGCGAGAGCTTCGTTCCGGTCGATTTGTTTCAGACCGTCGATCCATAGGAACGGGCCATCTTGCAGGGCGCGTGAGTTCTCCAATTCCACGTTCGCCAGGTAGAGATTGAAGGCTTTTAGCGTAGCAGCGCGAAGCGAATAGGGGGTCGCCGCTAGAGAAGGATCTCCCACCACCCCCAACACAAGGCTAAACCCCACCAAGACGCGTAATGCCACGCCGCAACGTTGCGCTATCACCCGTCGTCCTTTGCCGCCACTCTGTGGTCAGGATTCCCAGTAAATGGCCGCGATGCAAGGTTTTGAAGCACTTACCCAATAGGATGGATGCAACGGAATTGCCGATTGGCTCAGAAGTTCGCGGACTTTGTGAAGGAAAGATGATGGTGGGTTGGGTGGTCGCACACGGCCCCTTGCGGGACCGCTGTCCCCGCGCGGCCCCCAACCCATCGTAGGTCCAGCTTAGAGAAGGCCGAACCCTTTCCTCAATGGTCCAAAGGCTCCAAGGGAGAGGTACGGCGGTCTTGGTACCCCCGGAGCCCCTCGTCGGCGGCATCGGATCCGACTAACCCATTGATAAAAAGGTTGTTATGGCGGCGATGAGCCCGCACGACGTCAGGCTGACTCACCATAGTACTATTAGGTCTTGATTTGCCGCGCCTTGTCCTTGGTCTGGAACAAACTTCTCAAAGTTCTCGGCGATTTGGTGCGCGGCGTCATTGCAGGACGACGCTCAAAAGAGTATATGAAGAGCAGAATATCGGGCCACTTGTAAGAGTGCCGGGCCGCGCTCCAACCCGGAGGGTGGGGATGCGCAATGTCTCCCAAGGCGCCTTTCGGCAGCTCAGTTCGTTCGTTTTCCCCTGAACAGATCAGCTCGCTCGTCGATTGCCTGTTGCGCCGTGGCTACGAAGTGAATGCTCCGACGGTGCGAGACGGAGCTATCGTCTACGATCGCATCGCTTCGGGGAATGAGCTGCCCACGGGTTGGACGGACGAGCAACAGGCAGGCAAGTATCAACTGAAAAAACGACAGGACGGGGCCCTTTTCGGTTATTCGGTGGGTCCACACTCCTGGAAGAAGTTTCTTTTCCCCTCGGTGAGTTGCGTGTGGGCTGCACAAAGGGTGGACGGGCATTTCCGCGTGATGACCGGGGAGCCGGAATACGTAAGCCGGGCATTTCTTGGGGTACGCGCATGTGAACTCCACGCGCTGGCCATCCAGGACAAGGTATTCCTCGAAAACGCGTATGTCGATTCCGGGTACAAGACACGAAGGGAGAATGCTCTCATCGTCGCTGTGAATTGCACGCAAGCGGGAGGAACGTGCTTCTGCGATTCGATGGGAACGGGTCCGCGAGTTTCCTTCGGCTACGACATCCTGCTCACGGAGATTTTTCCGGACGGAGAGCATCTCCTTTTGGCCGATGCAGCGACGCCGACCGGCAATGAGATCCTCGCGGAAATTTCGTCTCAGCCCGCGACCAGGGAGCAAATCGCAGCCGCCACCGCGGCTGTCGACACCGCCGCAAGCCACATGGGACGAACGATGCCGACGAGTGGTTTGAAGGAGTTGCTGTACCGTAACGTGGAGAACCCCCGCTGGGACGTTCTTGCAGAACGGTGTCTGAGTTGCGCGAACTGCACCCTTGTTTGTCCAACCTGTTTCTGCTCCACGATTGAAGACTGCACGGACCTGGCTGGCCAACAGGCTGAGCGGATTCGCAAGTGGGATTCCTGCTTCACGACCGACTTTTCTTACATCCACGGTGGCAGTGTTCGGGCCACGCCCCGCTCGAAGTTCCGGCAATGGATGATGCACAAGCTTGCTTACTGGAACGACCAGTTTGGAACTTCCGGCTGCACGGGGTGTGGTCGCTGCATCACCTGGTGTCCAGTGGGAATTGATATCACCGAAGAAGTCCGGGCCATTCGGGATTCTGAAGCGACAGCAAGCATTTCACTCTGAGGACGCCGCCATGATTCAGACACTCGAACCGATTATTAAAGAGCATCCTTTTTTTTCGGAAATGCCAGAGAAACATCTGGAGTTCATCACTGGCTGCGCGAAAAACGTACAGTTTCCGGAGCGACACGTGATCTTTCGCGAAGGTGATCCGGCAAACGAGTTCTACTTCGTTCGCGAAGGCCTGGTTGCGGTGGAGCTTCTGGTACCGAGCCGGGGACCTACGACCGTGCAAACGGTGGCGGAAGGCGAGATCCTCGGTTGGTCGTGGGTCAGTCCGCCATACCGCTGGCATTTCGGCGCGCGAACGCTGCAGCGCACACGGGCGCTGGTTTTCGACGCGAAATGCCTGCGCAACAAGTGCGAAGAGGACCACGACCTTGGCTACGAGATACTCAGTCGTTTTGTAG
>Ga0335077_10008985_pt1 | contig 12399 bp, 8 predicted proteins | sample Lox_Sample_31_FD_207151 | JGI IMG/M metagenome (GOLD analysis project Ga0335077, IMG submission 207151) | Soil microbial communities from Loxahatchee National Wildlife Refuge, Florida, United States - Lox_Sample_3.1 | ecosystem: Environmental > Terrestrial > Soil > Wetlands | place: USA: Florida...
GGCATCGCGGCCGGCACGCCGCTCGCCATCCTTGGGGCCATCGGCAGGGCCGCTCAGCAAGGGGCAATCATCAAGGGCGGAATTTACCTGGAGAAGCTCGCCACCGTAAACACCATCCTCCTCGACAAGACCGGAACTGTAACCTATGGAGCACCCGAGGTGGTGGAGATCAATCCCGTCGACGGATGGTCCGCCATGGCGGTGCTGAAGATGGCGGCGACCGCCGAACTGCACTCTGAGCACCCAGTGGGCAAGGCCATCGTGCGTCGCGCGCTGGCGCAGTCCCTGTCCATCGCTTCTCCCCAAGCCTTCACCTACGAGCCGGGCCAAGGAGTGATCGCCGGCCTAAATGGAAGCGAGATCGTGGTCGGCAATCGCTCCTTGCTCAAGGCTCGCGGCCTGCCTGACCCTGGCCCGGGCAACAACGGCTCTTCGAGAACATTCGTCGCCAGCGGTGGAAAGCTGGCCGGCTCCATCGTCATCGCCGATCAGTTGCGCCAGGAAGCCGTGCAGGCCGTCCGTTCGCTCCATGCCATGGGCATCACAACCACGCTTCTGACGGGCGACAGCAGCACGGTTGCCGGCGAAGTGGGGAAAGCCTTGAACGTGAACCACGTCCTCTCTGAGCTGCTCCCGCAACAGAAGGCGCAACATGTTCAGGAGCTGGTCCGGCAAGGCCAAACCGTGGCCATGGTCGGAGACGGGATTAACGATGCCCCAGCATTGGCCCAGGCGACAGTGGGAGTCGCCATGGGTTCAGGCACAGATGTGGCACGGGAGAGCGCCAACGTCGTGCTGATCGGCAATGATCTGTCACGCTTGGTCACCACCGTCCGCATCGCGCGCCATTGCCGCTCCATCATCATGCAGAACTTCTACGGCACCCTGATCGTGGACACCATCGGCGTGGGGCTGGCCGCGATCGGTCTGCTGAATCCGCTGCTGGCCGCTTTCATCCACGTGTCCTCGGAGATGGCCTTCATCCTGAACTCGGCCCGCCTGCTTCCCCGCCGCTTCCCCAGCACCCATTAGTTGTTCCCCATTTGCAGAGCACCCATTCTGGGCTGGATAAAGGGTTCCTTTGGCCGACACCTGGCGTTGCTCTTCTCCTGAACCAGCGAGATTCTGGCCGGGCCGAGACGATGCCCTCTAGGCCAATGTCCCGGCCATTGTCCCTTTGACCGGTTTCAGCCCCCGTGCCTGCTGCGCGCCAAGTCTGCACCTCCGGAATCTTCACGGTTTCTCCGTCCTGCCTCACCCTAGCTCAATCCCCAGGAGGCGACTCCGCTCTCGCGCCGACGAGAACCTTGCCACCTCGTTCGACCGCCGGGAAGCGCCGCTTAGTCGTATCTCAAAGCGATGTGGGGGACGTCAGCCCCAACAAGGAGTGACGGAAGATGAAATCCAAGAATGTGCTTGCAGCCACCTTGTGTGTCAGTCTGCTTGTGCTCGTCCCTGGAACATTACGCGGGCAACATGACCCGGGGCCGCGTGGCGGTGCGGCGGCAGCGGGCAACTTTTATCCGACCCTGAACGCCAACGAGCAGGCCTTCTTCAGCCAGGCGTTCATGCGCTTCCAGGAGGTGGATTCCGTGTCGGGTACCATCTCCGGCGAAGATGGCACCGGCTTGGGGCCGGCGTTCAATGGCAATAGCTGTGCGCAATGCCACGCGCAGCCGGCCATCGGCGGCAGCAGCCCCGGCTTGACGAGTCCTCAAAATCCGGTTCCCAATCCGCAAGTGGCACTGGCCACGCTGGACGGAGCCAGGAACATTGTTCCCTCGTTCATCACCGCTAATGGTCCGGTACGCGAGGCTCGCTTCATCCGCAACCCCAACGGCTCGCTGGATGGCGGCGTCCATGATTTGTTCACCATTTCCGGCCGCACCGACGCGGTCGGCTGCAGCCTGGCACAGCCCAACTTCGCGCAGAACCTTGCCGCCAACAATGTGATCTTCCGCATCCCCACGCCGCTCTTCGGCCTCGGCCTGGTGGAGATGACGCCGGATAACACCTTGCGGGCCAACTTAGTGTCTACGATCAGCCAAAAGACCAGGTTCGGCATCGGCGGCGCTTTCAACACCAGCGGCAACGACGGCACCATCACCCGCTTCGGCTGGAAAGCTCAGAACAAGTCGCTGCTCATCTTTGCCGGCGAAGCCTATAACGTGGAGTCCGGCGTCTCCAACGAGCTCTTCCCCAACGAGCGTTCCGCCGTCTCCGGCTGTGTGTACAACGGATCTCCCGAGGACTACACCAACATCATCAATGACGCCGACGGCGTAAGCACCACCGGGACCGCCTCCGACATGTCCTCGGACGTGGTGAATTTTGCCAACTTCATTATGCTGTCGGCGCCGCCCACGCCGGCTTCTCCCACCTCTTCCACCACCAACGGCTCCAACTTGTTCAACAACATTGGCTGCGCCTTGTGCCACTCAACCGCTCTTACCACTGGTCCATCGCGCTTCACCGGCATGTCCAACGTGACCTACCATCCATACTCTGACTTCGCTCTCCACCACATGGGCGCGGGTCTGGCGGATGGCATCAACCAAGGGGGAGCCGGGCCGGATCAGTTCCGCACCGCGCCTCTCTGGGGCGTCGGCCAGCGGCTGTTCTTCCTGCACGACGGACGCACCAGCGACCTGCTGGAGGCAATCGAAGCTCACGCCGACTGTTCGGGTAGCGGTCGCAACCGTGGCCGATTTGGAAACTACGGCTGCGGCTCCGAAGCGACGGGCGTGATTCGTAATTTCAACGCGCTAAGCCCGTCACAACAGCAGGACATTCTGAACTTCCTGCGCTCGCTGTAGCTGGCTTCGCAACCGGATCGCGGAGGCCCCAATCCTCCGCGATCCACTCCTGGCCATCACAGGACGGGAATGTTCGTGCGCTTGGCTCTATTCGCTCTTCTCAGTTTCGCGGCCGCCTGGGCGGGCCAGCCCGCCCCCTGTGAGCCGGCGGAAGAAATTCGCGCTGAACTGGAGAAGGCCGCCGCTCTTCCGGTAGCCGATCCCACGGCGTTTGAGCAGAACGTCGCTCCCTTCCAGACCTTGCGCCAGCGCTATCGCAACGATCTCTTTGTCCATGAGCGCTACCAGGACGCGGCTCAGCAGTACGGCATCGAGGGCCACTTGCGACAGTTGGCGCAGGATTACCAGAGCCTCACCCTCGAGCATTCCGGCGACCTGACCTACCGCTACCTGTTCGCTCGCAGCATGATCGGGCGCAGTACGGTTTCCGCCATCCAGCAGATGAACGAGATTCTGGCCGAGCATCCCGAATTCGCGCCCGCCCACCGTGCGCTGGCGGAAATCTATGGCTCGGAAACTTTTCACGATGCCCAGAAAGAAAAGATCGAACGAGAAAAACTTCTCACTCTCTGCCCCAGAGCCGTCATCCAGCGGCGTCCGGCTCCGCTGCCCCAGCCTAGTCCGCTCGTCGAGCGCGCCGAACAGATGCTGGCTCAGAATGCGGACCCTGATGCGGCGGCCACGATGGCCCTGGCCGGCCTGCGAGCCGACGAGTGGCGGCTGCAGCGCATTCGTCCCTTTGACTGGTATAGCGTGGAGTACAAGCGTCAGAGCCAGCGCGAGCTGCAGGCTCGGTACTGGAGAGTGTGGAGCCTGCAGGTCCGTTGCTATCGCCAGGCTGGCCAGCCGGAGAAGGCCGCGGAACTGCTCGGGATCATGAAACAGCGCGCGACCCTGCTGCGCAGCCGGTCCGACCCCGGTTACTCGGATGCCCTGGCCATACTCGCGCGCTTGCACGGGGAAGAAGGGCGGAAGGCGACACCGGGCCCCTAATCCCCGAAACACATCCCGATGGCGCGGGCGACGCGCACCAGCTCGCCGTTGGGATCCACGCATTTCGTCGCGCCAACAGCCTCGGCAATGTCCACTGTCTCCACCCGCCCGCCGCGCAGGCATACCATCTTCCCGAAACCGCCCGCGGCGATCAGTTCCACCGCCGCCACCCCAAAGCGAGTGCTGAGAATGCGGTCGAAGGGCGAGGGTGAGCCGCCGCGCTGGATGTGTCCGAGCACGGTGACGCGGGTCTCTCGCTTGCTGGCGCGCCCGACAGCATCGGCAATCACGCCCGCCACCGAGTGCAGGCGCGGCAACAGGCGGCGCTCTTGCTCGCGTTTTTCCGCCAGCTCCGGCGGCAGCTTCACTCCCTCCGCTACCACGATGATGGTGAAGCGCTTGCCCTGCTGCTCGCGCTGGCGGACGAATTCGCAGATGCGGTCGATGCGGAAAGCAACCTCGGGAATCAGGACTACGTGGGCGCCGCCCGCCAGCGCGCTTTCGAGGGCAATCCATCCCACGTCGCGCCCCATCACCTCGATCAGCATGATGCGGTGATGCGACTCCGCCGTGGTATGGATCTTGTCGATGGCGTCGGTGGTGGCGTGCAGCGCGGTGTCGAAGCCAAAGGTAACTTCGGTCGCCGAGAGATCGTTGTCGATGGTCTTGGGCACACCCACCACCGCCAGCCCGCGCCGGCACAGCTCCAGGCCGATCTTCTGCGTTCCGTCGCCCCCTACGACGATCACGCCATCCAGGCCGAGAGCGCGCGCATTCTCCAGAGCGCGCTGCGAAAGGTCGCGAACCACTTCCCTTCCCTCCTCGACAACTTTGTATTCGAAGGGATTACCGCGGTTAGTAGTGCCGAGGATGGTGCCGCCGCGCGGTAGAATGCCGCTGACGCTTTGCAGGTCCAAAGGCGCTGCCTTGTCGGGGAAGAGCAGCCCATCAAAGCCGTCCTGGATGCCGATCACCTGCCAGCCGTACTTCTGTACTGCGCACTTCACGGCCGCGCGAATTACCGCGTTCAACCCAGGACAATCGCCGCCTCCGGTGCAGATGCCGATGGTGCGTATGGCGCCCATACAGACTCCTCGCCAAAAAAAATCATTCTAGCAGCGGGAACGTGAACGAACGATAAACGAAGCAGCGCCCGGAGGCGGCAGTCTTGCGGGCGGGCGTTCCCTCTTTGGGGACAATCGTTCTTGGGCGAACAGGAGCCAGCCGCGTTTCGCGAGCGGGAAGACGGTTACGTTACAGTCAGCGTCGTAAAGGAGGAGAGCGAGCACGAGGTCGCAGTTATGGTTGTTGTCCCAGGTGCATTCAATGTCGCCAGGCCGTTGGTTCCCGAAACGTTGCTGATGGTGGCCGCCGTTAGGTTCGACGAAGACCAAGTGACGGAACTGGTGATGTCCGGGCCGTTCGCGCCGTTCGTAGCCGTAAATTGCAGGGACCCCGCGCCATGGGCAATCGTTTGGTTCAGTGGACTGATCACAATGCTCGTTATAGCGCCGCAAACCGTAACGCTTGCCAGACCGCTGATCCCCTGGGAAGTAGCGGTAATGCTTGCCGTTCCGGGTGAAACTCCCGTAACCAGGCCCGTGCTCGAATTTACCGTGGCTGTAGCGGGCACTGATGACGACCAGCTCGCGTTGACCTTGCCCGTTGAGCCGTCGTTGAAGGTTCCCGTGGCTACCATTTGCAAGGCGGAACCAACGTTGACGAACGTGCTGCCGTTGGCTGCCCCAACTGTGATGGCGGTCAAGGTGGGACTGACAAAGAACCCCGAGCAACCTGCCAGCAAGAGCAATACAATCCCGGCTATCGCGTACCCCAACTGACCCGAGCGCCCATGAGTCGCCATCCCAACAACCTCCCGCGGAGAATCCTACCAAACTTGCATCGAACTTGAAGCAGCCAAGCGTATAAGTATACTGCCGGAGCGCCACCCAGTGCGCGGACGTTCCGCTATTTCCTCGAGCATGAAACCCGCTTCCCGCCTGAGAGTTGGGTCCGCCGTAAGCCTCATCCTGGGGCTGAGCCTGGCACTGCCGGCACTTCCCGAAAGCGCCGACCAGCCGGAGATCGCGCGATCCGTTCGAACTCACATGGACTATCTTGCCGGCGATGCGCTTGGTGGTCGTGGCAGCGGCACGCCGCAGGAGCGCCAGGCCGCCGATTATGTTGGCGAGGAACTGAAGCGCTACGGCGTCGTCGCGGCCGGCGACAGCGGCGGATATTTACAGCACGTAGCCCTCGAATACCACACCCTGGTTTCGCCTCCCGTGCTTAGTTTTGAGCCGCCATCCGGACCCACCGTGCGCTGGACCCACGGCAACGAGATCGCCGTCGCGAACCTGAGCGGATCCGCGGTTACCGGCCCGCTGCAGAAACTCACCCCGGACGACGCCTTGGCACAGGTCAAGTCCGGCGCCGTTGTCCTTCTCACCGCCTCATCCAGTTCCAGTTGGCGGTTAGCCTATGAACTCTCCCGGCGCGGCGCAAAGATGGTCCTGGCTCCGGAGGACTCATCCTTTTACAGCACATTGGACGAATCCCGACGCCGGCTTCCCAAGTTGCCTCCCCGGATTAAGGAACTGCCCCGGCGAGAAAATACTACGGACCTGAGTCTCGTCGTGGTTCGGGCAAGCGCTGTGAAAAAATTGGAAGCTCTCCCGGAAGGGGTCTCTATCCGTCTCGAAGCCCAATTCAAGGCTGAAAATGGGGAGACGTGGAACACGCTGGGCCTGATTCGCGGCAGCGATCCGGATTTGCGCGATCAGGCGGTGCTTTTTTCCGCCCATCTTGACCATCTGGGAACCAGAACGAGCAGGAACGGCAAGGTGATCTACCACGGCGCGGACGACGATGCCTCAGGTGTTTCCGCCGTACTGGAGTTGGCGCGCGCCATCGCCTCCGGCCCGCCTCCGCGGCGAAGCGTGATGTTCGCCTTCTTCGGCAGCGAGGAACGCGGCCTGCTCGGTTCCACGTACTTCAGCGTGTTTCCGCCTTGGCCGCTCTCACACATCGTCGCGGCACTGGAGTTTGAGATGCTCGGCCGGCCCGACGATGCCATCCCCAAACACAAACTGTGGCTCTCCGGATACGAACTCTCCGACCTGGGAAGCGAACTTGCAGAGCATGGCGCGCCGCTGGTCCCAGATCCTCACACCGGCGAGCACTTCTTTGAGCGCTCCGATAACTATCCGCTCGCGCAACGAGGGGTTGTGGCGCATACCGTCTCAAGCTTCGGTCTGCACCGCGACTACCACCAGCCCGGCGACACGCTGGCGCACATCGACTTCCCTCACCTGGACGAGGCAATCGAGCAGATGATCGGACCCGCCGAGTGGCTGGTGAATTCTGACTTCAAACCGCACTGGGTGGAAAAGCCAGGGAGTAGCCAGCAGGGAGTAGGAAATCCATCGGTTCATTGATCAGAAACCGCCTGTGTTAGACTGCTCCACTCGGAGCATTGGGGTGAGGACTCTCTCCGCCATTTTGTTGTCAATTCTGATGGGCTTGCCCATTGCGGCGCCGCTCTTTGCGTCGGGAGAACCGTCCTTGCCGGCTTGCTGCCGCCGGGACGGCAAGCATCATTGCATGAGGAGTGTCAGCCCAGGAACAACGGGCGAATCAGCCGTCGGGGTATCGCGCGCCGAGGCGAAGTGCCCCCAATTTCCGCGGACGCTGGGCTTGACGTCCCGCGGTCAGCCTGGCTTGACTGCATCAGCCGCTGTTTTCGCTGAGATCGTCTCCCATCCGGCAGTTTCTCCGCAGGCGCAGAGCAACTACCGCGTGTCCCTGGTGCGAGCGCACCAGAAGCGCGGCCCGCCATCTGTCGTGCTCTGCTAGCTGTTCCCAATTCACAGTTTGAGGGCACGCCCGTTCGCACTGTGGCCTTTTTGTGCCGGGCTGATCGTCGTATTGCTTCGATCGGTCAGCCATGAGTGCCTGGCGCGCGAATGCCCCACTCAAGAAGGCGGAGGACAATTGTGGGAAACCTCTTCGTCAGGAGACTGCCGGGACTCTCATGGCTGGCGGTTCTTGCCATTCTCGGTGGAATGTGCACGGCCCAGGTCGCCAACAGTACCGGAGCGGGCAGCGGCGAAGTTACTGGCGTCGTTACCGATCAACACGGGGCTGTCTTGCACGATGCTACGTTATTTCTGCTGAACCAGGGCGTACGCGTACAGCAGACGAAATCCGGCCCAAGCGGCGACTTCGCGTTTCACAACGTGCTCCCCGGGGAATACGTGGTTGAAGTGCAACGATCGGGCTTTGCGCGGGCGGACGAGAAGGTCACGGTGACGGCCTCGCCGGCGCGTGTCTCCATCCAGATGAAGGTGGCCGGGCCCGGCCAGCAGGTTACCGTCACCGCCGAGATCGGATCGTTCCGCCCCGAGGAATCCTCGACTGCCACCAAGACAAACATCCCTCTGAACGAAATACCGCAGGGGATCGGCGTCGCCAACCACGCTCTTATCGAGAGCCAGCAGGACATCCGCTACGCCGATGCCGCCGAAAACATCAGCAGCGTGAACCGCGACGTGCTTGCGGCGGGCAGCATTGGCGATGCGCTCACCATCCGCGGCCTGCCGCTGGGCATCTTCAGCAACTACTACCGCGACGGATTTGTGTTTGATGGCATGGTCCCTTCAGACATCACGGATGTGGACCGAGTGGAGATTTTGAAGGGTCCGTCCTCGGTCCTCTACGGCCGCGCGGCATCGGGTGGAATCGTCAATCTGGTCACCAAGGAGCCCTTGCCGACGACGCACGGCGTCTTCTCCTTCCAGGCGGACCGATATGGCAGCGCGCGTCCGACCTTCGACCTTACCGGCCCGATCGGCAGTAACGACAAGCTTTTCTATCGCTTGAACGCCGAGTTCGCTGATTCCTCCAACTTCCGCGACGCCTTCCACGACCGCCGCTATTTCGTGGCTCCGGCGCTCACATGGAAGCCGAACCGGGCCACCACCGTCCGCTTCCTGATCGAATATCTGCACGGGAGGACCACCACTGACTACGGCATTCCGGCGCTGGGAAACCGCCCGGCGCCGGTTCCGATCAGCAACTTCTATGGAGAGCCCTGGCAACATTCGCTGCTGCAAAACCGAACGGGAAGTGTGGATGTTTCCCATACGTTTGCGCGGCGATGGGCGGTGCGCAGCCGCTTTCGCGCCACCCTGACCAACTGGGACTACCTCGACGTGAGCACCGGCTTCATCGAGGCCGATAACCGCACCATCGCCCGCTTCTCCGAAGACGCCGCCTATCCCCTACGCTTTTATGACTGGCAGACCGACTTGACCGGCATCTTCAAGACCGGCCCCATCGAGCACAATGTTTTGGTCGGATTTGAATATGGCAAGGAGCAAGTAGTGCAGGACGCCATCTTCAGCGATGCGCCGCCCATAGATCTATTCAATCCCATTCCTTTCAGCCAGACCCGTCCTGACTACGCAACCTTGATCGCAAACTTTTTCAACCCATCGTCGCCGGACTATTTTCCTCTGGATGGGACGACAAAGCTGTTCACGCATGGCGGCTACCTGCAGGATCACATCACTCTGCTGCCCGGCCTGAAAGTCCTCGCGGGTGTGCGTTTCGAGGGCTTCACGCAGCGTTACGACGAAATCATCTACGGCACCCACAATCGCCAGCAGAATGTCGCCACCCTGCCGCGCGTCGGCGCGACCTATCAGCCAATTCAGCCGGTGACGTTCTATGCCAGCTGGAGCCGCAGCTTCAGTCCCACACTGGCAGCCCAGTTCACGCCCGGCGGCCTGCCCTTCCCACCCGAGCGCGGCCATCAGTACGAGGCCGGCGTGCGCACCACGGAATTTCACGGCAGACTTTCTTCCTCGCTCGCGTTGTATCGCATTCGCGCTTCGAACCTCCTGATCACCAATCCCGGCAACCCGCTGGCCTCCATTCAGATTGGGACCACGGAGTCCAGGGGCGTGGAGGTCGAAACCTCCGGACGCATTCGTTCCGGCTGGGACGTGACCTTCGCCTACGCCTTCAATCAGGCGTACATCGTCGCTGACCCTGCTTATCGGGTTGGGAACATCTTTCAAAACGCGCCACGTCACGGTGGCAGCCTCTGGACGGTCTACGAGCTGCAGCATGGGCCCCTTCGCGGTTTGAGTTTTGGAGGCGGCGTTAGGGCGTACAGCTACCGCTTCGTGGATCCGTCTAACACAGTCGTCTTGCCGGGATATGGCCGGCTGGACGCCATGGCGAGCTATGTCTTCGGGCCGACGCGCCGGGAAGAGAGGCCGTTCAAGTTAAGCGTCAACGTGAGGAATGTGACCAACCGGCGCTATTTCGAAACCGGCAATACGCCGACTGTGATCTTTCCCGGCTCGCCGATCAATGTTTGGAGCCGTTTTGAGGTGCGGTTTTGAAGTGCGGTTTGAAGTGAGAGGTTGCGCTCAACTCGCGCGGACGAAGGCTGCGGTGCTGTGCGCGATCGTGGTTCTGTCTGGCTGCGCGCGCCATGACAGAATTGCGATCACGCCGTTGCCGAACCCGGCGGCGCCGGGCAGCATCACGCCCAATGAAACAGAAACTCCGGACGGACAAGTTTTGCTGAGCTGGCTGGAGCCGGACAACGATGGCCAGGCTCTGCGCTTTGCGATTCGTGGTTCCCGGCAATGGTCAGCGCCGCAGACCGTCGTGGCGCGTAAGAACTTCGACAAGTACGCCGAGGCGCCGCCCTGGGTATTGTCCCTGCCGGACCGATCGCTGCTCGCCGTGTGGTCCGAGCAACTGCCAAAGGGAAAATCCGAGTGGGTGGGAAACTATCTTTACACATCGGCGTCGGCTGACCACGGCAAGACGTGGTCTCAGCCGGCAATCGTTCATTCCGACCGCACCGATGGAGAACACAGCTTTGCGTCGATGGCAGTCCGGGACGACAGCCACGCAACCGTCATCTGGCTCGATTCGCGTGATTACGAGAGCAGGCACACCTACCGCCTGATGTCGGCAGTGATCGCGTCGTCCGGCGCAGTCAGCGACGAGCAGACCGTGGATGACGATGTCTGCACCTGTTGTCCGACCAGCCTGGTCAAAACCGGAAAGGGATGCCTCGCCGCCTATCGCAACCACGCGCGGGACGAAATCCGCGACATCTATACCGTCCGGGAAGAAACCGGAAAGTGGCTAACTGGCAAATCCCTGAACAACGATGGATGGCACATTAATGGTTGCCCGGTGAACGGCGCCGCCCTGGCGCAACGTGAGAACGAGGTTGCCGTGGCTTGGTATACCGGCATCGAGGAGAATGCCTCGCTCCAGGTGGCATTCTCGAATGATGGCGGGGCCACCTTCCCGACGATCCGAAAAATTGATGCCGCGCGCGCCGAAGGGCAGCCGATCGGCCGGCCGGCAACCGCTCTCTTAAGTTCGGGAAATGCTCTGGTCGCGTGGATCACGCGCGCCAATGGAACGTCCCGTCTGGTTGCCGCGCAAGTATCCTCACGGGACTCCAAATTCCATCGCGTAGAACTCGCGCGGGGAACCACGAACAGCCTGGGGTATCCGCGCATGCAACTCATCGGGTCGGAAGCCCTGCTGTCCTGGGGCGGTACGGGAGAGTCGAAGCAGGTGAGCACGGCATTGCTGCGGGCGCAGTGACGCTACTCCCTGCTGCCCGCGTTCCTGATCCTATCGTCGATCGGTTTGCGGAAGCGGTAGCCCTCGTCGGTGCCGTGCCAGTGGGCAATTTCCGTCTCACCCAGCTTCCAGCACAGCAGGATGGTGCGGTGCTCAACCTCACAGGGAAAATCAAGCAGGCCCATTTCCAGGTCTTTGACCAGCACCCCCGTGGCCTGGATTTCCGCGAGCGCGTCTTTGATCTTTTGCAGCACCCGTTCTTTCTCGCGCTTGCGCGCCGCCAGTGCGGTTACGTCCAGCAGGGTGCCGCCATTGAGAAAAACCCGGCTGGAGACCGACTTGAACTCATGCTCGATGCGCTCCGCCGTGTTCTTTCCCGCGATCGCCGTCTTCAGCAGCGACTCGAGTACGGGGAGAAGAGCCTGGGCTTCGTTGAGCGTGAAGGTGCGGTCAGCCATACCAAAACCAATTGGCCTGTCATCCTGAGCGACCGAGGGCGTCCCGCGCGCTTTTCATCAGCGCGGGATACGGTCGCGAAGGATCTCGGTTCTGCCGGCGTTAGTGGATCTCCAGCATCCGATCCAGCGCCGCGCGCGCCCAGTATTTTACTTCTTCCGGCACCGCGATGCGGTTCACCACGTTTCCGTCGACAAGGTTTTCCAGCGCCCAGCATAGATGCTGCGGCGAGATGCGGAACATCGTCGTGCACAGGCAGCCGGAATCATCCAGCGTGATCACGAGTTTGTCGCGATTTTCCCTGGCCAGGCGATGGACCAGGTGAAGCTCGGTCCCGATGGCGAACTTCGTTCCCGCCGGCGCCTCCTGCACGAGCTTGATCAGTCTTTCGGTCGAGCCCAGCGCATCCGCCTTCTGGCACACTTCCCAGCGGCACTCCGGGTGCACGATTACGCGGATGCCGGGATAGCGCGCCCGCACATTTTCCACGTGTTCAGGCAAGAATCGC
>Ga0335077_10008987_pt1 | contig 12396 bp, 10 predicted proteins | sample Lox_Sample_31_FD_207151 | JGI IMG/M metagenome (GOLD analysis project Ga0335077, IMG submission 207151) | Soil microbial communities from Loxahatchee National Wildlife Refuge, Florida, United States - Lox_Sample_3.1 | ecosystem: Environmental > Terrestrial > Soil > Wetlands | place: USA...
ACGTTGTCCGAGTTCCGGTAGGCGGCTGTGGAGAGCTCGGGTGCGAGGATAATGGCTTGGGCGAGCACCACAGCCAGCAGGATGGCCAGGCTGACCCGGTTTTCCAGCGAGGATTTCATCAATTGGGGGACAACATCGATTATAAAACGCTGTGCCTGCGCCGCTGAATATGCCTTGAGACTGGCGACTATCCGGCCAAGGCTTCCGCAGCGTTAGGCTGATACACGCACCGCGGATCGCTGGCCAGAAAATCGCCGGTAAGGGCGTAGGCGCGGGAGCGCGACCCGCCGCAGATCTTCTGGTATTCGCAGACGCCGCACTTGCCTTCTCGGGCGCCCGTGTCGCGCAGCGTCTTGAACAGCTCGCTGTTGCGGTAGACGTCGGTGAGGTCCTGGCTGAGCACGTTGCCGCCGCTGACGGGAAGGAAGCCGCTGGGGTAGATTTCGCCCTGGTGCGAGACGAAGACGAAGCCTTTGCCGTCGCTCACGCCGGCGGTGCGCCATGCCACGTCGCGGGCGGACTCGTTCTTGGTTATCCCGTGCTCGGCCTTAATGCGCTGCGCGACGTAGCGGCGGTAGTGCATCGCCTCGGTGGTCTTGATGCCGAACGGAGCGGTCTTGGAAAGCTCGTACATGAACTGGAAGACCTCTTCGTATTCGGGCGCCAACAGGTCGTCATCTGCGAGCGCGCGGCCGGTCACGATCAGGAAAAACAGGCTCCACATCTTGGAGCGCATCTCCTTGACGATCTCGGCGATTTCGGGCAGGTGCGCCATGTTGCGGCGGGTGACGGTGGTCTGGAACTGCGTGTCGAGCCCGATATCGCGGGCATGCCGGAGGGCGGCCATCGCGCGATCGAACGTGCCCGGAATGCCGCGGAAATCGTCGTGGCTCGCGGCATCGTGGCCGTCCACGCTGATCGCCATGCGCGAAATTCCCGCTGCCTTGAAGCGGTCGATGGCGTCTTCGGTCAAGAGCGGCGTGGCACTGGGCGTAACGTTGGTGCGCAGGCCGATCTTGACCGAGTAGCGGATCAGTTCGTAGAGATCGGGCCGCTTGAGCGGGTCTCCGCCGGTGAAGACCATGAGCGGGTCGCCGAAGGATTTGATCCCGTCCAGCAGGCGGAAACCTTGTTCCGTGGTCAGCTCTTTGGAGTTGCGCTCGGGTTGAGCGGAGGCTCGGCAGTGCACGCACGCCAGGTCACAGGCCTGGGTCACTTCCCAGATCACCAGCATCGGGGCTTGGTCGAAGTTCATCTCGGGATCTCCAATCCAGAAGCAACTCACTTGCATTTAAAGCACCATGTCTATCCCCTTTAGAACTGTTGGGATATTCGACAATTTGTACTCTGATTGTCCTGATTGGGGGTTTTGGCGCACCCAACTGCGCGGCGGGGCTTCGCGCCACGCGTTTACAATAGGGGTTCACGTGAAACCGACTCGAGGCCTTTTCCTTACCTTCGAAGGCATGGACGGCTCCGGAAAAACCACCCAGATGCACCGGCTGGCGGAGCGTCTGCGCGGCATGGGATGTACCGTATTGGAGACCGTCGAGCCGGGCGGCCCCCCGATCGCGCAAAAGGTCCGCCGCATCCTGCTCGATGCCGCCAACCAGGAGCTGAGCCCGACCACCGAGGTCCTGCTCTACTTCGCTTCGCGCGCGCAGAACGTGGACCAGTGGATCAATCCGGCGCTCCTGCGCGGGGAGATCGTGCTCAGCGATCGCTTCACCGATTCGTCGCTGGTCTACCAGGGCATCGGCCGGGGACTCGGGGCCGACACGGTGATCGCGCTCGACCGCATCGCCTGCCGTGGGTTGAAGCCCGACCTCACTATTCTGGTGGACGTCGATGCCGAGGCCAGCCTGGCGCGCGCCCGGGCGCGCAACCAGGCGCAGCCGCATTGCGAAACGCGCATGGACGACCAGTCGATCGAGTTTCACAAGAAAGTCCACGCGGCATATCATGCCCTGGCGGAGGCCGAGCCGGAACGCGTCAAGGTGGTAAACGGCATGCAAGACATCGATTCCATCGAGCGCGACGTGTGGCGGATCGTGAACGCCTATGTTTGAGAACTTCTGGGGCAACCACCACGTCACGCAGGCGCTGGAGCAGATGATCGCGCAGGACCGCCTGGCGCAGACGCTGCTGTTCTCGGGACCCGAAGGCGTGGGCAAGGCTACGCTGGCGCGCCGCGTGGGTGCGCGCCTCCTGGGCCGCGGCGAGCTGATCGAGCGCGACGACCTGTCGCTCCCGGACAACCTGGATACCGTCGCGGCGAGGGAGAAGCTCTCCGCCGAGAAGCGCAACGAGGATCCGCTGCTTTTCGCCACGCATCCCGATTTTGTGACCTTCGCGCCGGACGGCCCGCTGCGCCAGATTTCGATCCACCAGACGCGCCTCTTGAAGGAACGCGCGCAGTTTCTGCCGCACAAGGGTAAGCGCCGGGTATTCCTGATCGACCACGTGGATCGCGCCAACGAGCAGGCCGCCAACTCGCTGCTGAAAACCTTGGAAGAGCCGCCCGATCACCTCGTCCTGATCATGACCGCCGAGAACGCCTACGACCTTCTGCCCACCATCCGCAGCCGCGCTGTGCCTTTTCATTTCGCTCCGCTGAGCGGCGATGAGATGCAAGCGTTCGTGCGCGCACACGGGCTGGACGACGCCGGGCGGCGCATCCAGCTGGCGGGCGGCAGCCCGGGCCTGGCGCTGTCTCTGGATCTGGAAGCGTACGACAAACGGCGCGCCGCGATGCTGACGCTGGTGAAGGCGGCTTGCGGCGCGGCGCCGTTCGGCACGTGGGTGCCGGTGGGAGAAGCCATCGGCAGAACCAAGAGCGAGAAGCTCGAGCCGCACCTCAAAGTGCTCTACGACCTGCTGCGTGACCTCATGGTGCTTCGCGAGGGCGGAGGCGGGATCCGCAATCAGGACATCCGCGGCGAGCTGGAGGCGCTGGCCGCGAAGGTGGAGTTCGCCTGGATCCGCAAGGCGGTGGCGCAGGCCGACGAGATGGCGGAGCTGATCCGCCGCAACATTCAGAAGACGATCGCGCTCGACGCCGTCATCCTCGCGCTTCGCTCAGCGTGACCCAGAACTCCGGGAAAGAGACGGAGGCGGCCTCCGCGCCGTCGATAACGCACTCGCCATCGGCATTCAGCGCGGCGACGCCGAAGGCCATCGCGATGCGGTGATCGCCGAAGCTGTCGAAATGCGCAGCACGGAACTTCTGCCGGCCGGGGATCACCATGCCGTTGGCGGTCTCGAAGGCGCGGATGCCGGCGCGCTTCAGATTGTCCACGACGCTGGCGATGCGGTCGGTTTCCTTGATGCGCAGTTCGCCGGCGTCTTTGATTTCGATGCCGGTTTCGGTGCCGGCGCCCAGGACGGCGAGCACGGGGATCTCGTCGATGAGGGCCGCGGTGAGCGCGCCGTCGATGAGCCCGCCCTTGAGATCGGAATGCTCCACCACGATTTCGCCGGTCAGCTCGCCGTTGACGCTCTCGAGCTGCGGAATGCGGATGCGCGCACCCATGCCCGTGAGGAAATCGAGGAGCGCGGAGCGCGTGGGATTCAGTCCGACGCCGGCGATCGAGAGACGCGAGCCAGGGACCATCAGCGCGGCGGCGATGAAGAACGCGGCTGAAGACAGGTCGCTGGGAACCTGAAGGTCGCGCCCGGTGAGAAGCGGCCTGCCACGGAGGGTGATGCGCCCGCGGTCCACGCGGAGATCGGCGCCGAATTCCCGCAGCGCGATCTCGCTGTGGTCGCGCGACCGGACAGTTTCGACGACGGTGGTGTCTCCCTCCGCGTACAGGCCCGCGAATAGAACGCAGGTTTTGACTTGCGCACTCGGAACGGGCAGCGTGTACTCGATCGGTCGGAGGCGGGTGCCTTGAATCTCGAGCGGGGGAAACTTGTCCTCGCGCGCGCGGATGACTGCGCCCATTTCGGCGAGCGGGGTCATGATGCGCCGCATGGGCCGGCGGGAGAGGGATTCGTCGCCGAAGATGCGGCTGGGAAACCGCTGCGCCGACAGGATGCCGCTGAGCATGCGGATGGTGGAGCCGCTGTTGCCGGCATCGAGATCGGCGGCGGGCGCGCGGAGGCCATCGAGACCGCGCCCATGAACGGTGAATTCGCTGCCGCTGCCTTCGATTTCCACCCCGAGCGCGCGCATGCAGCCGAGGGTCGAGTGGCAGTCGGCGCCGGTAGAGTAGTTGCAAATACGCGTGTCGCCCTCCGCGATGGACGCGATCATGGCATAGCGGTGCGAGATCGACTTGTCGCCAGGGAGGGTGATGGAGCCGGCGATGGAGGAGGCGGGGGAAATGCGCTGTTGCATTTGAGAACCTTTATTGTATGCGGGGGGCGGCAAACCCGAAACGAAATCCGTTCTCTGCGATCGCACGCAACTCGCTCTCGCTGAATCCGAAACGGCGGACGGCCAGGCGGTACTCGTCCACCAGCGAGCAGCGGAACATGGCGGGGTCGTCCGTATTGAGCGTGATCGGCACGCCGGCGTCGAACAGGCGGCGCACGGGGTGGTCCTCGATCCGCTTCACGACGCCCGTCACCAGGTTGCTCGTGATGCAGATTTCGAGTGGGATATTGCGGTCGCGCAGCTCGCGCATCAGCGGCTCGTCGCGCGCGGCCGCGATGCCGTGGCCGATTCGCTCGGCGCCCAGAGCCAGCGCGGCGCGGATCGACTCGGGACCCATCGCCTCGCCCGCATGCGCGACCAGGTGCAGGCCGGCGCTCCTGGCGAACGCGAAGGCCTCGGTGAACCACTCCGCGGGACCGCGCTCCTCGCTGCCTCCGATGCCGAAGGCCGCCACGCCCTGCTCGCGGCGTTCCGCTGCGAGCTCGGCCACCTGCATGACGTGATCGGGGCCGAATTGGCGGACGGCATCGAGAATCCAGCGGACGTCAACCGGCGAGTCCGCTGCGGCTTCGCGGATGGCGTCGAAGATCGGCGCGAAATCCTGCTGCTTCCAAAGCACCACGCCGGCCGCGATGATGATCTCCGCATAGACGACGTTTTGCGCGGCCAGGCGCTCCAGCAGGCGGCGGGTGATCAGGGCATAGTCCGCGGGACCGCGGAGCAGCGTGCCTACCACGCCGAACGTGCGCAGAAAAGACTCGAAATCGGCATACTCGTATAACGTGCTAAAGTCGCGCGAGGGATCGAGCTCGCGCAGGGTCTCGGGCTCGACCGATCCTTCCAGGTGCAGGTGCAGTTCGGCTTTGGGCAGTGCAGCGATGAAATCGGCCATACTTGTCTGTTAGGCTCTCATGACTGTCGAAGATATTGAAGCGATCGTAGGCGGATACCATGGAGACGCGTTTCGCATTCTGGGACCGCACTCGATCCGCAAGAAGAAAGATGGCACGGTGCGGTGGGAAGTCCGTGCATTCCTGCCGCAGGCCGATGCGGCGGCGGTGGTGACCCCGTCGGGCCGTTGCGATATGGCGAAAAAGCACGCGCAAGGCCTGTTCGTCGGGGCTTTGGAAGGCGACCCTTCGCGATACGTGCTGTCGGCGCGGCTGTGGGATGGGCGCGAAGTGAAGATCGACGACCCCTACAGCTACGGTCCCCAGCTCGCCGACTCCGATCTCTACCTGCACACCGAAGGCACGCTCTACGAAGGCTGGAAGGTTCTGGGCGCGCACGTCGCCGAGTGCGGCGGAACCAGCGGAGTGCGCTTCGCCGTGTGGGCGCCGAATGCCGAGAACGTGACCCTGGCCGGCGAATTCAACGACTGGGACACGCGGCGCAATCCCATGCGGCGGCGCAATGGGGGCGTGTGGGAGATTTTTGTGCCGGGCCTTGGGGTCGGCGCCCCATACAAGTATTACGTGCGCTCGCGCTTCATGGGCCACCAGGAGTTGAAGGCCGACCCGTACGCCTTCTACTGCGAGACGCCGCCGAAGTCGGCGTCGGTGGTGTGGGACCACTCGCGATACCAGTGGAACGACGGCCCGTGGATGGAGTCGCGCGGCAGAACCGAGGTGCTGAAATCGCCTGTCGCGGTTTACGAAGTGCACCTGGAGAGCTGGATGCGCGGACCGATGGGCCGGACGCTCACCTACCGCGAAATGGCGGTCAAGCTGGTCGAATACGTGCGTCAGATGGGCTACACGCATATCGAGATGCTGCCGCCCATGGAGTATCCTTACTCGGGATCGTGGGGTTACCAGGTGATCGGCTACTTCGCGCCGACCTCGCGCTTCGGAACACCGGACGATTTCAAGCACCTGGTGGACGCCTGCCACCAGGCCGGCATCGGGGTGATCGCCGACTGGGTGCCGGCGCATTTTCCAAAGGACGCCCACGGGTTGGTCTACTTCGACGGCACGGCTCTCTATGAACACGCCGACCCGCGCAAAGGCGAGCATCGCGATTGGGGCACGCTGATTTTCAATTACGGCCGCAATGAGGTGCGCTCGTTCCTGATTTCGAACGGTATGTTTTGGCTGAAGGAATTTCACATCGACGGGCTGCGCGTGGACGCCGTCGCTTCGATGCTCTACCTGGACTACTCGCGCCAGCCCGGCGAGTGGCTTCCCAACCAGTACGGCGGCAACGAGAACCTGGAGGCCATCGAGTTCATCCGGCGCTTCAACGAGCAGGCCCACCAGTTGCCGGGCGCGTTCACGGTGGCCGAGGAATCCACCGCGTTCGCGGGGGTCTCGAAACCGGTGTACCTCAACGGGCTCGGCTTCACCATGAAGTGGAACATGGGGTGGATGCACGACATGCTGGATTACTTCAGCCACGACCCCATCTACCGCAAGTATCTGCACAACCACATCACCTTCAGCCTGCTCTACGCGTTTCACGAGAATTTCGTGCTGCCCATCTCGCACGACGAGGTGGTGCACGGCAAGGGATCGCTGCTCAACAAAATGCCGGGCGACGAATGGCGGCAGTTCGCCAACGCGCGCGCATTCCTGGCCTACATGTGGACGCACCCCGGCAAGAAACTGCTGTTCATGGGGCAGGAGATCGGACAGCGCGAGGAGTGGAACCACAACCAGGGTGTGCGCTGGGAGCTGTTGGAATTCGACTACCACCGCAAGCTGCAAACGCTGGTGCGCGAGCTGAACCGGATCTACCGCGCGAACCCGGCGCTCCACCAGGTGGACTTCCACTACTCGGGCTTCGAGTGGGTGGATTTTCATGACGTGGAGAATTCGATCATCGCGTTTCTGCGCCGCGCCGAAGATCCTAAGGATTTTCTGGTGGTGTGCTGCAACTTCACGCCGATGCCGCGCCAGGGGTACGCCTTCGGGGTGCCCGAGGAAGGCTTCTATCAGGAGATTCTGAACACGGACTCCGAAGCGTTCGGCGGCTCGAACATGGGCAACGGTGGGTGCGTGTCTTCGCGGCCGGAGCCGATGCACAACCGGAAATACTCGATTTCGGTGACGTTGCCGCCGCTTTCCGTGGTGGTGTTCAAGAAGCTGTAGCGCATGTCGAAACGCGACGTCATCATCGTCGGCGGCGGCCACAACGGGCTGGTGGCGGCCGCATACCTGGCGCGCGCGGGGAAGAAAGTGCTCGTCATCGAGCGGCGCGAGATGGTGGGCGGATGTGCGGTCACCGAGGAGATCTGGCCGGGATACCGCGTCTCGACGGCGGCCTACCTGACCAGCCTCATGCAGGAGCGCATCGTTCGCGAGCTGGAGTTGGAACGGCACGGGTACCGGGTGGATGCCAAAGACCCCGCGTTTTTTACAGCCTTCCCGGACGGCCGCCATTTCTTCATGTGGCAGGACCGCGCGAAGACGCTGGAGGAGATCTCGAAATTCTCCAGGCGCGACGCCGAAGCCTACCCGGCGTACGAGGACCAGATCGAGCGCCTCTCGCAGGTCGTAGAGCAGCTTCTGCTCACCACACCGCCGCATTTCCCGCCGGCGGCGATGGACCTGGTCGATTACCTGCGCCTGCTGGGCAAAATGCGCGGCCTGAGCGCGGCGGACATCGTGGCGCTGGTCAAGATCTTCACTCAATCCGCGGCCGAGTTCCTGGACGAGTGGTTCGAAAACGAGCAGGTGAAGGTCACGCTGGCCACCGACGGCGTGATCGGTGCCAACGGCGGGCCGCGCTCGCCGGGCACGGCCTACATTCTGCTGCATCACTGCATGGGCGGCGTGGCCGGGCACCGCGGCTTGTGGGGCTTCGTGCGCGGTGGAATGGGTGCCGTCTCGGAGGCGATCGCATCGTCGGCGAAGGCTAAGGGCGTCGAGATCCGGACCGGCGCGGCGGTGGCGAAGGTGCTGGTGCGCGACGGGCGCGCGCGCGGTGTGGTGCTGGCCAATGGCGAAGAGATCGAATCGACCCTGGTAGCTTCGAACCTGGACCCGAAGGCGACCTTTCTCAAGCTGCTGGAGCCCGGCGATCTCGACGCGGAGTTCGTGCGCGCCATCCGCAACTTCCGCATCGAGGGGACTAGCTGCAAGATCAACCTTGCGCTGAGCGGGCTGCCGGAATTCCGCGCCTTCCCCGGCGCGCCGGGGCCGCACCACAAGGCGACGATGCACATCTGCCCAAGTATCGAGTACGTCGAGCGCGCCTGGGACGACGCCAAGTACGGCCGTCCGAGCAAGCGCCCGCTGATGGAGCTGACCATTCCGACGATGTACGACCCGTCTCTCGCCCCGCCGGGAAAGCACATCATGGGGATCTTCCTGCAATACACGCCGTACACGCTGCGCGAAGTCACGTGGGATGAGTTGCGCGAGCCGTTGGGGAACCACGTGCTGGCTCTGATCGAGGAGTATGCGCCGAATATCCGCTCGATCGTGGAGCAACGGCAGGTGCTGACGCCGCTCGACCTGGAGCGGCGGTTCGGCATCACCGGCGGCAACATCTTTCATGGCGAGATGAGTCTCGACCAGATGTTCGTGATGCGGCCGGTCGCCGGCTGGGCAAGGTATCGCACGCCCGTCAAGGGGCTGTTCCTGTGCGGCAGCGGAGCGCATCCCGGAGGAGGAGTGATGGGCGCGCCGGGATACAACTGCGCGCGGGAGATGCTGCGGACCAGGTGAGGCGGGCGCTCGAGACTTGGCTTGGGACCACCGTGAGTCAAAGTGCCAACGAGGCTCCGCCTCATGCCGGGAGCTCCAGGCTTCGCGAGACGAATAGCGCAAGTTTTGCACTCGGCCAATCGGTGCTTATCGTTTCTATTCGCCAGGAGGCGCGAAATACTATCTCGACAGGATAAACCCGTGCTCGGGGCAGGACCGTCCTATTCTCCGGGGGGCAGCAAGACCGCCCAAATGAGTTCCAAATAATACTCATGAAAGGAGAATAGACTTTATGCGCTTATCCACTAAAGCGCTGGCACTTAGCTTCGGCCTTCTGTGGGGAGGTTGTCTGTTGCTGGTAGGATTTATCAATCTTGCAGCTCCCGGTTACGGAGCGGACTTCCTGCGGGGAATGGGCTCGGTGTATCCCGGTTTTTACGCTTCGCGAACCTTTGGAGATGCAGTCCTGGGCGGAATCTACGGTTTCGTGGATGGAGTCATCGGAGGTTGGCTGTTCGGCTGGCTTTACAACCGCTTTTGTCCGCCCAGACAACAAACCGGGGCAATCCCCATGGATCGGGCGGCATAGGTCCGCGAAGTCGCCGGCTGCTCTGAGATCCGCGCGCGCGTTCCAGGCCATCGGCCACCCGCTACAATGAGCGCATGATTCTCGATCGCCGCCGCTTCCTGGGCGGACTGCCGGCGTTGATGCCATCCGCCGTCGCGGCCGCCGCGGACGACTCCGCTCGCACGCGGTTCTACGCTGTGGAACAGTATTTCCTGGAGCAGGGGACGCAGCCTGCGCGCATCCACGAGTTCTTTTCAAAGGCGCTCCTGCCGGCCATGGACCGCGTTCACAAGGGGCCGAAGATCTTCCTGGAGGCGGTGATGGCGCCGCACCTGCCGCAGGTGGTCGCGATTTTCGGCCTGCAATCGTGCGAGCAGATCTGGTCCGTGTCGAAGGCGCTTTTTGCGGATAAGAATTTCAGCCGCGCTTTCGATCAGTGGGAAGCAGGCGAGGCGCCGTACGTCTCGGCGAGCGCGTCACTGCTGGAGGCGACGGAGTTTTCGCCGGAGATCGTAACCCCCGAAAAGCCTCCGGCGGCGCCGCGCATCTTCGAGCTGAGGACGTATCATTCGCCTACGGCGCGCCAGTGGAAGCTGCTTCAGGAGCGGTTCGCGGGACCGGAGATCAAAATCTTCCATCGCGTGGGCGTGAACCCGATTCTCTACGCCTCGACCGTCTTCGGCGCCAACCGCCCGAACCTTACCTACGTGATTCCGTTCGATACCCTCGCAGCGCGGGAAAAGGCGTGGAACGCCTTCGCCGCGGATGAAGAGTGGGTGCGGGTGCGGAAGGAGTCGATCGATCGCGGCGGGCAGATCAGCATCGTTCAGGATATTTCGATCTTCCGCGCGATGCCTTACTCGCCGGTCCGCTGACCTACTGAAAATCCCTGATCCGCTGCACGGCCGCCGCGTCGAGGTGTTGCAGAATTTCGACCAGCAGGTCCACCGTCTCGTCGAAATCCTTGCGGTTCATGACGCCGTTGTGGGCATGGGTGTAGCGCACGGGCACCAGGAGACACACGGTAGGCGCGCCGCCGTTGCTCTTCTGGATCTCGGCGGAATCGTCGCCGTATCCGGTAACAAGATCGAATTGCAGCGGGATGTTCTTGCCGGCCGCGGAATCCTTCACGAGCTGTACGAACTTGCGGTTGGGCAGCTCGGAGTTGTTGTAGAGGAAGATTCCAGGGCCGCCGCCGAGGCGCTCCTGCGATTCCTCGGGCCGCGCCCCGACATCCCCCGTCACACCAGCCTCGAGCGCGATGCCGATCTCTGGTTTGATCGCGTCGGCGGCCGTGTGCGCGCCCCGCAGGCCGACCTCTTCCTGGGTCGTAAGGGCGTAGAGAATCTGGTTGGGATGCGGCAGCGAGGCCAGCCGCCGCATCGCCTCTACGATGGCGGCGCAGCCCACGCGGTCGTCCCAGCCCTTGCCCAGGTAGTTGCCGGTGCCGTTCAGGACGGCGAACGGCGCATCGGGAACAACCGGATCGCCCGGGCCGATCCCCATGTTGCGGACCTCGGCCTCGGAGGTCGCGCCCACATCCAGAAAGAGACTGTCGCGCGGGAAGACGCGCGTGCGCTCCTCGGCCGGTACGTAGTGGATGTCGCGGATGCCCGTGACGGCACGGACCGGCCCTTTGGAGCCGATGATGATCCAGCGCTGATCCACCAGCGCCTGGTCGAGCCACCCGCCGAGCATCTGCATCGTCAGCAGGCCGCGCGGCGTCACGCGGCGGATCACACCGCCAAGCTCGTCCATGTGCGCGTCCACCATGACGCGTGGACCGGCGGTGCCCTGGGAAGCGATGATCGAGCCGAGGCCGTCGAACCTGATCGAAGCCGCATAAGGCTTGATCGCGTCCAGCAGGATCTTGCGAACCGGCTCTTCGAATCCAGGCGGTCCCGCGGCATCGGCGAGCTGGCGGAGCAGATCCAGAGTACGATCCTGCGCGGCCAGCGGAAGCGCGGCGAGTACTACGAGCGCATGTCTCATCGAAGCATCGCGAAGCCGAACAGCGTATCTCCCGCGGCAACCACCAGGTACTGCGTGCCATCGAGCTCGTACGTGATCGGTCCGTTCGTGACCGGGTTGCCAAGGTTCGCGTGCCACAGCGGATTGCCGTTGGACGGGTCGAGCGCCACCAGGTTGCCGGAGCCGTCGCCTGCGAAGAGCAGCTTGCCCGCCGTGGAGAGCAGGCCGGAGCGGCCGCCATCGAGCCACTTGTGGGTCCACTTGATCTTGCCCGTCTTGGGATCGAGCGCCTGGATCATGGTTTCGTCCCAGCCGCCGCGGTCGTTGCCGCCCCAGCCTTCGGGCTTGTCGCTGGGATCGTAGATGTAGTAAACGCTGAAGGCGCGCGAGGCGCTCACGTAGAACAGGCCGGTGTCGGGATTGTAGGCCGGCGGGGGCCAGTTCGTTCCTCCGCCCTGGTTCGGCGAGACCAGCGCGCCATCGAGCTGCGGTTCCTTGGCCGGATTCGGAATAGGGGAGCCCTTGGCGTCCACGCCCTTCGACCAGTTGGTCTTCACGTATTCCGAGCTCACGATGTTCTTGCCGGTGGCGCGGTCGAGAACGAAGAAGTAGCCGTTGCGGCTGGCCTGCGCCACCAGCTTGCGCCGTTGCCCGCCGATCTCGGCATCGAAGAGCACGGGAGTCTGCGTGGCGTCCCAATCGTGCGTGTCGTGCGGGGAGGACTGAAAATACCACTGCATCTTGCCGGTATCAGGGTTGAGCGCCACGATCGACGCGGTGAACAGGTTCGCGCCGGGCCGCGCTTTGCCGGCGATCACCGGCTGGGG
>Ga0335077_10008989_pt1 | contig 12392 bp, 7 predicted proteins | sample Lox_Sample_31_FD_207151 | JGI IMG/M metagenome (GOLD analysis project Ga0335077, IMG submission 207151) | Soil microbial communities from Loxahatchee National Wildlife Refuge, Florida, United States - Lox_Sample_3.1 | ecosystem: Environmental > Terrestrial > Soil > Wetlands | place: USA: Florida...
GCCGTAAACGTCGAAACGCCCGTCGACCGCGGGCCTGAAGCCGCGGAAAATCAGATAGTCGCCGAAATCGTAGTCGTTGAAGACAGGACCCGAGAGACCCGCCTGCGCCGCGGCTGCGAGCGCGGCTGCGGGCGCGATTCGTGGGTTCTCCTGCGTATAGCCGCGATAGGCGGCGCCCATGGTGAGGAGCACCAGGGCGAGCAGAAAGGCCGCGAGCGGGCGCGGGCCAGGCGCTTCTGCCTCGGCGGGCTCCGCTGGCTCTGTCGCGCGCGCCGCCGCGCCCGCGAGGAGAAGTGGGGCGAGGAGCGCCAGGAGCTCGGCATTTCGCGTGCGGCTCAGCGCCAAATGAATGAGCCCCAGCAACAACAGGAGGCGGAAGGGCGGGACCCGCAGCCCGATCCAGAAGCCGAAGCCAAGGAGCGCCAGGAGCCACAGCTCCAGGGGTTGCAACGTCGAGAAATCCGGCGCCCGCCACTCGTTTACGAATGAGAGCGAGAAGGTCTGCTGCATGAGCCGGATCGGGAAGAGCCAGCCCTCGATCCCCTGCGGTGTTAGGAGCGAAGCCAGCGCGGCGCCGACGAGGAAAAGGCCCCAGCCGCGGATCGCTCTCCCGCGCGCCGCGCCATCGGGCGCGAGGAGCACAGCCTCGACCGCGAGCGCTCCCGCGAGCCCCAGCCCCACCACGAAGCCGCCGTGGAGATTGGCCCAGAGCACCATGACCGGCAACAGCGCGAGCGAGGGCCGGCGATCCTCGGCGCGCGCGCGCACCAGCGCCGACGCCCAAAGGACCAGCGCCGGGAGCGCCACCGCATGCGGCCGCGCCGTCAGATGTGCCGCCATCAGGAAGAAAGCAAGAGCCGCGACGGCAAGTGCGAGCGGCGGACGGACGAAATCCAGGAGAGTGCGGATCAGGATGGCGAGGCTCGCCGCCGCCGCGAGCGCCACGAGCGCCACCGCCCCCGCAGCGCCCAGCGTGCCATAGGCGCCCGCAAGCAGCACTTCCGCGAGCCACTCATGCGCGACCCAGCGCTCGCCCGCCATGGTCGCTGAGAAGGGATCGGTCGCGGGCACGGATCCGTGCGACCAGATCCAATTGCCGGCCGCGATGTGCAGATAAGTATCGGGATCGTTGAGGAGCCGTCCGCCGACGGCGAGCAGGACCGCGTAGACGAGAACGAGCGCAATGAGCGGCAAGACCGCCCGATCCAGCGCAGCGTCGTGCGTGCCCGTCCCCGCCGCCGCCATGACCTCCCGCGCCTACTGTCCTACGGCCGAGAGAACCTCTGCCGCGAGGATGGGGCCGACCTCGCCGCGCTGCACCAGCACCGCGACCCCGCGATCCGGCCCGCCGACGTACTCCGTCATCTCCGCCGCCGGCACCTCGAGGTCGAGCGCCGCGCCCTTCCAGATTCCGATCGCCTCGAAGTGCCGCACAATCCGGTAATTCGTGAGCGTGCTGCCGGCGTTCTCGCCACGCGTCACCGGCGTCTTGTGCTCGCGGTCGAAACAGGCAAGCCACACCGTCGCCGTCTCCTCCTTGCCGGCGCCGATGTGCACCGCAAGCGCGCCGTCGCGAGCGAGGGCGAGGCTGAGGCTCGGTCCCGCGGCCGGATGCGCGCTGACTTTCTTGAGCGCGCTCTCGACGTCGCCGCGCTCGGAGCCCACCGCCTGCGCCTCGCCATTCACGACCATCTGCGGCGTGTAGACGTAGGAGAGATCGAAGGCGTGGGCATAGAGCCGTTGGCGCTGGGTCGCGAGCTTGCTCGCGTAGGGATCCTTCCAGCCGATGTAGTCCCAGTAGTCGACGTGAAAGCCCAAGGCGAGCACGTTCGGCCGCTTCGCGAGCTCACCGAGAAAGGCGTCCGCCGGCGGGCAGGAGGAGCAGCCCTGCGAGGTGAAGAGCTCAACCACGATCGGCCGGCTCGACGGCGCGCCGCCTTGCGCCTGGGCGGTCGCGGCGGTGAGCCCCAGGGCAAAAATTGCAAGAACGAGGCGCAGCATCATGTCGCCATGATGCCGCTCGTCGCCCGACCTTGCCAATCAGCTTCTTTCACGAGCTGGTGAGAAATTGCGAGCGATACTCACGCCGCCTTCATCATGTGCCGCAGCACGTACTGCAGGATTCCGCCGTGCCGGTAATATTCGAGCTCATCTACAGTATCGATGCGGCAAAGCAGCTTGATCTCCTCGGTCTTGCCGCTGGCGCGGTGGATGCGACAGAGGAGATCGCCACGCGGCTTGAGTCCCTGCGCCACGCCCAGGATGTCATAGCGCTCGCTGCCGTCTAGCTTGAGGCTCTGGCGGGTCATCCCGTCCTTGAATTGCAGCGGCAGCACGCCCATGCCCACGAGGTTCGAGCGGTGGATGCGCTCGAAGCTCTCGACGATCACGGCCTTGACGCCGAGGAGCAGCGTGCCCTTCGCGGCCCAGTCGCGCGATGAGCCGGTGCCGTATTCCTTGCCGCCGATGACGACAAGCGGCACGCCCTCCTTCTGGTAGAGCATCGCGGCCTCGTAAATCGGCATCACCTTCCCGTCGGGGAGATGCTTGGTCATGCCGCCCTCGACACCCGGCACCATCTCGTTGCGGATGCGGATGTTGGCGAAAGTGCCGCGCATCATCACTTCGTGATTGCCGCGCCGCGCGCCGTATGAATTGAAGTCCGCGGGCCGCACCTGATAGCTGATGAGGTATTCGCCGGCGGGGCTCTCCTTCTTGATCGAGCCCGCAGGCGAGATGTGGTCGGTGGTGATGCTGTCACCGAGGAGCGCCAGCGGGCGCGCCATGCTGATATCGGAAAGCGGCTTCGGCTCGCGCCCCATGTCGTGGAAATAGGGCGGCTCGGCGATGTAGGTGGACGAGCCCTCCCACTCGAAGGTCATGCCGGTCTTGACCTTGACCTTGCGCCACTCCTCCGGCCCCTCGAAGACGTTGCCGTAGCGCTTGCGGAACATCTCCGGCGTGAGCGCCTTCCGGATCGTCTCCCGGATCTCCTGATTCGAGGGCCAGATGTCCTTGAGGTAGACGGGCTTGCCGTCGGCGCCCTCGCCGAGGGGATCGTTGCGGAGATCGACCTTCATCGAGCCCGCTAGCGCATAGGCGACGACGAGCGGCGGCGAGGCCAAGTAGTTGGCGCGCACCTGCGGATGGATGCGGCCCTCGAAGTTGCGGTTGCCCGAGAGCACCGCCGCCACCACGAGATCGCCGCTCTCGACCGCCTCGGCGATCGGCTCCGGCAGCGGGCCGGAATTGCCGATGCAGGTCGTACAGCCATAGCCCACGAGATTGAACCCGAGCCCGTCGAGGTCCTGCTGCAGGCCCGCGGCGGCATAGTAGTCGGAGACCACCTGGCTACCGGGCGCGAGCGAAGTCTTGACCCAGGGCTTCACTTTGAGGCCGCGCTTCAGCGCGTTCCTCGCGAGAAGGCCCGCCGCCAGCATCACGCTGGGGTTCGAGGTGTTGGTGCAGCTCGTGATTGCAGCGATCACGACGTGGCCGTCTTTGATCTCGTAGTTGCTGCCGGCAACCGCGACCTTGCGCTCCGTGAGCGCGCCGTCGCCCTTGCCCGCGAGCTTCGGCAGCTCCGTCGCAAAGGACTTGGCGGCAGCGGAGAGCGCCACGCGGTCCTGCGGCCGGCGCGGTCCCGCAAGCGAGGGCTCGACGCTCGCGAGATCGAGCTCGAGCGTATCCGTGAGGACGGGATCGGGCGTATTCTCCTCGTGCCAAAGCCCCTGTGCCTTGGCGTAGGCCTCGACGAGCTTCACCAGATGCGCGTCGCGGCCGGTGAAGGCGAGATAGCGCAGCGTCTCCTGGTCGATCGGGAAGAGGCCGCAGGTCGCGCCATATTCCGGCGCCATGTTGCCGAGGGTCGCGCGGTCAGCGAGGGCGAGGCTCTTGAGGCCCGGCCCGTAGAATTCGACGAAGCGGCCGACGACGCCCTTCTTGCGCAGCATCTGCGTCACTGTCAGCACGAGATCGGTCGCGGTGGCGCCCTCGCGCAAGGCACCCGAGAGCCGCATCCCCACGACCTCGGGCAGCACCATCGAGATGGGCTGGCCGAGCATCGCGGCCTCGGCCTCGATGCCGCCCACGCCCCAGCCCAGCACGGCGAGCCCATTCACCATGGTGGTGTGGCTGTCGGTGCCGACGACGGTATCGGGATAGGCGACGGTGCGACCGCCCTCCTTGGTCGTCCAGACCGTGCGCGCGAGGTATTCGAGGTTGACCTGATGGCAGATGCCGGTCCCCGGCGGCACCAGGCGGAAATCGTCGAAGGCGCCTTGGCCCCAACGCAGGAAAGCGTAGCGCTCGCCGTTCCGCTCGAATTCCTTGCGCACGTTCTCGCGGAAGGCCCCGGGTCCGGCGAAGCTGTCGACCATGACGGAGTGGTCGATGACGAGATCGACCGGCGAGAGCGGGTTGATCTTCTTGGGGTCGCCCCCAAGCTTCGCCATCGCTTGGCGCATCGCCGCGAGGTCGACCACCGCGGGAACGCCCGTGAAGTCCTGCATCAGCACGCGCGCGGGGCGGAAGGCGATCTCGCGCTCGGAGCTCTTGGTCTTGAGCCACTCCGCGACAGCCTTGATGTCCTCGACCGTGACGGTGCGGCCATTCTCGAGCCGCACGAGATTCTCGAGCAGCACCTTCAGCGAGAACGGCAACCGCGAGATGTCGCCGAGGCCCGCGGCCTGCGCCGCCGCCTCCAGGCTGAAATAGTCGTACTCCTTGCCGTCGACCGTGAGAGTGCGGCGAGCCCTAAGCGTGTCATGGCCGGTGACGGACATGGATCTGATCTCCTGAAAGAGGATCGGGGACGGGGCCGAGGACCGGCACCCCGCGCCAGCGCGCCCCGCTGCTACCGCTTCCGGCGGCCGAGATCAAGAGCGGTGCTTCCGAGGCGAGTCGCAGGCCGCCGGCGCGATTGCCGGGCGGCCCGAAGCTGCCTAGAATTCACACAGCCGCAAAGCGGATTTTCGGTTTTCCTGGAGGGTCCTCAGCCATGCCTGCCTCCGTTTCCCTCGCCGACCACGCCGACGCTATCGAGGAGCAAAAGATTCGCGAGCTCGATGCGCTGGTTCTGCCTTCGGCGCTCTTCACGATGGTCGAAGGCGCGAGGCATGACGGTGCCGGCGCGAAGCTGGTGGCGGCCAATCCCGGCAAGTACATGATGATGGGCGACGACCCGCGTCTCCCGAAGATGCCGGAGAAGCCGACGCTCATCGACTTCTTCAAGCTTCGCTTTAGGGGTGGGCAGCACCTGCTGCAGAGCGCGCATCACGCGCAGAAGGCGGGATATGACGAGAAGGTGGTGCTTGCCTGCCTCCTCCACGACATCGCCGTCGTCGGGCTCATTCGTGGGGATCACGGCTATTGGGGCGCGCAGCTCGTCGAGCCCTATGTCGAGCCGGAGGTGAGCTGGGCGATCCGCACGCATCAGGCGCTGCGGTTCTACCCGGACGAGTCCGTGGGTTATGCCTATCCCGAGATGTACCACAAGCTCTTCGGCCCGAATTATCGTCCCGATCCTTACATCGAGGACGAATATCGCCGTGCGCGTGGGCACAAGTGGTACATGACCTCGCGCCTTATCTGCGTCAGCGACATCTATTCCTTCGATCCCAGCAAGCAGATCCAGATCGAGGAGTTCGCAGACGTGATCGGCCGGAACTTCCGTCAACCGAAGGAGGGTCTCGGCTACGATGGGAGCCCAGTCGCCCATATGTGGCGCGCGATGATCCGGCCGACGAAATTCCTCTGAGAGGCAGACGGTTAGGCGCCGCTCCCGCTGCGCCTGCCCCCTCAACGCAACCGTGATCGCTCCGCGCGCCGCATCTGCTTGACCCCTTTGCGCCTTTAGCTTACCTAGGCTTGGCCCTGGTGCATGTCTGGTAAGCAAAAAACGCAAGAAGGCGGGAGGGTTGCAGGGCAGCGGTTCGGAGGCAGAGCATGCCCCGACCGGCGGCTTTCCCGTTGGCAATCCGAGCGCTAGAGGGAGAGGACGACATGGCCGTTGCCGAGAAAGTGATCCACGACGCGCCCCAGCCAAGCGCCGCCGGCGATCCCGCCCTCGACACCTTCCCGAAACTGCTGCTCGACAACGCCAAGCGGCGAGGCAACCGCCCCGCGATGCGCGAGAAGGAATTCGGCATCTGGCAGAGCTGGACCTGGGCTCAAGCGGCCGAGCAGGTGCGCGACTTGGCGCTCGGCCTCGCCGCAATGGGCTTCAAGCGCGGCGACAAGCTCGGCATCATCGGCGACAACCGCCCGCGCCTTTATTGGGCGATCCCCGCGGCGCAAAGTCTCGGCGGCGTTCCCGTGCCGGTCTATCAGGACGCGGTCGCGAGCGAGATGGAATACGTCCTCGACCACGCCGAGGTCCGCTTCGTGGTCGCGGAGGACCAAGAGCAGGTCGACAAAGTGCAATCTGTGATGGAGCGGCTGCCGCGCATAGAAGGCATCATTTATTCCGATCCTCGGGGCATGCGGCACTACGACCGCAGCAGGCTCACCTCCTATGAGGAGATCCAGGAGCGGGGCCGCGCTTTCGGCGCCGAGCATCCGGGCTTCCTCGATGCGGAGATAGCGAAGGGCCACGGCAGCGACGTCGCGGTGATCCTCTACACCTCCGGCACGACCGGGCAGTCGAAGGGCGTCATGCTCACCTTCGACAACGTCATCAAGATGACCTGGAGCGCCATCGCCTTCGAGGGGCTGCGCGAGGACGAGGAGGTGCTGGCCTATCTGCCGATGGCGTGGGTCGGCGACTATGTCTTCTCGCTGAGCCAATCCTATTGCGCGGGGTTCTGCGTGAGCTGCCCGGAATCGGGTGCGACCGTCATGACCGACCTGCGCGAGCTCGGCCCCACCTATTTCTTCGCCCCGCCCCGCATCTACGAGAACATCCTGACGCAGGTGATGATCCGCATGGAGGATGCCAGCGCGATCAAGCGTTGGCTCTTCAAGCGATTCATGAACATCGCACGCCGTGTCGGCGGCAAGATCCTCGATGGCGAGAAGGTTTCGGTCGGCGACCGCCTGCTCTACGGGCTCGGAAACCTGCTGATCTATGGCCCGCTCAAGAACACGCTGGGCTTCACCCGCATCCGCCTCGCCTATACCGCGGGCGAGGCGATTGGGCCCGACATCTTCAACTTCTATCGATCGCTCGGAATGAACATCAAGCAGCTCTATGGCATGACGGAGTGCTCGGTGTTCCTGTGCATCCAGCCGAACGGGCAAGTCCGCCCCGACACCGTCGGCACCACCGTGAGCGGCGTCGAGGTTAAAATCGGCGATGACGGCGAGGTGCTCTACCGGAGCCCGGGCGTCTTCGAGGGCTATTACAAGAACGCGCAGGCGACCGCGGAGACCAAGCGGCCCGACGGCTGGACGCATTCGGGCGATGCCGGCTTCCTCGACGACATGCACCACCTGCACATCATCGACCGCGCCAAGGATGTGGGGAAGCTGCAGGACGGCACGCTCTTCGCGCCGAAATTCCTCGAGAACAAACTCAAGTTCTTCCCGTACATCCGCGAGGCCGTGGCCTTCGGGCCGAACCGGCCCTACGCCACCGTCTTCATCAACATCGACCCCGAGGCCGTCGGCAATTGGGCCGAGCGTAACGGCATCGTCTACGGCGGCTACATGGAGCTCGCGAGCCTCGACAAGGTCTACGAGCTCCTGCGGGGCTGCGTCGAGCAGGTGAACCGCGATCTCGCGGCGGAGCCCCATCTCGCGGGCTCGCAGATACGGCGCTTCCTCATCCTGCACAAGGAGCTCGACGCCGACGACGGCGAGCTCACGCGCACGCGCAAGGTGCGCCGGCGCTTCATCGGCGAGCGCTACCAGCCCCTCGTCGACGCGCTTTACTCCGATCGCGACCACGCCGCGATCGAGACGCAGGTGACCTTCGAGGACGGGCGCAAGGGCACGCTCAAGGCGGACCTCAAGATCCGCGATGCCAAGACGCAGCCGATCCCCGCCACCGTCGAGCCGCTGCGGCGCGCGAGCTAGATCGATGCCATCAGAGAAACGGATCGGCGAGCCCATCCTCAAAGCCGATCACATCAGCCTGTCTTTCGGCGGCGTGAAGGCGCTCACGGATATCAGCCTCGAGATCCGCGAGCATGAGATCCTCGCGATCATCGGCCCGAACGGCGCCGGCAAGACCTCGATGCTGAACGTGATCAACGGCTTCTATCACCCGCAGAGCGGCACGATCACCTTCCAAGGCGAGACGCGCCGGCGCATGCGGCCGCATCAGGCGGCCGAGCAGGGGATCGCGCGCACCTTCCAGAATGTCGCTCTCTTCCGCGGCATGAGCACGCTCGACAACATCATGACGGGGCGGCTCCTGCGCATGAAGCGGAACTTCCTCTGGCAGACGCTCTATTACGGGCCCGCGCTCAAGGAGGAGCTGGAGCACCGCGAATACGCCGAGGAGATCATCGACTTCCTGGAGATCCAGGCGATCCGCAAGACGCCGGTGGGACAGCTTCCCTACGGGCTACAGAAACGCGTCGAGCTCGGACGCGCGCTCGCCATGGAGCCGAAGCTTCTGCTGCTCGACGAGCCCATGGCGGGCATGAACGTCGAGGAGAAGGAGGACATGTGCCGCTTCGTCCTCGACGTCAACGACGAGTTCGGCACGACGATCGCGCTCATCGAGCACGACATGGGCGTCGTCATGGACATATCGGACCGGGTGGCCGTGCTCGACTACGGCCGCAAGATCGCCGATGGCGCACCCGACCTCGTGCGCGCCGACCAAACCGTCATCGACGCCTACCTCGGCGTCGCGCATAAGGAGTGAAGGGGTGATGCGTCGCAATGTCGGGACACATTGCCCCTCTCCCCTCGAGGCGGAGGGGCGAGGAGTTCGGCGATGAACATAATCTACGGCATCTTCATCGGGCCCTTCGTGGCCATGGCGTCGGATCCCGCGAATTTCGCGACGGTGCTGATCGGAGGGTTGCTGAGCGGTGTGCTTTACTCGCTGGTCGCGCTCGGGTTCGTACTGATCTACAAGGCTTCTGGCGTCTTCAATTTCGCGCAGGGCACCATGGTGCTCTTCGCCGCACTCAACTTCGCGGGCTGCATCGATAGCGGCGCGGGGATCTGGGGCGCGCTCCTCATCACCATCGTCGTGATGATCGTGCTCGCCTTCGCGGTGGAGCGGCTGGTGCTGCGCCCGCTCGTCAACCAGGAGCAGATCATCCTCTTCATGGCGACGATCGGCATCACCTACTTCCTGCGCGGTATCGGCCAGATCATCTGGGGCGGCGACGTGCGCCCGCTCGACGTGGGCCTGCCGGGGCATCCGATCTTCCTCGGCGAGGTCCTGATCCAGTCGCTCGACCTGTTGGCGGCGCTGGTCGCGGGCTCGCTGGTGGCGGCACTCGCAATCTTCTTCCAGAAGACGCGCGTTGGACGCGCGCTTCGCGCCGTCGCCGACGATCACCAGGCCGCGCTCTCCGTTGGCATCCCGCTCCGCTCGATCTGGGTCATCGTCTGGATCGCCGCGGGGCTCGTGGCGCTCGTCGCGGGGATCATGTGGGGCTCGACCCTCGGGAGCGTGCAATTCTCGATCGAGCAGGTGGCGCTCCGCGCGCTGCCTGTGCTGATCCTCGGCGGCTTCACCTCGATCCCCGGCGCGATCGTCGGCGGGCTCATCGTGGGCTCGACCGAGAAGATCGCGGAATTCTATTGGCGCCCCGTCACCGGCGGCGCGATCGAGGATTGGTTTGCCTACATGCTCGCCCTGATCTTCCTGCTGTTCCGGCCGCAGGGCCTCTTCGGCGAGCGCATCATCGAGAGAGTGTGAGCCGATGCTTTATCGCGAGGCCGGACAATTCAAGACGAGCTACGAGTCGGATCAGGCGATCTTCCCGATCCGCCAGGACCGCATCCTCATCGTCCTGGGATTGGTCATCGCCTATGGAGCGATCCCGCTTTTCGCATCGCAAACGGGTGCAGCTTATTGGCTCGGGCCAATCATGCTCCCTTTCCTCATCTACTCGCTCGCGGCGATCGGGCTCAACATCCTCACGGGCTATGCAGGCCAGGTCTCGCTCGGCACCGGCGGCTTCATGGCGGTGGGGGCGTTCGCGACCTACAAGCTCGCCACCGCTTTTCCGGGACTCAACATCCTCCTGGTCTTCCTGCTGGCGGCGTTGATCGCCGCTGGGGTTGGCGTGCTCTTCGGCTTCCCGAGCCTTCGGATCAAGGGCTTCTACCTCGCGGTGGCGACGCTGGCGTCGCAATTCTTCTTGATCTGGCTCTTCAATCGCCAGCCCTGGTTCGTCAACTACACTCCTTCCGGCGTCATCAGCGCGCCGCCGCGCGCGATCGTCGGCAATTTCTTCGTTACGGGTGCGGGCTCGAGCCCCTATTACAAATACTATTTCGTCCTAAGCGTCGCCGTGCTGATGGCGCTCGCCGCGAAGAACCTCGTGCGCGGACGCGTGGGCCGCGCCTGGATGGCGATCCGCGACATGGACATCGCGGCGGAGATCATCGGCATCCGGCCGCTCCAGACGAAGCTCCTCGCCTTCGCCATCAGCTCATTCTATTGCGGACTAGCGGGCGCGCTCTGGGCCTTCGTCTACACATCGAGCATCGAGGCGCTCGCCTTCGACATCGACATCTCCTTCAACGTGCTCTTCATGATCATCATCGGAGGGCTCGGCAGCATCCTCGGTTGCTTCCTCGGCTCCGCGTTCATCACCTTCCTGCCGCTCCTCTTGGAGAATCTGCCGCCGAAGCTCGGCTACGTCATCCCCGTCAATCTCAGCACCAACATTCAGCAGATCGTCTTCGGCACGCTCATCATCTTCTTCCTGATCGTCGAGCCGCGCGGCCTCGCGCGGCTGTGGCAGATCGCGAAGGAGAAGCTGCGGCTCTGGCCGTTCCCTTATTGAGCGAAGGCGTGTCTCCTGCGACTAGCGGAGCATTGAATGTTTGCCCTTAGCGGGGGCGAATGGTAGGTTTTGCACAGGTTCCAAAATAGCTGCAGCCGCGTTTCATCGCGGCGTTGCAGTGAAAAAAGACATCGGAACATCGGCCACATCGGATGGGAGGAGAGCATGCATTACAGGAAATTTAGCATCGCCGCGGCGGCTGCCGCGGGCATCGGGCTCGCGCTCTGGGCGGATGGTGCGGTCGCGCAGAACGAGCAATTCATTCCGCGCCTCGTCTATCGCACCGGCGCTTACGCGCCGAACGGCGTGCCCTTCGCCAACGGCTACGCGGACTTCCTCGACATGATCAACGCCCGCGACGGCGGCGTGAACGGTGTAAAAATCACCTACGAGGAATGCGAGACTGCCTACGACAACAGCAAGGGCGTGGAGTGCTACGAGAAGCTCAAGAACCATCCGCCCACCGGCGCCTCGCTCGTCGATCCGCTTTCGACCGGCATCACCTATGCGCTGATCGAGCGGGCAACGGCCGATCACATTCCCGTGGTCTCCATGGGGTATGGCCGCGCCGATGCGAGCTACGGAGCAGTATTCCCGTATGTCTTCACGCTGCCGGCGACCTACTGGGCGCAGGCCGACGCCTTGGTCAAATATGTGGCGGCGCAGGATGGCGGCTTCGACAAGCTAAAGGGCCAGAAGATCGCGCTCGTCTATCACGACAGCGCCTATGGCAAGGAGCCGATCGCTACGCTCGAGAAGCTCTCGGCGAAATACGGCTACACCTTCGTGAAATTCGCGGTCTCGCCGCCGGGCATCGACCAGAAGGCGGTCTGGCTGCAGATCCGCCAGGAGAAGCCCAATTGGACCTTCATGTGGGGCTGGGGAATCATGAACTCCACCGCCATCAAGGAAGCAGCGGCGGTGGGCTATCCGATGGATCACTTCATCGGTGTCTGGTGGTCGGGCTCGGAGCCTGACGTGCTGCCCGCGGGCGCGGCGGCGAAGGGCTACAAGTCCGGCACCTTCCACGGCGCCGGCACGAACTATCCCGTGATCCAGGACATCATCAAGATCGTCTACGAGAAGGGCGGCGGCCACGGTCCCAAGGACAAGGTCGGCGAGGTGCTCTACAACCGCGGCGTCATCAACGCGATTTACGACACTGAGGCGATCCGCACCGCCTACGGCAAGTACGGCAATAAGCCGATCACGGGCGAGCAGGTGCAGTGGGGCTATGAGCACCTCAACATCGACGCCAAGCGCATCAAGGAGCTCGGCGCGGAGGGCCTGATGGTGCCCGTGAGCCTCTCCTGCGGAAATCACGAGGGCCAGGGCGACGTCCGCATCCAGCAGTGGGACGGCCAGAAGTGGAGCTTCGTCTCCGACTGGATCAAGCCCGACCGCGACATGCTGACGGAGATGTACAAGGAGTCCGCACTCGCCTACGCGAAGGAAAAGGGCATCACGCCG
>Ga0335077_10008992_pt1 | contig 12389 bp, 5 predicted proteins | sample Lox_Sample_31_FD_207151 | JGI IMG/M metagenome (GOLD analysis project Ga0335077, IMG submission 207151) | Soil microbial communities from Loxahatchee National Wildlife Refuge, Florida, United States - Lox_Sample_3.1 | ecosystem: Environmental > Terrestrial > Soil > Wetlands | place: USA: Florida...
GACAAAGACCTGGCCCGGTTTCCCTGGTGTTGTTGGGGATCAAATCCTAGCGGTGTTGGACATTCTTGTCCGCCTTCACTGCCAGGTCAAGCCCCAGCGGACAAGAATGTCCGCGCTCCGGAAAAAACGCAGATGCGCACGGCCCCGGTCGCCGCTCTTCGCTTGGAGGGATTTGCGCCAGGTTGCGACCCGCTATTTCACCGTCAACGGCAGGCTCTGGCTGTGGCTGTTGAAATCGGGGGCGTACATGCACTGGATGTGGGCGAGGCCTGTTTGGTACTGGCCACGAAGCTGGACGCGGGTGGAGTACTCGAAGACGTAGATGCCTTTGGGGAGATAGTCGATGAAGAAGTGGCTCGCGGTGTCGCGGGTGCTCTCATAGTAGGCGAGGCCGTCCTGGTATTTGTAGCGGGAGAGCACGTTTACCGGCTCGGTCCCGCTGCCGCGTTGGTCTTTGAGGTGCACGTATTCCATGTCGCGGTCCGCGCGCAGCTCTACGCGCACCACGAGTTCGTCGCCGACGTTCAGCGGACCTTTCACTGGTTCGAGCACCTGCCCTTTGGCGGTGTTGACTTTTACGTAGAGGGTCTTGTTGAGCTTGAGCGGCGTGCCTTCGTAAGGCGTGACCTTGCGCATGTCCTCGAGGTATTGCCAATTCACGCTCCCCCACGCCACGCCCTGATCCACTTTCTTCACCGTAATCTCGCCCAGCTTCGGCTTGATCTGGTCCGGTGCAAACCGGTACTCGTAGAACCCCGTCCCTGCCTCCGGCTGAATCCGTGATTCGGATTTCGGGTTTCTGACTTCCTTCGGACCTCGGACTTCGGACTTCGGACTTCCCGCGATAGCGGGCGTCACATCCACAGAGTCCAACTTCACCTCGACGAGCGCCTCGCTCGACAGAATATCCTTGCCGCGCAGGAGCAAGGCATAAACGGCGTCGGCGGTGGCCTTGGTAGTTTTCCAATCCTGGGTCTGCTTTTGTTTGAGCAGCCAGGCGCGGCAGTCCGCGACCGCCTGTTGGTCGCCCATGACTTCATCGAAGGCCTCGATCATGAGCGCCTGGGTCTCGATCGGTGCCCGATACCACCACCAGCTCAGCTCGGTGTCGCGCCACAACATGCCCATTTCTTCGTTGGACACGCTCCGTTCCTTGAGGGACTTCATGATGTCACGCGGGGTCGCGTCGTTGGAACCGCTAAGGGCATTGAAGCGGTGGAGAGCGATGGCCAGGTGGCCTTGGGTCTGACGGCAGTCGGTCTTGAGCCAGAACTTCCGTGACTGCTGGAGGAAGAAGTCGATCGCGGTCATGTGCTGCGGGGCAATCGGCAGGTCCTTCAAGAAGAAGCTGCGGCCATACAGGTAGAGAGCGTCGGTGGAGCTGGGGACATACTTCTCGGGTTCGGGCCAGGTTTGGATGCGCGCGTATTCCTCAGTCATCCAGGCATCCAGCCGCTGCAACGAGCGAATGGCGGGGGCCACATTGATGTCAACGCCCAGGCGCCGCAGCCTGCCGAAGCCGGTGGTGATGTAGAGCGTGATGTAATCATTGCCTCGCCCGCCGGGGAACCAGGGCCAGGACCCATCGCCTAGTTGCTGCTCGGTCAACTTGCGCAGAGTGGCCTCGGTCTCGTAGTTGAGGCGGTTATCGTCGAAGAGGATGCCGATGTTCTTGCGCGCCTGGCTTTCGCTCTCGGCCTGACGCAGCCAGGGGGTTTCCTCGATCATCACCGCTTTGAGGTCCTGGTTCTTTTGCAGGGGGCTTTCGAGGGCGGGGGTGTTCTTCCATTGATCGAAGACGCGCCGGATCTTAGGGTCGCTGTTTGCGATCGTGCGCGCCAGGGCGTTGGCGTAAAGCCGGTTGAAGGTCTGCTCGGTGCATTCGTAGGGGTATTCAATCAGGTAAGGCAATGCCAGCACCGCGTACCACGCCGGGTTGGAAACCATCTCCACGACGAGGCTCTGGTTTTGGAGCGTCTTTGAGCTGCCCGACTTGAGCAGGTTGGTGAACTCGAACTTCTTTGTCGCGGGGCCGCGAATCGGCAAAGGCAGCGACTCCGTGACCAGGATGCGGCTGGAGAGAACCGGCAGAAAGCCTTCCTCTCCGTCGGACACGTTGGCCGAGGCGCCGACGGCTTTGTAAGTCAGGAAGCCGCAGCCGACGGGCACGTGGATGCGCCAGGAGTAACCGCGCGATTGCTTGGCGGGGATGTCGAAGTCGTGATGCGTGATGCGTGATGCGTGAACTGAGGCGCCCAGGTCCGGTTCCAGGCGGAGCATTGCGTCAGCCGACTGGCCTGTCTGTGCGTCAGTGAAGGTGAGCTGCAATTGGCCGCGGAGGGGCTGGTCGCTCTGGTTGGACACCTTGACGGCGAACTCGATGGTGTCGCCCTCGCGGAGGAAGCGTGATGGATTGGGCTGGACCATCAGGTCCTTGGCGGTGACGGTGTGGCCTTCCAGGAACCCGCTGCGGACTGATTGGTCGTGGGCGAAGCCCAGGAACCGCCACCGCGTCAGCGCCTCAGGCATAGTGAAGGTCATCCGCACCACGCCGTTTGAGTCGGAAGTCAACTGCGGGAAGAAAAAGGCGGTCTCGTTCAGGTTCTTGCGGGCGGCGACCTGGCTTAAGTTGGGCTTCGGGGCTGCTGGTTCTGTGGGCCCGGCACCCGCTTGGCCGCGCGTCTTGGCCGAGAATAGATCTATAGCGCCGTCATTGCTATAATCCCCCCAAGTGAGAGAACTGGCCAACGCAGGGGCTGCTCCAGGAGCCTGGCGGTCCGCGAGCGCCAGCGTCTCACTCTGCTCCATGGCCGCTTCCCCGGGGCGGTTCACGGCGCTCCCCAGCGACCGCGCGAGACGGTTTCTGCGATAAAACCCATATCCCCAGAGATTCACGGTTAAGTCCGGGGGGAAGGAGCGATAGGTAATCTCGACGGGCTCGTAGGGCGCGGCCCAATTTCCGAACGCCCGCTGGAAGCTCATTGGCATGTTGGCAAATTGTGCCTGCAGGGTTGAGTAGTCCTCGCGGAACACGGAGAAACGGTGTGCCCAGTTCAATGGCGCAAAGGCATCCAGGGATTCGTCGTAGAGAGTTGCAACCATTTCCGCTGCCAAACGCTCGGGGGAAGGCGAGGGAGTGTTGGAGTGTTGGAGTGATGGAGTATTGGTTGTTCCATTACTCCAGCTCTCCATTACTCCATCACTCCCTTTGCCGATTAGCAAGGTCCACGTCTCCTTCTGCCCGGGCTGGAGCTTGGAGACGAAGTGCTCCCATTTGAGTTCGAGGCCCTTGTTCCTCCAGGGGACGTTGACTTTGCGGGAGTCGAGGTAGGCTTGGTTGTCGCGCACAAAGGTCACGTGCATAAAGAAGCCGCCGCGCATGGCCTCGGTTACGGGTAGCTTGATCTGTTGCTGGGTTTGCCCAGGCTTTGTCCAATAGCGCTGGAGGATTTGGTGCCGCTGTTCGATCTCGATGAATGCCCGCCCCGTCTCGTAGCCTGTGCTCCACAACGCCATGAACTCCTGACCTGGCTGGATCTCCCAATCGGGTGCCGCGAGCAGTTCGGGAATCTTGATAGCCAGCTTCGGGGCCTCGGGCTGGAGCACCTGTATAGGGAGCCTGCCGGTCACTTTCTTGCCGAACCGATCCTGGGTCTCCAGGACCGCGCGATAGGCGCCCGCGGCCAGTTTGAAGGAGAGCTTGGCGGCGCCGTTGGTGTCGGTGGTGAAGCCCTTCTCGGCTACGACCTTGCCAAGAGGCCAGGTGTTCGGGTCGGACAGGTCGGACGAGTTGGAAGGGTCGGACGGGTCGGACGGGAACATGGGGCGCCGGTGGACGTTCTCCGGTGCTTGCAGGTCGTAGAGCTTGACGTTGCCCTCGGCGATCTGGGGCTCACCGTCGAGCGTTTTTGTCTCCAGCTTCAGCTCAAGCGGTTGGGTTTCGGTCTGCCAAGCATCGGCGCTGAGCATGGCTTCGAGGGCGGTGTAGCCGACGCGGATGGCGCGGTCGGCGGAGCGCGTGTCCCCTGCGCTGTCGGTCACGTCGGCGTTGACCTGGAATACGAAGGTTGGTTCCTCCTTCTCCGGCACGTTAGGGTCCGGCCTGGCGGTGAACTCGATCCTGAACGAGCCGTCGATGCCTGTAGTGAGGGTGCCGTGGGCGATCTCCTGGCTTTGACCTCGAGGCACGCCGCCCCGCGACCAACCCCACCACCACGGCATTCGCACCTCGCGGACCACGCGATACCTGACTGGCGCGGCGTCGACTGGGGCGCCGGTGTAGTTCATCGCGTGGCCGGTGAGGCTGACCTTTTCGTTTAGCCTGGCGGCGGTCTTGGGAGCGTCGAGTGTCACTTCGAACTTCGGGCGCTTGTATTCCTCGACCCGGACGTAGCCGGCGCCTTGGGCGCGCCCCTCGACTTGCAGGGTCATCTGACCCATGAGCCGATCGCGCGGGGCAGTGAAGCTGCCGGTGAAGGAGCCGTAGTCGTTGGCCTGTTGTTTCTGTCGCGCGACCTCTTTGCCGTTCACGTCCTTGAACACGACCGTCAACTGCTCTCCTTTGAGCACTTCATAATTCTCTTTGGCTTGGTCCACCCAGAGGCAGATCCCCTTGTATTGAATCAACTGGCCGGGCCGGTAGATCGCGCGGTCGGTGAAGAAAACGGTCTGGGCGGCCGGGTGATAGGGTTGCGGGTTCTGCCAGCCGTAGGTCCAGATGTCCGCCGCTGTGGCCAGTTCCCGGCCGTTGTAGCGCGCTCGAATCAGGTAGCCACGATCTTCGGAGGGCTTGAGCGAGAAGGCGCCATTCTCGTCTGTCGTCAGGGTGGGGTCGGTTACGCGGTTACCCTGTCTATCGAGATGCCAGATGGAGAGTTCGGCCCCTTTGATGGGCTCGCCCGAGCCCGCCTGCAGGACGAAGCCTTCGATTCGGCGGTCGCGTGACCGGGTGACAAGGGCAAGGTCCGTCACCCAAACCGAAGTCAGGGAGACGAGATTGTTCGATTCGCCGAACTTGGGATCATGGCTGGCGGCGATAAAGTAAAACCCCGGCTTCAGGGTGTCAGGCGCCGGTGTGTTAAAGGACTTCTCCTTGTAGTCGGAAGTGGGCGGCAGTTTCACGGACCATTCCAGGGCAGATTTGCGGGCCAATACCTCGCGGCGTTCCTGGTCGCTTAGGTTCTCCGGCCGGTGATGGCTTTTCTCAAGGAACACCTCCCAATCGTACGGGATGGCTCTGAAATACACTGCGTCTACGTTGCGATAGCGGACGTTTAAAGTAGGACAGGCGTCTTGCTTGTCGCTCCCGGCCGCAGGGGCAGGCGAGACCCCTGCCTTACTCTCCGGGAAGCAAATCCATGCCCGCTCGGTTGTAATGCTCGCGGATTTGGCCTCGATCTCCTTCACGAGGTTGCGGCAGAGTTTGCCGCCGGGCGATTGGGGGAATACTTCCGCGCCTCGAAGCGCAAGCTTGCGGGCCGCGACAAGGTCGCCTTCCTGCTGGAGCACGCGTGCCTCCCGATCGACAGCCAGGGTAGAAATGTCGAAATCCGCGTATGTGCGGATGAAGTCTTCGAGCGCCGCCTTGTAGCGGGCGCTCTTTTCCTCGCCGAAGGCCGCGTTCCAGCCCCAAGTGAGCCGCTCGAGATCTGCATGGGCGAATGCCAAGCGCGGGGCCGGGTCATTCAAATGAAAGCCGAGCAGGTCCTGGTAGAGATGGATGGCCTTGAGCACGGGCGAGCCGGTGTCGGCGCCGGCCGCCGGCTGCCAGCTCATGAACTTGTCTGAGGCATCGAGGATGGGGCTGAGGGCGGAAAGCTCGAAGGCGTCTTCGGGTTTGGCTGCAGCCTGCTCGCCGGAGACGTAAAACTGCAGCGCCTCATAGGCGATGAAATCGTAGAGCGTGGGCCGGTAACTGTCCGGCATGGTGCCCTTCTGCAACAGGTCAGCCCAGGCGTTGATGGGCGTGGTTTTGAGCGTCTTTTCGGCGGCGAGGGCCTTTTGGAACTGCCTATCGATCTCCGCGAACAGGCGGGGTACGTCCCAACTGGTGAAGTCCTTGCCCGGCTGCGTGGCGGTGGCGGTGCGCTGCATGAAACGCCACCGATTCTGCTGGAAGTACTGCCAATACCATTCGGCCAGGAGAGTATCCATCAGCGGCACCATCTCCTTGGGCGACTTGGCGATCTCGGCCTCCAGGCGCGTGATCTTCTCCTCGGGCTTGTTGCCCTGGATGTTGCCCTCGAGGGCGATCTTCTCACCGATGGCCTTCACCGCCTCGGCGTAGGCCTTATCCTTGAGGGCGCCTTGGATGATGGGCTCGAGGTTGGCAATAGCCGTCTTGGGCAGGCCCTTCTTGATGGCGTCCTCGACCTGCCTCCATTGCGCGTCACGCGGGCCAGCCGATACGTGCGAGGTCATAAGCAGCAGCGCGGCAGTGGCGAGAATGGCAGATGCCAGATGGCAGATGGAGGCAAATCGACGGTGAAGGAGTTGGGAGTGGGGAGAGAGGATTCGGGCAAGTGGCTGTCGCATAAGGCTGCATCGGCTTTGAGCGGTCGGCTCATATCGTTTCCAGTTTCTAGCAAACATTCCTCTCCATTAGACGGCAGAGGATGGTTTGTGCTCCGAGAGAGGCTTTGGCAAGCCGTTTCGGCTCAGGGTTTGCCGGGTTCCTTGGTAAAGAGGCTCACCCCTCCGGACTTGAGTTTTGCCTCCTTGCAGACATCCATGACCTTGACCATCTGTCCGATTGGGGCGCGTTGGTCGGCGCTGATGGCGAGCTGGAGGTCAGGTTTCTTGGCGACGGCAGCCAGAAGTTCCTCTTTGAGACGTTCGGGGCTTACGGGCTTGGCGTCGGCGCCGAGGTGCAGGATGCCATTGGTGTCAATACTGACGATCAGGGGTGCGTCTTCACTGGCGCCGGTCTTCTTGGCTTGGGACGATTCGGGCAAGGCGAGCTTGAGGGCGGGCTGCTGCTTGAAGGTGGTCGTCACCATCAGGAAGATCAACAGGACGATGAGGATGTCGATAAGGGCCACGATGATGACTGCAGGGGCCTGGCGCCGTTTGCGAACGTAGAATTGCATGGCCGGGGGGGGAACGTGATGCGTGATGCGTGATGCGTGAAACGTGAAACGTGAAACGTGAAACGTGATGCGAGGCGTTAGACTTTGGACTTTGGACTTTGGACTTTAGACTTTAGACCTTAGACTTTGGACTTCCTCGGCCCGGCATTGGCGGCGGAGGAACTCATCGCACAGCGACTCCATTTCGATGGCAATGGACTCGACCTTCTTGGTGTAGTAGCTCCAGAAGATGAGCGAGGGGATGGCAATGAGCAGGCCCAGGAGCGTGGCACGGAGAATGAGGGATATGCCCTTGGCCAGCTCGGCTGGATCAATCTGACCCGCCTGGCCGACGTTGCCGAAGGCGGTCATCATCCCCAGGATGGTGCCGACCAGACCGAGAAGGGGCGCGATGCCGACAATGATCTCCAGCACCACGAGGCCGCGCTCCAGGCGGGCAATCTCGTGGCGAGCACGCGATTGCATGGCATCGGCGGCCTCGACCTTTGGCCAGTCCAGATGTTCAGCCGCAAGCAACAGCAACCGGCTGATAGGTGAATTATGCTGCTGGCACACTCGCCGGAGCATGGGCACGTCTTCCGGCGCCTGGCACGATTCCACCGCGGCTTCAACCTCTGGCGGCAAGATCCGCCGCCAGCGCAGGGCGATGCCACGCTCGACAATAAAAGTCACCCCGACCACGGAGGTCACGAACAGCAAGACATAAACAACTGGTTCCATAGGCAGCTAATAGTAGTAAAACGTGAACTGGATGTTGCGGATGTCGCCCAAGGTGCGGCGCATGTCACTGGGCCAGGCTTCGAACGGAGCAGGATCTTGCACGGCCTTTTCGCAAAGCAACCCCAGCTTAAAACCGGCGGTGTTCTCGGCCATGTTCATTTCGGTGACGCGTCCGTCATAGTGCAGGCGGAATTGCAACACCACCTTGCCGCGGCTGTCGGAAGCATAATTCTGCTCGTCAAGCAGGGCGTACCAGCGCTGGGCGATGGCCTCGACGAGCCTGGCGTCGTATGCGCCGAACGGGGTGGCCTTGGTATCCAGCGAGGCCATTTCATGGCGCCGGGCGACTCCGCCGTCCTGGAGCATCTTCTCACCGGGCAACTGGTTTTGCTGCAACTGCGCCAGGGCTTGCCTCACGGTGCGCGGACGCGGCGCTGGTTTGGGTTCACTCGCGTCGGCTTCGGTCGGAGCAGGGGTTGGTTTGGCTTCATTCGCGTCGCCTCGGGTCTGAGTCGGCGTCGGTGAGGGTTTGGCAAGGGTCAAGTCGCCCTTGGGTTCGGCTGGTTTGGGTTTGGCCTCGGCCAGCGCTTCCTTAGGCGACGCGAGACGCGGCCGGGGCGTTTCCTTGGGCGGCTGAGGAGGCGGTTGTGGCTCCTTTTGCGCCTCAGGAGGAGCGGAAGGCTGAAGAGGAGTGAACTTCGAGCGCGGGACATCTTCGGTCTTAACCAGCTCGGGATGCTTGCCGTCTATTTTGGGCTGGTCGGTGATCTTGTCAGCGCTTGGGTTGGCGGCGAGGGAGTTCTTGTCCGAATAATATTTTGCCTCTTTAGGCGGTTCGGGAGTGGCCTGGGCAGGGCTCACGTTAACGAATACCAGCGGAGTATCCTGCCGACGGGGAGGAGGGGGGGTCAACTTTGGCTTAATGAGTTCCGTGAGGAATTTGGGGGCATGGACCCAGGCAGGCAAATGCAGGTACTGCAACAGGTGGTATTTGTTGGCGGTGTGGTAACTGCTGTACACCAGGACGTGGAAAGCCAGAGAGATGGCAAAAGCCCAGGCCAGGCGCGAAACCTCGGCCTGCTCCAGGCGCAGAGACCATCTGGACATTCTGGCAGAAGACATGACTTACCACTCTGCCGCAGCGTCACGGCAGCGGCAACTGTTTAGACGCCGAGGGGCGGCTGCCGTTGGCCCGAAGGCGAGGGTCCGAAGGGCCAACTGGTTGATCCTAACGCTACACGGCACTGACACTTGTGCGAGCAGGTGCTTCGTGGGCGGCTTCTATTTCCCCGTCGCGGCCGCAGCGGCCTGGTAGGTATCGGCCGTCCACCCGGCGCCCAAGGCCTTGACCAGGGATACCGCGGCGCCGAGACGTTGCGCATTCAACTGCAGGACGTTTTGCTCCAGATTCAGCGCTGCGCTCTGGGCGACGACGACGTCGAGATAGGTAATCACGCCACCTTTATACTTGGTCATGGAGATGTCCACGGTGCGGCGGGCGGATTGGAGAGCAACGTACTCCTTTTCGGTTTGGTTTGCGAGCAGCCGCTGAGCGGCGAGTTGGTCTTCCACATCCTGGAAAGCGCTCAAGACGGTCTGGCGATAGTTAGCGACCGTGGCCTCGTATGTAGCTCGGGAGGAGGCAAGCTGGGCGCGGTTCCGGCCACCGGTGAAGAGGGGCATGGTTAGCGAAGGGCCCACCGACCAGAGGCGGCTTTGCCAGTCGAAAAGCGTACTGGCGTTGATGGAAGCGAGCCCGGCCATTCCATTCAGCATGAGGCGCGGAAAGAACGCGGCGTAGGCCAGGCCGACGTCGGCGTTGGCAGCAGCCATGAGGCGCTCGGCGGAGGCAATATCGGGGCGTCGTTCGAGTAACTCGCTGGGGACGGCGACCGGAATACCGGGGCCCGCATCGAAGGCCTTCTGGGCGGCGCCGAGCGCGTCGTGGACTACGCTTACTTGGAAGGTCGGGGCCGGTTGCCCGCACAGCACGGCAAGGGCGTGAAGAATGTTGGCCCGCTGGAGTTGGACTGCGGGGACCTGGGCCTCGGTCGTGGAAAGCTGGGTCTGGGCGAGGGAAACATCGAGATCGGTGGCAATGCCCCCATGGCGCCGGTTTTGAGTGAGTTCGAGCGCACGGCGATAGGCCACGGCCGTTTCTTCCAGCACCTGGTATTGGGCGTCGAGTGACCTTAGGGTGAAGTAATCATTGGCAACTTCAGCCTGGATGCTGAGTTTGGTGGACTCGATCAGGTCGGCGGAGGAAGTCATGCGTGCTCGAGCGCCTTCAACCTCGCGGCGCACGCGGCCCCAGATGTCGAGCTCCCACGTGGCATCCAGCGGGATCGACCAGGTGTTGAACGTCGTGCCGTGGCTGGCGCCGCCAGGGCCGGACGACTGGTTGGCGCTGAGGTGCTGGCGATTGAAGGCAGGGTCGGCGGAGATCTGAGGGAAGAAATCTGCGCGCGCAACCCCTACAAGAGCGCGAGCTTGCTGGAAGTTCGCCAGGGCGGCGGCGAGTTGTTGGTTGTTTGTGGTCGCGAGGGCTTCAAGGCGGTTCAACTCGGAGTCACCGAACATCTCCCACCAGGTGCCGCGAGAAAGGTGGGCGGACGGTTCGGCCGGCTTCCAATCTCCGGCGTTGGTCGAGGTCGAGCCGGCAAAAGACGCGGGCATGGCGTTGGTGCCCAGGGCTGCGGGACGGTGGTAATTGGGACCGACGGCGCAACTGGTGAGCACCAGGGCCAGGAGTGGCAAAATCCGAAAGCCGAAGGCCGAAGGCCGAAGGAAGTCCGAGGTCCGAAGTCCGAAGTCCGAGGTCCGAGCCGCTTTTGCACTACACCCGAGCGCGGGGAAACCCGGCGTTCCCGTATCCAGGGCTGCGACATCTGCAATTCCCTTTCGCCTTTTGGGTCTTGGCCTTCCTGGGGACTCCGGGCTCCGGAGTTCGGCCCCCGGACTTGGGGCTTCGGGTTTCGGACTTCCTTCGGATGTCGGGTTTCGGGTTTCGGATTTCATATCATGTCATGCCGGCGCGAGTTGGAGTCTTCGCTGGCGACGCCAGGCTTTGACGCGCTGCCCAAGGCTCTCGAAGGTCAGATAGATCACCGGCGTGGTGTAAAGGGTGAGGCTTTGCGAGAGCACGAGGCCGCCGACGACCGCAATGCCGAGCGGTTGGCGCAACTCAGAGCCGGTGCCCAGGCCAAGGGCCAGCGGCACGGCGCCGAATAGCGCGGCCATGGTGGTCATCATGATGGGCCGGAACCGGATGACGCAGGCCTTATAAATGGCGTCGCGGGGGCTGAGCCCTTCCTGGCGCTCGGCGTCGAGGGCGAAGTCGATCATCATAATGGCGTTCTTCTTGACGAGGCCCATGAGAAGGATAATGGCGATGAAGGAGATGAGGGAGAGATCAAGGCCACTGAACATGAGCGCGAGCAGGGCGCCGACACCGGCCGAGGGCAACGCGGAGATGATGGTAAGGGGGTGAATGAGGCTTTCGTAGAGCATGCCCAGCACCACATAGACGGCGAGGACCGCCGCCGCGATCAGCAGCGGCAGGTTGGCCCACGAGGCACGGGCGACCTGCGCGGTGCCCTGGAAACTGCCCAGCACGCTGGAGGGCATTCTCAATTCCTCAACTGCCTGCTCGACCGCCTCGGTGGCCTGGCCCAGCGAAACGCCCGGAGCGAGGTTGAAGGAGAGGGTCACGGCCGGAAACTGGCCCTGGTGGTTGACCGAAAGGAAGGTGTTGGACGGCTTGAACTTGGCGACGGCAGCCAGGGGCACGAGCACCCCATTGGTGGAGCGGACGTAGATCTGGTTGAGCGCCGAGGGGTCGAGCAAGTACTGGGGCTCAACTTCCATAACCACATGGAACTGGTTGTATTGCCGGTACATGATCGAGACCTGCCGCTGACCGAACGCGTCGTAGAGCGTGTTGTCAATGGCCATGGGCGAGACCCCGAGGCGGGAGGCGGCGTCACGGTCAACCACCACCGTGGTTTGGAGGCCGCGCGTTTGCTGGTCGCTGCTGACATCCTTCAACTCGCGCAGGCCGCTGAGCTTGTTCAAGAGCAAGGCGGACCAACGATTGAGCTCGTCGAGGTCGCCCGATTGCAGCGCATACTGGTATTGGGCCCGGCCGCCACGCCCGCCCACCCGGATGTCCTGCGAGGCTTGCAGGATCAGACTGATGCCGACCACGCCCGCCAGTTTCCGGCGCAGACGCCCAATGACCTGGTCGGCACTGGCATCGCGTTCTGCCCGCGGCTTGAGGGTGATAAACATGCGGCCATTGTTCATGGTGGAACCACCAAAACCACCTCCGATGAATGAGCCAACCGTGGCGACGGCGGGGTCGTCAAGCACGATCCGGGTCACCTTCTGCTGCAGCTCCTTCATGGCGATGAAGGAAATGTCCTGGGCGGCGTCCGTGGTGCCGAAAACGATGCCGGTGTCCTGTTGCGGGAAGAAGCCCTTCGGCACAGCCCGGTAAAGCAAGAAGGTGGCGACCAATGTCAGGAAGGCCACCCCCAGCATGAAGGTATGATGCCGCAGCACCCATTTAAGCCCGGTCTC
>Ga0335077_10008993_pt1 | contig 12389 bp, 12 predicted proteins | sample Lox_Sample_31_FD_207151 | JGI IMG/M metagenome (GOLD analysis project Ga0335077, IMG submission 207151) | Soil microbial communities from Loxahatchee National Wildlife Refuge, Florida, United States - Lox_Sample_3.1 | ecosystem: Environmental > Terrestrial > Soil > Wetlands | place: USA...
GTTAACGCGGCCACCAATGGCTTCACCCTCGGCGACACGCGCTCGGTTAAGGCGGTGTTCGGTGTGCCGGATACCTATATCGACCGCGTCAAGCTCGGCAGCGCACAGACCATCACGACGGAGGCCCTGCCCGGCAGCTTCTCCGGCCATGTGACCGCAATTTCAGCTGCGGCCGACCCCAAGAGCCGCGTGTACTCGGTCGAGGTTCGCATCGATAACCCGAAGAATCTGCTGAAGTCAGGGATGATTGCTTCCATCACCATCGGCGCCCGGCAGCCTATTGGCAAGGTGAACGTGGTTCCCTTGACCGCTGTCGTGCGCAGCCCCGACAACCCCAACGGCTTCGCGGTGTACCTCACAGAAGGCACGGGCGACGCCGTCACGGTGCATACCCACGACGTCACTCTCGGCGATACCTACGGAAACAACATCGCAGTGCTCAGCGGCCTGACTCCGGGGCAGCGCGTCGTCACCAGCGGCACCAACATGATCAAGAACGGCCAGCAGGTCAGGGTCATACCGTAAACCGTCGTAGCGGCAGTCCTTTCCTGTTGAAATCTGTTGTCAAATGTGACAACATACATAAACAGGTGAAAGCGAGCTGGCATTGATCCCGAGAACGCGACCGATTTCGTGGATCAAGTCAGCGTTGAAGGACTTCGAGAGATTCCCGCAGGGAGTTCAATCCATCTGTTTGACGGCCTTGACAATCGCGGCTGAAGGCGGCAAGCCGGACATCGCGAAGCCGCTGCACGGCGTGGGATCTGGGGTGCTTGAGATTGCGTTACGGTTTCGTGGCGATGCCTACCGCGTGGTCTACGCGGTCCAGCTTGCCAAGGAGGTCTGGGTTGTCCATGCCTTTCAGAAGAAGTCCACCCACGGCATTAAGACTCCCAAACATGAGGTTGATCTGATTAAAGATCGTCTGCGAAAACTGAAGGAGATGTTGCAATGACCGACAAGAAGCTGGAAGTGGTGCGCGGGAGTGGCAATGCATTTCGAGACCTCGGGTATAGGAACGCAGACGTTGAGCAGTTCAAAGCGGTCCTTGCAGCGGAAATCATCAAGGCACTTGATCGCGAGGGGCTAAGCGTTCGCGCCGCACAGCGCCACACAGGGATCGCAGCGGCTGATTTCTCGCGTATCCGCAACGCTGACCTCGGGCGTTTTACGGTTGATCGCTTGATGTCGATCATCAACCGGCTGGGCTCCCGCATCGAAGTGAAGATCAGGTTACGGCGTGGTGAACCGCTGGAAAACCGCCTCCCCGCTTAGACTCCTTGCTTTCAGCCAACCCCGCCCTACGTGTCCGCCGTCACAGACAAGGCGTTCCATCTGCGCTACGTTTAGGTGTAACTGAGGAGGAAACGTATGGCCGCGCCTTGGGCCCACCGGTATGCGCAGCGCACCAAAACCGCTAAGAGCTCTATCATCCGCGAGTTACTGAAACTCACACAACGTCCCGAAGTGATTTCCTTTGGCGGCGGCCTGCCGGCGCCTGATGTTTTTCCAGTCGCGCGGTTCCAGGAGGCTTGCCGGCGCGTGCTGTCCACGCAGGCATTTGCCGCGCTGCAATACGGTCCCAGCGAGGGCTACCTTCCCCTGCGCGAGCTCATTGTCGCGCAGATGGCGCGTTACGGCATCATCGCCCAAGTGGATAACGTCCTCATCACTTCTGGCTCGCAGCAGGCCCTGGACCTCATTGCCAAGCTGCTCATCAACCGCGGCGACCGCATTCTGGTGGAGTCTCCTACCTACCTCGGTGCACTCCAGGCATTCGATCTGATGGGGGCGGAATACGTCACCGTGCCGACGGATGACAACGGGCTGCAAACCAGTGAGATGGAAAGGGCGTTACGCTCCGGGCCGAAGTTCATGTACATCCTTCCGAACTTCCAGAATCCCGGGGGTACCACGTTGTCGCGCAGTCGCCGCGATGAACTGGTCAAGCTCTCCGACAAGTACGGCATCCCCATCATCGAGGATGACCCATACGGCCAGTTGCGCTACGAAGGCGAGCACATTCCACCGCTGGTGGTGCTCGACCGCACCAATCCGGAACGTGACGACGGCTATCGCCTGGGCAATGTCATCTATCTCAGCACCTTCTCCAAGGTCATGGCGCCGGGCCTGCGGCTGGGCTGGATCGTCGCCCCGCCGGAAGTCATCAACCGGCTCGTGATGTTGAAGCAGTGCGCCGACCTGCACACCAGCACCTTCAACCAGATGGTGGCTTACGAAGTGGCGAAGGACGGCTTCCTCGACGAGCACGTGAAGCTCATTCGTCGCGTCTACGGCGAGCGACGTGACGCCATGCTCGAGGCACTGCACAACTACTTCCCGCCGGAGGTTACCTGGACGCATCCCAAAGGCGGGCTGTTCCTGTGGGTCACGCTGCCACCGGGAATCGACACTATGAAGCTACTGGATACCGCCTTGCGCCAGGACGTAGCCTTCGTGCCCGGCGATCCCTTCTTTCCCGGAGGCGACACCGGATCGCACATGCGGCTCAACTTCTCCAACGCCCAGCCGGAGCAGATACGCGAAGGCATTCGCCGTCTGTCGATTGCCGTGGCGCACGAGTTGGAGCACCACGCCGTAGGCGTAATGGCGTAAGTAAGACCTGGTTATCCTGCGGCCTCTGGGCCCGAGGGTCCTTTCGTGTCCGAGTCCTTTCGTTGCCCGCGCAGGCGGGCGCAGTGTATCATTCTCATCCAACAAAAGGGCCGGGAACCCCTCTTTCATTTCCTTGCACGATGAGCGAGGCCTCATGCCGAAATACAAACAAGCTCTCTCCATCTTTCTCAGCACCAGTGTGATGATTAGCGTCGCCGGGCTCGACGGCTGCAGTAAGAAGTCGTCGGAACCGGCACAGCAGTCTGGCCAGGCACAACCACAACAGCAGGGACAGGCGCCCGCGACCACCTACGCTACGCCGACCGCGGACCAGCTCTACCAGCTCGTTGCTCCCATCGCTCTGTTTCCCGACAACCTGGTGGCCATGGTTCTGGCGGCCTCAACTTTTCCGGACCAGGTGAACTCTGCCTATCAGTGGCTGCAGCAGAACTCCAACCTCAAGGGCCAGCAGCTCAGTGAGGCGGCCAACCAGCAGCCATGGGACAACAGCGTCAAAGGACTGACCCAGTTTCCTGACGTGCTGAACCAGATGGCGACCAATCTGTCGTGGACCTCGGCGCTGGGCGACGCCTACTACAACATCCCGCAGAGCGTGATGAACGCCGTGCAAACGATGCGCCAGCGCGCCTACCAGGCCGGCAATCTGAAGAGCACGCAGCAGCAGAACGTCACCGTGCAGAACCAGGCACCGGGTAGCGCCGGTCCGGCTCCGGCGTCCTCGGGCGAAGCGCAGACCACGATCGTGCAGCCTCCGGCGCAAACCATCGTGATCCAGCCGGCGCAGCCTGACGTGGTGTACGTGCCTACCTACAATCCGACTGTCGTCTACGGGGCTCCTGTTGCAGCATATCCCGGCTACTCCACCGGAGACATGGTGGCCACCAGCCTGATCTCGTTTGGAGTCGGTATGGCCGTTGGCGCTGCCATTAGCGGCGGAGGAGGATGTTGCGGATGGGGTTACAACTCGTGGGGATGCGGCTGGAACAACTCCACCGTGGTTTACAACCACAATACCTACATCTCCAACTCGAATACCTTCGCCAACCGAAACAATTACTACAACCGCAACAACGCCAACTTCAACAACATCAATCGAAATAACATCAACGCCAACAATATCAACCGGAATAACGTTAACGCCAACAACTTCAACCGCAACAACCGCACCAACAATTTCAACAGCGGCAACGAGCCGCATTTCAATCAGAACCTGAACCAGAAGCAATTCAGAAACGAAAATGCACAGAATCTGGTGGGGCAACGCGGCGGCGGCCAGCAGAACCTTGGTCAGAACCGCGGCGGCGGCCAGCAGAATCTTGGCCAGAACCGCGGCGGCGGCCAGCCCAACTTCAATCAGCAGAATCGAGGCGGGCTCAATCAGCAGCAAAACCGCGCAGGCATGAACCAGAACCAGGGCCGTCCTAATTTCAATCAAAACGAGCGGCAGCCACAGCGCGGTTATGGAGAGCAAGGTAACCGGGGCGCGGGCAATAGCGCGCTCGGCAACTATAGTCAGGGTGGCGCTGCCCGGACCAATAGCGCACGCGGCCAGCAAAGTCTTGCTGGGAATCGCGGCGGAGGAGGCGGTGGAGGCGCCGGCGCGCGCGCAGGAGCAGGAGGAGGAGGAGGAGGCGCCGCACGCGCAGGAGGTGGCGGTGCACGCGGAGGAGGCGGTGGCGGCGGCCGGCGCAAATAGCCGATTCAAATGGCCGACCCCGGGGCGCACGAACGACAATCTAAGGAGAACACGTACTGTGAAATTCATCGCGCAATCCTCCCGAATAGCTACTTCTTGGCCGCTGCTGGCCGTTCTCGCCGTGGTTCTGCTTGGCGCTCCATGCCTGTTGGCCCAGCAAGGCAACGAGAAGACCTTCGGCTCTCCCGGCGACGCTGTGCTGGCGCTTTACAACGCTGTGAAATCAAATGACGCTCAGGCCCTGAGCGCCATTCTCGGTTCTAACGCCGGCCCAATCCTTCACACTGGCGATGATGTTGCTGACAAGAAGATGGCGGCGGACTTCATTAACCGTTACAACCAGATGCATCGCGTGGTGATGGAGCCGGACCAGACCGTCACCCTCTACATCGGCGCCGACAACTGGCCGATGCCGATTCCCATCGTCAAGAACAACAATGGCGGCTGGTACTTTGACACGGAGGCCGGCAAGCAGGAGATCCTTTATCGTCGCATCGGCAGGAATGAGAACGACGCCATCGAAACCCTGTACGCTCTGGTCGACGCCCAGAAGGATTACGCCTCCATGACGCACGATGGCGACAAGACCAAGCACTACGCCATGAAGTTCATGAGCACGGAAGGCAAGCAGGACGGACTGTACTGGAAGACCACTGACAACGAGAATCCCAGTCCGATTGGACCGCTTCTCGTCACCGCCTCCAGTGAGGGCTACGCCCTGAAGCAGGGCCAGCAAGCGCCCTTCCACGGCTATTACTACCGTCTGCTCACGAAGCAGGGAGCTGCGGCCAAGGGCGGCGCGCGCGACTACACGGTGAACGGCCAGCTCACGCGCGGCTTCGCCTTCGTGGCCTATCCCGCCGAATATCGCAACTCCGGCGTCATGACCTTCATTGTCAACCAGGATGGCGTGGTATACGAAAAGGACCTGGGCCAGGACACGGAGAAGCTGGCTGCAGCGATGTCGGAATACAACCCCGACAGCACATGGAGGCGGTCAGACTAAATTAGCCTTGCTGTCCGTCAGGTTTGGTGTGACAGGTGAGCCTGACTTGACATCCCTATTTCACAGCAAGTTTCGCAAGGCGCGTGCGTTGTCCGGCTTCCAGCAACGCACGCACCGCGATCTCGGGGAGCGTGGGTGGCCGCGCCCCCACTGCCATGCCAAGATGGCCGGCCAGCGACCCACTCCCCTTCCCCTGAGAAGTCGATGCAAAGTTCTGGTAAACTGCGCCCTACCGGGGAGCGTGGGCCGCCTCGCCCCGAATGCCATGCCAAGATGGCTGGCGACCCACTCCCCTTCCCTGAGAAGTCGATGCAAAGCGCAACGTGCAGCAGATGAGCTCTTCACCTGCTCTGGCTACCCTGAGTGATTTCCAGAACTTGCTTGTTTGGTTGGAACCGCACCGACTCGCAACGGTGCGTCAGCGTCTCACGTTCGTTGCGTCACGAGAAGGAGAAGCAGGCCGCCGGGAGATTTCGCGGCGGGAGAAAGCAGGAAGTTGGAGGCCGCGAGGACTTCCGACTGAATGGGCGGATGAACGACCGCGGGTGTAGCCGTCACTTGAGCGGCCGACCTCTGCACCACGACCTGGTGCGAACTGTCCGATCGCTTCTGCACCGACACGTAATCGTTGGTAGTGTTGTCGGTGAGGGTGAGGAGCTCAGGAACTTCATTGAGGGCCATCATCGCGGCCATCAGCACAACTGCCAAGCCGAGCATCCTCTGGTAAAGCTTCATACTGGTGCCAGAATGCTACCGCAAGTTCCGTTCATTTACAACACCCTGTTGTCCGGTCGCCGGCCAATGGCCGCCGCCAAGTCGTTATCACGTTCCAATGTGCCGTCCGTCACGGATGGCCGGCCACGTGGAGACTATACTTTAGTCAGCAGTTGAGTCTCCCTCGTGTCTGTGGCTGCTGCCACAGCTTCACACGTAAGCCAGGAGGCAGCTTATGTTTGCCGTTAGGCTGGTCCATCTCATCGAAACCCACGCCGATCAACTTTCTGACGCGTTATTGCAGAGACTCAAGAACGCCGAAGAGTGCAGAGATCTGGTGAGCAAAGTGCCGGCTCACGAGCTCAAGCACAGAACCTACGAAGTCTACAAGAACCTCACCGATTGGCTGGTCACCAAGACGTTGTGGGAGGTCGAAGAGAAGTACATCGGTCTGGGGGCGCGGCGTGCGCGGCAGGGTGTGCCCTTCAGCCAATTCCTGTTTGCCATACAGACTATAAAGCATGTGCTGTGGGATTATCTGTTGCTGGAGGGCCTGCTCGAACCCGAAGACCTCATCGGCGAAATGGAGCTTGTTCGCTCGCTCGGCCAGTTCTTCGATCGGGCGCTGTACTACGCGGCCATCGGCTACGAGCAGACGCACAAGGCCGAATCGGGCCACGCGCACCTGGCGCAGGAGGCGATAAGCAGGTAAGCTGGGCCGAAGACGTTGTGAACGGCAAGGCCCACATGACTGCCTCCGAAGTTACTGCCGCGCTTCGCGACCTGAAGCCGCGCTTCGTGGAAGGACTGACTCCGTCTGACCTGCGCCAGATCCTGGCTGGGGCAACGCAGCGACGCTTCCTCGCGCACGCCGTCATTATGGACCAGGGACAACCGGCCGACCATTTATTCCTGCTGCTGCAAGGCCGCGCGCGTTATTTTTTCATGACCCAGGAAGGCCAGAAGATCCTTCTGCGCTGGCTTCCGGCGGGCGAGATCTTCGGCGGCTCGGCGCTCTTGACAAGGCCCTCGAATTATCTGGTCAGCACTGAAGCCGTAAAGAGTGGCTGCGCTTTGGTATGGAGCCGTAGCACTATCCGTGAGCTTGCTGCAAAGTATCCGCGGCTGATCGAGAATACCTTGTCCATCGTCTCCGACTACCTCGACGGCTATCTTGCCGTTCATGTCTCCATGACCTGCCACACGGCGCGGCAGCGCCTCGCTCATGTGCTGGTCAATCTCGCCAGCGGCATCGGCCACAAGGTCCCGGCTGGCGTGGAACTCAGCGTCAGCAATGAAGACCTGGGAAACGCCGCCAACGTCACACCATTCACCGCGAGCCGCCTGATGAGCGACTGGCAACGCACCGGCTTGCTGGTGAAGAGTCGCGGCAAGGTCCTGCTTCGACATCCGGAGCGGCTTCTGCTGCACGAACTCTGACGGCTTCAACACCGCCTCCTTTCCATCATTGCTCTACAGCAAATACCGGCTTGCTCTCAAGCAACGACTGTGTGGCCGCTTTCTGTAACAATCCCTTAACAATGAGTTCGGCACCGCCAGTCACTGGTGTTGTTGTGAACTTTGACGAGGCGGGAGGCCTTTTTAGCAGTTGGCACCAGTTCGCATTCTTATTGTCGATGACTTCCAATCCTGGCGGCATTTCGTATCCACCATGCTGCAGGAGCGTCCCGAATTCGAGATCGTCGGGGAAGCTTCGGATGGACTGGAAGCGGTCCACAAGAGTGAAGAGCTGCAACCCGGTCTGATCCTGCTGGACATCGGCCTGCCCAAGCTGAATGGCATCGAAGCGGCGCGGCGAATCTGCGCCATCGCACCCGCCTGCCGAATTCTTTTCGTCAGCGAGAACCAGTGCCCGACGATCGCTCAGCAGGCGTTGAGCGTCGGCGCGTGCACGCGCGGCTATGTCGTGAAGTCCTGCGCTGCTGAAGAACTCTTGCCTGCAATGGAGGCGGTTGTGCAGGACAGGCATTTCGTAAGCAGCAGATTTGCGGTGTCGGAGCTTGACAACCTTGCAAACGAATAGACCTGCTGGCCGCGAAGTGAGTACTGATTCGGGATGGCACCGAACGTGTCTCCCGCGAGAGGCAAAAGGGAATCCCTTGTCGAATGCACCTGTAATCCTGTGCGTTGATGACGAGCCAATCGGATTGACGGCGCGGCGCCTCATTCTTTCCGTTGCGGGCTACACCGTCCTGACGGCCGAGAGCGCCGGGGTCGCTCTGAAACTCTTCCGCTGCAACCGTGTGGACGTTGTCATCACCGATCATTTACTGCCTGACCTTACCGGCGCAGAACTTGTCTCCCAGATAAAGGAGTTGAAGCCAGAAGTCCCCGTCGTTCTCTTCACGGGACTGGTGGACCTGCCGCCGGGATACGAGATGGCAGACCGTATACTCACCAAAGGCATGACGCCGCAGCAGTTTCTCTCCGAAATTGCAAAGCTGGTTGCGAAAGCGCCCGCGGACAAACCGGAAGCGTCCTAACCCAGCGGCTTTACCCTTCCCTGGAATAAAGAGCAGCGTCTGCATTACGGCGTGATCTCCCAGATGGTGCCCAAGTCATTGCGTCCACCATAAATCGACGTACCGTAGATATTGCCATTGTCATCGAGCACGACGCTGCCCCTCGGATCACCCGGGCCGTACTGTCCGCTATCCCGGAAGCTGTAAATCTGGTTGCAAGTCCAGCCATTGCTCCGCACGAGCTTGAACAGTGAACCAACTCCATCGGGATCCCAGAAGGCCGTCCCATACAAATTGCCGGCGGAATCAAAGGTGAGGTTGTCCACCAGTCCACCGTTGTACGGGGGAGAGCCCACGAGGGAACAGAGCAGGTTGAAATTCCAGCCGCTGCCGGAAGGCGTCAACTGGAAGATGGTGCCGCCGGTTCCAGATCCCCCGAGCGAGGTGCCGCCGTAAAGATTGCCAGCCGCGTCGAATACCAAGCCCGCAATCGGCATCTCTCCGTCATTCCCTCCTTGGAAGGTGTAGAGAATGGTTTCTGTCCAGCCCGAGCCCGACGGACTCAACTCATAGATGGTTCCACATCCCTTCCCGCCGCAACCGGCTCCGCCGCCATAATAGGTCATGCCGAACAAATTGCCGGCACTGTCGGGCGTGACGGAGCCCTCGGGTTGCCGGCCGTCATCTCCGCCGGCAAAACTGTACAGGACCGTCTCCGTCCATGTGCCATTCGAAGGTGTCAGCTTGTAAACCGTGCCAAAACCGAATGCCCCTCCGTAGGTCGTCGTCCCATAAAGATTGCCGCCGCTGTCGAAGCTCACGTTGCCATATCCGGGATAAGCGCCATCTGTGCCGCCCGCGAAGTGATAAATGACGGTTTCGTTCCACGGGCAGAGCGCCGATTTGCAGGCGCTGGGTGGAGGCTTCAAGCTGTACACGGTTCCGCAGCCGTAGAAGCACTGACCCGAAGCATCTCCTCCGCCTTCATTGGTCGTACCGTACAGCGCGCCATCGGGTCCGAAGACCAGGCCGGAATAGGGATGGGCGCCGTCATTCGTCAAGTTCCCAACAAAGATGTGCAGTACATTGAAGACCCAGCCGGAGCCTTTGGGGGAGAGCTGGTAGGCGCCGCCAAACTGGATGCCGCCTTGCGATAGCGTTCCGTACAGGTTGCCGGCCCGGTCGCGGGTCAGTCCGGCAATTGAGCCGTAACTCTGGTCGGAACGGAAATCGTAAAGGCGGGTGAGGGTCTGCGCCTGCGCCGGCATGGCAACACCAATCAGCGCAACCGTGATCGCAAACAGCGCCGTCGTCGCGCACCGCCTGTAGCGTGAAATTGGAGTTTGCCCCTGACTCGTCATGATGGTTCTCCTTGCCACATGTCCTACACTGTGGCAATCACTGGCTGCGCCCCCTGACCACTGGCTACTGACTACTGATCTCAAACACCACGCCGCACGTATATTGAGTGCCTTGGCAATTGGAGCTGACCTTCCCGCCGGCGAAGGTGGTGCCGAACAGGTTTCCGTTGGCATCCATGACCAGGCCGCCTTCCGGGTTGGCGCCGTCGCTGCCTCCGGTGAAGTCGTGCAGTGTGGTCAGCGTCCAACCGCCGCCTCCCGGACTAAGCTTGAACACCGATCCTTTGCCATAAGCGCCGACGGCATAGGTGGTTCCGTAGAGGTTACCGGCCGCATCCATCAGCAGTCGGGCAACTGGGCCCGTCCTTCCTGAGCCTCCGCCGGAAAAGGTGTAAAGGTTTTCGAAGCTCCATCCGCCGCCGTAAGGAGTGAGCTGGTAAATCGTTCCGCCCCCGCCGTTCCCACTGGTGGCGGCCGTAGCTCCATACAGATTTCCCGCGGTGTCAATGATCAGCCCAGCCTCAGGCACAACGCCACTGCCGTTCTGAAAAGTGTGCAGCGTGCTTTCCGTCCAGCCCGATGCGGATGGCGACAGCTCAAAGACTGAACCCCATTGCGCGTTGTCGTCGTATTCTCCCTCGGTGCTGGTAACGAACAGATTGCCCGACAAATCGAGGACCGGGCCGTCGGCTGGCTCCTTTCCGTCCCCAGTGCCAGTGAGCGGGTAGATGACATTTTCAATCCAGCCGCCTGCGGATGGCGATAGCTCATACACCGTCCCGCAGCCAAGTCCGCCGCACTGGTCATTTCCGCCCACCAGGGTTGTGCCGTAGAGGTTGCCGTCATGATCGAAGACGACGTCGCCTTCGGGAGCGAAGCCGTCGCCGCCGTATGGAGAAAACTGATGAATGACCGTCTCCAGCCAAGGGGTGAACGGCGTCGCCGGGCGAGTGGGTGACGGCCTCAGATTGAAAACATTGCCACAACTGCAACTGTCCCCCTGACCCGCGTAGGTCGTGCCATACAGCGTGCCATCAGGCCCGAAGGTCAGGCGTCCATGAGGACTAAGGCCGTCGGGCCCGCTGAACCTGTATAACGGCGTCATGATCCAGCCGCTACCGGCGCGACGCATCTTGAAGACCGTACCGCAGCCCAGGCTTCCGCAGTTTCCGCCGAGGTTGCCCCCGCCGCCGGTGACGCCGTAGAGGTTGCCCTGGGGATCCAGGGTCAGCCCCACGGGCGGATTAGCGCCGTCGGGCGCGGCCGAAAAGCTGTGAATTACGGTGAAGGTCTGCGCCTGCGCGGTAGGAGTTGCGACACCCTGCAGCAATGCCATCGCTGCAATCGTTATCCACAAGACATGCCCGCGAGTGAGCTTCAGGTCTTGCAAGGGCATCATGACAGACCTCCTTTGCCGGCCGAAAATTCAACCGGCATCCGGCATAGCATTGTAGACCCTGCAGCGTTCCTAGAACGAGAACAGCATCTGCAGATCGATGCGCCGGTTGGCCGAGCCTGAAGAGAACGGCGGCCCGGCCAGTCCATTCGGCATCCCGAAGATTGGCGAGTCAAGATTGCCCACAGGCGGCGCATAGTTCACGTTGTTCAGCAGGTTGCGCACGCTGACGGTGAACGTCAGGTTATAGCGGTGCGTGGTCTCGTTTCCGAAACTAAACGGACTGTTGCCCGCGCCACCAAATCCGCGAGCGCCAAGGCCGCCGCCTCCACCACCGCCACCGGGCCCGTGACCACCGCCGCCTCCGCCTCCGTGGCCACCGCCTCCACCGCCGCTGGCCAAAGCGTTGCGATCTATCTTCGGTCCCAGGCCAAAGGTTTTGCTCAGCCGCATATTCAGCGTGAAGAGCGGGGTTGCGCTGCCAGTATTGATGGGCGCGATGGGCTGGCCCGCAATCGGCACGCTGTTGAACGTGCCCCACGGCGTCACGTAAACCTGGCCGCCCGGGCCGGCTGTGTTCCCCAGCGCCGGCCGGTCATTGAAGATCGAGTCGCCGTTCAGGTCCTGGCCGACGATGATGTTGAACGGCGAGCCGGAGTTGGCGATGATGAACGGATTCAGGCGAAGGCCGTACTTGAGCGAGATGCTGCCCCCGAGCACGAACCGGTTGCGCACGTCGAACGCAGCGCGCCCCCAATCTTCCATGGGGTCGTAGGAATTCATGATGAATGAGGCGGAAGAGGAACCTCCTCCGAAGAAGCTGCCGCCACCGCCACCCGCGCCCGCGCCAAGATCGCTGTTGGCGAAGTTCAGCGAGTAGAAACCAAACAGCGAAACCCGGTTCCACAGGTTCACCCGAAAGTTGGCAATCAACTGGTTTTGGATGAAGACGCCTTCGGAGTTGTACTGGTAGATGTTCCCCGTTCCGCCAAATGGCCGCATGTCGCTGGGCGGGTACGTCCCGGGCAACGGAGCATTGGCGTTGCGTACGAAGAACTGGTGCTCTCCGCGTGCATTCAGGTAGGTAACCGAAAGC